>Ga0194129_10009092_pt1 | contig 11259 bp, 10 predicted proteins | sample TA2KigCa35mmetaG_FD_150862 | JGI IMG/M metagenome (GOLD analysis project Ga0194129, IMG submission 150862) | Freshwater microbial communities from Lake Tanganyika, Tanzania - TA2015038 Kigoma Deep Cast 35m | ecosystem: Environmental > Aquatic > Freshwater > Lake | place: Tanzania: Lake... | reverse complement strand
AGGCCATCGATATTGCCCAGAATGTCCGAGCCCAAAAAACCTTTCTCACCCACCTCACCCATCTCACCCTTCACGCCGAGCGGGAGGCCACCCTTCCGCCCGGAATCCACCTCGCTTACGACGGCCTTCAGCTCGATCTCTAATCCTTCTCTCCCGGCCTGGTTTTTCCTAAAATCTCAAGATGTACCGGTTTCTCTTTCTGGCCCTGCTGGTGATCCTGCCGGGCTTGGGTCTTGGCCAGCCTGCGGATCCCGCTCTGCCCGACCTCGCCGCCCACACTCTGGTGGTCTTCAACCGGGCTGACGCCGATTCCCAATCCTTGGCGGAAACCTATGCCAAGGCCCGCTCCATTCCGGCGGATCGGGTGGTCGGCTTGGATTGTGCCCTGACCGAGGAAATCACCCGGGCCCAGTTCGACGCCACCATCCGCAAACCCCTCGAGGAGCTCTTCCAGTCCCGCGGGTGGATGAAACGCCAGGAAAACTTTCTCAATAACCCCGTGCTCGGCTTGGAGGGAACGGTCCCCGTGCAACAAGCGAAGGAAAATCCCATCTGGATCATGGTCCTCATGCGCGGCATGCCGCTGAAAATCGCGGAAGACCCCACCATCCTCGCCCCCGAAAATCTCATGAGCCAGCTGCGGGCCAACGCCGCCGCTGTCGATTCGGAACTCGCCCTGCTCCCTATCCAGGGATTGCCACTCTACGGCTTGGTCGCAAACCCCTACTTCGCCGATAAGCGCATCCGCCCCTTCAGCTCGTTCTTCGCCAATTATCTGATCTTGGTCACCCGCCTCGACGGGCCTTCCCCCGGCATCGTCCGCCGGATGATCCAGGACGCCGTGGAAGCCGAAAACACCGAGCTGACCGGGCGCGCCTTTTTCGACCTTCGTTCCATCGAGAAGAAGGATGACCCCTACCGCCTCGGGGACGAATGGATCGACCGTGCCGCCACCCTTTTTCGCAGCGCCGGATTCGAAGTGGAGATCGACCGTCGCCCCGAGGTGGCGCCCAAATACGCCCCGTGGGACCAGATCGCCTTTTACGCTGGCTGGTACACCGGTGATTTTCAGGGCCCTTTCGAGCTCCCCACCGCCCGCTTCCGCCGCGGTGCCATTGCCTACCACATTCACTCCTTTAGCGCCGAAACCGTCCGCTCCGAAACCCGGAACTGGGTCGGACCCCTGCTGTTTCATGGCGCCACCGCCACCATGGGGGCCGTGTACGAGCCCTACCTCCGCTTCACTCCCGACATTAGCCTCTTTGTTAGTGCCCTCCTCTCCGGGCTTTCGTTCGCCGAGGCCGCCTACCAGTCGCAGCTTTCGCTTTCCTGGATGGTTACCATGGTCGGGGATCCCCTCTACCGGCCTTTCCCCCGGAACTTTTATGAGAATCTCGACGCCGCCCAGACGGCCGGATCCCCCGATCTCCCCTGGTTCCGCCTCCGCAAGGCCCGCCTGCTGGCCAACGCCGGCTCCCTTTCCGAAACCAAGGCCGCCGTCGCCAAGCTTGTCGAGGAGTTTCCCAAAAATGAGATCATCCTCGAGGGGGCGGCGGATATTTGCCGCGATCTGAACGAGAAGAAGGAAGCCGGCCAGCTCTATGAACAGGCTCTCGACCTGGTGGGCGACAAGGAGCCACGGGACCGGTTGCGCCTTTTGATGAAGCTTGCCGAACTCAGCCGTCGCCATGACAAATTCAAGGAGGCCCTCAACCTCTATGAAAAACTGATGGCGGAATATCCTGAGGCCGTGAAGTCGCTCGGCCTGGGGGACCGGGCTGTCGCCTTTGCCTCGGGCGAGAGCCTCGCTTTACCTCCGGCCCTGGCCAAATACAAGGAGGAGGTCGAGGAGGCCCAGATTGCCGCCGCCGTGGCCAAGGCGGCCGCCCAGCCCCCCGCCCAAACCAAACCCGTTGCCACCGCCGACGATCAGGCCGCGGTCCTGAAAGCCGCCTCCTCCCGCCCCGCACTTTCCGAGCCCGCCATGAACACATCTCTGCCGCCTGCGGCCCCGGAACCGCCGGCTCCATCTCCCGCTTCCACCAACGCCCCGGCACCTTGAGGCGGTTTCTGGGATGAGGATCGGTTGCGTTCCGTACGGCCACGCCCGGCCCTTCGCGGGAGGATGGGTCGGCCGCGAAATCTTTTGGGATCATCCCCGCGGCCTGGTCGAGGGGCTGCGCGCCGGCCGCTTAGATCTTGCCCTGGTGCCGGTCTGGGAGGTGCTGACCGGGGCGGGTTACCGCGTGATGCCAGACTTCGCGGTGGGCTCTTCCGGCGAAGTCCGCAGCGTGGCAGTATTCCACGAACGACCCCTCGCTTCGTGTCGCGGGATTCGTCTCACGCCCCACTCCCTGACCTCCGTCCGGCTCTGGAAAGTCCTCTCCGCCGGACCGCTCGGCGTCTCTCTCCCGGAGGATTCCTCCGGGGACGCCCGTCTCCTCATCGGGGACGAAGCATTGGCGGAATGGAACCGCACCCGGGGCGCGGGTGTCACCGACCTCGGCCGCGTCTGGACCGAATGGACTAACCTTCCCTTTGTCTACGCACTCTGGGCTTTTCGGCTCGGCTTTCAGCCCGATCCCGGGGACATCCAAAATCTTCGGCGCGCCTGGCAGGAGGGTATCGAAAACCGGGCCGGCCTCGCCCGCGACGCCGCCGAGCGCGATTATCTTACCCGGTGCATCCGTTATGGGCTGGGGGAAGAGGAGAAAAAAGGAATCCGGGAATTTGCCCTCCGCTCCGGTCTGCCCACCCCCCGCCTCGATTTCGTCTAACTCCTACGTTCACGGCCCCTTCCACCTGTCCCCTTTCACCTTCCACGAGTCTTCGTTCACCTTCACGTTCACGATCATCCTAACAGCCTGCAGCCTGTAGCTTACAGTCTGCTATCCACCGCTTCATAAAAACTATTCCGCTCCGTCGGCTGCCTGCCCGCCTCCCGGATCGCCCGCTCCAGGCTGCCCCGCGTCTGGCCCAGGGGCGTCTGGGCCCCGGCCATGTGGAAAATCTTTTCCTCCTCGATCGTGCCGTGCAGATCGTCGGCCCCGTAGCTCAGCGCCACTTGGGCCAGCGGCAGACCCGTGCTGATCCAGTACGCGGTGATGTGGTCGAAGTTGTCCAGGATCAGCCGGCTGGCCGCGATCACCCGCAGCTCCTCCAACGCGCTCGCCCGCCGGATCTTCCCCAGCTCCGCCAGCCGCGTCTGCGCGGGTTCAAACGCAAACGGCACAAACCCCGTGAACCCGCCCGTCTCGTCCTGCAGGGCCCGCAGTTTTTCCAGATGATCCACCCGCTGCGCCGCCGTCTCCACGTGCCCGTACAGCATCGTCGCGGTGCTGCGACCCCCCATCCGGTGCCAGATCTGGTGCACCTCCAGCCACTCCTCCGCCGTCTCCTTCCCCCGGCAGATCCGGTCCCGCACCCCCGCGTCAAAAATCTCCGCCCCGCCCCCCGTCAACGATCCCAGCCCCGCCTCCTTTAGCTCTGCCAACACTTCCGCGATCGGTTTTTTAGCCACCCGTTCGGCTAGATGCCGGATCTCGATGGCGGTGAAAACCTTCAACACCGGCCGCGGCTGCAGCGCCGCCAGCGATCTCAACATCTCCAAATAGAAAGAGTACGGCAGGCTCGGATGCAGCCCCCCCACAATGTGGATCTCCGTGATCCCCTGAGCCACCGATTTCCTCGCCACCTCCGTCAGCTCCGCCACCGAATGCTCAAACGTCCCCGGCTCCCTCTTTTTCCTCGCAAACGCGCAGAACTGGCAGCTCAGGATGCACACGTTCGAGTAGTTCAAATACCGGTTCACCACGTAACTCGCCCGCTTCCCCACCTTCCGCTCCCGCACCCGGTCCGCCAACTGCCCCAACGGGTTCAACTCCGCCTTCTCAAAAAGATAAATCCCCTCCTCGGTTCCTAGGCGCTCCCCCGCCTCCACCTTCTCACCGATCCTCTCCCAGGCACTCATCGCCCGAAAATCTCCCACACCACCCCCCCCAGCACCAACAGGCTCACCGCCATGTGCGCCCACGTCACCACTTCCACGAAGTGGAACCCAGCCCCTTTCCGCGAAAGGGCTGGGCGCAACCAGAAATTTTCCGCCCACAGCACACCGCCCACCGCACACCAAACCACTCCATACCTCCACCCAAACCCCGCCATCCACCCAAATAAACCCAAGAGCCCCGCCGCCGCCACGTGCAGCCCCGTCGCCGTCCGCAACGCCGCCCTCTCCCCAAACTTCGCCGGAAAGCTGAACAGCCCCTCCTTCCGGTCAAAATCCCGATCCTGCATGGCGTACACCACGTCGAATCCCGCCACCCACAGCCCCACCGCCGACCCCAGCACCACCGGCACCCAGGAATCAAAACTCCCCGTCACCGCCAACCACGCCCCCACCGGCGCCGTCCCCAACGCCAAACCCAAAAACCCGTGCGACGCCCAGGTGAAACGCTTCGTCAGCGAATAGAAAAACACGATCCCCACCGCCAGCGGACTCAGGATCAGGCACAGCGGGTTCAACAGCCACGCCCCGCCCACCAGCCCCGTCACCCCGGCCAACACCGTGATCCATGCGGCGGTTTTCGTCACCAGGGTGGACCGACCCGCCGTCCGCGGATTCCGGATGTCGATCTGCCAGTCCGCCAGCCGGTTGAACGCCATCGCCGCCGTCCGCGCCCCCACCAGACACGCCAGCACCCCCAGCCACACCCGCCCGGCCGGCATCCCCCCCGCCGCCGTCACCATCGCCGCCAACCCGAACGGCAACGCAAATACCGTATGCTCAAATTTGATGAACTCAGCCCAGCGACGGATTCCTGAAAACATTCCTCATTCTAACATAGCCCTCAAGGAAAGTCCCCCCGCTCCAAGGTTCCTTAATCTTCATCTTCCTCTTAATCTAAACTCCGATGCGCGCCGCCTTACTCCTTCTTCTATCCTTGCCCTTCCTTCCCACCCGCGCCGGCGCCCAGTCGGAGGTGGGTTTAATTTTAAACGCCATCTTCCAAGGCCTGCAAACCGCCGAAGCCATCCGCCGCTCCGCCGAAAATTCCCAGCAGTACCCCACCCCTCCGGGCCAACCTCCCGGCGACCCCATCTGGGACTATGAGGAATCTTCCCTCGTCCCCATCGAGGTCCTCCGCAAGGGCCCCTACCGCAACATTTCCGGCCAGATGGTCCTCAGCGCGCGTCAGACCCCGCAGGGTCTGGTCGAGCTGATCTTCTACCGCGAGGACGGCTCCGCCTCCCGCCGGGAACTGGTCCGCTTTGACCGGCGCGATGGTCGACGGACCGACCTGGATGCCAAGGGTAGCCGCACTGCAGAAGGACCCATCCGCAACGGCCTGCCCGAGGGGGACTGGCAGTTCTTTTCCGCCGACGGGAAGCTTTCCGCGGAGACCCGGATGCAGGCCGGCAAGATGACCGGGCCGCAGATCCTTTTTAACCCGGACGGCCGCCAACGCGCCTTCAACACCCTCGTCGACGGCCGTCGGCAGGGCCCCGCCACTCTTTTTCATCCGGACGGCTCGGTCTCCGACAACCTCAACTACCTCGGCGACCAGCTCGACGGCCCCGCCCAGGGCTGGTGGCCCGACGGCACCCCCCGCTACACCGCCACCTGGAAGGCCGGCAAGCTGGACGGCCCCTCCCTCGAATACTTCGCCTCCGGGGCCAAGCGGTCCGAGGCCTTTTACGTCGACGGCAAGAAGGACGGCCCCGCCCGCACCTGGAATGAAAAGGGGGAACTCCTCATCGAGGAACCGTGGAAAAATGACCAGCTGGACGGGCTGGTCCGCGAGCTGGATCCCGACGGTAAACCCCGGGTGGAAACCACCTTCCGCGCCGGCAAAAAGAACGGCCCCTTCAAAAGCTTCGGGGCCGATGGCGCCCTCGCCACCTCCGGGGAGTTCCGGGAAGACAAACTGTTCGGCCCACTTCGTTTGCATTATCCGGACGGAAAAACATTCGCCGAATGCCAGTACGACGGGGAACGCCTGGTTGGGGGTCGCCTCCTTTATCCCGATGGCAAACTTCTCGGCCAGTTCGGCCCCGTCGTGGGCGCCTCCGGCAAGGTCAGCTCCCTCCTCCTTCAGTATCCGGATGGCAAACCCCTGAGCTCCGCCCGCTTCGACACCGCCTCAAACACCGTCTCCTGGCAAGGCTGGAACCCGGATGGTTCCGTCCTTGGCCAGCTCGAAAATTTTTCCACCTCCAACCTTCAACCTTCCACGGCCACCAACCTGGCAACATGGCTCTCCCAACAATCCGAGCTCGAACAACAAATCGGCCTCTCCTTCCCGCCCGAATTCAACCTTTTACCCCGATAATTGAGGCTCTCTTACTTAACCCCCTAAAATTCAAGCCTCTGTAGGGCCGCGCTCCGCCGCGGCCATTTTTCACACCCCAAACTTCGACCGAATTATTTTTTTTGAACTGAGCAAAGAGCCGATCGATTTCGGCCGCAAACTGGGGAATTTTGTGATGAACGATCTCCCAGACGATTCCTTCATCGATATCGTCATAACCATGAATCAAACGATTCCGACAACCAACGACCATGCCGGCATCCGGAATTTTCGCATACAATTCGGGAGCCTTCTCCCAAAGGCGGACACACGCCTCCCCCACCACCTCAAATTTACGCTCCACGGCCGCTCGGGATTTTACATCCGCCCGGTAGCCATTCAGATCCATGCCGCGCGTGAACTAGCAGCTTTCCGCCAGCGCGGCTTGGATATCGACAAGATACTTCTCCGCCTCAGGAGGCATAAACCGGCTGGCTGGTTTCCTCCACCACATGGCGAAAAATCGGATTTTTCAGGGCCGGGCGGGTGATCACATCCGCTGGACGCTGAAGGATTCGTTCCAACCCCTCGGCCAAACCCATAAAGCGGTCCGCAATGCCCGGCCGGTCGGCACTATGAAATTCTGCCAGAAAATCCACGTCGCTGGACATGGGATCAAATCCACCGGTGACGGCCGATCCAAATACGCGCAACTCTTTGACCTCAAGATCCCGACAAAGGGTGTGAATCTGGCCTTCCTTCCCCTGCCAAAGGCCGGCCCAAGAGGACACCTCCATCTTCGTCGGCCTGTTCATACTTCTTATCCCCCCTCTCACCCCGGCCAATTCAAGCGTCTTTTCCACCTTCCACCTCCCGCCTTCCACCATTCACCCATCTCCGATCTCCCATCTGCCATCTCCGATAAGCCCTATCTACTAACGCCTATCTCCTAAGAGGAGCTTTGCTCCTCTTCCGCTCATACTCCGCAAATTCATAAAGCTTCGGATCTCTCCTCGGCGGCAGACGCTTCCTGAGCCTCGTGCGCAGATCGTCCTTGTCCTTTTTGCCGCCTTCCAACCCCTCCATCCCGTCCATCTTCTCCAGAACATCACCGTACTCGGCCTCGAGCTTGTCGGGATCCTCGCCCTTCTCCAGCCGGTTGAGCATTTCACCCATCTCCCCGGGCAGCTTCTGGCCGCTCACCTCCATCATCCGGCGCATCATCCGGCCCAGCACCTTGGGATCGGGGTTGCTCTCATCCATTTTTGAGAATTCATCGGCCATCTTCATCATCTCCCGCTCCATCCGGGGATCCATGTCCGGCCCCTCGCCTTCCGGACCCTCCTTCTTCACCGACTCCTTGGCCCGCCCCGTGAAGGCGAACTGGGAGATCAGCTTCTCCATCTTGTGCTTCGGATTGTCCGGGCAGAGCGGCACCTCGCCGGATTTCAACGTGCGACGGGCAAAGAAACTGTAAATCCGATGCGAATCGGGACTGTAAAACTCGTAAATGGGCATGGTTGTTAGTTTAAGTGAGTCTTGATTTGCACGCTCGGTAGGGGCAATGGTCCCCATCGCCCGATTAAAAGTTTAGGCCTTTTCATGCAACCATCGGACGACCGAGACGGTCGTCCCTACCGAAATTTTTAGGCAAGGTAGGCCACTTCTGACATAAGTGGCTGCCCCTTTTATGAAAAGGGGCCTACCAGTTTTCAACTTCGCTTCCTCCACGCCTCTACAATCTCACCAAAAATATCATCCAAGCTCTTCGTAATTTTCCAGCCCGGATAGTGCTCCCTCATCTTTCGCAAATCCGAAATGTAACAGATATGGTCCCCTTCCCGGTTCTTATCCACGTACTCCCACTGCATCTTCTTTCCGGTGAGTTTCTCGCTGGCGGCAAAGGCTTCCAGGATTGAACAGCTGTTCTGACGCCCGCCGCCCAGGTTGTAGATCTCGCCAACGCGGGGCTTCTCCAGGAACGCGGCGATGAACTTGGCCACATCGAGCGAGTGGATGTTGTCCCGCACCTGCTTGCCTTGGTAGCCGTACACCTTGTACGTCTTCCCCTCCAGGTTGCACTTCACGAGATACGACAGAAACCCGTGCAGCTCGACGCCGCTGTGGTTCGGCCCGGTCAGGCACCCACCCCGCAAGCAGCAGGTCTTCATCCCGAAATAACGCCCGTACTCCTGCACCATCACGTCGGCCGCCACCTTGGAGGCGCCGAATAGGGAGTGCTTGCTGGCATCGATGGAAAACGTTTCTGCAATCCCCTCTTGGTAGGCCGGGTCGTCGTAGTCCCACCGGGTCTCCAGCTCCTTCAGTTTAATGAAGTTGGGGCGGTCCCCGTACACCTTGTTGGTCGACATATGGGCAAAGGGACTTTCCGGGCACGCCCGCCGGGCGGCCTCAAGAAGATTTAGGGTGCCCACAGCGTTGACATCGAAATCATCAAAAGGCCGCGAAGCGGCCAGATCATGGCTGGGCTGGGCGGCAGTGTGGACGATGGCCGTGGGTTTGAGTTTGGCGATGAACTGCAGGACTTTCTCGCGGTCGCGGATATCCAGCTCGTGATGCTTGAAGCTTTTGAACTGCTTCTCCAACCGCTGCTGGTTCCAGCGGGTGTCGCCGCCCGGGCCGAAAAAGTCCGCCCGTTGGTTGTTGTCCACCCCGTGCACTTCCGCGCCTTGCCCGGCGAAGAAGCTGACGACTTCAGAGCCGATCAGGCCAGAGGATCCAGTGACGAGGAGTTTCATACCTAAGCTGTTCGTTTACGTGTTATGTTTGCCTTTACGAAATCGTCGTCGTGGGACTTTCCAACCGTAAACGTAATCGTAATCGTAAGCGACAACTCTTATACGGCCTTGCCAATCGCAAACACTTTAAAGCCCAACTCCCTCAGCTTCGCATGCGGGAGGATGTTGCGGCCGTCGAATACAAATGCGGGTTTGTTCATCCCGTCGTGGATTTTTTTGAAGTCGAGCGTCTTGAACTCATCCCACTCGGTGAGGATGGCAACGCCGTGGGCGCCCTGACAGGCCTCGAGGGCATTCTTCAACACCACAAGGTTCGGGTTTTTCTCCGAACCGAGCACCTCGCTGCGGATCTGCGTTTCCGGCACCCGGGGGTCATAGACGACGACCTTGGCGCCCTCCTTGAGAAGATCGCGACAAACAGCGATGGCGGCGGTCTCGCGGGTATCGTTCGTGTCCTTTTTGAAGGCAAAACCCAAGATGGCGATGTGCTTGCCGGTGACGGTGCTAAACAGGTCGCTAACAATCCGGGCGGAGAAGCGATGCTTCTGCCAATCGTTCATCTTCACGACGGACTCCCAGTAGGCGGCGACCTCAGGCAGGCCGAAATGCTCACAGAGATAGACGAGGTTGAGGATGTCCTTCTGGAAGCAGGAGCCGCCGAAGCCGACGGAGGCCTTGAGAAACTTCGGGCCGATGCGGGAATCGCACCCGATGGCCCGGGCCACCTCGTCGATATCCGCCTCGGTAGCCTCGCAGAGGGCGGAGATGGAGTTGATCGAGGAGATGCGCTGGGCGAGGAAGGCATTGGCCACCAGCTTGGAGAGCTCGGAGGACCAGAGATTGGTGGTAAGGATCTTCGGGCGCGGCACCCAACGGGCATAGATGGAGGCCACCTTCTCCACGGCGGCGAGTCCCTCCGGGGTCTGTTCCCCGCCGATGAGGACGCGGTCGGGATTCTCGAGGTCGGCCACCGCGGTGCCCTCGGCAAGGAACTCGGGGTTGGAAAGGACCTGGAAGGTGCCGTTCTTGGAGTTGGAACGCAGGATGGTGAGGATCGCGGAGGCGGTGCGGACGGGGATGGTGCTCTTCTCGACGATGATCTTCGCGCCCTCGGCCACCTCGGCGATCATGCGGGCAGCGGACTCGACGTAGGTGAGGTCGGCTGCCCGGCCGGCACCCACCCCGTGGGTTTTCGTGGGGGTGCCGACGCAGACGAAAATGATGTCGGCCGCCTTGAGGGCGCCCTTTACGTCAGTCGTGAAATGGAGGTTCTTGCCGCGGGCCTTTTTGACGACGTCCTCGAGGCCGGGCTCATACACCGGCAGCGGTCCCTCGTTCCAGGCGCGGATGCGGGGCTCGCTCATGTCCGTAACGGTCACTTGAATATCAGGGCACTTGGCCGCGATCATCGCCATGGTGGGCCCGCCGACGTAGCCGGCGCCGAGACAGCAGATGCGGGTTTGGGACATCGAAAGATTAAAGCAAAAAGGGCGGTTTTCGGCTAGGAGCCCGCGGCGATCTGCCGGAGGGCTTCCGCGTAGCCGTTTTTTCCGATCGCGTCCGCCAAGGAGCGGAGTTGGGCGGCGTTGATCCAGCCTTTGCGGAAAGCGACCTCCTCGGGCGAGCCGATGAGCATGCCGGTCCGGGTCTGGACCGTCTGGACGAACTGGGCGGCCTGAAGGAGACCCTCGGCCGTGCCGGTATCGAGCCACGCTGAACCACGGCCAAAACGTTCACCATGAAGCGAGCCGTCCTTGAGATAACAACGACTGAGCTCGGTGATCTCCAGCTCGCCGCGGGCGGAGGGCTTGATCGTCTTGGCAAATTCCACCGCCCGGCCGTCGTAGAAGTAGAGACCGCAGTTGGCCCAGTGGGACTTAGGTTTCGCGGGCTTCTCCTCGATGGAGGTCACCTTGTTGTGGTCGTCGAAGGTGAGGACGCCGTAGGAGGAGGGATCGGCCACCTGGTAAGCGAAGATGGTGGCGCCTTTTTCGCGGGAGGTGGCTGAGATGAGCAATTTGCCCAGTTCCGCTCCGTAAAAGAAATTATCACCAAGAATCAGGCAGGAAGGCGAGGTCCCGAGAAACCGGGCGCCGATATGATACGCCTGGGCGAGGCCTTCGGGCTTGGGCTGTTCGGCGTAAGAGATGGCAAGGCCGATGGATCGACCCTCGCCGAGCAGGGTTTTGAAAAGCGGCGTGTCCTGCGGG
>Ga0194129_10009088_pt1 | contig 11261 bp, 19 predicted proteins | sample TA2KigCa35mmetaG_FD_150862 | JGI IMG/M metagenome (GOLD analysis project Ga0194129, IMG submission 150862) | Freshwater microbial communities from Lake Tanganyika, Tanzania - TA2015038 Kigoma Deep Cast 35m | ecosystem: Environmental > Aquatic > Freshwater > Lake | place: Tanzania: Lake... | reverse complement strand
CCCGTTTTTGCGTTCGGTTTTGTTCAACTTTGACCGCAGGGGTTCTTTGACCGAAAAGCAACTTGATGCGGTTGAGCGCAATATGAACCGACCCGTGCGTGTCGTGCAGGCGAACCCCGTCTCGGAGGTTGGTATGTATCGCAACGAGTCGGGCGAGATGTTTCGTGTGAAGCGGTCTCGTCAGTCGGGCAACCTTTATGCGATGCGTTTCGTCCCCGAAGCGGTCTCGAAGTCTGAGCGTTTCGTTTATGAGCGTGGTGGCGTGTTTCGTCTCAGCGCAGATATGCGTATGACCGTTGAACAGGCGCAGGCGGTCGGGGTGCAGTTCGGTATCTGTTGCGTGTGTGGCGCAGAACTCACGGCGACTGAGAGCGTTGCGAACGGTATCGGACCGATATGTGCGGGCAGGGTATAACCCCCCTGCGCCCCTGACGGACTCAGAGCCCCCCTGCCATCAGGGGGGCTCTTCGTTTATCACGGCTAATATAAAACCAACCAACACGGCGCAAGCCGAGAAACGGATATAGACATGAATATAGATACAGGCACTTCGTTGAGCGAAGCATTGGCAGAAAACTACTTCGGTATCGGCGCAATAGGTTTTGAGGTAATCAACTCAGTTATTGACGACCTTGCACACGAGCGTTTTGATGATGAGTGGTTATCTGAGATGGGCAACACACGAACAGAACTCTCAAAGGCATTACAGAGCGTCGTCATGAGCGTTATTGAAGGTGGTTATCTGTTCTCAATGCGAACCCCTGATGGGTGGGTTCGTCTCGCAGACCACGATTAATCACCCTTAAACCCCCAATATCCCCGTTTGCCAAAGCGCAGATGGGGATATTTTTTTGCCCTAGTTCTGTTCGACTTGTGTTCGACTGATGCTCGATTTCGGAAAGCAACAACAACGGGGAAGATAGTCCCGACAGCACAATGAAGATATGCAGTCCCGCAGATGCGATTTCCCGTGCGGGGCTCATGATTGAACAATAAAATCTCGGGACTCACCCGCGCCCGCGCCCGCGCCCGCGCCCGCGCCCGTGCCCACGACGGCGCTCGAAGCCAGCACCCGCGAACACAGACGCAACCTTTGACGGTGGCGGATAGCCACCATGTCGGCAGATATTCGGCAGATATATCAGACACGACGAGTCGAACAGACACAGACACGGGCTATAAGACGGGTAGACAATGAAGCCGATAACCCTGCAACACTCCCCAACTAAGTTAGTGGGCGACAAGTGATAAACGGTTATCACTACTAGACAAGGGAGATAAATAATGAAAGACCTAATCAAATATGCAACACGCAAATTTGACAAGCACGAGAGACATATCACCTATATTTGGCGAAGTGCACGACAAGAATTAGTCAATGAGCACGGCGACAAGGTCGGTGGGCAAGTTAAATTGTCATTGTGGCACGAGAAGGGCACTAAGAAGTTTCACGCAGCGATGCAATTCGCAAACTACGAGAATAGTCGGGGATATTTCGCAGAGTCTTACACACTTTACGACAGAATCAATTATCCGTTTGCGATGATTCTCACTCAGAATGTCGCACGATACTCCGAAGGTGCGTTCTCAAAGTTTGAGAATGACACTCTGAATGTCTTGGCAGACCCTCTCACCCTGAGCGGTGAAACCCGTGAACTTTACGAGCGCATTACCTGCATTGCAATGGGCGGGCATGGTGTGCGTGAAGAATATGAAGTGGTATCAATGTAAGACACTCACTAGGTGAGTCGCCTAGCCCTCGAAGGGGTCGCCCGTCATAGGGCAACTAGGCACAAGGCGTGAGCCGATTAAATAAACAAACTAGATAAGGGAGATACGCAATATGAGACACGCGCAATTCGTTAAAGACCGACTAGGGGTATGGTATCAATTTCTATGCACTTGGGAGGATTCGGACTACGACACTTGGCAAATATGGAGCGACGACGAGCGAATCACTTACCGTAAGTGCGTCATTGACGACCTAATGAGCGAGAGGCGTGAGATAGGTGAACTACTAACCCCGCAATGGTATGAGCGGGCGAAGTATGTGGAATAATCCGAACTAAGCACCATTCTCGAATAGCCCGTCTATCTTTACGGTAGGCGGGCTATTTGCATATCTGCCAATAGTTCGCACCAATAGCGAGCCATATCGTCGGCGTGAAGACGTGCCCATGTCATGAGCGTCTCTCTGAGCGAGTGCGTCTCGGATTTATGGATAGTCTTACCCAATTTAGAGTCGCATATCGTTATCACGGGATAATCACGATGCTTAACGGGGGCAAGAATAGCGTCGTCATTGTCGAATAGTTCGTGTTCATCGTAAGCGAGACTCCTTATCACTTCAGATATCTGCAAATTATGGGAGCGAGGTTGAGTCCTGAAGGGCATTGACATACTCGAAGCCTACAACTAGTTGCGGGGGAACGCTCGTCGGAGTCCCGTCCGAAGATGGCGAAATTGAGAGTCCCGACCGCAAATTTCGCTGTGCGGGACTGCCTCTCGCGCCGGCGCAATGAGAAAGGAGATTTATTGACTCCCCGAAGGTTTGACGGTGGCGGATAGCCGACAGCCGTCTGTGGTTTTTGTGTTGGTGATTTCGAGTGGTTGGGTCATCACTCTGAGTGGTTGTAGGTGGTTGCCACTCTGAGTGGTCGCCTGACTACCTGAAAAAAGTTTCTATAAACTGCCCTGAATAGTTGCAACTCCGAACACCCTTTGTATAAGATGATAGGTATAAGTTAATAAACCTACTAAAAAGGAGTAAACAAAATGGGTAAAACAAAAAAGCAAAACACAAAAATCGTCAAGCCATATGCTGAATGGGCTGTAAGAAATCATCTCATTGAGCAAGCGAGAATCAAAGGTATTCTCGAATCAACATGGCAAGAAGTTGTCAAAGGCGAGATAGAACTCACCAAAGTTCGCAAGCATGATGACAAGTGCGAGAAGTGCAGACACTTCAAGTTTGACTTCTTTCCAAAGGTAGCACCAACTGACAAACATGACATCAAAATCATCGGTTGTCAAAACTGCGAAGTATTCATCACCGTTTATCTCAACGAACGGACGCACGGCAACACCCCGATACACCCATATCAGATAGCACAAGGTATGACCGAATACATCAAGGTGTGTGCAAGGTGTGGCAAGCGAACTAAAATAACGACCGAGCACAAAACATCTGAGCAAGTTGAGCAGGCGATGAAGCACGAGTGCAGATAGGAGTATGACATGAACCGTAAAAAATGGAACGAAGCAGACCGTCAAGCGTTTGCGGACGGTGCACGAACCAAAGCGAGCACCTTCAAGAACCGTAAGCGTGAAGCGAACCGCAACGAGTGTCGCAAGTTTAGGTGGAATGGATAACCTTGCGACAACCTCGAAGTAGAGTTAAAACAAATAAACCAACTAAACAGGAGAAATAAAAATGACAACTACACAAAGAACAAAAATCACCAAAGAGTGGTTGGAGAAAAAAGCATACATTGAACGCGACTTCGGTTCACTTGTCGGCAAGACAATAAAGTCGGTGCGACCATTGGACGAATACGAGTGCGAACTTTTCGCATGGGACTTCAAGCATGAAGACTATGCAATGGCGGTCGTGTTCACGGACGGCACGGTTGTCGTCCCTTCACGAGACCCCGAAGGTAATGGTGCGGGGTTTTTGTTCATTGAGCGTGTGAGTTAATCTCATCACGCCTCGTATCAACGAGAGAAAGAAAAGGCAGACAATGACAACAGTAAGACAACTCATTGACCACTTGTTCAAGGTTGAAGACCTTGACCAACCTGTGGTTTACGAGTATTACCTCAAAGAACACTTCCATATCACTAAGCGACACGACTTTGCAAAGGACACAGCGTTCATTGGGTTAGTCGATATCAGCGATAAGGCGTGGGCGGAAGTGGCAGAAGCACACGAACACATCTTGGTGAATGACAGCGCATACACCGAGATAGAGCAAGCACTCAAAGAGAAAGTAGGAGAGAAGGTGGAAACAAATGGATAATCGGACACAGCGCATAATGTATTTGCGAACGACCCTCGTTGGCAAGCGCATACAACTAGACCATCTTGATGACGCATACACAAAACTCGTAGCAGGAGACAAGGGGACGGTTTATGCGGTTGATGACCTCGGAACTGTCCATGTCAAATGGGACAACGGAGGCAAACTCGGACTTGTGGAAGAAGCAGGAGACCGTTTTCATCAGGTTGAAGAAAGCAAAGCATCTGCGTAAAAGCAGATGCCTCGAATCAACGAGAGAAAGCAGGCAAGCAATGGGTTTGAGCGAAGGCAAAGGCACATGGGTAGCGATACCTACCGAAACACTCAGAACGGTTCAGTTTGTCGGGGACTATTTTTGTCTCACGGTAAATGTCTATGGGGCATCTGATGAGCAGGCGATAGCAAATGCAGGCACACTACTGTCCGACCACTACGGGTGGCAAGTAGAAAAAGTGTCCCACGAAATCACCGTCCAACCGTTTGGGGAATAAACCTAGAACGAAACGAATACCCCGTCTCCCCGCGAGGCGGGGTATTTTTTGTTTGTAGTCCCGCATCAAAACATATGTTGCGGGGCTATAGCGAATACGCTATGTGTGTTGTCGGGACTGCATGGTGTTTTGTCCGACGGAGAGGTTTGTGTTCCCCGAAACCATGACGGTGGCGGATAGCCGTCTATCGACTTTGGTTCGCGGGCATTGACGACGAAGCCGTATCAGACAGGTTCTGAAAAAAGTTGTAAAAACACCACACATTTTAGTATACTCATACCGTAATAGTAATATGAACGAACAAAAACAACGAACAGAAAAAATGAACAAGTTGGTTGAGGAACTGAAAAAGAGTTTCGCACTTCACAACATCAAACTCACCGAAAAGGAGTTTGACGAACTAGTCCCAAAAAGCAAAGGTGGGCGAGCGTAACAACCTTGTTACACCCTCGAAGTAATGTTTAATCAAGATAAACAACTAGACATAAGGAGCAATACAAATGATTAGCAAACAAGACAGACTAAATCTCAAACACGGAGACATCGTTGGTCGCAAGTTTCGTGGTGTTACCACGAACTATGTCATCACCGCGACCACGGCAAGCAGGCAATATTTTTGGGTGCGTGATGTCCAATGGGGCGATGACGGGTTCTACGACGAGAACCACGACTTGACCGAACCGAAGTGGTCGGTTGTATCCATGGCAAAGACAAACAACTAAATAAAAGGAGGAAACAAATGAATATCACAGAACCTAAATATCCAAACATCAAAGTCAGGTTGGTGGGCGAGGACGGTAATGCGTTCTCTATCTTGGGGCGTTGCACCCGAGCACTCAAACGAAATGGTCACGCAGACCAAGTAGAAGTGTTCCGTAGTGAAGCGACATCAGGGGACTATGACAACCTACTCAGAACCGTCATGCGATGGTTTGATGTAGACGGACACCTTGATGACGAAGAGGACTTCGAGGAGCATTGGTTTGAGCAAGCAAAGTTCATTTATGGAGACGAGGACTAAACATCCTCGCTACACCCTTTGGGTATTGTTTCATTAACTACTAGAAAAGGAGAAATAAAAATGAGCAAGTTGGTAATCAACATCAACGATGGCACGGTCTGTGAACTTGAAGGCACGGTCATAGTTGATACGGACAAACTAAATAAAGAAGGCAAAGCATTACTGCAAGAGTGGCAGAACGGTGGCAACGACAGCACCGCATCTGAACTCGGAGAAAAATACGGCAGTCCTGTGAGCGACAACGGATTAACCCACGGCAACACAATGGCATTTAGTGGCAAAGCGTTGCGTGAAGAAGTAGAAGAACGAATAACCAGTGGATACACCGACCCATACCAAATAGCAAGCACTTTCACCGATGAACAGTTTGAGGAGTTGGGGCAATATATTTTGTCGTCGGATTACCTGTGGAATGTGTTCAACGAGGAGTTGCGTTCAGGCATAATCGGATACGCAAAAGATGTTCTTAGAAAGGACACCAAATAATGAAAACTAAACCTACCCTCGAAATCACCTACGAAGTGTGGAAACGAGACATATCCGCAAAAAAAGACCCTGCGTTCTATGTTTGGGACGCAGACGCACATCAACACACGGCGAGCGTCATAATGGGCGACCGTTTAATCCGTGTGTTCTGTGACGGTAAAATGCGTATCAACCTGTGGGATAGCGCAGAAGCACGCGAGCGTGGAGACGACCCAGAAGTCATCAGATACTCTGACCAACTTGTGGGGGCAGGTCTCAACACCGACAAGAAGTTGTGGAAGGCGGTTGACGCAGGGCGTATTGAGTGGGATAACAACGCATGGTTTGACCTATACGCATACGGAGACGGCATTGAGGACGGTTGGTTGAACTGCGTTCACCACGACCTAGATGAAGCGATACTGCAAGCGTCAGGACTCATCAAAGATGATGAGTTTTGGAAAGAAATCACATGAGTAAATCACCTCAACCTGTAATCAAAAAAGACCTGACCCCCGTTGTTGACAGCAACGGGGTTAGGCGTTGTGCGTGGGAGAACTGCAACACACCCTTGTCTCGTTACAACGACCACATCGTTTGTCGGGCGCACACGGTCGAATATGCGATAAACTATTTACCGATAATCAAACCGAGACATGGCAACTAACGAACAAATCCTGCAAGCGACCGACATGGTTGACAAGGCGTTGAACAGCATTTCAGGGCAACAACTCGTGGCGACATCGGAAATAACAGACCTTCTTTTGGACATCAGGTTGTTTTTGATGTTCTCGTGCATGGACAAGGAAGCAGTCAATAGTTAGACTTCTGTCTCGTGATGCTTAAATGCTCGCTGTGCAACGGCGACCTCAACACCGAGACAATGGCGACCGTAGCCCGAGTTGTCGGGTGGGTTGAAGTCAAGGGGGACAAGTTTGTCGGGGTCGTTCACCACCCATCAAATCCTGTGGGGTGGGCGCATAAAGTTTGTATCGAATCTCCTGCACTTCTGAAGAAACAAGACTCGCTCTTTTAACCCCGCAGTCCCGAAGAAGGAAACACAAGCGGGGCTAATTCGCAACCATTGTTAATTAGCAATAGTCCCGCATCTGCCTCATGCGGGCGGGGCTCACCCGCGCCCGCGCCCACGACGGCGCGATTCGACACCTCGCAAACTACGACGGTGGCGTATAGCGGGGGGGGCGAACAAGTGTTTGGGGTGGGGCGATACCGTGCAACACCCCTCATCTAGGTTGTGGGGTGATACCAATTCATATAAAAGTATCAAGAAAAAATCTTTCTAAAAATAGTTGCAATTTAATGAAATGGCTACTATCATGAAAGACAAGTATTAAAAAGGAATAGACACCAACATAATCCGAGTGTAGGAAACCCTACAACACCCTCGAACGATAATGGTGGAGTCAGGAAATAAACCAAATAAACAAAGGGAGAAATAAAAATGAGTAAAGCAAAAATCACAGAAGCAACGAAGCAATATCTTTCCGCACGAAAAGCGGTTGAGATTGCGGAGCAAGCGTTGGCACAAGCAGAAGCAATCATGAAAGAATCGTTCTCACAGAACGGCGTGGACTTCAACATTGTTGATGACCAAAAAGTCATGGTTGTCAAAAGCGAACGACCGAAGTATTCGGTTGATGTGTTGAAAGGTCTTGTCTCTGACAAATTGTTCAAGAAAGTCACGAAGGTCGATGTGGACGGAAAGAAGTTCAAGTCCGCAATAGAACTCGGTGACATCAAGAGCGATGTTGCAGATGCGGTCACGACCCTCACCTCGGTTGAATCGGTGCGAGTCTATGACCTGAGCAAAGAATCGGTCAACGAGACCGCACAATCCGCAAGGAAAAGTGCGTAATTAAGTTGTGGTGGGGGTGGGCAACCACCCCACACCGAAACCCTACAACACCCTCAAGGTAATGTGTGGGGCAAGAAGTAATTACACAAACTAAAAACTAACAACAAGGAGAAACAAAAATGGCAACAGCAACCAAAAAAGAAGTCCGACAAGACTTACCACAATGTTGGCAAGATGTTGAGAACGCACTCAACGCAGGCATTGACCGAGTAATTCTGTTCGGAGTTCCAGGCACGGGCAAAACTTTCGCGGGTCTCAACTACGGTGATGTCACCGCAGGGGCATGGCGACTTATTTGCACCGAGGACATGACAAACGCAGATGTCACGGGTCATTACAAGATGAACGGTGACGGCGGTTGGTCATGGAACGAAGGTTCGGCGGTCAAGGCATGGCAAGGCGACGGCACTCGTGGCGGTCGTCTCGTGATTGATGAAATCGACAAGGCGGGTGGCGATGTATTCGCAACACTTCTCGCAATGACCGACTCCCCCGAGTCGGCAAAATGGGAGAACCCCGACAACGGTCGCATCGTTCGTCCGAAAGACGGATTCTCGGTCGTCATGACCACGAACATTGAGAACATGAATGAACTTCCCGAGGCACTCAAGGACAGATTCCCCGTGTGTATCCGCATCAACCAACCGCACCCTGACGCATTGAAAAGATTGTCGGCAGACTTGCGTGAGTATGCGGTTCGCATGGCAGACGCGGGTGACCGACGAATCTCGTTGCGAACTTTCTTTGCGTTTGACAAACTCCGCAAGAGTTTGGGCGACAACGAATCGGCACGACTTGTGTTCGGTTCGCAAGCGCAATCGTTCATAGACGCAATCGCAATCAACAAGGTTGCGGTCTAATCAACCCCACTACACCCCCCACCTAAAGTGGGGGGCAAGTAGGAAAAACTAAATCTACTAAACAAGGAGAAAAAATGAAAGAACAAACAAAGATATTCCCACTCCCCGAGATGTTGGGGCGTAAAGACATCACCAAAGAGCAACAAGGCGATTGGGTAATCGACACTTGCAAACCCGCACGAGGCAACCCGTTCACCGACATTATCGGTCGGCAGATGCGCGTCCCCGTTGCGGACGAACAAGTAGACCGAGTTATCCGAGCGCACGAAATGATGCACGCACGGGTCTCACCCGCACACGATTATCCGAAATGGATTGAGCGCAATATCGCAAGTGATTCGGCGATGAAAGTCGTTGAGGAAGTTCGTGTCAACTATCTTGTCCGCAAGGCGGGGTTTGACACAGATGTCCTGAGCGACGGCACGGAACTCCCAACAGGTATGCGTTTCGCAGAACGCAAAGATTGGGCGAATTGCGTATTGACGGCGGTTGGTTATGCACATTGTGGCGGTGGCAAAGACTTCCTCACAGGCGTTCGCAGGGTCAATAAGGCGTGGGCAACCACCCTTCGAGGCATCGTGAAGCGTGTTGAGAAAGAAATGGACAAGGCATACAAGACGGGCACTCTCGGTTCTACTGAGCGTGACCCTGCAAGTGGTCTTGCACCGTTGGGATTCGCACACACCGAACGAATCGCAGAGTGGGTTGAGCGTCTCGCAGAAGTTGAACCTCAAGATGAAGTCGTTGGCGACAAGCAAGGCGAGTCGCAAAACGACGACAACAAAGACGGTAAAAAAGAAAACGAGAAAGACGGCGACCCCTCAAACAAGGCGACGAACCAAAAAGCAAAAGACATACACAAAGACATCAAACCGATTGAACCAAAACGCGGAGCGTCACCGACAAGTGTTCCACAATGGGGCAAACTCAAAGTGAAACACCTACCGATGACACGCAGGGCAAAAGGCGGTCTTGGACGCAAGCGTATTGCGTCACCGATAGGTCGCAACCCACGCAGGATTGGCAACGCACTCGTAGACCCCGAGAAGCGAGTGTTTGACAAAACGAAGCGTGGCAACGGCGGTATCGTCCTGATTGACGGTTCGGGTTCAATGCAATTGAACTCAAAACAAATCATGGATATCACCGAGCAAGCACCAGGTTGCACCGTTGCGATGTATTCGGCAGACAAAGACAACATCAAAGACAATTTGTTGGTTCTCGCAGAGAACGGCAAAATGGTGGACAAACTTCCCGAGCGCAACGGTGGCAACGGCGTGGACGGTGAGGCGATTCGTTGGGCAATCAAGCAACGCAAGAGCGCATCGACCCCGATTGTTTGGGTGACGGACGGAGCGGTTCACGGTCTAGGTAGTCACGGTGCATGGGGCGGTTATCACGACCTACTCGCAATGGATTGCATCAAGGAATCCTTGAAGGGCAAAGTATTCGTTGCACGGAATATGAAGGACGGGATTGAGGTCTTGAAACAACTCAAATTGGGCAAGACACCTCAGCGTTGGTATCCGCAATCGTGGAAAGAAACCTACCTAAAGACAATGGGCAGGCGATTGGGATAACCCAATCGCTTCAGGTTAACACAACACCATGTGTTATTCTGAATGCTAGAGCATTGAAGGGACTTTTCTCCTTTCACCCTTTAGTTCGCTCCGCTAACGGCGGGCGACCGTCTCCTTGCGGTTGCCCGCCGTGTAGTGTCTCTACTGATTCTTGGACTTGTCGATGACCACTTGGTCAACATACCTTATGGCAACGAAAGACGCAGAGACGATTACAGCGTCCGAGTATTGCAAAGATTCCAACCCGAGAGCCGTGAGCCCGAAATAAAACCCGACCGTATAGATGCAGGTCAAGAAAAAAAATCCGAACAATGCATTAAAAAATTTCAAGGCATTCTCCCCGTCTCGAATCCGTTTGTCCGACCAATCATCATCATCGGCGACCTTAGGGGCACGGAAATTATTTCTGTTGTCTCGTTCGCCACGCTTCCACGATTGACCCACGAAATTATTGACTCACTTTATGTTTGACAATTTGATGCACACGCTGACGAGACAAACCAAACTCGTCCGCTAGTTTTTTCGCGGACACGCCCTGAGAATATCTTTCAAGAATCACGACATCACGACCCTTGTCGTATCGCCTGCCAGGTTGTTGTCTATCCCACTTCCACCCCGCAAGAGCGGACAACGCCTGTTCACGCTCCCGAGACAGAGTGCCCGCTCGTTGACGCTGACGGTTATAGGCGACCCACGCACCAATCGCAATCATTTTGCCCCCGAATAGTTCAACATGGGTCGTTGGGGTCATCGAAGTTCCGACCCGCGATGTGTATTGCTGAAGTGCGGAGAAATGTTCCCCCCACCGTTCGTTTCTTGAATGTGCCATACCCGCAACAATAGCCCCGCGAACACTTGTTCGCCAGCACAGTCCCGCCGATGTTCCCCGAAGCACGGGGCTGTCAGCCACTAGACCACGCATCGGGACTGTCACGGCTTGGCGTCGTCG
>Ga0194129_10009086_pt1 | contig 11262 bp, 5 predicted proteins | sample TA2KigCa35mmetaG_FD_150862 | JGI IMG/M metagenome (GOLD analysis project Ga0194129, IMG submission 150862) | Freshwater microbial communities from Lake Tanganyika, Tanzania - TA2015038 Kigoma Deep Cast 35m | ecosystem: Environmental > Aquatic > Freshwater > Lake | place: Tanzania: Lake... | reverse complement strand
CTAATTATAGAATTGTATTATATAAATATAGTATTGACACTTATTATTTTGAAAAATCAGGAGGTTTTAATATAGAGGATATATTAAAAGATATTGATAAAGTCGATTTTACAAAAGAAATATGGAATAACATTAAAGTTAGTCTTAATAACAAAGGTACAAAACTTTTAAAAGAAAAAATAGAAAAATTTTTCTTTACAAATATTAAAGATGTTACAAACAAAATATTAAAAGATAATAATATTACGAATAATTATGTTTTGAACGAAGATTATACATATGATAATATTATTAATTATTATAATGATTTGATTAAAAATAAACAAGTTATTGATGAACAAAAATTAATGAAATATGACAGTAATCAATGTATATCAAATGATAAAAATTCTGAAACATTGTACAACAAAAAAGTTTCAGAATCAAATGAAAAATATATATTACTTGATACAAAATTACAAGATAGTTGTGAGATAGCCGATATTTTTGATACTGAAAATAATTTACTATTTCACAATAAAAAAAATAAAGATTTGCGTGTTTTATCTTCACAAATATTAAATGGCATTTTAATCATAAAAAATGATACAAAATGTAAGGAATTTTGCAAAAAACATAAATTAGAAAAAGAACAAATAGAAAAAAGTATTTATGTTTTTGGAATAATAAGAGAAAAAAAAGATGAATCAATAAAAGACAAATTAGCAATAGGGACTTGTTGTTATTTACTCAAGCAGATAAGCGTGGACTACAAATGTGATATTATTGAATACATACCCACAGACAAAAATAATAATAATAAAGTTACTGATGAAAATAAAACTAAAATTAAAAAAACTAGAAATAAATGTATAAAAAAAACAATATAAACGTATATTGGTTTTTACAAAAAATTGATAAAATAAAAAAATACATATTAATTTAATATATAATATTTAATATGTCAAAAGGATATATTTACTTGCGACAACACGAAAATTATGAAGAACATAATATATATAAACTAGGAAAAACTATTAATTTTATTGGTAGAGATGCAACTTATGCAACTGGAGAATTTATACGAGGCAAATTCATTTTTGGTTTAGAAATTTCTAAAGATAATCCTGAACAAATTAATGATGGATATGTCGAAAAATTATTGCAAAAATACTTTAAAAATTATAATAGAGTTTATGACGGAGGAACGGAATTTTATGATAAAAAAATTATTGATGAAATAGTTCCATTTTTAAATAAAACTAATATTAAATTTAAAATTTTTTCAAAGGACGAAATATTAAATATAAATAAAAAAATTCAACGACAAGTTTTATTAGATAAACTTAATGCAAACATTAAATTTATGGAAGGTTTAAGAAAAAAAAAAAATAAAAATCTTACTAAAGAAATAATTTTAAGAAATGAAATTCAATTAGAATATTTAAAAGATATATTGGAAGAACTTAAGAAAAATTCAAGAGTATTTATAAAAGCACCAACGGGGTTTGGTAAAACGCATATATTTTATAAAACAATATCAAGTTTAAAACCTAACAAGATATTAATTTTGACACCTAGATTATTGTTAAATCAACAAATTACAGATGAAAAATATACAAAATATATTAAAAATGAGGATTATAAAATATATCATTTCAGTGATGAAGATGCATCAAAAAAAGAAAAATTATTGATAAATATAAATAATTCCAAAAATAAATTTATTTTAACTTCTTGTTATCAAAGCAAAAATAAATTATTGGAAATAATCGAAGAATTAAAAATAACTTTTGATTTAATTATATTTGATGAAGCACATTTTATTGATACTTGGTATAATTCCGAGTTTGTTTTAAGTGAAACAATTACTAAAAATAGAATTTTTGCCTCTGCAACTCCTACAGATGAAATTGAAAATAAACCAAATATTTTTGGTAAAATAATAGAAAAAGTTAAAGTATATGAACTTATCAATTATGAAATACTTTGTAATATTGTTACTTTAGTTAAACAAATAAATAATAAGAAAAACGAATATCATGATTTAAAAAATTTAATTGTCGATGCTATGACCAAATATAATAAAAAGAAAGGTATTATATATGTCAATAATACTAAAAATGCGGAAAATCTATATAATTTAATGAAAATGCAAAATAAAATTAATTCATATATTTATGTTAGTAAAGAAATAGATAATGTAAATGAAAACGATACTAAAATAAAGAAATTTGAAGATGATCCCGAACCTTGTATTATTATTGTAGTTGGTAAATTAGGTTATGGTTATGATAATGACTTTATTGATTTTATATGTTTGGGAGACCCTAGACAATCAGATATTGATATAAGACAAATTTTAGGAAGAGGCTTAAGATGGAATAAAGAAACTTATACAAATAAATTATTGCATTTATTAGTTCCATTGTATAAAGATGATTTTGGAAAATATTCTGATTATGATCATTTAAAAAAATATTTAGATTATATAATTGGAGAATGTGGTCAAGATATTATTATTAAAGGTGACGGAACTGGATATATTAATGAAAATAAGAACAATTTTGATGGAAAGAATTATGATGGCGAAACAATACCAATTGAAATTTTACAAGAATATTGTACAACAGGTTATAATAAATTTACGGACTTTATGAAATTTTTAAAAGTTAATAAAGTTTTTGGCGAAATAGAATATAATGAATTTAGAGAAACACAAAATTGGATGCCCGAAATTGGATTAATACATAAAAAATATCCAAAGTTTTGTTTTAGAGACATTCATCCTGATAATTTAAAATATTATTGGACAAAAGAGGAAGCCGTTTTAGCAAAAGAAAAAGCAAATAAAAAGTTAATTGAAATAATTACTTTTGATAAATATAAAAAGTTAAATGAATATAACAAAATGGAAAAAATCAAAGAATTAAATATTGATAATAAAATACCTTTTATAAATTTAAATTATTATTATCCTAATGAAAATATTTTAGATAAAAATTAAATTACTTTAACTATTGATTTTTTCTTTTTTGTGGTTATAGAACTTGTTTCTGCTTCAGTTTCTGAATTTGTTTCTGTTTCTGAAATTATTTTAGTATTGGTATTTTTTGTATTTTCAGAATTACCAAAAAACATTTTTTCAATATTGACTGCGTTAGGATTACCATAAGTATCCAAAGATTCATAAAAGGCGGTTTTTATTTGTTCTTCATTTTCATTTATTCTATTTGTATAAACTTCATCAAACCAGTCAAAATTATCAAATGCTTTTTGCATTTGTTTTTGTCGGTCTAAAGGGGGTATAGGAACAATTATTTTACGTTCTAAATCATCTTTATGAATAGACATTTGTTGAGTTCCTTTATAAATATTTGAAATATTATTTTTTATTAAATTTAAATAATTAAACAATACATTCGTACTTATTATATTTTCATCTTTTGAACAAAAATGTAAAGTGCTTTCTGCGACAGAATATTTACCTTTTGGATGAAAAATACCACATTTTCCACTACCATTAGTAACATTTATTGTTATTGCTTCTCCATCAAAATCATATTCATCAATATATAATACATTATTTATACTGCAATAATACAAAGGATATTTACCTTTTTCATCACCTTCGGAAGATTTTCTTTTTCCATTTGGTAAAAATTTTATTATTTCTCCTAATCGTTTTACTACATTTAATTTTCTCCGTGTTGCTCCTTTAATCATACATTCCATATAAAATTTTCTTTTAAGTTCATTATTTATTTTTAAAGATTTTGTATTGAATGTATCTGATTCATAAAATTTAGTGCTTTCCATTATTTTTTCTTGTTCTTCTAAAGTTGGAATTGGTATTTTCATACGATTAATTGCATTTATATCTAATGATTGATGACATGAACCTCGCAAATAATTTAATTCAATATGATTTTTTATAAATTTTAAATAATGATATATATACAATTTATTTATTTTTTTTGTATAATTTACATTTGTAACTAAACATGATACCAAATCAGTTGTTAAACATTTACCATCATAATATGTAATACCTAATTTAGTTGTATTACATGTGAGGAATATAAATACATTTTTACCATCAAGTTTATATTCATTTGTATATTTCCATTCATCTGAATTTTGTGCTTTACTTATAACAGGATATTTACCACTTTCATTTTCCTCAACCTTTGAACTTTGTATTTTTCCTTTTTCTAAAGTAAATACTTTACCAAATTCAACCCATTCATAATTAGTCATTTCAGATACTAAACCCTCAATATATTCATCTTTTAAATAATCTCGTAAATACCATGATTTATTAGGTTCTTTATTAATATCTTCCATTTTGATACTTGTAATTTTGGTAAGTTTAGAACATTCTTTATTTGCTTGAATAAAATTAATTTCTTTTGTTCCTTCTGCATCTTTTTCAAATATCAATGCACATGTTTTAATTCCAGTATGTGTAAAAATACCGCCATGGAATAATACAATATCAGTTATATTGCAATTTTCCATAAAATGTTCTCTGGCATTTTTGTAAGAAGAACCAAAAAATAATTCTCCATATGGTAATATAATCATACACATTCCAGAATCTTCTAATTTGTAATAATCTAATTCTAAAAATTGTATAGGTGGATTATTATCTTGTAATGTATAAACATCAGATAATTTAATTTTATTTTTCTTTGTATAAGTATCAGCTGTAAAATTTTGTGTTACTTGATCAAATTTTTTATCAGTTTGAAATGGTGGATTTGTAAAAAGAAAATGATTTTTTATTGTATTAATATGCGTCAAACTACTTTCACAATGAACATCATGAGGAAACTCTTTTAATGTTAAAATTAAATTCATTAAACCATATTGAAAAGTTGTTGGTTTTACTTCACCACCTGTTAAAAGTAGTCTATCTTTAAATTTTGCTTTTAAAATGTTATAAGCTGACACAATCCAACCACCAGTTCCCATACAAGTATCACCAATCAAAATACTTCCATCTTTATCTAAACTATTTATAATTTCATTCATTCTTTTTGTTTTATATTGTAAAAGTAGTTTCATTAATTTTCTAGGAGTAAAAAATTGACCTAATTTAGAACCTTTTTTTACATATCCATTTATAATATGTTCATAAATTTCACCAATAACGTCTTCATTTTGTTCTATTTCTTCAATATTTATTTTATTAATAACATTATTTAATAATAATTGAATGGTTGTCGCTTTTCTTGCTTTAATAAAGTTATTCTCAGTAAATATCATTTTAGTATCAGGATGTGTTTTTAATATTTCACCCATTTGTCTAATAATATCATTTGTCGCATCTAAATTTCGTATTGCTTCTAATGGTTGATTTGCTAGTTTTTTTAAATCTTTAAAATAACTAAATGTTTGAGATAATATTTTTTCATCTTCTCCTTCATAATGTTCTTTATTTAATAAATCTATTTTTCCATCTTCTTTTTCATCTGATATAATAGGTTGAATACATTTTATAAACATCCAGTTCATAATATCATTTAGCGCATCTTCTCCTTCAATATTTTCTTCTGTATACAAAGTATCGTGTGCTTTGTCAATCATTGATACAATTTTATTTTTAGAATCTGTTTTTATCTTATTGTCGTTCTCTTTTAATTCAAAAATAACTTTATTTTCTGGTAATCTCAAAAAACTATAATCTATTTCAGATTCAACTTTTGTTTTTTTTGTATTTTTTCCACTGCCAGATTTTTTACCTTTACTACTTTTAGTAGTATTATCTATTTGCTCTTTATCATCAACAATTTTAATTTTATTTCTTTTTTTATCAGTCGATTTTGTTAATTCTGCTAAATCATTTTCCAAATCATCAATTTCAATATCCTCTTTTTTCTCTAAAACTTTGGTTTTTATAGTCTCTTTTACTTTTTCAATTTTACTACTTAATTCCGTTTGTGTTATACAAGGATATTTTTTTTGAATATGTCTAGTATAATCGCTTTTTTGTTTAAATTCTTGTTGACATTTTTCACAAGTATATATTGGCATTATAATATATTATATAGATATTTCTTTAAGTAAATTTTACTTATTATATATAAATATCAATTTTTTATATTTATACGTAAAAAATACTTTATATATATGTAATAATATAAAATTATATTACAATAGTTATAATACATATATGTATTATGCTCTTTAAAGTCATAATAAAAATATACTATATCGTCAATGACCACAAACCCCATTTATATAATATATTAGAGTTTGTAATTATATAAGATATACTTTATAAAAATATTATTCATAGATATATTATGAACTAAAAAGTATAAAAATATTTAAAGTGTTATGGTCAATGACTGCAAAACCTAAATATATTATATAAATGGGTTTTGCAGTCATTGACCATAAAATAAAATTTTTAATATAATTATTAGAAGTACAAACAACTATAAATATTATAAAAAACTTTTAAAAACATTATCAACAGAACAAACATAATAATACACTGTTTTATTTTTTTCTGTTGTTTTTTTAGTATCTATTGATAATCCAAAATCTTCCAAAAATCCATTCAATAATTTAACAGCAGATGAACCAATTAAATTTTCTTTTAATTCATGTTTATCTTTTTCAAAAAGTAAACGTATATTTTTATAGTCTTTATTAAATTGATTTGTTTTAGAAAATAATTTTTTTAAATTAATATTGTATTCTTCTTTTGTTAATCGTTTTGTTATATCAGTTAAATTAAAACCTAAGGTTTCTATAATATTGTTTATAACTTCTACCTTTTTATTAATATTATAATCTTGATGTTCGTCATCTCTTTCTGGTTTTTTCAATAAAACAAGTAATCTATTTAAAATAAATTCTTTTCTAAAGTATAAATCAATGTTAAGTTCATTTAATTCAGTTAAATTCCAAAACTTTTTAAATTTGTGTTTTTCAAATGAAAATTTTTCGGTTTCGGATGCTTCATTATTTAATATTTTTTTGTAAATTTTATAAAATTCAGTTTCTTTTTCATTTTCATCTTTTGTAATTATTAAATTTTTTGCATTAATTAATTTATTTTTATATGCATCTTCATCAAGTTTAGGTGCTTTTTTGACATCTTTATATGTATTCATAAATAACATTTTATAATTTGAGTTTTTCAATACATTATTTAGTTCAGTCATAAAATTATTTTCAGTTTTATTCATATCTTCTATTTTATTATGCATCATAATTCTATCGTATAATGTAAATCCACTAACGACTTCAATTATATTTTCTTTTTTATTTAATTTATATTTTTTATGTGTTTTTAATTCTGGATCGCAATATTTAAAATATTCTTTCATTTCTTCATAATTGTATAATTTTGCATCTAAGTTATTATTTATTCCACTATAATAAGTTAATATTTCTTTATTTTTCATATTTCTAATTCTTCCTAACATTTGTTTAAAAATTCTTGGACTTGCTACATTGGGCTTAATAATTGCATAAACATCATCAAAATATTCTTTTGTAAAATCAACACCTACTGAAATTGTAGGGCTAAATAATACTACATCATATTTTATCCATAATTCATTTACATTTGCTAATTCCTTTTTTAATTTATCATCTGTATAACTTGCATGAACTAAATAATTAATTTTCTTCTCTATCAATATTTTTTCTAATTGAGTCATTAATTTAGTTGTTAATGATATGATACAAATTTTACGTTTTTTGTCTAGTGAATTGATAATTTGATTTAAAAAATAATCTTCATTATCTGTCAAATTTAAATTTATTTCTTTATGAACATGTTTGTTTTCTATAATTTCATATTCTTTACTTATATCTTTTGCATATTCTAAACATCTTTTATTTAAGTCTCCATCCATCATAATTACTTTTGTTTGTTCACTTTTGCATAATAAATATAATAAATTAAATGTATTCTCATTATATTCGTAAATTGTTGAACTATTAAATTGATAAAGAATACTTTCAATTTCATCTAAAATTATTAAATCATACATTTTAATATTATTCATTTTTTCCAATAGATGTAATGATTCAAGTTGGACTATAATTTTATTGTTATACATAAATTCTTTTTTATCATCCAAATAATTTATAAATCCATATTTTTTTATTCTTTCCATAACATTATAAGAATAAGTTTGTCTAGTAGATATCCATAATATTCTATTTGGTTTAAATTTTTCAATATAATCACATACTATTTGTGTTTTTCCTGTGTTCATACAACTTTTAATTATTAATGATTTTTTGAAAGTATATAATTTTTCTACAAATTCTTTGCATTCATTTAAATATTTTGAATTTATTTCAATAACTTTATCATCAATTTTATCATTATATAAATTACCTATTATTTTTTTGTTTCCTTTACAATTATTTGAAAAACATTTTAATAAAATATTATATTGAGCATCTAAATAACAATAAAAACCTATTTTATCATGTTGAAAACCCGTAAAACATTTTTCATTTCTATTTGTATAATTAAAACCATAAAAGGTTATGTCATCGAATTTTATAATAGATTTAGTAAAATAAGAATCTTCATGAAAATTTTTTTTGACAATTTCTTCAATTAATTGCCCTAATTCATTTGGTATTTCTTGTTTATTTTGTTTAACTTCGTATTTCTTTTTATTAACTTGTTTCTTTATTGCTAAAGGACATTTTAATTTTATATAATCATCTTTTATATTTGTTATTAAATATTTTTCCAAATCATTAATTGTAATTTTTTGATTATTTACTGGTATTAAAGTTCTATCATCATTCCAATCTTTTGCCGACAAAACACATCTCATCATCCTATCTTTTGAATATACGGAACCATCAAAATTATTGTCTTTTTCTTTTAATTTATGATATATATATTCACAATTAGAATTATTTTCAAGATAATAATTTGTAATTACAATATGAAAAGAAACTTTAAATTTATCATTTTTAATTCCATGACTACTTGTAATTATAATATTATTGTCATCTAATTTAATACTAAAAATATCATCAAACGTTTGTTTTACTAAAATATTAATATTCAATAAATTTTTTTCTAATTCTGTATCATTTGGTTTTTTTTCCAATTCATATTCATAATCGAAATATGGAAGACATTTTTTATTTTCAAAAATATATTCGTATATATAATATTTACCATTTATTGGTTTTATTAAATTTATAAAATCCTCTATTTTGTTAAATCCAGATGAACAATTTTTATAAGATGTTTCTATTTTATAATAAAACTTAAAATTAAATTTTTTGTTTTCTGATTTCAAAGCATCTTTTGCTCCATTTCCATAATGAATATTAAAATTATTTATTTTTTTATTTTCATAATTATTACGCATTTTTTACTTAATTATTTTTATAAATAACTTTTTATATCTTTTTTATTTTTACGTAAAAAATGCGTAATAATTATAACCGTAGATAAATAAAATATGTTTAAACATATTTAATAAAAGTTAAAAGTTAAATTTTTAATTATAAATATACATACATTTTATGTGTTGCAAATTTTCTCCACTATGGTATAATAAAGGAGAAAGATTATATTGGTTTCAATATGTATTTCCATTATATATAATTTTAAATATATTATTTGATAAGTTACATTTATTAGAAGAAGGAAGTATTTATTACATATTTTATATTACAATAACAACTATATATGCTATAGTAAAAATTCATATTGATTATCTAAAAATAGCGTTAAACGAAAATTATGCTAGAAAAAATAATTCTTGTATCGCATTTTTATCATTATGTTGTTTACAATTTTGCGGTATTTGGAAATATAAAAAAGGTGATGATTGTTGTTGTGGAAAATTAAATTTAGATGAACCAGAAAGAATGGAAAATATAAATATTAATAATTCTGATGAAGAATACAACATTCAAATTTCGTCAAGATGTATATCAAAAAATGAGCAAAATATAACCAATGAAATAAAATTATAATACATTTTCTTTCAATAACTCGATATAAAAAAAGCAAAACTTAAATAAATTTTTTATAAAAACAAACTTTACAACATATTTTTTGAAAAAGCAAAACATTACATCTAAGTTCAAAAAATAATTTAATTGCTATGATGTATTATACTATAATTTTACATAATAATTTAAATTCATCATTTTACCTGTATAATTACTTTTTTGCTTGTATGCCATACTACAAGCAAAAAAAATATATAGTGTTAATTATATATATGGATTTCAAAACTTTTATTATAAAATATAGTTTTGTCAATGCGAAATTTGTTGAAGATTTTTACAACATTATTAAAGAAGATTATATAGAGAGATATAATGAATTTTTAATTGATAGCGAAATTTTAAGAAAATGGCTTCAAATAACGAATAGACGTGTTTTTAATGATACGATAAAAAGATCATATGGTAAAAATATAGATTATATAATTACAACTACAAAAAAATCTATTGGTAGCGGTGGACAAAATTTTGAAGTAATTACTTTAACTCCAGAAGCATCCAAAAAAATTTGTTTATCAACTAAATCAAAAATAGGACCTAAGATACAACAATACTTTTTGGATTTGGAATTTGCTTTATATAAATACAAAAATTATATAATTGAAGGAATGAACAAAAAAATAATACAATTAGAGAATAATATAAAACCAAAAATTAATCCAACAAAAAAAATAATATATGTATTTCGTGCATTAAATACAGATTTAACTTTATATAAGATAGGTCGAACATTAAATTCCAAAAGCCGTTTTGTTAGTCATAATTCTCCATTAGCCAATGATATTGAAGTTATATTTCAATATGAAACCGAAGATATAATTCAGGTAGAAATGTGTTTGAAAGCAAAAATGAAAAAGGCTCAATATCGTAAATATAAGGAGATATACCAAGTTGATTTAGATATAATTAAAGAAACAATTAAAGAATGCGACGACGAAATTAAAAAAACAAATAAAAAAATAGAAACAGCAAATAAAAAACAAAAAGGAGGTAAAGAGATATCTTTAATTAATAATGACAATAAGTTTTTTATTTGGATACCACAATAAAGAAATTGCTATTACACCTTTTTCACTGAAAATCGGGACATTGAATCCTGAATAAAGTAAAAAAAATATAATTGTACCTCTGAGAGGCTACTTATTACTTGACACATTTATAAAATAATAAAATAAATGGGTTAATAAGTTTTATTTATTATTTTTAACTACTATATAAAATTACCTTATAATTTCGTCTTTAAGACTTAGGTTTTTCAGT
>Ga0194129_10009078_pt1 | contig 11269 bp, 2 predicted proteins | sample TA2KigCa35mmetaG_FD_150862 | JGI IMG/M metagenome (GOLD analysis project Ga0194129, IMG submission 150862) | Freshwater microbial communities from Lake Tanganyika, Tanzania - TA2015038 Kigoma Deep Cast 35m | ecosystem: Environmental > Aquatic > Freshwater > Lake | place: Tanzania: Lake... | reverse complement strand
GACGTAGCGATAACATCAGTAATAGATGACTTCTTTTTCTTGACCTTTGCTTCCTTTAGCATCTTCGGCCTTTCTCAGGTACCGGAGCAAGAGTACAGTCCCCCCTTTCGTGCCCCGCACTCTTTCAGATTAACAGTCGCACGTCTCTTTTCCCAAGAGCCGTTGCATTTTTGGCTGGCGAGCAATCTCCATCCAAACTTTGTCTTGTCCGTCATCGTAACGCGCTTCGTCGTTGTTGCTGCGGACATTTCCACCTCGTCCACCACCGATCTTACTCTCGTGCACGTCCCTAGCGTCACCAGAGTATCGTCCGTCGTTCGACACCCCGGGATCCTTCGCCAGATCGAGTCCGGGTAACCAACCACTGTAACGCCTGCTAACGGTCAATCGTTTGGACCGTTACATACCTTACAGTTCCGCGTACTCCCAGTACCACCGCACCCCTTTGCAGTCGGGTTGAGTCTGAAGGCTCGTCGCACACGTACGTCCCGTCGTACTTGAGCGCTTTCGTACATAACTGGTTGCCTATCTGTGTGAGGGGTACTGTAATTGCCTAGGGGCAGTCGCATACCACGCTAAAACTTTACGTGTTCGGGTCAACTTCTGTTGATAACCGTTTGTGCTCCACTGATACGTGAGTTGAATCACTCTTCCAAACGTCCTGTACAGGTATCGTGAGCTACGGAGTCAAGTACCTTCTCCTAAGGCAATACCGAACGGTGTACAAGCAGAGAGTGACGCTTAGTTGGGTAGGGTTACTTGTACTGACATACAATCCCTGCATACCACGCGTACCCAGTGACAGTACCTTCGGTGCCGTACGTAAGGGGTTTGGAACACACATAAGTATCGTATCTTAGGGTGCTACCTTACCAGGCTTCCCTAATATACGACCGCGGAGCACACTTGCGTATATACTAACCATATATACACGAGTATCGCCACGGACCTCTGCTTCTGTGTACGAATTGAGAGTTACTTCCACTCACAAATCGTGAACACGTATTGACGCCCGACAACAGCGGGAGGAGCAACGTCAATTAAGTGTTGTGCTCCCTAGAGAACCTCTTGTACTCTATCGGAACACCCTTGCACGGGCAAGGCACGGGCTTTACCAGCCTACTTCAGGTCGGAGAGGTCGTGCATCCTCGGTCTTCTACGAAAAGCACCTGATCCCTAATTATAACTACGGAGACATACCCACGTCTCGGATCAGTATACATCGTTCTAGTGTTCACCAAGAGCCTCGTTAGTCACTGTTACAGTACCTAACTGAGCCGCGAAACATACCTACCGGATCACACACTGTGTGTATCACACACCCTACGCACGCCTACCTACCTACCTACCCACCTGCCTTCCTTTCTGCTTTCGACTTTTGTGATTTTTCTTCACATCGGTCTTGCGATTTACAAACATGCCGATCACCCGTCAAGCGACCGAACAGTCTTACGAGGCTATCCTCAAACTTCTTGGTTGTGGGGACGCTGCCGACAACCCTGAACACCCTATCCGTCTCGCACTCGATGCCCTCGATGCCGCCAACTTCTTTGGCCTATTCACCCTTGCACGACGTGATCTTTCTCTTCTCCGTTACCCCGATCCGAAGAATAAAACTTCGATGCTTACTCTGACAATGGGTCATGCCAACGCCCTTCTACTGCCTATGGGTTACCGCCACTTCCATTTCCAAAAGCATGGCACCCAGATGCGAGTCGATGACTGGCCACTCGTCACCGTCGATGAATTCAACGAGTACCGTCTCTCTCCGGAATTTGAGGCTTATCTCAATGACCGACCACTGACGACCTCCGGTACAACCGTCCCCTCGACTACCTTTACCAATACCAATAACTCTAATAGGTATGGTATTGTTGCCTACAAGAAGACCATTAAACGTGACGCTAGCCAATTTAAAGTCTTCTCCGACAAACGTTACTGGGCCCAGTGGAAACTCCATTTCACCGCTACTGCCCGTGCCCAAGATCTCCAGGAACTCTTAGACCCTAATCATTGTCCCGATCCTTCTGATCCCGATGATGTAGCCGTTTTCCGTGCCAAAAACGAATTCCTCTTCAGTGTCTTTGTTGATAAACTCACCACGGATGAGGGTAAGAGTTACGTCCGCCAACACGCCACGACATCCGACGCCCAGGCCATTTACCGCGATTTGGTCGCCTACCACACTTCCTCAACACATGCCCAACTAGATACTTCTGCTAAATTAACATGGATTACTAGTGTGAAGTATGGGCGTGATCGTTTCCGTGGTGGCCACAGTGCCTTCATCGCCTATTTCGTTGAACAACTTCGACTCTACGATGAGTTGAATGTTACTACAGGGGCGCCTCCTCTCCCTGACGAGTTCAAACGTACGCTCCTCGACAATGCTGTCAACCCGGTTGCTGAGTTACGCAATGTTCGTGTCACACAAGACACTCTTAGCAGTCAAAACAACTACAAGCCTACGTGGGATTCCTACCTTTCGTTACTACAGACAGCTGCTACTGTCCTTGACAACGCCCAGAATCACGGAAATTCGCGTCCTGATAATTCCACATCACGCAAAGCTTACCAAACTTCTTGGGTTCCAGACGATGATGAACCTCTTTTTGACACTGGCCCATCCTTTTTCGACGATGACGGAGACGAACCTGGCGAATTCGAGATCGATACGCCCCTTGCCACCGTCACCGCCTACGCTGCTCGACAAACTCGATCCCGTACTGACCTAGGTCATCCCAGTGACCCTAGTACGCGTCTACCGGATACTGTTTTTAAGCAACTCACCGTTGATGATCGCCGTACTTGGGCTCGCCTAGGTCTTCACGCACGCCGTCTGATCCTCTCTGGCCGTTCTGGTGATCCTACCACCCCTGACTCCTCTATGGGGAGTGCCGGCATATCTAACGTTTCCCAACGTCGGATCCTTCTAGCTGATCAATCTCCTTCACCCACGACAACGCCTCTCCACCCAACTTCCCCTGAGAACCCCTCTACGACTGTTCTCACGAACCTTAGTGATCGTAGAGCACCCGTGCCTGGTGACATTCGCCGTCTACTCTCTACGTCGTCTGCTGTCCGTGGTCCATCGTCTACTCTCGTAGCCGCTACTCATATTTCCCCATCTGCAGGGGAGGATATCATCGAGATCGATGGCACACGATACAGACGGGTCAATATGACACGTATCTACCAGGCATACAACAGCCGATTCGCCTCCAACTCTGGCGCTCTTATCGACCGAGGTGCCAATGGTGGCCTAGCGGGGAATAACTGCCGTATCATAGCTAAATCACCTGATCGCTATGTTAACATAGAAGGCATCGACAAACACCAGGTCACACATATTCCTATAGTTACATGTGGTGCCTATGTAATCACACGTAAGCATGGACCTGTTATCCTAGTCCTCCATCAATTTGCCGGACTTAGTCGTGGACCTACTATCATTTCGGCGGCACAAGTCGAGGCCTTCGGCAACCGTGTTAACGATAGATCCCTCAAGGTTGATGCAAATGGACAATGCATCATCACCAACGACGGGTACGAACTTCCATTGCATATTCGCCATGGACTACCATACTTGGACATACGACCTTACACCGACAAAGAATTCGACGAACTACCACATGTCGTCCTCACCAGTGATGTTGATTGGGACCCAGACACTATGGATGGGGAGTTTCCACGAGTCACATCCGATAAGCGTGCTGAGGAATTCTTTGACGCAAGTAGTTATGATAATGGTACTAATTTTGATGCCTACGGTAACTACATTCGTGGTACGATCATTGCATCTGCTCGTATCCTTCACGATGATCCTATCCTACAGGATACGATCCTACCAGACCATCTTATGGTACGTCATGATTTTGATCATGACCCGCTTGACGATGTACACATTCCTCTCGATGAGCCTATCGGGAATGGTGACACTCGTGACCCAACCGTTACTACAGAGGAAAACTCGCCCCTCTCTACGGATCCGGAAACGACACAATTGCGTATCTCTTCACCGAATCTCAGCAAGGAAGAGCCGGATCCTGAGTCTTTACGCCCCTTCTTCGCCTTCTTACCAGCCGAAGTAGTCAAGCGCACCCTACGCGCGACGACACAATACGCGCGTATCCCTATGGGTGAGACGATGATCAGATACTACAAGTCACCATTTCCGGCTCTCAATGTAGCACGTAGGGATGAAGACTTACTTGTAGACATCATATATTCTGATATACCTGCTGTAGACGATGGTTCTACGTCCGCTGCGATCTATAGCGGCAAGATATCCCATGTCCTTGATGTTTTCGGTATGAAAACGGATCGGCAATTCGTCAACACTCTTGAGGATATCATCCGTGACAGGGGAGCCCCCTCTCGACTGCTCAGTGATCACGCCCTCACCATCCGTAGCACTCGGGTTCTCGATATCTTACGTGCCTTATACATCGGACAATGGACAAGTGAACCACACCGGCAGAACCAAAACACCATGGAACGACGTTACCAAACCGCGAAACGGATTACCAACATCGTCATGGAACGCTCGGGATGCCCACCATCATGTTGGCTCCTTTGCATGCAATACGTATGCACCGTTCTGAATTGTACCGCATGTAAATCACTAGATTGGAAGATACCATTAACTGTCTTACTAGGTACTACAATCGACGTCAGTCCCCTACTACGGTTCCATTGGTACCAACCTGTCCTCTACTCCGTTGACCAGCCATCCTTTCCTAGTGAATCTAGAGAGGCCCTCGGACATTTTGTTGGCATCGCAACACATTGTGGCCACACTATGACCTTCAAAGTCCTTACCGACGACACCGAGAAAGTGATCTTTCGGTCGCAAGTCCGTCCTGCCGACGATCCCAAGCGCCCCAACCTCCGCCTCACCGACCTGTTCAATGGGGAGCCGCCTGCGAAGATATTCGTTAAATCCAAGGCAGATCCAGAGGGACCAGAGCAATTCCCAAATTTGGACGAAGACTCAGGTGAGATTGAGCATGACGTATCACCTACGATGGTGCTTGTGGACACTTCCGATCTTATTGGACGGACCTTCCTCATGGATGGGAACGAACCCAACACGAAGCACCGTGCACGTATTGTGGAGTTAGTTAACGATGGTATAGAACGTACCGAACAACATAGACGTTTTAAGCTTTCTGTTAACAACGACCAATACGAGGACATCATGGCCTACAACGAAATCCTACAACATCTTGAAAAAGATCAGGAACAGGAGATACTATGGCGTTTTAAGCGCATACTATCTCACCAAGGTCCCTTAATACCTAGCCACCCCGACTACAAAGGATCGAGTTACAACGTCCAAGTCGAATGGGAGAATGGGGAGATAACCTTCGAACCCCTAGGCACGATTGCTGCCGACGACCCAGTCTCGTGTGCGATATACGCCAGAGAACATGACCTACTCGACACAGATGGATGGAAAAGATTCCGGCGTGATGCGAGAAGGGAGAAGAAATTCAAACGCATGGTCAACCAAGCCAAGTTACGATCTTTTCGTACGGCGCCTGTCTACAAATACGGTTTCGAAATACCACGCGACTATGCACACGCCATGGCTCTCGATCGCCTAAACGGTAATGACAACTGGAAAAGGGCAGCGACCCTCGAATTTGACCAACTCCTAGACTATAAAACTTTTATAGATAAGGGTCATATACGGGTAGCAATCATACCCCCAGGCTACAAGAAGATAAGGGTACATCTAGTCTTCGATGTCAAACACGACGGACGACACAAAGTAAGATGCGTGGCCGATGGACATCTTACCGACGTACCTATTGATAGCGTATACTCTGGAGTCGTGTCATTGAGAGGACTACGTATTATGATTTTCACGGCCATCCTAAATCTACTAGAGATATGGGCCACGGATGTAGGGAACGCCTATCTAGAAGCGATGACTAAGGAGAAAGTATACATCATAGCCGGACCTGAATTCGGACCGAAACTAGAAGGACATGTACTACTTATCTTCAAGGCGCTATATGGGTTACGGTCCTCAGGGAAACAATGGCATGAACGGTTCTCGGATTGCCTACGTGCTGAGGGATTCGCACCATGCAAAGCAGAACCCGATATATGGATGCGGCCATCACAAGACCGATCTCACTATGAGATGGTAGCAGTATATGTAGACGATCTAGCTATCGGCATGAAAGATCCTGAGGCATTCCTTAAAGTTCTAACAACCAAGTATAACTTTAAACTCAAAGGATCCGGACCTATCGAATTTCACCTAGGATGTGATTTCAATAAAGACCCAGATGGCACAATATACATGGCACCCAAACAGTATATCGAGAGGATAGTCAAACAATACGAATCTATGTTTGGATCTAAGCCTAAGACCAAGGTAACTTCACCCTTGGCAAAGAACGATCATCCTGAGATCGATGAGTCGCCATTGCTAGACCAGGAAGGTATAAGGAAATACCAATCCCTAATCGGATCCCTGCAATGGGCTGTCACACTAGGCAGATTCGATATAGCGACGGCGGTCATGACCCTATCCTCTTTCAGGGCTTTGCCGCGGCTAGGACACCTAGATCGAGCTAAACGTATAGTATCCTATCTCTACCGATATAAGGAAGCTAAACTACGTTTTAGGGTGCATGAGCCAGACCTATCAGATATCGTTATACCTGAATACGATTGGTCTACTACGACCTACGGTAACGTACAGGAAGACATACCGACCGATATACCAACACCTCTAGGTAATCCGGTTGTCACGGTATCATACATCGATGCTAATCTCCTCCACGACTTAGTCACGGGGAGATCAGTCACGGGGATACTCCATTTCATGAATGGAACCCTCATCGACTGGTATTCCAAGAAAATACCCACGGTAGAAACCGCGACGTACGGTGCAGAATTTGCGTCCGCGCGTACATGCGTCGAACAACTTGTTGACCTCCGAAATACTTTGCGTTATTTAGGTGTCCCCTTACGGGAAACAAGTTTCATGTTCGGAGATAATGAGTCTGTCGTTAACAGCTCAATTCAACCACATGCAAAACTCCACAAACGACACAATGCGTTGTCGTTCCACAGGGTGCGAGAAGCAATCGCTTCGCGAAAATACGCATTTGTACACATCGCAGGGGAAAATAATCCCGCCGACATTGTGAGCAAGCATTGGAGCTATGATCAAGTATGGCATATGATCAAGTCAATCATGTTCATATCGGGCGATACAGTCAATGGACCTGCTAGGGGAGACCGTGTGTGGTCGCCGGTTGATGTTTCAAGCGGCAGTGATGCTCCGTCGTCGTGAGCATCGGGGAGTATTGGATTTCTCGGTAGTAAGCACATTAGGTACGAACGTACATGAGATACGTATACGAGCAATACAATAACCCATACGTAGGTATGGGAGAAAATGGGGAAGGCGTACATACATGTACGATACATGTTGCATATATACACATACATTTACATGAAATGTCCACGACTGGGATATACTACGGAATCAGGAATCTGGAATCTAGTGAGGTTATGATTATGCTATGAGACTAATGAATACCGAGAACTTGGATCCTCACATCGACGTAGCGATAACATCAGTAATAGATGACTTCTTTTTCTTGACCTTTGCTTCCTTTAGCATCTTCGGCCTTTCTCAGGTACCGGAGCAAGAGTACAGTCCCCCCTTTCGTGCCCCGCACTCTTTCAACATCTGCTCACAGATCCCCAGTTCAAGGCATAAGGAGTACCTTGGGGATCATCCACGGGTGTTAGTCTGACATCGGAGAGGGCTTGGAGAGTCAGGCAGCTCAAGATGGCAAAATAATCATCACAAGCCATCTGGATGAGTGCACGACGAGCATCCGACTCAATGAAGCATATATCACAGATGTGTAGGAACACATTGTGATATTTCTTCTGCATGGGAGCAGGAGAAGGCTTCATGGCAGGTGCAACACTCACAACAGTAGGCAAACAAGGACTGGTCAATTCCACACTAGCAACAGGAGGAGTTACCACATTAGTATTTGTAGTAATAGTACTCATTGGGGGTGAGATACCATTGTAACTCTTACTAGTGGGGGAATTTTTCCTGCAACTAACACTACCATGGTGAGATGGTGGTGGTAGTTGAGTGAAGAAGGGCCAACAGTCCTGCTTTACCATAGTGTTTGGTCCCAAGAGGGATAGCATTATGGTTCTGCAGTTGACGAGTGTACGAATTCACAAATTAGGCTTTGTGTACTTCCAGGTGGAAGCAAACTAGAAACCTAATTGGAGAATGGCAGATACGTCACAGAGAACACGATGTTAAGTACAATACTTAACACGCGGACAAAACGATGACGCACACGATCAATCAACACACGCAAAAACGCTGGCACGACACAAGCTCAACGAATCACGTCACAGAAAACCAGTGACGACGATGACGACACGACGAGCTTGGCCAATCACAACGCAGCACGCGGATGACGTCCAACGACGATACGACAAGTCGTAGGACACGACACGTTAAACGTAATAATTAACGAGAGCGAACGAACGACGAGGTGTCAAACGATCACCGAACGTTAAATGCAAACAATCGACGGGCGAGGCGGAAAAGTCGCTTACGAAAACAACGATGACCGCAACAACGCGCTCCGACAATGGTGGAAACGACGGTCAGGACAAACTTTGACTGCCGTTTTCTCACGAAATGCACAGTGAACAGCTCTTTTGGAAGAGACTGTGCGACTGTTAATCTATTGTAAAATTGGGAGGGACGAGAAGGAATCACGACAGGACCTCCTCTGGTACCCGAGAAGGGCCAGAGATGCTACGGTAGGAGAGCAAAGGAGAGGTAAACGTGATGTATGCTATTTTGATGTTAGTGGCTATTTCGGCTGGTTGAGGATTGGATCTCACACCGGATTTGTCTGTGTTGTTGGTGTGTCTGTGTATGCACCTGGTCTGTGACCAGATGTGAGTGTGGATCATGACGTCATTTCGGACGTATACATAACTAAGTACCATAGGTACCTATAGAAAATACTCTTGTGACATTGACCCGTATGAACGTAGTGTGGTCCATGTAGTCACATCATATTTTCCGGACCGAAATGCTAATACTCCCCAATCCACATGAACAACTGGTCTACTCCACAATGATATACCACTGTGTTGTCCATGTGTCTTGGAGGTATTGGCTGATCATGACTGCTACCAAGAACTAGCAGTATGACCAGGAGAGGATGACAAGACTGCTCCCCATCTCCCCCAATTCCAATAAGGAGGATCAGGAGAGAAAGGGACTGCACACAACCCCAGTAGAGGGGGAGGCATAGCAGTCTGCTCAGGAGGCTGAGCAGGAGGCAGCTCTACTGCGGTTAGTGCAGGAGCAGGAGCAGCAATGGGAGTCTCCCCATGAATGGGAGTCTCTACCATCTCTAGCTCTACCGTAGTGGGTACTACAGGAGCAGGTTGCTCAGGGGGCTGAGCAGGAGGTAGCTCTGCCACACCACCCGTGGGTGCAGGAGCAGGGCCAGGACCATAGGGACCAGGACCAGGTCTGTGGGGACCATGTCCATGAGGACCAGGACCAGGTCCATGGGGACCAGGTCCATGAGGACCAGGACCAGCCAGGTCCATGGGGACCAGGTCCATCATGAGGACCAGGTCCATGAGGACCAGGACCATGATGGGGTCCAGGACCGTGGGGTCCAGGACCAATGGCAGGAGTCTCCCCATGAATGGGAGTCTCTGCCATAGGAGGAGGCTCCCCAGGAATGGGAGTCTCTCCCCAGGACCAGGTCCATGGGGACCAGGTCCATGGGGACCAGGACCATGGGGACCAGGTCCATGAGGTCCAGGACCAATGGCAGGAGTCTCCCCACCATGAATGGGAGTCTCTGCCATAGGAGGAGGCTCCCCAGGAATGGGAGTCTCTCCACCAGGACCAGGTCCATGGGGACCAGGTCCCTGATGACCAGGACCATGGGGACCACCAGGTCCATGAGGACCAAGACCATGGGGTCCAGGACCGTGGGGTCCAGGACCGTGGGGTCCAGGACCAATGGCAGGAGTCTCCCCATGAATGGGAGTCTCTGCCATAGTAGGAGGCTCCCCAGGAATGGGAGTCTCTCCACCAGGGCCAGGTCCATGGGGACCAGGTCCATGAGGACCAGGACCATGGGGACCAGGTCCATGAGGACCAGGACCATGGGGTCCAGGACTGTGGGGTCCAGGACCGTGAGGTCCAGGACCAATGGCAGGAGTCTCCCCATGAATGGGAGTCTCTGCCATAGTAGGAGGCTCTCCAGGAATGGGAGTCTCTCCACCACCACCTAGGCTGGCTCTGCTAGTATTGGCAGTGCTGGTCATGATGATGGCCCTGACTGGATCACCATCATCCGGATGATGATGACGATGAGTCTGGATGGCACCAGGCAGCTCCCCAGGAGGAGGAGGACTGACACTGCCAGTGTCAGTGGGTGCATTGGGGTCATGACCACCAGAGTGAGCTGGGAAGAGCACTCTAGTGGATGACGACAGCAACGACCGGGAGTGTGGTTGTGCTTTGCTGACCCAGTGATCAACCTGACGTTGACCACTGTCACTGTGAGGGGTCAACACATGCTCCCCATTGATCAATGGGGAAGCAAAGCACTTGCCATCATGTCCCTCCTCAGAAAGGAGTAGGGACGCAGTGCCACTGACAACGGAAACATCAGTGGTGGGTATACCGGTGCTGGCTTCGATGGTGTTCCGAGCAGGATCACCACGACCACCATGCTTGACCTGGCCTGGAGCATCATGCTCCATGCCTTGGTTGACCCAGTGGCCAACCCCCTGACCATTATCCATGGTCAGGGCATCCTCCCCAGTCACTGGGACAGGCAAGGATGCAGGCAATGATGCTACAGGCGGCACCGCACCAGGCACAGGGGCAGGATGCACAGCAGCAGGTAGCAACGCGGCAGGACAAGGGAATGATGCCATCCTAAAATTACCAGCATGGTAACTGGCAATTCCTCCACTGAAGAAGAAGTCATCCATGTCACTAGCAGTGACATGGAGCCAATCTTCAGGTGTCATGGCAACACCATCATTGTGGAAACGATGTGACGCAAAGTATGCCGCAGGGGCAATACATCTGCTCACAGATCCCCAGTTCAAGGCATAAGGAGTACCTTGGGGATCATCCACGGGTGTTAGTCTGACATCGGAGAGGGCTTGGAGAGTCAGGCAGCTCAAGATGGCAAAATAATCATCACAA
>Ga0194129_10009074_pt1 | contig 11272 bp, 7 predicted proteins | sample TA2KigCa35mmetaG_FD_150862 | JGI IMG/M metagenome (GOLD analysis project Ga0194129, IMG submission 150862) | Freshwater microbial communities from Lake Tanganyika, Tanzania - TA2015038 Kigoma Deep Cast 35m | ecosystem: Environmental > Aquatic > Freshwater > Lake | place: Tanzania: Lake... | reverse complement strand
GCGAGCGCTCCGCCGACGAGATCCGGCATGGCAACGAGCATCGCAGCGCCGAGTGCGAACACGACGAGGCTCGTGAGCGTGAGCTGATCCGGCGTCGTCCTCGTTCGCGCGACCGCCGCGACGACGACCGCAGCGAGCGGCCGCATCGCATAGGTGTTGAAGAGCTGGTCGTGCCGCTTTCGCGTCGCGAGGTAGATGCCCTTCGCCGCCGCCAACAGACCCGCGCTCACTTTTCCTTCGCAGGGCCCTTCACCGCGCCCTTCTTCTTCGGCGCGGAGGGAGCCCCTCCCGCGGATGCGGAAGCCGAGGGAGCCGATGCCGAGGGCACCGCCGATGCCGAGGGCACCGCCGATGCCGACGGCAGAGCCGATGCCGAGGGTGCTGGCCCTTCGGCCGCAAGCTCATCCTTCGGGATCACCGGCAGCTCGGCGCCGGGCAACACCGAGGCGAGATCGTCGACGAGCTGCGACGCGCTCTGCTTCGCCACCGTCGCCGGCAAGCGAAGCTGCTCGGTGACGATGATGAACGGGCTTTCCTTGTCGCTGCGGTGGTGCACCTCGAGGAAGCCTCGCTCGTCGCTGCCCGTCCGGTATTCGACTCGGACGAGGCGCTTCGCGTCGGCAGGCATTGACTCGAGGAACGTCACCGGACGCAACCGCTCAGCCTTGGTCAACCAGTTGCCACTCGTCTCGTCGTTCTGGTCGGCGGCGTTGGCGTCGGCCCAGAAGCGGCGCCCCTCGGTGCCCGAGCGAACCACGCGCTTCGACTTGCCCCCCGCAGCGATCGTGATCGAGTCGGGCTCGCTCCACTTCCACTCGTGCTGGGTGCGCTCGGCGAGTCGCGCGGCGCCGCCCTTCATGTCGCTGATCGGCGCGCCGTCGATGACGTAGACGACCTTCGTCTCGAGGTCGCGCGCGTAGCGGGTCGTGCTCCCCGCGGTCGAGGTTCCGATGAGGAGCGCATGCTCCTTTCCGGCCACGGTCACACGCAGCGTTCCATCGGGCTTGTCGAACCCGAACTCCTTCATCCGGTCGTCGCCGATCGCACCGAACGAGCGCCTCGCGCGAAGTGTCGCGAGGGTCTTCGCGAGCTCCTTCGCGGTCGTCGCCGAAGGGAAAGTCGCGGCCTCGACCACCGTCTTGTGAGGGTTCGCGGGATCCGGTTCCGCCTTCGCCTCGAGCGGCTCGACCTTGCCGAGATAGTAGGCTCCGAACGGATCGCTCTTGCGCTCGAGCACGACGCGCCGTTTGTCGTCGTCGAACGCGATCCGCGAGACATCCTCGGGGCGCGCCTTCCACAGCTCGAGCTCGCCGGGCGCGAGCGGCTTGTCGGCCGCGTCCTTCGGTTGTGCCAGGACATAGGCAACCGCCGCCGCTGCCAACAGCAGGACGAGGTGAATCCAGGTGCGCTTCAGCTCCTTCATGCCTCACCCTCCTCGTCGCTCTCGTCGTCCGAGATCTTCTTCGACGCAGCCTTCGCTGGCGCCTGGTTCGACTCACCTCGCTCCGGTGCGGAGCGCGGCTCTCGGGGTCTCGTCTTGTCGCCCGAAGGCCGCGCCTTTTCGGCATTCTTGGATGGCTCCGCCTTCCCGTCGCGCCGACGGCGGAGCGTGACGAAGAGCCCTAGCCCGAGCACCAGCGAGGGCGCACCGACGATCGTCCCGTAGAAGTACGCCTGGTCCTCCGCCTTGGTGTGGACGATGGCCACGTCCTCCTCGCTCTGGATCTCGCCGCTGAAGCTCTCGTCACCCCCGAGCCAGCGCACCGCCTCCACGAAGAGCAGCTGGTTGTTGCGATCCTGGACGAACCAGAAATCCGAGAAGACGTCCGCATCGCCGAGGATGAAGGCGCGCATCTCGAGGGCGTCTTTCCCCTCGCCGAGGCGCCGCGTGACGGCAGCGGCCAGATTCTGGACGGCCTTTTTCTCCGTCCCTGTGTCGAGCTCGAGGTCGTCATCCTCGTCGAGGAAGGCGCTCGGGGCGCTCTTCACGTTGAAGTCAACGAGCAGCCCCTTGTCGGCGTCCTTCGACTTACCGAGCGGGGCCGCGCCGACGAAGAGGACCGGCGCGCTCTGCCCGGCCTTGCCGAGCGTCGACACCGAAGCATGCGAGGAAAACGTCGTCGCCACCAGGATCTTCTTGTCCGCCGACGTCCCTTGCATTCGCGCCTGGGGGACCTCGTTCACCGCGAGCTTCGCGCGCCATTCCACGCCGACGAGCGACGCGAGCGGCCCATGCTCCGCCTTCGAGTCGGGGTCGAGCGCGAGGAGGAGCCGTCCACCCCCGTCCGCGTACTTGCGCAATGTCTCGACCTCGGCGTCGGAGAAGCGAGCCGTCGGCCCGAGCACCAGCACCGCCGAGGCATCCTTCGGGATCTCGGAAGCGAGTCCGTCGGCGAGCCCGAGCGTGCGAACCTGGTAGTTCTGCGACTCGAGGAGCTGCCGCACGCCCTCGGCGGTACGCGAGTTGCGCTTGTCGGTGTCCTCGTTCAGCTCGCCATGGCCCACCGTCAGGTACGCGGTTCGCTTGTCCCGCATCGCCTTGATGAGGACCTTCTGGAACTCGCCGTCGAGCTTCTTCAGGGTGCGGCGCGCCTTCTCCTCGTCGACGCCGACCTCGAGCTTCTGGCTCGCCTTCCCGCGGGCCAGCACGAGGACGCCGTCCTTGGTCAGCTTGTGCTCCTTGGCGAGCTCCGGCTCACCCAGAAAATCGTGCATCGAGATGTTGATCTTGTCGGCGCGCCCCGCCTTGAGGTCATCGAGGTACTTCAGCACCTCGCTGCGGACCTCGGTCGTCGGTGGGACGAACACGAGAACGTCGAGCGGCTCCGGGAGGCTCTCGATCATCCGCTTCGTCGACTCGCTCGGTCGACTGACCCGGTAGTACGAGAAGTCGATGCTCTTGTCGGCCTTGTCGGCGGCGTAGGTAAAGAGCGATCCGTAGGTCGCGGCAGCGCCGAGGCTCAGCCCTGCGGCCACCGCCGCGAGGATGCGGCGCGACTCCAGGGTCTCGGCTCGGTTCATCGACCAGCGCGCCACCTCGCCAAAAATGCTCGGCAAGAGGCTCGACAACAGCAACGCCACAAAGCCGATCGTCACGGCAGAGCCGAAGTTGTCGACCGCATCGGCGGAAGCCTTCGGCACGTTCACGAACGCCCGGCCGCGCGTCGTCGAGAGGCCGTAGAGCACGAGGGCAGCGAGGTTGGCCAGGGAGAGTCCGAGGAACACCCGCGCGGCCAGGCGACGATCGACGCTCGAGTTCTGCACCGCCCAGACCCGCTCCGCGAGCGCACCCACGAGCCCGATCACGCCGAGCCACGTGCACGCCTTCGCGAGCCCCTCGCTCGAGACGAGGACGCGCTCGCCGAGGAGCATGAAGGTCCAGCCGGCGAGAGTCGCGACGAGCGCCGCAGCATCGGCGCGCTTGACCTGATTCATCGCCATCGTCGAGCCTCCAGCGTCTTGACCGACGCGAGCAGAAAAAAGAACGAGACCGCCACGTAATACACGACGTTCTCGAGCCTCAGGACGCCGGTCATGAAGTCGCGCATGCGAAGATGGTGGATGGCGAGGCCCTCGAGGAACTCGGTGACGGGAGGATCGGCGATCTTAGCGACCAGCCACCAGAGGTACATCGCGCCCGTCAGGACGGCGGCGAGGATCGCCGCCACGACCTGGTTCTTCGCGAGCGCGGAGGCGAAGAGACCCATCGCCGTCACGGACGCGCCGAGCAACACGATGCCGGCGTAACCGACGAGGAGGTGCCCGCCCGACACCTTACCGTTCTTCATGATGAGCAGCGGCATGTACGCCGTCATCGCCGTGATCGCGAGGAGCACCAGCATCACGCTGAGGAACTTCCCGAGCACGATCTCCCAGTCGCGGATCGGCGACGTCTTCAGGAGGACCAGCGTCCCGGCGTCGTGTTCGGCCGCGACGAGGCGCATCGCCAGTGCGATCGCGAGGACCGCGGTCGTCCCCGAAGCGCCGTTGAAGAATTCGGCGAGGACCTGCGCGGACAGCCGCTTCTCGGTCGTTCCGCCAAGCGCCTTCGCCATGAACCAGATGCCATCAATGAGGAGCACGCCGGCCGCGGCCGCGTACCCCAGCGGGGAACGGACGTAGGCCTTCAGCTCACGCCCGACGATCAGACCGACGTTGTTCATCGCTCACTCCCTCCTCGAGCGTCGCCCTCGACGCGCGCGCCCTTTGCCCCGGCGAGCTGCAGGAAGATCGACTCGAGCTCGGGCTCGGCACGCATCACCTCGAGGACGCCGAGGCCCTCGGTGACGAGGCGCCGACACAGGTCCTCGCGGACATCGCGGTCGGCAGTGACATGCAACACCGCGAGCGCGTCGTCCCCCCGGTACTCGGCAGCGACATCCTTGCCGGACAGCCGCCTCGCGCCGCGCACGCCGTCCACCGACTCGGCGAGCTCGCGGGCCCGAGCGTCTGCGCCGCGAACGACGACGCGCACGTCGAAGCCGGGCGTCATCCGTTCGGCGAGCTCCTCCTCGGTCCCTTCGGTCACGATTCGTCCATCGACGATCACGAGCAGGCGGTCGCAGGTCTCGCTGATCTCGGAGAGGATGTGGCTCGAAAGCACCGTGGTGTGCTCGCCGCGGAGCGAGCGGATGAGCTCACGCATCTCGACGATCTGCACGGGATCGAGGCCGCTGATCGGCTCGTCGAGGAGCAGCAGCGCGGGCTTGTGGACGATCGCCTGAGCGATGCCGACGCGCTGCTTGAAGCCGTGCGAGAGCGTGTCGATCCGGTCATCGGCCCGCTTCTTGAGCGATGTCAATTGCAGCACCTCGTCGATCCGGCGGTCGATGCCGCTCGACGCCATGCCGCGCAGCCTCCCGGCGAACTCGAGGAACTCGCGGACTCGCATCTCGCCGTAGAGCGGAGGGCGGTCGGGCAAGTACCCGATCCGCGCGCGGACCAGGTCGGGCTCCTCGGCGAGATCGATGCCGTCGATCAGCACGCGTCCCGCCGTGGGTAGGAGCTCGCTCGACAGCATCCTCAAGGTCGTGGTCTTGCCGGCGCCGTTCAGACCGAGCAGGCCGATGACCTGCCCCTTCTCGATGGTGAAGTCGAGCGGACCGACCGCCTTCGACTCGCCGTAGTACTTCGATAGCTCGCGAACTTCGATCACGAAAGATTCCTCGCTGCTTTCTCAGGGCAATACCCCTTCGGTGGGCTTATTTGGCTGACCCCGGCGCTCGTGGCAAGCGCTTCCGACACGGCACAGTCCCCAACGGCCCCGCGTCGCTAAGCGGTGGCCCGAGGGTGTGCCGCGTGCGATTCTGCCGTCGCCATGAGTGAGGAACGCAGCGGGGGCGCAGGCTCCCCTCCCACCGCCACGTCCACGAGCCCGGGCGGCATCGCCGCGGGCGAGCGGCTCATCCGCTTCGTCGACGCGTCCCCAACCCCATTCCACGCGGTCGCGACCGTAGTCGCCACGCTGCGTGCGCAGGGCTTCACCGAGCTCCACGAGTCCGACGCCTGGTCGGTCCTCCCGGGAGGCCGGCACTACGTCGTGCGCGGGGAGTCGACCCTCTTCGCCTTCGTCGTCGGTCGACGCTCGCCTGCCCTCGGCGGCTTCCGGCTGATCGGCGCACACACCGACTCGCCCACCCTTCGCCTCAAGCCGCGCGCGGCGCTGACGAGCGCCGGGCATCACCAGCTCGGTGTCGAGGTCTACGGCGGTGTGCTCCTCGCCACCTGGCTCGACCGCGACCTGTCCGTTGCCGGGCGGGTGCTCCTCGACCAGGTCCGAGGCGTCGAGAGCGTCCGGGTCGACCTCGAGAGGCCCTTCGCTCGGATCTCGAACCTCGCCATCCACCTCGATCGCAAGGTGAACGCCGAGGGGCTCAAGCTGAACGAGCAGCGCCATCTCCCTCCCTCGATTGCGCTCGAGTCCGCCGACTGCACCAGCGTCGACGTCGAGGGTCTCGTCGCGCGCGCGCTCGGCGTCGACGCGCGTGCCATCCTCGGCCACGATCTCGTGCTCTACGACACGCAGCGGGGCGCGCTCGGCGGCCTCCACCAGGAGTTCGTCTACAGCCCGCGACTCGACAACCTCGCCAGCTGCTTCGCTGCGACCGAAGCCATCGCGTCGGTCGGTGAAGCGGGTGACGCGACGGTGGGTGCGGTGCTTTACGACCACGAAGAGTGCGGCAGCCGCAGCGCCGTCGGGGCGGGCGGAAGCTTCCTTCGGGACGTGCTCGCACGCATCGCCGCCGGTCACCCCGACGCGCAGGCCGAGGTCTGGCCTCGCGCGCTCGCCCGCTCCTTTCTCGTCAGCGCCGATATGGCACACGCGGTCCACCCGAACCACCCCGATCGCCACGACGCGCAGCATGGCCCGCGTCTCAACCGCGGCCTCGTCATCAAGCACAACGCGAACCAAAGCTATGCGACGAGCGGCGCGACCGCCGCGGATCTGCGCGCCCTCTGCCGCGCGACCGGCTACACCGCCCAGGAGTTCGTGGTGAGGACGGACGTGCCGTGCGGCTCGACGATCGGCCCGATCGTGTCGGCGCAGCTCGGCATCCGGACCGTCGACGTGGGGGCGCCGATGCTCAGCATGCACTCCTGCCGCGAGGTCGCGGGCTCCGAGGACGCCCGCCTCGCAGTCGAGACGTACCGGCGCCTGTTCGACTGAGTCGGCTCAGCGTGACTGATTGACCTTGGTCAATTTGCCGACGTCAAGCCGAGGTGCCGCCGGCCAGCGTGTAGCCCAGCAATTTGTGTAGCAGCCGCGCACCGACGTTCGCGTCCCACTCATCGCCATCCGGTCCAGGCGCCACCTCGACGAGGTCGAAGCCAACGATCCGGCGGCCGCTCGCCACCACGGCCGCCAGGACCGCGACCGCTTGCGCGAACGACAGCCCTCCGGGCACAGGCGTCCCCGTGTGCGGGCACAGCGTGGGCTCGAGGCCGTCGATGTCGAAGGACACGTAGACCTCGCGAGGGAGCGCCCGGGCGATCCTGGAGGCGACCGCGGCGAAGCTCGTTCCCGCCTGGAGCTCGCGCTGAATCGTGAGGTCCCAGAATGCCTCGATGCGCCCTCCGGACGTGACGACCGCGTCGAACTCCTCCTTGCTGAAGTCGCGAACGCCGGCGCTCACGAGCTTGCTCACACGCGGGACGGTCTCGACGACCCGATGCATGATCGAGGCGTGCGAGCCGACGAATCCCTGGTAGGCGACGCGCAGATCCGCGTGCGCGTCGAAGTGGAGGACACCCATCCCCGGATAGCGAGCGGCGTGGGCCCGGATGGACCCGAGGGGGACGCTGTGGTCACCGCCGACGATGCCGACCCGCTTCCCCGCGTCGAGCCAACGCTTCACCTCCGCCTCGAGCCACCCATCGAGCCACGCCGAGAGCTCGTTGACGCGCGCGAGCTCGGCGAGGATCGCGGGCTCGTACTGCCCAGGTCGCGACTCGTCGTACGCCTCGATCACTCGGAGCGCGCGCTCGGCGGCCTCGGCCCCGCGGGCCGCGACCTCGGGCTCGATCGGTAGCAACGCGAGCCCGTGACGGTAAGGCTCGGGCACACCGATCGCCGCCAGCTCCAGATCGAACAGGTCGACCTGCACGCTCGCTGCCGCGATCGCGGCGGGGCCACCTGCCGTACCGCGCCCGTATGAGGTCGTCGCCTCCCATGGCACGGGGATCAACACCACCTGCGCCTCTTCCGGCGCGACGCCCACTCCGTAGATCGACTCGACCACGGCCGACGGTCTAAGCCGTCCGCAGCGCGCACTCAAGCCGTGGTCACGAAGGACGAGCGATCACGAGATCGCGCCGAGCGACACCTCGGCTGGAGTCCCGTCGGGATGCGGGTTCCAGTCTTCGTCCGGCCCCTCCTCGAGCAAGACGACGGTCTTTCCATCGAAGGTCAAGCGACGGCCCGGCCATACGAACGTGCGAACGAGGTAGCCCAGCAGCGATTTCTGGTCGAGCGCCGGGTGGATGAACGGCGCGACACGCTCGGCATGCGCCGCCGGCAACAGGCTCCAGTGCAGCCCCGCCTGCATGTGGTGGATGGTGTGATATCCGTTGTTGAAGCTGAACCAGTTGACGAGCCTGCCCACGAAATTGCGCGAGTGGTTGTACTCGCTGTGCTCGTCGCAGCCGTCGTGCTGCAACAGGTTCATCGTGATGATGCCCCAGCCTGCATAGCGGTGGGGGACAAACACGTAGAGCAGGAAGCAGCGCCAGTCGAGCCACAGCAGCGCGCCGAGCGCGAGGTACAGCGCCGTGAGCTCGAGCAACATCTGGCGGAACCACGCAGGCTTCCTGGTGCGCATCGCCGCGCCGTATTTCGCATCGGACCGCATGATGTCCGGCCCCATGCGGAACATGAAGAACAGGCCGTTCAACAGGTGCCATCGGAACCGCACCTTCGAGGTCCGCATCACGTCGCGCCGCGACTGCGTGTACCGGTGATGGCTGAGGTTGTGCCCCGGCACGAACGAGCTGACGGGGTGACCGTAGGTCATCGTGAGGACGACCTGAAACATCCGGTTCAAGGGCCGCGAACGAAAGACGGGCGCGTGGATGGTGTTGTGGGTGATCACCGCCCCGAAGAACGAGAAGCAACACGTGACGACGACGAGCGCCACGATGGCGAGCGGATGGGTCGGCCGGAGCAAGTAGCCCGTGGCGACGAGCGCGAAGTAGGTCGCGACGAACGCGAGCGTCCGGAGGTCGGCGCGATGACGCAGCATGGGAAGGATGGCCCGGGTCTGCCGGGCAGCAGGGAACTAGCGCATTTCGAGCAAGTCTGTCGAGCCGGTCGACGGCGCGGGGCGTCGAGGCCGGTCGGCCTCGTTTCGGTTGGCGCATCGTCGGTTCCGAGGGAGATTCGAGAAGGCCCGCCAGCACCTGCTCCCCTCACGTCAGCGGGCCTCCTGCAACCGGATGCAACTCGGTCCACGCTATCGCCTCCTCGAACGGCTCGGCGCCGGCAGCACCGCGCGGGTCTACCGCGCGCAGGCGGCTGACGGGCCGACGTGCATCCTCAAGATCGGGCATGGTACGGCGAACGGCCCAAGCCTCGCGCTCGAAGCGTTCCACGCTCACCTCGTCGACTCCCCGCGGTCGCCGGTGCTCCTCGCACTGGGTCGCGTGTGTGTCGAGCCATCCGAGCGCGAGGCCGTGCGTGACGACGATGGGCTCCCCGCCCTGGCGTTCGCGGACCGCCCCGGCGAGCCGATGTCCTCGGTGCCCCTCGACCTCGGCAGCCTCTCGCGCGTGATGCGGGACCTGGCCGAGGCGCTCGAGCACCTGCACGGCGTCGGACTCGCGCACGGGGATCTCAAGCCGGCCAACGTGCTGGTCGGCGAGCGCGGCGCCGGCCTGCTCGATCTCGGCTCGGTCCGGCGGCTCCTCGACGAGGACGTCGCGGGTGCGACGCCACGCTACCTCGGCCTCGGCGATGCCACGCTCGGCGATGCCCGCCACCGCGATCTGCTGGCCTTGGGTCTCCTCGTCGCCGAGGGTCTCTCGCCGGAGGTGCGCTCCGCCGAGCACCCGCTGTCGGTGGCGCGGCGGCTCGCCACCACGACACCGCTTCATCGGCTCGTCCGGGCGCTCCTCGTCCCCGAACCCACGGCGCGGCCGGCGGCATCGTGGGTCGTTCGGCAGCTCTCTCAGGCCACGAAGATTGACACCCATCAAGACCCAACGAGCGGAAGCCGGCAGCTTCGTGCCTCCTATCTGCGCCTTCGCCTCGCCGATCTCGGCAGCGACGCGGTGGCCGAGACCGTCGCGAGCTGGGCCCGACCAGCTCAGAGCATCGTGCTCGCGGCCCACGCGCTGTGTCAGTCGCTCGGCATGGAACCGCCTGGAGCACTCCCGCCTCGCCGTGACGGCGTCCTGCTTCCGCTCGACGGCGACGCTCGCCTCCGCTGGCTCGCCTCGCTCGTGGGCACCTCCGCCAGCACGTGGCAGCCCGTGCTCGCCGGATACGAGGAACAAACGTTGGAGCGAGCCTTCGACGTGCTCGCCGAATCACGCTCGCCCCGCACGTTCACGCTACCGCTCGTTGCCGCGGCGCTTCGAGGTGAACGACCGACACCGAACCACGCGCTCGAAGCGGAGCGTGTCGATGTCGAGACGACGGTTCGCATCGCCTACCAGCTCGGGCAGTCGCCCCCCGCGGCCGAGGTCCTCGAAGCGATCGAGCGGCATGCGGCAACCTTGCCCCGGAGCATCCTCCTCGACGCAGCTGAGGCGCTGCGGCTGCGCGGCGAGACGGCGCGGGCACTCCGATTGCTCGAGAACCGCGCCGACGACAGCGCGACGATAGCCGAGCTTCTCCGGCGAAGCGGCGAGCTGGAGGCCTCCCGCCGCGTGGCCGAGCACGTGCTCGGACTCGGTAGCGACGAGGCTCAGCGCGCAGCGGCGATCGTCGCGAGGCTCGCGCTCGATGCGAACGACCTCGAGCGTGCTGGCAGCCTCGTCGCCGACGCACGAACCGCTCCCCTCCTCGAGGTCGCGGCGCTCGTCGCGCACCGTCGCGGAGACGCGAGCGAGGCTGCCCGTCTTGCCACGGAAGGCCGCGCGCTCGCCGCGAACGACGAGCAGCGGGCGCGCCTCGCGGCCACCCTCGCCTACGTGATGCATCCCGCAGAACCATCGACGACCCTCGCGTTGTTCGCGGAGGCCGCCGAGCATGCGCTGCGTGCGGGCGCCGTGCTCGAAGAGGCCAGCTACCGAACAGGAGAGGCCAGCTCTGCGCTGGACCTGGGCCGCTTCGATGACGCGGAGCGTGCGTCGGGCCGAGCGATCTTGCTCTTCGAGGACGTGCTCGGGCGTCCGGGGCTGGCAGCGCGCGCCTGGCTCGCTCGCGCATCGATGTGGTCCTCGATCGGCGCCACCGAGGAAGCGGTCGAATCCATCGCCGAGGTCCTCTTGCGCGCAGGCCAGGATCCGCGCGCCCGAAGGTTCGCACTCTTCGCACGCTGTGACGTCCTCGAGCCCGAAGCCCACGAGGCCGCGCGGGATGCCCGCTCCCTCGTGCCGCCCTCCCTCCTCGAATCAGCCGCGCGCGGCACGAGCGACCTCCACACCGTGCCTGACGACGACCTGCGCGCCCTCGCGAGGCTGCTGCGCCATGTCCCCGAACTCGAGCTGGCTCTTCGCGACCTCGATGCCATCGTCGCGACTCGCCCCAAGGTCGTGAGGCTGGAGTGGCTGCACGCGCGCATCGAGCAACTGCTCCGGAGCCCAAGCCGCGACACCGAGAACGCTCGTCGAA
>Ga0194129_10009072_pt1 | contig 11273 bp, 6 predicted proteins | sample TA2KigCa35mmetaG_FD_150862 | JGI IMG/M metagenome (GOLD analysis project Ga0194129, IMG submission 150862) | Freshwater microbial communities from Lake Tanganyika, Tanzania - TA2015038 Kigoma Deep Cast 35m | ecosystem: Environmental > Aquatic > Freshwater > Lake | place: Tanzania: Lake... | reverse complement strand
GGGCGGTCAGGGTGAATCTATATCAGTGCGAATGTACACGCTCAATCAACAACAGAGCCGCCCGCAAACACAAGCGACGCCGGGACACAAGCGACGCCGGGGCACGAGCGACGCCGGGGCACAAGCGACGCCGGGGCACAAGCGACGCCGGGGCACAAGCGACGCAGCAGGCGAGCGACGCCGCGGGCGTCACCCGTCGCCGAGCAGCTGCGCGAGCTGCTCCTCGAGAGTCGCGAGGTGGGCGGCGTGCTCGGCGCGGCTCGCGCGGAGGGCGGCGAGGAGGCGGGCGACGGGCTCGCGCGCCCAGCGCGCCAGCTCGGCCTCCTGGAGCGGGCGCGCGCCGCCGAGGGCGAACGAGTCGAGGTCGCCGAGGAGCAGGCCCTCCGCGGGCGCCGGCGGCCCGCAGACGCCCAGCGCCACCAGCGCCCCCGCGAGGGGGAGGTCGCCGAGCAGCGCGCGCGCCTCGCCCGCCTCCTCGCGCCAGCGCGCGAGGCGCGTCACCACCAGCGCGCGCGGCGACAGCGGCGGGGCGCCGGGGCTGGGGGCGGAGACGGCGGCGGCGGCGGCGGCGAGTCGCGCGCGCGCCTCCCCGAGCGCGTCGCCCTCCCCCGCGCTCACCCACAGCGCCAAGGCGAGGTCTGGGGGCGCGGCGGGGGCGGCGGCGTGGCGCCGGGAGCCCACGAAGCGAAACCACTGCTCCGGCTTCACGCGCGGCAGCCCCAGCGCCGCGTCCTCCACCGTGAGCGCCTCCTTGAGCTCGTGGAGGGCGTAGTGGAGCGCGTTGACGCAGCGCTCCTCGAGCGCGCCGAGGTCGCCCTCTTGGGCGCCCTCTTGGGCGCCCCGCGACGCCTCGGCCGCCTGCCCCGCGCGCGGCTCGCCGCCGGCGGCGCACCGGACCACCACGTTGAGCATGCGCCAGGGCTGGTCCTTGGTGAAGCGGAGCCCGATCATGTAGCGCGTGAGGGCGCGCAGCACCTGCGTGAGGGCGAGGGTGGGGAAGAGGGGCGCGGCGTCGAGGCGCTCGCAGCTCAGCGCCGGCCCCGCGCCAAAGGGCTGCGTGAGCGCGTCGAGGTGCGCGCGGTGCGCCGCCCGCAGCGCCGCGTCCCGCCGCGCCACGTCCCACCCGCCCGCCTCCGCCCCGCGCGCCCCCCCCGCGCCGCCCCACACGCCGCCCCACACGCCGCCCGACAGCGCCGCCCGGAGCCCCGCCCCGCGCGCCCGCTCTAGGTGCGCGCGCTGCCGCGCCAGCTCGCGCGTCAAGCAGTACAGCACCACCGCGAGCGCCTGGCGCAGCGGCGAGGGGAGCGGCACGCGCAGGGCGCGGAGGTCGGAGAGCGTGAGCGCCCAGGCGCGGGGGGCGTCGTGCTCGATGAGGCTGAGCTGGCTCCGATTCACCGTGCGCCCCTCCCCCTCGCGCTCCGCCGGCGCCGGGGGCGGCACGCGCGCGGCGAGGGCGCTGAGGCCCTCGCGCGAGGTGAGCCAGGCGGCGATGAAGGCGGGGTGCAGGAGGGCGGCGCTTGCGCCCTCAGGCGGCGCGCCGCGCCGCGCGCGCAGGACGATCATGTTGAGGTGCGCGAGCGTGGGCAGCGCCTGCCGCCGCAGCTCTGGGAACAGGTAGACCCCCACCCCCACCCCCTTCGTCAACACGAGCACGTCGGAGGGGGCGAGGGCGTTGTGCGCCTCGCGCTCCGTCACCCACAGCCGCTCGAGCGACTCATCGTCGCTGTGCATGAGCAGGTGCGGCTCCGTGAGCGTAAAGTCGCTCGGCCGCAGCACCCGCGCCTCGCGCTCCCGCGCCCGCGCCCTGCCCATCACCACCCCCCCGCTCAGCTCCATCAGCTCCTCGAGCGGGCGGAGGGCGGGGGGCGGGGGCGGGGCGCGGTGGGGGGCGAGCAGCGCGTCGCGGCGCGGGCTCGCGCGCAGCTCCCGCAGCCGCACGCGCCACGACCGCGCCGACGGGCTGTTGAGCAGCTCCGAGAGCGACCCCGGGCGCCCCTCGGCGAGGCGGAGGCGGAGGCCCTCAAAGAGGCGGAGGTCGCGCTCGCTGAGGGAGGACTCTAGGAACGACAGCTCCGCGTTGAGCTGCTCCGCGCCCACCTGCTCCGCGCCCACCCGCTCCGCGCCCACCTGCTCCGCGCCCACCTGCTCCGCGCCCACCTGCTCATGACCTCTCGCTGCGCCCATCTGCTCCTGACCCCTCTCCGCGCCCTCTTGAACCGGGCGCCGTTGATGTTAGGCTCTCACGCCCCCACCGGGGCACGCCGCCGCGCGCCGCCGCGCACCCCACCTCACCTCACCACAGACGAGGCCCCTCGTGCCACACTCGCTGCGCCACCACCTCCGCCGCGCCCCCGCCGCCCCCCTCCGCCCCGCCGGCGCGGCGCGCGACGATGACTTTAGGCGCTGGCAGGTCCGCGTCATGGGCGGGATGATGTTTGGGTACGCCCTCTTCTACATCGTCCGCAAGAACATCTCCATGGCGCTCCCCGGCATGAGCGAGGAGCTCGGCTACAGCAACACCCAGCTCGGGGTGCTGCTCACGGGCACCTCCCTCGTCTACGGCGTCGGCAAGTTCCTCAACGGCGTCATCGCCGACCACGCCAACCCGCGCTGGTTTATGGTGATCGGGCTGCTCGCCAGCGCCCTCATCAACGTGCTCTTTGGGCTCAGCGGCGCCTTCTGGGCGCTCCTGGGGCTGTGGCTGCTCAACGGCTGGGCGCAGTCGATGGGGTGGCCGCCGTGCGCCACGCTGCTCACCACCTGGTACGAGCCCAAGCGCCTCGCCACCTGGTGGGGGCTGTGGAACGCCTCCCACCAGGTGGGCGGCGCGGTCATCTTTGTGCTCGGCGGCTACCTCGTCACGCAGTGGGGGTGGCGCGCGGTCTTTTTCGCCCCCGCCGCCCTCGCCGCCGCCGGCGCCGTCGGGGTGGCGCTCGCGCTGCGCGACCGCCCCGAGGCGCTCGGCTTCCCCTCGCCCCACGGCGACGACGCCCCCGCCCCCCCGCCGCGCGCCGACGCCCCCGGCGGTTGGCTCGGCGCCCTCCGCGACACCGCCGCCCACGTCCTCGCTAACCCGCTGCTGTGGCTCGTCTCGCTCGGCAACCTCTGCGTCTATGTGGTGCGAATCGGCATGCTCGACTGGGCGCCCAAGTTCCTCAAGGAGGCGCGCGGGGTGGACCTCAGCGAGGCGGGGTGGATGGTCGCCGCCCTCGAGGTGGCCGGCATCCTCGGCGGCCTCGGCGCCGGCTACCTCGCCGACCGCGCCTTCCGGGGGCGCTACTCGGTGGTCAACGGCCTCTACATGGCCGGCCTCGCCCTGAGCCTGTGCCTGCTCTACCTGAGTCCCGCCCTCGGCCCCGCCTTCAACACACCCATCGCCAGCGCGCTGCTCTTGTCGCTCGTGGGCTTCTTGGTCTACGGCCCGCAGATGCTCACCTCCGTGAGCGCGGCCAGCTGCGCCCCGCGCGCCTACGCCGGCGCCGCCACGGGCTTTAATGGCCTCTTCGGCTACCTCGGCGCCGCCCTCTCCGGGGTGGGCACGGGGGTGTGCGTCGACGCCTTTGGCTGGGACGGCGGCGTGGCGTTCTACCTGGTGGCGGCGCTGCTCGGGGTGGGCGTCTTTGGGGTGGCGCACGCCCTGCAGGCGCGGCGCGAGGCCGAGGGGGGCGGGGGGGCGACTCCGGCGTAGGGCGCCCTGCGCGCTCAGGGGCAGCCGTTGTCGAGGTGCGCGCGCAGCGCCCCGTAGACCACGCGGCTCCCCGGCTCCTCGGTGAGGCTCCAGAGGCGATCGGAGCGCGGCGAGTAGTGCAGGTCCTCAGGGAGGCGCGGGCCGCCCCGGTTCACCCACGGCGCCCCCACCGCCCCCACGTACAGACTCCCCGCCCCGCTCGTCTTGGGGTGCGAGCTCGAGACGTAGTAGCGCCCCCCATACGAGAGCGCCCCCTGCGCCTTGAGCACCCCGAGGTGCAGCTGCTCCGCGCTGCGCGCCACGCGCCCCCCCGCCCCCGGCGCGGTGGCGAGGCGCCCCGTGGCGGGGTCGAGCGCCCAGCGGTGGAGGTGACCGGCGACGTTGACGTTGGTGTAGGAGCCCGAGAGCAGCGAGGGCGGCTGCGTGCTCTGGTCGAGGCTCACAAACGAGAAGCGCGCGCAGCAGCTCTGCGCGTCGAGCTCATAGGAGCCCACGCGGGGAATCACGTACTTGTAGTTGGCGGCGTAGTAGCGCCCGTCCTCCTCGCGGTAGCCCACGTGGTGATCGAGGCCGGTGGTGACGCTGAACATGCGCTCCATGTCGTACACCGAGAAGCCGAGGCGGGTCTCCGCCACATACAGGTAGCGCCCAAACCACACCAGCCCGCCGGCGTGCGTGGGCTTGGGGCGAAAGTTGGGGCGCCCCGCCGCGTCGGTGTAGGGGTCCACCAAGAGCAGGTGTCGGTAGCGCAGGTCGCTGAGGCCCGTGGTCTTGACCCACGACACGCGCGCGCCCTTGTCGACGTCGGTGCCGGGGTCCACGTCGGGCTTGTGGTACCAGCTCACCAGCGCCACCGCCTCCCCCGCCACCGCGTTGCTTGGGTGCGCGTCGGCGGAGCCCGTGATCCCCTGCGGCCACCAGTAGTCCACGGCGTCATCGCCGCTGTTCCACCGAAAGCCCACATCAAAGCAATACACGCCCGGGTGCCCGCTGACGCGCGTCGCCTGGCGGTTGAGGTCAGCGAGGACCGTCGCGTAGCTCGCCGGCGCGTTCCCCGCCGCCGCCCGCAGCGCGTCGACCCGCGCCTCCGCCGCGGCGTCAAAGCCCCCCTCGGTGAGCGCAAAGTAGCCCTCGGCGGCGCGCGTGAGCGTGTTGTTGACGGGGCCGCCGACGCCGCCGACCTGCTCGCACTCGGGGGGGGCGGCGGGGCAGAGGGCGGGCGGGGGCGGCGGCGGCGCTGCGTCGGGGGCGCCCCCGCCCCCGCCCTCCGCCGCGTCAGGGGCCTCGCCCCCGCCGCCAACGCCCGCGCCAACGCCCGCGCCAACGCCCGCGCCGCCTCCTACGCCAACGCCCGCGCCGCTTCCTGAGCCGATTCCTGCGCCGCTTCCTGCGCCGCCTCCCGCGCCGCCTCCCGCGCCGCCTCCCGCGCCGATTCCTACGCCGCCTCCCGCGCCGCCTCCCGCGCCGCCCGCGCCCTCTCTGGCGGCGGGCTCCTGCGCGGGGGCGGCGCCGCCGGTGAGGGGCGCGGGGGCGTCGCGGGAGACGACGGCCTCCGCGCAGGAGGCGAGGAGCGCCGCGGTGAGCGCCAGCGGGGCGCGGCGGGGGGGGGCGACGCGGCGGGAATGGGACACAAGCGCTCCTCGGGAGAGGGGAGACCTGACCTAAAGAGACCTAAAGACCTGAGCGCCTAGAGGGGCGCCCAGGCGCAGAGCGCCACCACGCAGAGCAAGCGCGCCGCCTCCACCCACCGCGCCCACCCGCGCCCGTCCATGAGGGCGCCGAGCGTGACGCCCGCGAGGAGGTGGGCGCCCACCCACCCCCACAGCGCCCAGGGGACCACCCCCGCCGAGGAGGCGGCGTAGGTGGCGGCGGGGGCGGCGGCGATCACCCACAGGCCGCTCAGGAGGGAGGCGGCGCCCATGAGGGCGGCGTAGGGGGTGAGGGGGCCGCGCGCGTCATAGAGCGCGTAGCCCTCGTCCGTCCGCAGGGGCCCATCGCCGCGCGCCTCCTCGCCCGGGTCCACGTGGGCGGGGGCGCGGATGAGCAGGCGCCAGGCGCGCCCGAGGCGCGCGCCCCACCCCGGCGCGGCGGCGGCGCGGCGCGCCACCTGCGCCCACACGTCGAGGTTGGCGCGCGCGGCGCTCCAGGCGCGCAGCGGCTTGATCACGCCGTAGCGCGGCGCGCGCCCCTCGGGCGCAAAGGTCCCAAAGAGCCGGTCCCACACGATGAGCACCCCGGCGTAGTTGCGGTCCACGTACTCGTCGTCCACCCCGTGGTGCGCGCGGTGGTGGCTCGGGGTGTTGAGCACCCACTCGAGGGGGCCGAGGCGGTCGACGAGGCGGGTGTGAATCCAGAACTGGTAGAGGGTGTTGAGGGCGTTGAGGAGGAAGAACGGCCCGGCGGGCACGCCGAGCGCGGCGAGCGGCAGGTAAAAGAAGCCCGCGTAGATGAACTGCACCCACGACTGCCGGGCGGCCACCGAGAGGTTGTACTCCTCGCTCTGGTGGTGCACCGCGTGCGCCGCCCACAGGAAGTTGATCTCGTGGCTGAGGCGGTGGAGCCAGTAGTAGGCGAGGTCCATCAGCAGAGCGCCGAGCGCCCAGGCGCCCACGCTCGAGGAGTCCCACCACCGCAGCCCCACCTCTTGGTGCACCGCGTCGTAGAGCGCCAAGAGCGGCGCCTTGAGGAGCGCCGAGAGGAGCACCAGCCCGGCGCCGAGGTGCAGGTTGGCGAGGGTGTCGTTGAGGCGATACAGCCTCAGCCCGCGGCGGCGCCCCGCCCACAGCTCAACGCCGATGAGGACAAAGAAGGCGGGGAGGGCGAACAGGATCGGGTCGATTTGGTTCTGCGCGGTCATGTGTGCCTCTCGCCGCCGGCGTCAGCGCGGCGCGCAGCCCGACGTGTAGCGGCCGTCGCAGCGGCTACAGTCGCGCGGGTTGAGCTCAAAGGTCACCCACGCGCCCCCACGGCACACCTGCGAGATCACCTCATCGAAGCGGTCGCTGCACGCGCAGCGCCAGTGGTTCTCGGGGTAGCCGGGGCAGGGGAGCGCGTGGTCGCTCAGCTCCAGCGACGGGTCCTGGCAGACGCCGCCGTTGCGCGAGGGGGGGGGTGGCTCCGGGGGCGGCTCGGGCTGCGGGTCCGGGTCGGGCTCGGGCTCAGGCTCGGGCTCGGGCTCGGGCTCGGGCTCGGGCTCGGGCTCGGGCTCGGGCTCGGGCTCGGGCTCGGGCCCGGGGGGCGGGGGCGGGGGCGGGGGCGGGGGCGGGGGCGTCGGCGTCGGCGTCGGCGTGGGCGTCGGCGTGGGGGCGGCGAGCGCCTCGGGGACGCACACGTCCGCGGACGCGCGCGGCGCGCCGCTCGCGCCCACGAAGCGGTCGTGAGTCTCGGCGCGCGCCGGGGCGCCGCCGGCGCAGCGCCCCCCCTCCGCCTTGGTCACGCAGTAGCCGCGCCCGGGCGCCTGCGAGAGCGCCTCGGAGTCCACGCAGAAGGTGGGCGCCTCGCCGGCGCGGTCGGGGCAGTAGCCCGCGCAGGGGAGCGAGCAGGCGCCGGCGCCCCCCGCGCCGAGCAGGCAGGCGCCGGGCGCGTCGGCGCCGATGCACTCGGCGCTCGACGCGCACGCCTCGCCCACCCAGCGCGTGGGGAGGACGGGCAGCGGGGTGAGCACGCCGAGGCCTTGGGTGAAGAAAGGGGTCTGCTCGCGCGCCGCCTGCCAGGTGAGCTCGATGTGGATGTGGTCGTTGTGGGGGTGGTCGCCGCCGTAGCACGAGTGCCGCGGCTGCCCGCCGCTCGCCTCCCAGGTGGTCCTGTCCCAGATCATCATCTGGATGCCGATCTCGTTGGCGTTCTCCGCGAGCCAGTTGGCGATCACGTCGCCCTTCTGGTTGTTAGCGCCGGCGCCATTGAGGGGGATAAACACGTCCACCGCGCGCCCGTCGCCGTGCACGGAGCGGGCGCGCCCGCCGCGCACGCTCCGGCAGTTGTAGATCTGCACCCCGTCGCCCTCCACCCGCAGATTCATGAGCGCCCCGAATCGCTGGCGGAGGAAGTCGCCGAGCGCCACCGCCCCGGGCTGCGCGCGCCCCTGGCAGGCGCCGGCGCTCTGGTAGGCGACGCTGCGGCTGGAGACGCGAGGGCCTGCGGGAAGCCACCGCTGCGAGCAGCTGGTGGCGCCGCGCTTCTCGTCGCCCTCCTCCTCGTGGGTGCTGACCTCGGCGCAGGAGCTGAGGGCGAGGGCGAGGGCGAGGGCGGCGGCGGCGGTGCTGGTGCAGGCGCGTTGGGCGGCGAGCGGGAGCAAGCGCATCGGCGTGGACCTCGATCAGGGGGGTGGATTTTTAGAGCGCTAGGGCGCAAATCACCCTAAACGAAGCGCCCGCTCCTCGTCTAGAATCAATCATCTAGAATCACCTAAACGCTGCTCGCCGCGCGCCGCTCGCTGCAGCGCGGCGCGCGCGCCGCTGCCCCCCACCCTCGAGGAGCGCCTCCGCGAGCAGCTCTCCGGCTGGCTCTTGGGCGCGCGGCCGGACGCCCCTCAGCGGTCGCCGCTCTCGATCACCCCCATCACCCCCATCACCCCCATCACCCCCACATGAGCGGGTCATTACGCATGCGCTCCCCTTCCGCCCTCCGCGTCGCCCCCCGCGCCGCCCTCCGCGCCGCCCCGCGCGCCGCCCTCCGCGCCGCCCTCCGCGCCGCCCCGCGCGCCACCCTCCGCGCCGCCCTCCGCGCCGCCCCGCGCGCCACCCTCTGCGCCGCCCTCTGCGCCGCCCTCTGCGCCGCCTGCGGTCATGAGCAGCCGCCGTCGGCGCCGCTCGGGGTGGCGGCGGAGCACCTCGGGACGCCCGGCGCGCCGATCCCGGCGGCCACCGCGGAGCAGCTCGCCGCCTTTGAGCGCGGGCGGGCGGTGGCGACGCGGCGCTTTACGCCCCGCGAGGGGCTCGGGCCGCTCATCAACGTCACCTTCTGCGCCGCCTGTCACGAGAAGCCGGTCTTTGGAGGGGCGGCGGGGCACTATCGGGATTTTTATATCTATGGCGGGGGGCTCCCGGGGGGGGGGTTCTCGGCGCTCGGGCCGCGCAGCGGGGTGCTCGACACCTTTGACCTCAGCCGCCCCGAGGGCCCCACCAAGCGGGAGGCGGAGCCAGAGCGGACGGTGATGGCGCTGCGCAACCCGGTGCCCTTCTTTGGGATCGGGCTGGTGGCGCAGGTCTCGGAGGAGGCGATCTTGGCCCACGCCGACCCCGAGGACGCCGACGGCGACGGGGTGAGCGGGCGCCCCAACTACGACCAGGGCTACGTGGGGCGCTTTGGCATGAAGGCGCAGACGGTGAGCGTGGAGAACTTTATCCGCGGGCCGCTCTTTAACCACCTCGGCGTGACGTCCAACCCGCTGCCGCCGGCGCTGCAGGCGGCGCTGCCTGTGCCCTCGGTGGCGGAGGCGCGCGACGAGGAGGCGCACGACGAGGAGGCGCTCGGCGCGCAGGCGCGCGCCCTCGCGGCGGACCCGCCGCTGGCGGTGGGCGGGGTGGCCCTCGAGGCGCACGAGCTCCCGCAGGCGGCGGCGCCCTCAGCGCCCCTCACCGACGGCGACGCGGCGCCGGACCCAGAGCTCAGCGCGCAGGACCTGTTTGACCTCGTGAGCTGGGCGATGCTGCTGGCGGCGCCCGCCCCCTCCCCTCAGGGCGCCGAGGAGGCGCTCGGGGAGAGTCTTTTCGCGGCGGTGGGCTGCGCCGCCTGCCACGTCCCGGCGCTCTCGTCGCCGGCGGGCCTGGTGCCCTTGTACTCCGATCTGCTGCTCCACGACATGGGCGAGGGGCTCGCCGACGGGCTGGTGATGGGGCTGGCGGGGGGCGCGGAGTTCCGCACGGCGCCGCTCTGGGGCGTGCGCGGCACAGGGCCGTTCCTGCACGACGGGCGCGCCCACACGCTCGAGGAGGCCATCGAGGAGCACGGGGGGGAGGCGCGCGGGAGCGCGGCGCGCTACGGCGCCCTCGACGCGGCGGGGCGGGCGGCGGTCGTCGCCTTCCTCGAGTCGCTCGGCGGCGAGGAGGTCTACACCGCGGGGCTGATTCCGCCCGGGGCGCCGGAGCCGGGGGCGGGGGCGCTCGGCGGCCCCGACGCGCCCCTCGCCGGCGAGGAGCTGGCGCGGTGGCGGCGCGGGCGCGCGCTCTATGATCGGGACGTGGGGGTGTCGGAGGGGCTCGGCCCGCAGCTCAACGGCGACAGCTGCCGCGGCTGTCACTTTGACCCCTTCGTGGGGGGGGCGGGGCCCATCGGCGTGAGCGCGGTGCGCCTGGGATATCTGCCGGCGGGGTATCTGCAGGCGGGGGAGGGGGCGCCCTCGGCGGAGGCGCTGGCGGTCGGGGCCGCCCCGCCGGCGGAGGGCGGCACGCTGCTGCGGCGTTTCGCCACCCACGGCGCGTGGCCCCCCGCCTCCGACGCCGCGCAGGGCGCGCCGCGCTTTGAGCTGCGCCAGGCGCTCCCCACGTTCGGCCTCGGCGCGCTCGCGGCGATCCCCGAGGAGGAGGTCGTGGCGCGCGAGGACCCCCTCGACGCCAACGCCGACGGGGTGCGCGGCGTGGCGCGCCGGTTGCCCGACGGGCGCGTGGGGCGCTTTGGGTGGCGGGCGCAGATCGCCAGCGTCCCCGAGTTCGTGGCCGACGCGCTGAGTCTCGAGCTCGGGCTCACGCTCCCCGCCGCCCTCGGGCTCTCCACGGCGGTGACGCGCGATGACGACGCGGCGCCCGACCCCGAGGTGGACGCGGCGCGCTTTGGGGACCTCTCCTTCTTTGTGGCGCGGCTCGCCGCCCCCCCGATGGGCGCGCTGGCGGGCGAGGCGCCCCTCGCGCCCGTGGGCGACGCGGCGGCGTGGCTGGCCACGCCGGGCGGGCGCGCCTTTGTGGAGGTGGGCTGCGCGGCGTGCCACGTGGCGGAGGCGTGGGGGGGGCTGCCCCGCCCCGCCTTCACCGACCTGCTGACGCACGACGTGCAGGACCCGTCCTTTGTGGGGGTGCCCGACGGCGACCTCCCCCACCGCGCCTTCCGCACGCCGCCGCTGTGGGGGCTTGCCGCGACCGCGCCATATTGGCACGATGGGCGCGCCGCCACGGCGGAGGAGGCCATCGCGGCGCACGACGCCGAGGCGCTCTCCAGCCGCCGCGCCTACGAGGCGCTCCCCGCCGCCCGCCGCGCGGCGCTCCTGGCGTTCCTGCGCGGCCTCTGACGCCCCCCGCACTCCTCGGGAGACCCCTGTGCTCGCCGCCCTGCTGTCGCTCATCTCGCGAGCCGCGCAGAGTCTCCTGGGGGGAACCCTCTCGGGGGGCGCGGCGGAATCCACGCAGCCCGCGCCCGCGCTTGCGCCGGCGCCCTCGGCCGCGCCCGTGACGGCGCCCGCGCCCGCGCCCGTGCCTCTTGACGCGCTCGGCGAGCAGCTCGAGCGCGAGGCGCGCGAGGCGCGCGAGGCCACGGCGCCTCGGGCGGGCGAGGGGGGAAGCGGGGGGGTTGCGGGCGCGGGCGCGGGCGCGGGCGCGAGCGCGGGCGCGGGCGTGGACGTGGGCGTGGGCGTGGGCGTAGGCAGGGTGGGCACGGG
>Ga0194129_10009071_pt1 | contig 11274 bp, 10 predicted proteins | sample TA2KigCa35mmetaG_FD_150862 | JGI IMG/M metagenome (GOLD analysis project Ga0194129, IMG submission 150862) | Freshwater microbial communities from Lake Tanganyika, Tanzania - TA2015038 Kigoma Deep Cast 35m | ecosystem: Environmental > Aquatic > Freshwater > Lake | place: Tanzania: Lake... | reverse complement strand
GTCACGGTTGACGGTTTCACCTGGCTGCTTGCGCCAGGCGACAAGGGTCGCATCGGCGACGGATTCGGGGAGCTGGGGAACGCGGATTTCCATGGTGTTGCTCAAAGTTTTCGTGATCAACGCTTGCGACCGCCGCCGCCGGCGGCGCGTGCAGGCTCGGACGCCTCTTCCGAGAGACGCTTGGTAATGCGGGTGTCATCTTCGCGGGCGACCGAGGTCAGCGCCGCCTTGACGAGATTCGCCTGTTCGGTGTCGTGGATCTTGCCGATGCCGGTCGCCGGGGCTGCCGCGGGCGGGCGCCCTGCGTACAGCAGAGCTCGCTTGCCCGCGAGCGTGCGCTCGAGGCGATGACGAATCGGATACCACGCACCCTGATTTTGCGGCTCTTCCTGGCACCAGACGACTTCGCGCGCATTCGGATAGCGCTCGAGCACGGCTGCGTAATCTTCGGCGGGGAAGGGGTAAATCTGCTCGAGGCGAACGAGTGCAACATCGGTCTGCCCCGCGGCGCGGCGCGCCTTCAGCAGATCAAAATAAACCTTGCCGCTCGAGAACACGATGCGACGAACCTGACTACGATCGAGCTCCTCGACCTCATCGATGACATTGCGGAACGAGCCCTTCTCAAGATCGGCGAGCGTCGATACCGACATCTCGTGACGCAGCAGACTCTTCGGCGTCATCACGACGAGAGGCTTGCGGAACTCGCGCAGCATTTGGCGACGCAGCATGTGGAACATCTGTGCGGGCGTCGACGGCACGCACACCGACATGTTCGCTTCGGCACACAACTGCAAAAAGCGCTCGAGACGCGCCGATGAGTGTTCGGGCCCCTGCCCTTCGTACCCGTGCGGCAGGAACAGCGTGAGGCCGCAGTAACGACCCCACTTCGATTCGCCGGAGCTGATGAACTGATCGATGATCACCTGCGCGCCGTTCGCGAAATCGCCGAACTGCGCTTCCCAAATCACGAGCACACCCGGGTCGGTCTGCGAATAACCGTACTCGAACGCGAGCACCGCTTCTTCCGAGAGCACCGAATCGATCACCGTGAATGAGCGCTGACGCTCGGCCACATGCTCGAGCGGCACGTGCGTGGCACCCGTCTGTTGATCGTGCAGCACCGCGTGACGATGAAAGAACGTGCCGCGTCCCGAGTCCTGTCCCGAGATCCGAATCCCGTAACCATCTTCGAGCAAAGACGCGTAGGCGAGCGACTCGGCGCAACCCCAGTCGAGCGGCAACTCACCCGCAATCATCTTTGAGCGATTATTGATGACCTGTTGCACGCGCGGATGCAGCACATGACCCTCGGGCACCGCGACGAGTCGCGCACCGAGAGCCTGCAAGCGTTTCTTTTCGACGCCCGAACGCACTGGCGCTGTCCAGTCGATGTTGCGCATGTACGCGCTCCAGTCGACCGTGTACTGGTTGCCGATCATGCCGAGCGAAGCTTTGGCCTGCGGCCGGCCTTCATCGAGGCCCGCACGATATTGCTCCACGAGACCGTCGGCCTCGAACTGCGTCAGCACGCCATCGGCGATCAAGCGATCGGCGTAGAGCTTGCGCGTGGTCGGATGCTTGCGGATGACGTTGTACATCACAGGCTGCGTGGCCGCCGGTTCATCGGCTTCGTTGTGACCGAGACGTCGATAACAAACGAGATCGATCACCACGTCTTTGTGGAAGCGCTGCCGATATCGCATCGCGAGGCGCGATACGAACACGACTGCTTCAGGGTCGTCACCGTTGACGTGGAATATCGGTGCCTCGAGCATCTTGGCGACGTCCGAGCAATACATTGTCGAACGCATGTCCTGCGGGTTCGAGGTCGTGAAGCCCACCTGGTTATTGACAACGATATGCACGGTGCCGCCGGTGTAATACCCGCGCGCCTGCGACAACTGCATCGTCTCCATGACGACGCCCTGCCCGCCAAACGCCGAGTCACCGTGAATGAGACAGGGCACCACACGCTCGCCAAGCGCATCGTTGCGGCGCTCCTGACGAGCACGCACCGAGCCTTCGACGACCGGGTTCACGACTTCGAGATGCGAAGGATTGAACGCGAGGCCGACGTGCACGTTGCCACCCGGCGTGCGCAGATCGGCCGAGAAGCCCTTGTGGTACTTCACGTCACCGGATCCTTTGATCTGCGCAATGTCGTACTTGCCTTCAAACTCGCCGAAGAGCGCAGAGGGCGCCTTGCCGAGCACATTCACAAGCACGTTGAGACGGCCGCGGTGGGCCATGCCGATCACGAATTCTTCGACGCCGACACCACCCGCCGACTGGATGAGATCATCGAGCAAAGGGATGAGCGCATCGCCGCCCTCGAGCGAGAAGCGCTTTTGACCCACATATTTGGTGTGCAGGTAACGCTCGAGGCCCTCGGCCGCGGTCAACTCCCAAAGAATATCCTTGCGCTCATCGTCCGTGAACCGATGGTGCATGCGTCCCGCCTGGAACTCGTCCTGCAACCACAGGCGCTCTTCGGTGTTCGACACATGCGCGAACTCGGCCCCTACCGATCCGCAATAGGTGTGCTCGAGCGTGGCGATGATCTCGCGCAGCGTGGCGCGACCGGGCACCTTGTCCGAACGACTGCCGGTGAAGAACTGCGTATCCAGATCGGCTTCGGTGAGACCAAAGTAATCGAGCTCGAGCACCCGCGGGCGCTCGCGGCGGGTCAAGCCTAGCGGGTCGAGCTTGGCGACGAGGTGGCCACGGTTGGCGTAAATCTGCACAAGACGCGAGACAGCACCCTGCTTGGCGCTGGCATCGCCGTCGAGGGCCGCCGCAACGGCACCGCCGACCTGACGTGCCACCTGCGCGCGGGCCGCGATCGCATCTTGAATTGCACGGTGCGAGGGCTCGGGCGCCGCGGGACGCGGCAACTTGGCGAAGTATTCGCGCCAGGCCGGGGACAGCCCCGCAGGGTCGTTCAGGTATTGCTCGTAGAGTGACTCGACGTAGTCGGCGTTGCTGCCGTAAAGCGGAGAAGTAGCGAGCTGCTCGCTGCGCGTTGCGCCCATGTAGATCCGAACCCCCGGGTACCCATCGAAAGCGGCGCATTCTACCCGAAGGGCGTTGCGGACGTGCCGCGACCCGGTACATGCGAGATATGGCGCCCCCGGCCGGAGTTGAACCGACGACCATGGAGTGCGCCGTCAAGCGGAGCCGTGCGAGGTATGGCGCCCCCGGCCGGAGTTGAACCGACGACCATGGAGTGCGCCGTCAAGCGAAGACGTGCGAGGTATGGCGCCCCCGGCCGGAGTTGAACCGACGACCTACCGCTTAGGAGGCGGTCGCTCTATCCACTGAGCTACGGGGGCGAGGTATGCCGCAATCGAAGACCGGTAGTTTACGGCCGAACGCACCCGCGCGGCTGCGTCACCTTACCGCCAGGATGTAAATTGATTGCATTGCAATCAACGCATACAATGAAATCATTTTTTTGAAGGAGCCTCGCCGTGGCCAGCATCACCATTCGCAACCTCGAGGACGACCTCAAGCGGCGCCTGAAAATTCGGGCTGCCGAACACGGCCGCTCGATGGAGGAAGAGACGCGCGACATCCTTCGCCGAGTCATGAGCGACGCCGACTCCCCGCGCGATCTTGCCGCGGCGATCCGCGCACGAGTCAGCCCAGCGGCGCGTGCCGATCTCACACTGCCTACGCGCGAGCCGATACGCGAGCCGCCGCAACTCGCCGCCAAGCCGCGGTGATCATCCTCGACACCAACGTGCTCTCCGAACTGCTGCGGCCCGAGCCTGCCAAAGATGTTGAGCAGTGGTTGTCGGCGCAGAACGGCGCGACCGTCTACTTCACGACCATTGGAGAGGCGGAACTGCGCCTCGGGGCGGCCATTTTTCCCGCCGGCAAGCGGCGCACTCTGCTGACTACCGCGATCGAAGGGTTGCTCACCGAGGATTTCCGCGACCGCATTTTGTCGTTCGATCGCGCAGCGGCCCGCGCGTACGCCAGCATTGCTGCGGCACGCCGTGCTGCGGGGCATCCCATCAGCCAATTTGACTGCCAGATCGCTGCGATCGCGCTTACCCGCGAAGCCGCGGTGGCAACCCGGAACATCAGCGACTACGGCGGTTGCGGCATCGAACTAATCAACCCGTGGCAGCCCGGGGGTACGGCGCAACCCGGGGATACGGCGCAAGATGAATCGGGTTGATTTCAGCCCGGCAACGGGACCTGCACGCCGTCGGGGGCATTGATAAAAGCGAAAGGATTCAGAAACTGGCGTCGCCAGAGGAGCGCCTGGTCCACTTCACTCAAGGCCGCCTCTTCACAAATGCCATGCCATTTTTGCTCAATGGTCCTGACCTGGTGATTGATGATCTGGGTGGCATCTTGCTCATTAAGCAGAAACACCGACGCGGCAGCAACGCAAACCCCCACTTGGCTCGCCCGCTCTGCGCCACGGATGAGCATGGCTTGCGAGGCCTGCTGGCCGGATCGCGATTGCGGGCAAATGTCGTACGCAGGCGTCAACGTCAGCCGATGCCCATCCCAAAACGCCGCATGGTTGCGGGCGTGGTCATCGGTGTTGCCACACAGAATGTTGAAGACGATTCGAGAGAACAATTCCCGCAAGGTGGCTTTCGGGTTGATGAATCGGTGGCGAATGATCTCGGCCAGTTTTTCGTAACTGGCATAGGCAGCCAACATTTCATCGAGCTCGAACATCGTCAGCGCAGACACCATGGCAAGTCTGCGCCAAAGGCCGTCAGACCAAACTCGGTCGAAGCGCTCAACCAACAGCACATCTTTGCCGAGGGCACTGCGCAAGTGTACCGGCGCGACATCAAGCCCCACCTCACCGGTGGGCTAGGCGCGGGTTGCAGGATGCCAGAGGCCAAGGCATCGACGTGAAGGCCGACCTGGCAGGCCAGTACCGGTCGTTGCAGCAAGCGCTGGCTTCGCTGCCGGTCTGATCCTCGCAGACAATGCGACCGCATTGCCAAGGCAATGCAGTCGCATTACTATTAACGCAGAGCTTTGTAGCCGGAGAAGAGCCATGCCCGCCGCCATGCAGGTCGAGTCGACGCTGACCGACCGGTACCAGACCACCGTGCCCGAGACGGTGCGCCGGGCGCTGCGCCTTGGCAAGCGCGACAAGATCCACTACACGATCCGTCCGGATGGCGAGGTCGTGCTCACGCGTGCGGCCGCCGGTGAAAGCGACGATCCCGGGCTTGCCCCGTTCTTGGGGTTCCTGGCCCGCGACCTGGCCGACCACCCCGAGCGGCTCCAGGCCGTGGACGCCGGTCTGGCGCAGCGCATCCATGCGCTGGTCGGCGGTGTCGAGGTCGATTTGGACGCGCCGCTGTCGGCCGATGATGAATGAGCGGCGGCAGGCCGCTGGTCGTCAACGGCTGGACGCTATTCGCCCACCCGATCTTTCTTGACCAGCTCGACGCCTTGACCGCGCAGGTTGATGCGCTCAAGCACAAGGACCCGGCCGGTTACGTCAAGAAGAACGCCACCAAGCGCCTGGCAGCGATCGCCAGGCTGGCCTTCGGGGTGATTCCGCAGGACCCGACTCGGTCAGAGTACCGCCAGGGCAACACGCTCGGCGATGAGCACAAGCACTGGTTCCGGGCCAAGTTCTTCCAGCAGTACCGGCTCTTCTTCCGGTTTCACGCGCAGGCCAAGGTGATCGTGTTCGCCTGGGTCAACGACGAGGACACGAAGCGGGCCTACGAGAGCGCCGACGACGCGTACCGGGTGTTCCGCCTGATGCTGGACAGCGGCCACCCGCCGTCGCACTGGGGCCAGTTGCTGGCCGAAGCACGTGCCGAGTCGGAGCGCCTTGGCCGGTTCGCGTCAGCTGGCGCACGCGCAAGTCCTTGATGCTTAGACCTGCCCGGCCGTGCGGTTCGCGGCATCGGACTGGGTAGACATAAAAATCTCGCGAACTGCCTTCCCTTTACTTCCTACGATTCGCGCTGGTTCCCGCAATTAGGATTGGTGGAGCGGAGGAGGATCGAACTCCCGACCTTCGCATTGCGAACGCGACGCTCTCCCAGCTGAGCTACCGCCCCACACGAGGGCGGCGATTCTAGCACCGGGGGTCCGGGGTCGAAAGGGACATCTCTTCGTCTATCATCACCCGCTGTGAATCCGATCATCTACGCCATTCCGGTCTTCATGATCACGATCCTGCTCGAGGCATGGGTCGCGCGCCGTCGCGGCCTGAAGGTTTATGACCTGCCCGATGCCATCACCAGCCTCAACTTCGGCACGCTGAGCCAGGTGTCTGGCGTCTTCGTGCGCGTATTCACCTTTGGGATATACGTGTACGTATTCGAAAATCTGCGGCTGTACACCCTGCCGCAAGATCAAATCTGGGTGTGGGTTGCGGCGCTCATCGCCTATGACTTCACCTATTACTGGGTACATCGCTACGGCCACGAAGTTAATGCAATGTGGGCCGCGCATCAGGTGCACCACTCCTCCGAGTGGTTCAACTTGTCGACCGCACTGCGCCAAACCTCCACGGGCGCATTTCTCGGGTTTCCGTTTTATCTGCCGATGGCCATTGTCGGCGTGCCGCCGGTCGTGTTCGGCACCGTGGCGCTGATCGATCTGCTGTATCAGTACTGGGTGCACACCGAGCTCGTGCGCAAACTCGGCTGGATCGATCGGGTATTTGTCACGCCCTCAAACCATCGCGTGCATCACGGCCAGAACGATTACTGCATCGACCGTAATTACGGCGGCATTTTCATCATCTGGGATCGCCTCTTCGGCAGCTACGCCGAAGAGCGCGACGATGAGCCCGTGGTGTATGGCATCCGCAAGCCACTCGCGAGCTATAACGTGGTGTGGGGCAATCTGAACGTCTATGCCGATGTGCTGCGCAAGTCCCTCACGGCAACGACCTTTGGTACTGCCCTGCGGACCTGGATCGACCCGCCCTCGGGGCGTGGTGTCGCCCTCGCCCATCTCGACCCCACGACTGTTCGACGCTACTCACCGACACCGAGCTCGACGGTCAAAAATTACGTGGTGCTGCAGTACGCAGTGCTCGCGATGGCGACCCTCTATTTTTTGGCCAATCACGGCAACTTCGAGATGAGCACCAAGGGGCTGTTTGCGGCCGCCATCGCGGCTACCGCCGCGAGTCTCGGCTGGTTACTCGAGGGGCGCTCGTTTTCAAGGCACCTCGAAACGGCTCGGCTGCTGTTGATCAGCGCCGCGGTCCTGCTCGCGCTTTAGGTCGCAGGTGTCACCCGCCCGCCTGCGGATCAGTTAGTCTGCCGCGATGGAGTCGGACGCTGCTCGCCTGCCCCGAGTTGTCATCGGTCGGTTGATTGCCAGCTCGGTCACGAGCGAGCGGCGCCAGCAGCTTGCGCGTGCGTCGCGGCGCGCCCTGCGACGCGTGTCGGGTCGGGTAGCCACGGTTCATTATTTTCATCAAGCGGACGACCCCTACAGTCAGTTGGCCGCGACCCAACTCGACGCATTGCGCGCGCGCTATCCGATCCGCCTCGAGAGCTATGCAGTTCCGCCCCCCGATCTCGCAGCAGCGCCGCAGGCCGAGGCACTGCGCCAATGGTCGCAGCGCGATGCCGCGCGCTGGGCGCAGCACTTTGGTCTCACGCCCCCTGACCCGGCCATGCACCCTGCAGAGCTCGGGGGTGCGAGTAGCAGTTCGCCCGCGGCGCTCGCGGCGGGCGCTGCGTTACGGCGCCGACTTGGTCATTACCTCGGTGGCATGTTTCATTTCGAGGGCGAGTGGTACTGGGGCCTCGATCGTTTGCACTATCTCGAGTCGCGATTAGCCAAAGATGCACGGCTCGAAGAAAAATTCGTACCACTGTTTCCGCCGCCTGCGCTTCAATTGGCATCGACATTCGCGTCGCCATTACCGTCAATGAAAAGTACCGGCCAAGCTGCGACCCTCGAATTCTTTTGTTCGCTGCGCAGTCCCTATACTTGGCTTGCCACCCCGCGGGTACGCGCACTCGCAAAACATCATGGCGCGACACTGCGCTTGCGCTTCGTGTTGCCGATGGTGATGCGCGGTCTGCCCGTACCGCTCGCCAAGCGGCTCTACATTCTCAAAGATACCCAGCGTGAGGCGCTGCGACTCGGCATGCCGTTCGGAGATGTGGCCGACCCGGTGGGCCTGCCCACGGAGCGAGGTCTCGCGGTGTTGCATAATGCCGTGCAGCAAGGCTGCGGCGAAGAGTTCCTTGAGTCTTTCTTGCGTGGGGTGTTTGCCGAGGGTCTTGATGCGGGCAGCAAACGTGGGCTTGAGCGCATCGCGCTGCGGGCGGGCTTGTCGTGCTCTGCGGTACGCCAGGCGCTCGCTGATCAATCCTGGCGCACCCTCGCGGAGGGCAACCGCGAAGACATGTTTGCATCGGGGCTCTGGGGCGTACCGTCGTTTCGCGTCAACGGTTTACCCGCTCTCTGGGGACAGGATAGGCTGTGGATGATCGAGCAGGATTTGCGCGCCGCAGGCGCATGAAGAGCCTCGGCACGAAGAGCACGTCAATGACTAAAAGATTTTTCAAAGTTTCTGCCGCGCTGCTGGCGACGATCGCAACGCTCGCCGTGGGCTTGCAATGGCTGGGTGGATGGACGGGTCTCGCGCTGCTCTACGTGCGCTACGTCATGAGCAACGAAAGCGCGCCGTTCAGGGAAGTGACTTGGCAGCAGGGGCCGGCTGCGAGCTCCTCGCTTGCAGAATCCACTGCAGCCAAAAGACCGAATGTGCTGCTGATTGTGGTGGATGATCTGGGACACGCCGACCTCAGCGCTTTTGGCGCTGGTGTTGCCGAGGGGCGCGTACCCACACCGAACATCGACAGCCTTGCGCAGCGCGGCGTGAGTTTTGATGCCGCCTATTCGGGCAATCCGACTTGTGCGCCCTCGCGTGCTGCGATCATGACGGGACGCTACCCAACCCGATTCGGCTTCGAGTTCACGCCGACACCGTCGCTGTTCATGAAGCTGATTGCGCGTACCGGCGAGAAGCAAGGGGGCGACGCCCCGCCCGTTTATTTTGCAGATCGCGAAGCAGGACAACCCGCATACGAGGACATGGGACTGCCGACATCCGAAGTCACCATCGCCAAAGTGTTGCGGGCTGCGGGTTACCACACCGCCCACATTGGCAAGTGGCACCTCGGCGACAGCCCACGATTCCGCTCTTACGCCCACGGCTTTGACGAGTCGCTCAGCCTTCAGCACGGCGCCTCCATGTATTTGCCGAGCGCAGACCCGCGCGTGGTGACGGTCGATCCCGAGTACAACATCATCGATAAATTCATTCTGGCCAATCAGCCTTGGGGCGTGCGCTTCAATGATGGCGAGGTGTTCAAGCCCGACCGTTATCTCACCGACTACTTCACCGACGAGGCAATCCGCGTCATCGATGGCAATCAGCATCGACCGTTTTTTTTGTATCTCGCCTATAACGCACCGCACACTCCGCTGCAGGCGACACGCGAGGATTATGACGCCCTGCCCTTCATCGAAGATCACGCCTTGCGCGTCTATGCCGCAATGCTGCGCTCGCTCGATCGCAACATCGGCCGCGTGCTCGCCGCGCTGCGCGAACGCGGTCTCGAGGACAACACGCTCGTCATTTTCACGAGTGATAACGGTGCGCCGCACTACACGGGCTTGGGTGCGCGCAACGCCCCGCTGCGCGGCTGGAAAGCCACTTATTTTGAGGGCGGCATCCGCGTGCCGCTCTTTCTGCAATGGCCAGCCGCTTTGCCAGAGAACACGCGTCGGCCCGGCCCTGCCGCCCACTTCGATATTTTCTCGACAATTGCTGCAGCCACTGGCGCGACGACTCCTGCGGATCGCGTGATCGATGGCGTGAACTTGCTGCCGTATGCGCGCGGCGATCTCGCAGGCAAACCACATGAGTCGCTCTTTTGGCGGACCGATCGTTATCTCACGCTGCTCGATGGCGAATGGAAATTGCAGCTGACCGAGATGCCGCGCAAAGAATGGCTCTACAACCTCACGCTCGATCCGAGTGAAAAAAACAATCTCGCGACGAGCGAAGCGACCCGAGTCGCCGCCATGAAATCGCGCATGATGGCTTTCGATCGAGAGCAGGCCGTACCGATCTGGCAATCGCTGGCCGCAGTCGCGGTACCCCTTGATCGCACGATCGCCGACCCACCGCGCGCGGGCGAAGACTATGTTTACTTTTCGAACTGAGAAGACCCATGTCAAAACTTGAACTGAATGTGAACGGCCAAAAACAGACGGTGGAAGACGTGCCCGCCGATATGCCGCTGCTCTGGGTGCTGCGCGATCGGCTGGGGCTTACCGGTACTCGCTTCGGTTGCGGTATGGCGCAGTGCGGGGCGTGCACGGTACACCTCGACGGCAGCCCGGTACGCTCCTGCTCGGTACCGGCGAGCGCAGCAGCCGACAGTCGCATCACGACCATCGAAGGACTCGCGGCTGCCGATGGCACTTTGCACGCCGTGCAGCAGGCATGGCTCGAACACGATGTCGCGCAATGCGGGTACTGCCAATCGGGTCAGATCATGAGTGCGACCGCCCTGCTCGCCCGTAACCCCAAACCGAGCGATGCCGACATCGATGCCGCCATGGCCGGAAATATTTGCCGCTGTGGCACCTATGTGCGTATCCGCAAAGCGATTCACTCCGCAGCCACTGCACTCCGAGCGCGTACATGAGCCGCTACCACATCCAAAAATTTGATCGGCGCCAGTTTTTGCAGATCTCGGGACTCGCGGGCGGCGGCTTGCTGCTCGGCGTCTCGGTCATCGAGGTCGACACTGCACGGGCCGCTACCAGCACGCTCGCGTCGAGCTCGCTCGCGCCGAGTGCGTTCCTGCGAATTTCACGCGATGGCATCGTCATCTACGCCACGCAGCCCGAGATCGGCCAAGGCGTGCGGACCTCGATTCCCATGATTTTGGCGGAAGAGCTTGATGTCGCCTGGAAAGATGTCGAGATCCGAATCTCGGGTATCGATGCCAAGCGTTACGGCGTGCAAACCGCGGGCGGCTCCACGGCAACGCCCCGCAGCTGGAATCCGATGCGGCGTGCCGGCGCAGTCGCTCGCGCCATGTTGGTCGAGGCTGCCGCGCGCCGTTGGAATGTCGCTGCAACCGACTGCAGCACGCGCGACAGCGAAGTCATTCATGCAGCCTCGGACCGTCGCGCACACTACCGCGATCTCGCCGAAGCGGCGGCCACGCTACCGGTACCCGACGCCGAAACCATCCGCCTCAAAACTCGGGCCGAGTA
>Ga0194129_10009069_pt1 | contig 11275 bp, 6 predicted proteins | sample TA2KigCa35mmetaG_FD_150862 | JGI IMG/M metagenome (GOLD analysis project Ga0194129, IMG submission 150862) | Freshwater microbial communities from Lake Tanganyika, Tanzania - TA2015038 Kigoma Deep Cast 35m | ecosystem: Environmental > Aquatic > Freshwater > Lake | place: Tanzania: Lake... | reverse complement strand
GGCGGTGATGGCCGCGCTCTCGGATCAGGCTGCCGGGCTCGAGTTGGTGCGGTCGTTCAACCCCGGTTACCTCACGCCGGCGAACCCCGCCCCGGTCACCGACGAGAAGGCGGTGCGCACCGCCCGGACTCTGCCCGCAGCGCTGCCCCAGGTGGCGGTGTTCAGGGTCCCCGACTCCCACCCGGCGCCGGTCGGCGCCCAGGCGAGCGGAGCCGAGATCGTCCTGCACGGTGACGGCGCAGGGTTCGTGGCCACCGCGGCCGCCGGACTCCCCGGAATCGACGCCACCTCTGGTCCCTGGCTCACCGCCCACGAGCTCGACGACTGGCCTGCCGGGCGGCGCGTGGCCGACCGGGCCACCACACGTCACATCGTGACCGACACCAACCGGAGGGCCGAGCACCGGTACACCACACTGTTGGAGAACGACGGGGCGACCCAGACCAGTGCCGGCGACCCGAAGTCCGGAGTGACCGAGGACGTCACCACCACCGAGGCCAACGGGTCCGGCGCCGCCGAGCAGAGCGTGACGGTCCTACGCGGCGTGCGGTCGGTGCGCGCCTCCGCCTACGGCAACGTCATCAGCCTTCTGCCCGAGGAACGACCCGCCAATGCCTTCGACGGCGATCTCCGCACCGCCTGGCGGGTCGACCCGACCTCCTTCCGGCCGCTCACCGGCGGCACCCCTCAGACCCTCACCGTCGACCTCGGTCGGAAGGTGCGCACCGACACCGTGACCGTCGTGCAGGCGCAATGGCGTCCCGGTACTGCCCCGATCACTGCGTTCGACGTGGTGCTCGACGGCAACCGCACGGTGCCGGTCACCGTCGACGCTGCTGCCGCACACGCCGCTTCCGGCGTCACGGTCGCCCTCGACGGCCGTGCGTTCCGCACCCTCGAACTCCGTATCCCCGACGACCCGGTGTCCGTCGGCGCCATCGGAATCGCCGAGGTCCGCATCCCCGGCGTCGAGGTCGAGGAATTCGTGCGCACCCCCCGCTGGCCGACCTGGAGCGACTCACAGTCCCGACAGGTTCCCCTCGCCGTCGTGCTCGCCCGGCAGCGCGCCGACGCGTCGCTGCTGTTCCGCTCCGATCCGGAGCCTCGGATCCGTCGACTCGTCGAGGTCCCCGCCGCCGACATCTTCACCGTCCAGGGCGTCGCGCACGTGAATCCCCGCGCTCCTGATGCCGTGCTCGACGCCGCGCTCGGCTCCTTGCCGGCCGGGGTGAGCGCCACTGCGTCGGGGCGCAACCTCGGCGACCCCAGCGCCAGGGCCTCAGCGGCGCTCGACGGCAACCTCTCCACCGCATGGGTCTCGCCGTTCGCAGCCGCCGCGGGCAGTTCGTGGACCGTCACCGTCGACGCGGGCGTCGCCACCGACGACCTGACGCTCCACCTCGTCGCCGACGGTCGCCACAGCCTGCCGATCTCGCTCGACGTCGTGGTCGACGGGGTGACCCGGGCGGTGACCGTCCCGCCGACCGCCGAGTCGGACGTACCCGGGGCCGTGGCCCGCGTGGCGCTCGGCGTCCCGGTGCGCGGGCGGTCGGTGACGATCACCGTGCGTGACGTCGATCCCCGGTTCGGCACCGACCTCTCGGGCAACCTGGTCGAGCTACCCGTCGCCGTCGCCGAGGTGGAGCTCGAGACCGGCGGACGCACCCCGGTGACCGACAGTGGCGTGACGAGCACCCCGTGCCGCTCCGACCTGCTCTCCGTCGATGACGCACCGGTACCCGTGCGTCTCACGGGTCGCGTGGGTCCCGGCACCACGGGTGCTCTGGCCGTCGAGCCCTGCGGTGCGCCGCTGGCCCTCGGTGCCGGGGTCCACGTCGTACGCTCCGCGAACGGTCTCGACCTGGGGTTCGACCTCGACGTGCTGGCGCTGGTGTCGTCGGGTTTCGCCACCGCCGCCAACTGGGGCACCGCACCGGCGGTGGGTGACGCCGGGCCCGACGGCGCCACTGTGGTCCCCAACGGGGAGCCGTACTGGTTCCGCCTCGACCAGAGCGACAGCGCGGGATGGAAGGTCACCGCGACCCGGGCGGGTCGCACCACCGACCTCGGACCATCGCACTCACTCGACCTGTACGCCGCCGGGTGGCTGGTCGAGAAGCCGACCTCCGGACCGACGGAGTTGGTGGTGTCGTGGATGCCGCAGGGCCAGGTCGACCTCGCCCTGGCGGTGTCCGCCCTCGGGGTGTTGACCTGCGTCGCACTGGTCGGGTTCCGCCGCCGCAACCGGAGCGCACCCCCCACCGCGAACCCCGTGTGGCCCGAACGCTCCGCGCTCGGGTCGGTGCCCGCCACCCCATGGGCGGCATCAGGCGTGGCGGTGGTGGGCGCAGCGCTCGCGGCCGGACCGTCGGTCGCCGTCGCCGTCGCCGTCGTGGCCGCAGCGAGCCACGGTGCCGCACGCTCACGCCCCCTGGCCGCTGTGGTGCGCGTTGCACCCCTGGTGGCGCTGGGGGCCGCCGTCCTCGTGGTGGTCGGGCGGCAGGTGCGCCACGACTACCTGCACGACGCGCTGTGGCCGACGCGCTTCGGCGTGGCGCATCACCTCGTGCTCTTCGCGCTGGTGACGCTGGTCCTCCAGATCTGGGCCGATCGATCCGAGGACATCGGTGGCGAGACCGTCGACCCCGCCACCCGGGAAAGCTGACGATCACGTCGATTCTGCCCATACCCGAACCCGTACCGCAGGCGCTGGGCAACCCGGTCGGGCGCCCCAGGCAGGCGCCGGGCGCGCTGATAGCGTCGCGTGATGGCCCGATCCGTCGCCGCCGACGGGACGTCGTCGGCGCCGACCTGGCCACTGGTCGAGGCCCCGGCGACCGACCCGACACCGACCGCAGCTGACGCCCCCGACGCCTCCGGGTGGATCCTGGACCCGACCCGATTCACGTACAAGCCTGCGCTCGACGGCCTCCGGGCGGTTGCGGTGCTGGCCGTGGTGGCGTACCACTTCGGTGCCGGGTGGCTGCAGGGGGGGTTCCTCGGCGTCGACCTCTTCTTCGTGCTCTCGGGCTACCTGATCACCTCTCTGTTGCTGATCGAACGGCGCAACACCGGGACGATCCGTTTCGGGGCCTTCTGGGCGCGGCGCTTCCGTCGTCTGCTGCCCGCCCTCTTCGTGCTGCTCGTCGCAGTCGCCCTGTGGGGACGCCTCGCCCTCCCCTCCGACCAGTGGGGCCGGCTTCGCTCCGACGGCGTGTGGTCGCTGTTCTACGGTGCCAACTGGCACTTCGTGCTCTCGGGGCAGTCGTACTTCACCACCGAGCCCTCGATGCTGCGCCACATGTGGTCGCTCGCGATCGAGGAGCAGTTCTACCTGCTGTGGCCCCTCGTGGTCTTTGCGGCGCTGTGGGTCAACCGGGGTCGGCACGTCGTGCTCACCGTCGTGTGCGTCTTGGGAACTGCGCTGTCGGTGGCGGTCATGCAGTGGCGCTTCGAGCCCGGACGCGACCCGTCACGCGTGTACTACGGCACCGACACGCGAGCGAGCCAGCTCCTGATCGGGGCCCTCCTCGCACTCGTACTCGTGCACTGGGCACCCCGGATGCGGGTGACACGCGTGGGCGTCCAGGTCGCCGGGTGGATCGGGATCGCAGTCGTGCTCGTCCTGTTCTGGGCGGGACGGGACCAGGGCACCTTCCTCTACCGCGGTGGCTTCGTGCTGTTCGCCGTCGCCTCCGCTGCGGTCATCTGCGCCATGGTGCAACCGACTGGCGCAAACCCGGCGCGTGCGGCCCTCAGCCTGAGGCCGGTGCGCTGGATCGGGCAGATCTCCTACGGCATCTACCTGTGGCACTGGCCGGTGTGGGTGGCGCTCAACCCGGCCCGAATGGCGAGCTGGGGTGTCCCCGTCACCGGCTGGCGGCTCGCAGGCGTGCAGCTCGCAGTGACCGTCGGAATCAGTGCGCTCTCCTACTACCTGGTCGAGCTTCCGATCCGGCACCGGCGCTACCGCAGCAAGGTGGTGCCGACCGCGCTCGTGTTCGGTGGTTTCGCGGTGACCCTCGGGGTCCTGTTGGGTGCGACCGTCGGCGCCACGACCGACCTCCTCGCCGGGCGGCCCGGCACCGTCCTGGGTGGGGGGAGGAACCCGGCCGCGGGCATCACCCCCGGAGGCACCGACTCGCCCACCCGACGAACCCTGGTGCTCGGCGACTCGGTGGCCGTGACCCTCACCGACGCGCTCGCCCAGGCCGGTGCCGAGGACGGGGTGACGCTTCGGACGATCGGGCGCCTGGGGTGCGGGATGACGACCGGGGTGTCCCTCCTGCCCGACGGGACGCCCGTCGACTGGGGTACCGATTGCGCCCGCGCGACTGCGCAGTACCAGGCCGACGCGATCGCAGTGGTGAAGCCCGACACGGTGCTGTGGTTGAGCACCTGGGAGTCGTCGGATCAACGGGTCGACGGGAGACGCCTGCTTGTGGGCACCCCCGCTTGGGAGGAATGGCTCCTCGGCGAGATGGAGCGAGTGCGGTTGCTGACCGCGGCAAACGGCGCCCGGTTCGTCCTCGTGAACAACCCCCCACTGGCGACCAACTCCAGCCGCATCGTCACCAGGGACGACCAGCGGCGCCTGGCTGCGGTCAACGACGTGATGGATCAGTTCGCGACCCGACACCCCGACGTCACCGTGGTCGATCTCTCGAGCATCGTGTGCCCGGGAGGGGCTCCCGAGAACGGTGCCTGTGCCCCCGCCCGGGACGGCGTGGTGCTCCGCCCCAAGGACGGTGCCCATTACGAGGCCAACGGCGCCGCCTGGACCGCTCCCCGGCTGCTCGACGCCCTGTACGCCGCCCTGCGGACCCAGGCCGCCACTCCGGTACCGGGCACTCGCGCCGACCCCTGATCGGGCCGGTCCGGGCTCAGCGCGCCGCAGGCACGCCGGGACGGGGAAGGAGCGGCGCGGCGCGCCCGGTGCCCCGCGGGGTCGTGGGGTCCTCCTCCTCGTGGTACTCCTCCTCGACGTTGACGGTCCAGACGTCGTGGGCGGCGCCGTAGATGTTCTCGACCGAGAGCATCGCCGTGTACATCGAGTGGTCCTGGTTGTTGTACTTGTGCATCCCGTTGCGACCGACGGGGAGCACGTTGGGACAATTGGCCGCGACCCAGGCGCGCATGACGTCGACGTTCTGCTTGTACATCGCGTCGTAGACCGGGTACGCCTTCTTGACCCGCACGACGTAGCCCGCCTCGACCCGGTCGGCGTCGCAGAGGCCGAGGTGGGCCAGCTCACGCTTGCCCTGCTCGACCAGGTCGGCGTCGTCCTTGGTCCACATGTCGTCGCCCTCGCTCACGAAGAACTCGAGCCCGAGGCAGGTACGGCCTTCCTTCACCAGGTACGGCGACCACTGCCCGAAGTTCTGGACCCGCCCCACCCGGACCGCCGGGTCGTGGATGTAGATCCAGTTGTCGGGGAAGCCGGCGTCCTCGGGGACGACCAGCGCCACGGTCATGAAGTCGCGGTAGCGCAGGTCGTCGGCCGCGGCGATCACCTCGGCCGGCGCCGGGGGGTCCATCGCCCGCAGCAGCTCGCTCATCGGCATCGACGACACCACGTGGGTGCAGTCGTACGTGGTCTCGGTGCCGTCCTTGGCCCGGGCCGTGACCGACACCGCCCGTCCGTCCTCGTGGCGGACCTTGGTGACCAGGGTCTCCATCCGCACGGTGCCCCCGCGCTCCTGCACGATCTCGGTGCAGCGCTCCCACATCTGGCCGGGGCCGTACTTCGGGTAGTTGAACTCCTCGATCAGGCTCGTGACCTGCTTCGCCTTGTCCTGGCGGGCGCGCATCCACTTGGGCTTGATCGCCTCCCAACCGGCCCGGAACAGCGACAGGTTCTTGACCCGCTGCGCACCCCAGTCGGCCTGCAGCTCACGGACCGGGACGCCCCACACCTTCTCGGTGTAGGTCTCGAAGAAGGTCCGGTAGAGGCGCCAGCCGAAGCGCGCCGCGTAGAAGCCTTCGAGGTTGGTCTGGTCCTTGGGCTTCTTGATCCGGACCCAGACGTACGAGCCCACGCACTTGCCCGCCTCGACGATACCGAGGTTCTTCAGGGCGTTCATGGGGACGAGCGGGTAGTCGTAGTACTTGCCCTGGTAGTAGATGCGGCTCATGCGGGGCCGGCGCAGGAAGTTCTCGGCCCCCAGGATCTCGAACCAGAGGTCGTCGACGGGGGTGACCTTGGTGAAGAAGCGGTGGCCCCCGATGTCGAAGCGCCACCCGTCGCGGACCACGGTGCGGCTGATCCCGCCCACCACGTCGTCGAGCTCGAGCACGGTGGGGGTGGCGCCGCGCCGGGTCAGCTCGTAGGCGGCGGTGAGGCCCGCGGGCCCGGCGCCGATGACGACGACCTTGGGCGCGGTGGTGTCGACGGGGGTGCTCACGGCGGGTGGCGTCTCCTCGCGGAACGGCAGAACAGCAGATCGATGGGTCGAGCGGGTCGGGTCGAGCGGGTGCGACGGGCGGGTGGAACGTGAGCCCCTGGATTCTACGGCGGCCCCGACCCCCGTCAGGGCACCGCGACCCCGCTGAAGCCCAGGACGGCATAGGCGACCAGGCCCCCGGCGGCGAGGGCGAGGACGGCACGCTCCACGGTGCGCCGTCCCGTCACGAGGGCGAGACCGAGGAGCAGGGGGAAGGCGCCCACGGCGTAGCGCTCCGAGGAGTCGAGGTTCTCGGCCGAGAGGGTGACGAGGAGGGTCAGGGCGCTGAACGCCGTGTAGGAGGCGGGCAGGCGCCGGGCCACCACGACGAGCAGGCCGAGGAACACCACGGCCCCGACCAGGTGCAGGCCCGAGCCGAACCGGTCACCGCCCCCGAGGTCACCCGCCGCCCGCACGAGGCGGGACACGGGGTCGACGACGCCGCCCCGCAGCGAGTCCCGCTGCTGCACCGAGAACGGCAGCCACGGGTCACCGCGGTCGACCCCGACCCAGACGAGGTAGGCGACGAGGCCGAGGGGTGGTCCGGCGACCGCCGCCACCCGTCCGGCCCAGGCGCGCGCCGTGTGTCCGTGGCGGACCCGCAGCGCCTCGATCAACGCCGGGAGGGCCAGGAAGGCGCCCACGGGTCGGGTCGCGCCGGCCACGAGGCCGAGGGCGCCGGCGAGCGCGAAGCGATCGGTGCGCAACGCCAGGAACACGCCGACCGCGAGCGCCGCCGCCGGCGCGTCGGCGTAGCCCATCACGAAGACGGCCGCGACCGGGAGGACCGCTGCGAACCAGGCCGCCCGGACCGCGGCCTGCCGGTCACCGGTCTCGAGCACGGTGATGCGGTGGAGCAGTGCGCCGAAGACCAGTGCGCCGACGTTGACGAGGATCAGGAGCGCAAGCCCGTACCGACCGAAGAGGACGACGCCGAGCCCCCGCGCCGCGAGCGGCACGACCGGGAAGAACCGGAGCGCGTCGGTGCGGAGCGCGCCGTACCCGTACTCGGCGATGTCCCGGTAGTAGGCCGCGTCCCAGGCGAACAGGCCCTGGGTCGCCTGGACCGTGCGGTCGGTGACCCCGAGGGCGTCGACGACCTCCCGCACAAGCCCGAGCGCACCCACCACGAGCACGCGGGCCACCACCCAAGGAACCACCGCCGCCCGCAGGTCCTCGCGCACGAAGCGCGTGCGCAGCGGAGTCACGCCGCCGGGTACTCCACCAGGCCGACCACCTCGAAGTAGTCATCCGTCCGAGGCGCGATCCGCTGCGCCCCGCCGGGCCGGGCAGTACCGAGGGCCAGGGCGACCTCCTCGCACCGGCCCGCGAGGCTGCGGTACCCGGGCGTCGTGACCAGCCAGATGCGGGCCCCGGCGGCGAGTTCGAGCACCCCGGCGGCGAACGCGTCGGAGTCCGTCTGGTCGATCCGCTCGCGGTAGTCCACCCAGTTGACCCGCTCGGGTCCGCCGAGCGCCGGGAACGTGACCTCGGTGAGCCCGCGGCCGTCACCCAGGATGCGGTGCACGGCCGGGGCGAGCTGGTCGGGGCAGTACACGACCACGTCACCGGGCTCGGCCTCGGCCCGCAGGACGGCGGCGACCTCCCCGGCCTGAGTCCGCTGGTCGACGGCGTTGCGCACACCGCCGGCCAGCCCCAGCGCCACGACCACCGCGAGCACGCCCACCCGCACCCGGGGGTCCCCGAACACCTGGGTCCCCATGGCGATGCACAGCACGAAGAGCGGGACGACAACCGCGGCGTACCGCCCTTCGAACGCGGTACCGGTGGCGAACGACAGGGTGAGGCCGACCGCGAGCACGCCCAGGGCCACCACCGCTTCCCAGCGCACGAGCGGACGGGTCCGGAGGTCGAGGTCGACGTGGGTGGCACCCCGGGCCACACCGAACAGCGCGAGCAGGGGCAGCACCAGGACGAACACGGCGAGCATGAAGGGTTCGCCGTGCGCCGGGGTGACCACGCCGGCGAACCCGAGCAGGAACGAGGCGCCGGCCGACCACGGGAGCTGGGGGTCGCCCCACGGGGTCCCGGTGTGCCCGAGCTGGAACAGGACGGTCGGGAGCCACGGCAGGTACGCGAGCCCCCCCACCGCCATCGCGAACGCGACCCTCCGCGCGCCACGACGCGCGTCGGGCGTGGCGCCGCGCCACGCCTGCACCAGGACCACGACGCCCACGGTCATCAGCAGGTAGTACGTCCAGTTGTGGGTGTAGAGCAATGCCGCCGTCACCACCGCGACCGGCGCGAGCCGTCCGAGGGTGGGCGCCTCGAGCGCGCGCCGCAGCGCCAGGTATCCCCACGCGACGAGGAACATGACCAGGGCGTACATGCGGGTCTCGCTCGCGTACCGGAAGGTGTACGGCACGGTCGCGAACACCAGCACCACCGCCCACGCCGCGGCCCGGCCCCCGAGGCGGCGCCCGGCGAGCCACATCGCGGGCAGGGTCGCGAGCCACAGGACACCCGACAGCGCCCGCACGGCGGTGTCGCCCTCGCCGAAGCCGGCGATCCAGAAGTGCAACAGCACGTAGTAGAGCGGCGGCGCACCGTCGCGCCGCAGCGCTGCCGGCATCTCGGCGAGGGGCAGCACGGCGATGTTCACCGTGAGCGCCTCGTCGAGCCAGAGGTCGCTGCGCACCACGAAACGCAGCACCACCGCGGCCACGAGCACGACGCCCACCAGGACCGCACCGAGGAGCCGGACCCGGTCCGACGCTGCCGGGACCGCCGCCGTCTGACCGGACCCGGTCGCGGCCCCGGTCGCGGCCCCGGTCGCGGCCCCGGTCGCGGCGTCGGTCGCGGCGTCGGTCGGGGCGCACACGGCGGGCACGCTAACACCGACCGTCCCTCGACCCCCGGTGCCCACGACGGGAGGGTCAGCCGGTGACGGCGGGCACGACCTCGCGTGCGAAGCGGGTCAGGCTCTCCGACGACGGGAAGTCGCGGAACCACAGCACGAACTCGCGGCAGCCGGCGTCGACGAAGGCCTGGGTCTTCTCGGCCACCATCTCGGGGGTGCCGACGAGGTTGTCGCGGATGTACTCGTCGGTGGAGACCGCCTTGCGGAGCTGGCCGCCGGTCGGCGACTCGCACCACTCGCGCAGCTCGCGCTCGGTGTCGAAGATCCGGCAGTCGGGACCGTGGGTGCGCACGATCTCGTCGAAGTCGCGGCCCACCCGCTCGCAGTGGCCCCGCAGCACCTCGGACTTGTGCACGAACTCGGCCAGGCCGACCTGCCAGTTGGTCTTGTCGGCGAGGCGGGCGGCGATGCGCAGCGTGACCTGCTCGCCCCCGCCGCCGATCCACACCTCGGGCAGCTGCTGGAGGGGCTTGGGGTCGCAGTAGGCGCCGTCGAACCGGAGGTGGCGTCCCTCGTAGGTGACGGTCTCCTCGGTCCAGAGCCGCCGCACCACCTCGGTGGTCTCCTCCATGATCCGCAGGCGCTCGGCCGCGGACGGGAACGGGTAGCCGTAGGCCTGGTACTCGCGGTCGTACCACCCACCGCCGATCCCGAGGATGAGCCGACCGCCCGACATCACGTCGATGCCGGCGGCCTCCTTGGCCAGCAACCCGGCGTTGCGGTACGCCGCGCACGTGACGAGCTGCCCGAGCCGGACCCGCTCGGTGCGCTGCGAGAGCGCGGCGAGCATCGTGAACGCCTCGAACACGTGCGTCGGCTCACGCCGCGGCACGGTCTCGACGTGGTCGTAGACCCACAGGTGGTCGTACCCGAGTGCCTCGATCTCCTGGGCCAGCTCGACGCTGCGGGCCCACGCCTCGGCGGCGCCCCATCCGGAGTACTCGAGCTTCCAGCCCTGGGGGACGAAGGCGCCGTAGCGCAGCGGCGCGGTCACGATGCGTCGGCCGCGGCGGCCGTCGGCTTGAAGTCCCACCACTGGATCTCGACCATCATCGGGAGGAGGTACCCGATGTAGATCGAGGTGATCGCGAGCCGTCCGTGGTCGTCGACGTGCTTGTCGATGATGTCGACGCGCGGATCCTTGTCCCGGTAGGCCTGGGCCCGGGCGAGCACGGCGTCGAGCTCGGCCTCGGTGCCGACGGAGAACCCGTAGTGGTCGAGGCGGGGGCAGGTCATCGGCGGCTCGTCGCCGGCGATGAGGAACACGAACTGCTCGATCGTGTGGCAGCCGAACACGAGGCGGCGCCGGTCCTCGGTCATCGTCGGCAGCTCCTGGAAGCCGAAGACCTCGGAGTAGAACGCGACCAGGTCGGCCCGACCCGACGCGTCGAGCAGGTCGCGGGGCACGCTCATGGCCACGTGGTTGAAGCGGGGAGGGCGGATCTCGGTGGACGGCACGGGGGCTCCGGTGAGGCTCGGGGACGGGGACGGGGACCTAAAGGGGGATCGGCGTCAGGACGCCGACGGGACGATCATCACCTTGCCGGCGTACTCGCCCGCCTCGAGGCCGTGGATCGCGTCGAGCATCCCGGCCAGCGGGAAGTCGCCGGGCTCGATCATGGCCTCGCTCGGGAAGTCGGGCCGGGCCAGCAGCTCGAGCGCGCGCTCGAAGCCGTCGGCGTCGTAGACGAACGAGCCGGTGATGACGAGCTCGTTCAGCAGGATGCGGCTGTTGTCGAAGCGGGGCCGCTTCACGCCGGCCCCCACGAGCACCAGCGTGCCCGCCCGCTTGAGCTGGCCCAGGGCCGCCTCCATCGCCGCGGGGTGGCCCGAGCACTCGAGCGCCACGTCGAAGGGCTCGTCGACGATGGCGTGCGGCATGGCCGGCGCCACCAGGGCGTCGGGCGTCACGACCTCGGCCCCGAGGCGGGCGCACAGGTCCCGGCGCCGC
>Ga0194129_10009063_pt1 | contig 11283 bp, 5 predicted proteins | sample TA2KigCa35mmetaG_FD_150862 | JGI IMG/M metagenome (GOLD analysis project Ga0194129, IMG submission 150862) | Freshwater microbial communities from Lake Tanganyika, Tanzania - TA2015038 Kigoma Deep Cast 35m | ecosystem: Environmental > Aquatic > Freshwater > Lake | place: Tanzania: Lake... | reverse complement strand
TTAAATGTAAAAAATAAGTCTACAGAAAATTTATATTTAGAAAAAGATATTGAAAAAGCAAATAACTACAAGTATATATTTGAAGATATAGCAATACAGAATACTAGAACTAGTTATTTAAAAGATTCATTAGGCGAAAATAGAAAATTTTCTTATTACTCTGGACAAGATATAATTGTTGATGAATATAATAAAAATTCTAAAACTGATTATATAAAATATATTGATGTTATTACTTATGGAAATGAATTAATATATTTTGATTCTGTAAACGAAGAAAATAATATATACAATGAAAATCGATTAATTGAAAATTCAGAAAAAAGATTTATACAAACAGAAGAATTTAAAACATTAGAACTAAACATAAAAGATACAAAAGCTTTTGGATATTGTGATTATTTTTCTAATTTTAGAATATATCCTAGCAAATTTAATGAAAATAAAAATTTCATGAATCAAAATTCAAATAGATGCACACAAAACAATTCTGAACTTTTTTCATCTGCTTCTGAAACAATCACAGACGCTTTTTCTCAAAATACTAAAAACTTTACAAGAAATACGATAGAAAGTAATTATCTATTAAAAACATCAGACAAATTAGTATTAGGTATAAACTTTTCTACTCCGTGTAATGTTTCAAATGAAGATAATTATTCAAAAGAAATAATGTTTTTATTTGAAAATATAACATTTAGCTTTATCGGCGAATATAGAAATAATGAAAATAAAGTATCTTTTATATCAAACGCTAATTTAAGCTCTATTAATTCTTATAGATCGTTTAATGGTAATTCACATATATTTTATAAAAATAAAACAGATGAAAAAACAAGCAGCTATAATAATCAACATAATAAAATAATTTCATCAACTACTAATTTTTATAATACACAAGAATATTTGAATGGTAGAACTCCGAATAATACTGATTTTTATTTGTCTTATAAAATATTTAATAGAACACTTAATCAAACAATAATAGAAAAACAAAAATCAAAATTAGGAAATAGAGGTATTATTTCTTCTAGAAAAGTTTATTTAACACTTGTTTATGAAGAAGAGTTATTAGATAATAATTGTTATAATAAACTTTATTATACAACAGACTCGTTTGGACAAAGCTTTAATAATTTGACTTATACAACTACTCATACAAGAGAAATAAAGCAAAATAACGTTAATAAATTATTTGTAAATGAAAATTTTCAATATTATTCGCCAACACCAGATGATTATTCTGGTAATATAGATACTTATTCAAGAATAGAATCAGCTTACGTAGAAGAATAAAATGTCAGGAATTTTAAATAATAAAAACAGAATTATAGACTATGTTTTAACTGATAATGGTAGACAACAATTGTCTACAAACGATTTCAGAATAAAATATGCAACATTTTTAGATAATATTCATTATGACATAGATCATGAAAAAAACAAATATTATAAAGTTTCAAGATCAGAAAATGCATATCTACCAATAGAACCAAATTCAAATTGTGATCTTATAATTAATAATGAATACAATGTATATTCAAAATTCTTTATAAAAAACAATATATTTAAAAATAGCAATAATTATACATTAACAGAAAAAATATTAAATATACAAAATATAAGTTCAAAAAAGTTTATATTTTCTGAAACTTATATTTCTAACATATCTTATGAAAATATATATGATTTTAAAAATTCTTATTTTGTTAAAAAATATTTGACAATAAAACAAACTTTACCTAATAAATTTGATCCTGTTATAGGTGATCCAAGATTTTTGCATAAAACAAATTTTAAAAAATTAATTCCAATAAATGTAAGTGGAGAAAAAGTAATAGAAGATAATACAGTTATAAATCCTATAAACTATATTTTTAAAACGCTTAAAACAGATCATAAAATACTTGAAACAGATAACAGAGAGTTAGCAATATCAAAAGCAGTTGAACAATTAAATAAAAATAACTGCTTTAGTATTGAAATAGATTTAGAAAATACAAATATTAATGATTATTATTTGTTTGAATTAAACGAAACAATAGATACTGAAACATATGAAAAATTACATTTTATAAATTTAGGTGAAATTTACGATACTAATCAAAGAAAATATAAAAAAGTTTATATTATTGGAAAATTTAAAGAAATACCAAAAAATGATTTTTATTTAAGCGAGATATATTATAATAACAATCCTTTAAATTATGAAACAATTACAAGAATAAGTAGCCAATCAATTTTTTCAAACTCAAAAGAAACAGGAATAAACTATAATAAGCTTAAAAGATTGTTTGAAACAACATTTATTAATATGTTCACAATGGTATTAGAATGATAATAAAAAAAATAAAAATTACAAAAAACAATTCATTATTTTTTATTGATTTAGAAATAGATAGAGAACTTTTTGATAGAAAAAATGTAAAATTTATAGACATTATAAAACTACAAAAAGAAGTAAATAATGAAAATATTATAAAATATAATCCACAACTACAATCAGTTCTTGACAATCTAAATGATTTAAGAATTGAAGTAAAAGATACTAATTCATTTGCACAAATTAAAAAAAATACACTGTCAATTAAAAAAGACGAAGAATTTAATGAAATATATTATAAAAATATATTCTTAAGAGGAAAAACTTCAAATAGAATAAACGCTTTTTTTAATGATACTCTTTTTATAGACAACAATAGATTAAGATTTCAATTAGAAAGAGCTATTAATGATGATGATTTATCTTTTATTGTTTTTTTATTTGATCAAAACAAATTTATATCAGAATCATCAGAAATATTTAAATACACAGTTTCAACTATACAAGATATACAAGCACCATCATCAGTAACAAATCTTTTTGAATTTATTGAAAATTTTAATTATAATATTGACGGTTTTTCATATGACAATAGAAATAGAATACCAAATTATTCATTATTAATACGTTATAACAATATTTCATTATTTAATTTAGATTTTGATAAATTATTTGATATTAACTTTATACAAACTATATTATGCCAAAATATTTTTAGTTTTATAAACTTTATAGATTTAGAAAGTAAAAAAATAATTTTTGACTATTATAACTCAATTGAAAGTTTATCAAGTGATATTATACAAACAAATAGTGAAGATACTGATTCTATTTATAAAAATATAGCATTAGTAATAAAAGATATAAATACAAAATTTAAAAACAATGAACAAAATTTTGATTTTAATATTTCAATTAACAATACAGAATTTAATAAAAATATTTCAATAAATAAAAACACAATACAAAATTTTTTAAATAATTTTAATAATCAGTTATTAATTCATCAATATGAAAATATAAATATTTTATGTAAAATGATGCCATTATTTGACAACAACATTGTTTTTACAGACTCAGACGATAATATTAAAAAAATAGGGATTAAATTAATAATAGAAGACACAGAGAATCCAATATACTCAAATATAATAATAGAACAAATTTTTATTAAAAATAATGTTTCTGGAGAGTTAATACAAATAAACGATTCAGTATTTTCATTTAACAATATTACATATAATCAAGTAATAGATATAAAAACAATTAACTTATTAGATATTAACAATATTCCACTTTATTTATTAAATACTCCAACTACTAATTTTTATAATACATACCAATATTTAAAAAATAGACTGCCTAATAATACTAGTCTTTCTTTGTCTTTTAAAATAGTTTATAAAGAATTTAATGAAACAATATATGAAAAAATAATTGAATCACCTTTTGTTATAGAAGAAACATTTAATGAAAGTATAGAAAACTACACGTCAGACTATTATATTAAAAACATAATAAATAACGCAAATTATTCAACTATATTTCAAGAAATAAGAAATTCATTGTCATTTAGTGATAGCAGACTCATAATCAATGAAATCTTTATAAACGAGGCTATAAATAATCTCAATTTTAATATTGAAAATGTAATATATGATGAACAAACTAAAAAAGAATCTGTTATATCACTTTTTAATTCAGTTATATTTTGTATAAAAATATTTGATGAAAATATGCAAAATACTGTTGTTAAATATACTAAATTAAATTTTCAAAATATAAATAACACAATCCAATCAGAAAAAATTATAAATTATATACCTTATTATATGGAGCTTCAGTTTATTCCATTTGATAAAAATATATCACAATATCTTTTTAATATAAATAATAATGAAGCAAAAATAAGAATGACATATCAAATTCTAGAATTTGAAAAAAATGCAAATTTTAATGAAGCTAATGAAATATCTGATAAACTCATAATGAATTATACAAATGATATAACGATAGATAGAAATAAAGAAAAATTATTTACAATAACAGACTATATTGGAACACGCAATATAAATAAACTTAAATTTTTCAGTTAATATAATTACATACAAATGTCTAGAAGGTTTATATGTCTACAATAATCGATGAAAACATAAAATATATTAAAGATAAACTAGCTGAAAAGAACAAGATAACAAAATTTAAAATAAACTCAACGCATGATATAAACTTAAAACAGTTTATTAATTTAAAAAATAAACTTTCTTTTTCATTAACAAATGATGCAGATATTATGTTTGATAATATAGTATCAAAAATAGATCAAAATAAACTATATTCAGAATTTTATTTTTCAAATTTATATTTTAAAAATCTATCTAAAGACATTGATAATCTTTCTCTAGCGCTTGATAAAAAATCTGAATTTTTAAATTACATGCTAGAATATAAAAAATTTATAGATATAGGATTCAACGAATATAACGGTAAATTAATAAATATTTTAATAGATGATAAAAATAAAGAATATATTGTAAACAATGAAACAAACTCAAAAAATAATAACGATATATTCTTTATAGAAAATAAAACTGAAAATATTTTATCTTTATCATTATTAAACAACTTTCAGACAAGAGATTTTATACGTGAAAATCTATCTATTGTTTTTAACGAAGACATTAAAAAAACAAGCACAATAAGAAATATATCACAAAACTTTATTAATATTATTCAAAATAGCAGCTTCTTATTACCTAATTCATATCTAACGTTAATAAACTCAGAACAAGAATATTCAGAATTTACACAATTAAGAAATTTTACAAATAAAAAACTAAATAATCAAAATAATAGTTCATTTAATTTTATAAATTTAAACTCTTTAGATAACGATATATCATCTTTTAATTTAGAAAAAATATTAGAAAAATCTTCTACTTTAACGCAAGAAGAAAAAACTAAATTACAAATAAATCTTAATATAATAGAACAAGGAATGAGTCCAGTTAGTGATTCACAGAATATAAACACAGAATTTACTATTACAAAATATATTGATGATTCATTCAATTTAACAAGCTTCAAACGACAAAAGTGGTACAATACTACAAAATTATCTGTAATTGATTTTATTGATTTTGAAAAAGTATTTTATGATAAAAATTATAAATTTTTTGATATATCTTTGCTTTTTGAAACTGCAGATACTGACTTAATAAGAAATCCGTTAATTATAAACACACGATCAATTGACGTAACAACAATTTCTGACCAACATTTATTTTCTATAAACTCGTACGGTGGTTAAACAAATAGAATCACAGGAAATCCTGCAAGTATTAATCCTACAATTACACAATTTTTAGATATAGTTTATTCAAAAAATTCTGAAGAATTATCGCCTTTTTGCGAATCTATTTGGTCTAGTTTGCTAAAATTAAAAAATAACGATAATTTTATTATAAATAAAAAAATATTTGAAGACATTCAAGAAGAAGACAAAAAACTATTATTTGCATGTGAAACAAAAAATAATTATTTTTATATAGACAATAATACAGAAGATTATAAAAAAGTGCAAATAGAAGAATTTGATGATACAACAGATTATAAACTATCAACACTCTCAGACAATAAACAAAAAGACTTTTTTGATAAATGCATTGAATCTTTAAATTTTGCAATAAAAGATTATAGAAAATTTAAAAATAAAAATAATAAATTTAACACTTTTATCAAAAATTACATAAATGAAATAAATAAAAAAGTAACACAATCAAATAATAATATAATTCTTGCATTAGGCCAGAAAAATCTATCACTATTTGATAAGCAAAAAGATAATTTTATTTCAAAAACAATAAATGAAAAAGCATATACGTATAATGATTTTAATATAAGCAATTCAGACGAAGACATCATCAGTACAGCTTATTTTATACAGAATTTTAACAATCAGTTTAAAAATAAAAAGCTAGACTTTAGTAAAGAAGATTTTTTTGAATATATAAAAAACATATCATCAGATTCTATTTTTAAAAATACTTCGATATTAAATGAACATATTATTAAAAATATAAGTAAGATATTCTATGCTGGAAATAGCGAATATTTCTATGATACTAGCTCTTCATATGATAAATTATTCAGCACATTTAATACAAATAGCACAAATGAAAATATAAATCTAGAAATTTCTAAATTAATATTAGCTTTTGCATTATGCGATTTAAAAAATATAGAGCTTAATTTTTTAAATACAGAAGATATAGAAACAAGAAAAAGCGATATTAAAATATTAAATTCATTATTAAAATTTGATATGATAAATGAAAATATTTTTTCATCAAATAATATATCTTATCAAAAAGCATATTTTATTATAAACAATTGTGCGTTAAAACATGTTCCACAAAAACTGAAACATACACAAAAAACATTTTGTTTAAAAAATGTTATAGGTTCAAATAATGGAGCATCTTGTTCTTTCTTATTTCCATATAGAAAATTAAACTACTTCAGCACATATAAAGCAACACAACTAGGACTTGATGCGTCTCGTACTAAAAATACAATCATATTTAATCAAAGAAAATTAGATTATAAAAAGTTTTATGAAAAAACAAAATCTTTAATAAATTATACAAACAATGGATACGAACTAAAGGAAATTGGAGACACAATTATAAGTTATAGTTTATGGAACGATGACATTGATACAAAAAAAATTCTTGAGAAAAAACTTGAAAAAAGTCTAACTTATAAAGAAAAAACAGAATATTTAAATAAAAATGAAGTAAGCTTTTATAAGCAAGATTCTGAAGATTTACCTGATGGAAGTCTATTAACATTTACAGAAGACTTTACAAATCTTTATATAGAAGAAGTTAATTCTCTTTTGCCTTATCCTAATTTAAATGATTATTTTGATTTAAATTTTTATATTAAAAATGATATTTTTATAAATAAAAATAAAAAAGATACGCTAATATATCATATTACAAATACTGTTAAAAATTTAATAAATAGCTTAGACGAAAATATATCTTCAATAAAAGATATTCAAACAGCAATAAAATATATAGATTCAAATTTGGACTTGCAAAAAATTGTTAAAGAAATAATTAAAGTTTATTGCTCATACTACAATTCAAGATTTGAAATATATACTGACACTTTATTTAAAACAACTTTTTACACAGAGGAAGGTAGAAAATCTATTAATCTTACTATGAAAGGTCCTGAAATATTCCCTGCAGATTATAATATATTAAGCGAGCAATTTGAATATAGATATTATAGTAAAAATCAAATAACACCTAGAGATTTTTCAATAAATCTTGTTAATAATAGCAAAGACCAAATAGTAGAAGATAATAATAGCAATTTTAATTTTAAAATAAACTCTATGAATTTCGATATAAAATTCTCTTCAATTGGACCTGAAGATAATAATTTAACTAACAGTAACATTCAAAATGCAGCACTTAAGCGAGAGTCTACAAATTGGATTTATAACAATATAAACATAGATAAAAGAAAATTATTATTTAAAATAATAAATATTTTAACTAATAATAGGGATATGCAAAATAAAACAAATTATTCTATTAATAATTTCTTGTCTAAAATAGACAATATTAATACTGCTGAGTCTTCTAATCTTGTTAATTTTTATAGCGAAAATGTTTTAAAAGAGTCTAATATGACAAATTTTGCAAAAAATATAAACATAACAAGAAATGTTATAAATTTAAATGATATAACAGAAGCTTTTAGTCTTGACTTTTTATTAGGTTATATTTTACATACAGAAAAAATTGAATTGCTTAATAATGAAGATGAAACAGGAAATAAACAGTCAATAGAAAATTTTAATAGATATTTTCAAATTTTAAATGATGAAAATGAATTAAAAAATATATATGATATTTTTGGTAATGATTTTTATAAAAATATTTTAGCAAAAAGATTTTATTTTTATAACAAAAAAAGAGAAGAATTAATTGATCAAGTTGGTGATGTTGTAGATATAGAAGAAGCTTTTAAAAATATAAATGTTTTTAGTGATTTTGGCAATTTATATAAGAATATTAATGAATTTAATTTATTTGGTGAAGATACTAATTCGCTTGCTACTTTGCAATTTAATTTAAAATATAATGATATTAAATCTTATAATAGCAGATCAATTTTTGTTATTAAGATTGATGTAATAAATCATAGACAACCTTTTCAGCTGTATAATACAATAGAGTTTTATTACAGTCCTTTATTGCATAATAATTTTGATCTTAATAGAGACAATATAGGATTTTTTGATATAGAAGAAAAAATAACTTCTAGATTCAAAATAGCAGACATACCTTTTGTTAGAAAGTATTTTTTTGATATTCTTAAAACAAAAACTTCAATAAATAAAAATACAGATAGTGAGCTTATTAGTATAGCAGAAAATATAATAAGAACAAATTATTTATCAAAGTATATAAGCTATTTAAAAAATAATGTAATTACTAATGAAAATTCTAAGGAAGGTTTTAAAAAGGAGAATTATAATAATTTAGTTATTAAAAAAGAATCATTAGATATGTTTAAATCAATAAAACAAATTGATTTAAATAATATTCTTGAAGATTTTAGTATCGAAGATGTAGAGAGTAATGAGCTTGTAGAAAACTTATTTATTTTAAATAGCAAAAATTCGTCTAACAAAAGTGACATAGTTGTTAATGAGTTTAATAATATATTTACTGATATTGATTGTATTAATTTAGTCAATATTCCTTTAGATTATGACATATTAAATATAGGTATAACGCAAGAAATGATAATAAAAAATGGCGATAAAAGCGCTTTTGATTCATTGTTTGAACAAAACAATTATACATTTTTAATAAAAATAGAGGAAATATTATAAAATGATAAATGATATAGCAGTAAAGACTTATACTGAATATTTTAAGATAAACAGCAAGTTTATTTACAATCTTTATGAAAAAGATGAAGCTGTCATAAATGACAATATAATTTCTTCTTCTAAAAATGATTTGACAGATGTAAAAAAAAGATATGTAAAGTTATTTGAAAAAAATAATAATTTTAAAAAATTTGAAAATTACAATATTTTGCAGATTGTAAAACAAAAATATCCTGAGGTATTTAGTTATATTAAAGATATAAATTATAAAAATTTTAACAATCAGCAAGACATTTTTAATAAAATAGAAAATCTATTTCCTAATAGGAAGTCGCTGTATTCATTTACATCAGACATAGATATAATAAAAAATATAAAAAATTTAACAGACAATAATGCTTCTGAAAATTTAGATCAAATATTTACAAATCTAGATCAGTTTAATGATAATGATGGAACTTTTTATAATTATTTTGAACAATTTAAGACAACTTTTAATCATAATGAATTTGATGTAGATGAAGTAAAAAATCAATTTATTAAAAATACTTTAACTTCTTCTAATATAGATGAATTAAAAAAAATGAAAAGTATTAAATTAAATGAATTAGAAAATAAAAATAACAGTTATATAAACAGTGGCGATTTTATTGGTAATGCAATTCCTTTTTGCAGTTTTATAAATACAATAGATGAAGATGAAAACTATAGCATACCTTTTATAGGCTTTTATATAGAAAAGTTTTTAGTTCAACAAAACGAGAATATTAAAATAGCGTCGATGTTTTATACTCCATTTATAGATCAAAAATTATATCAAAATAATTCATTTTATATAGAAGATGGAAATATCAAATATGGATCTACTTATTTATATTCTATAAGTAGAGTTTTTTGTTATATAATGCCTAAAAAGAATAACTATTTACTAAATGAGGCGTATTTTATATGTGATTATCCATATATTACACAAAAAATAGAATGTATTGATAAAGACTTACCTCCGCCTCCTGATAATTTAAATATCAATATTGTTAATGAACAAATTGAAATATCTTGGGATTATCCTTCAAATTCAAAAGGTGACGTAAAAGGTATGCAGATACTAAAAAGATCTACTCTGGACGAGCCTTATACTTTAATATCTTATGAAATAAATGATTTTTCAAATGACTTCTATATACAGCAAGAGAAAATAGACAGTCAATCAATAAAAATAAATAAAAATAATCTTCCTTATTCTTTTATAGATAAAAATTTTGATAGATCAAAACCTCAAATATACTCATTAAGATCAATAACTGCGCATGGAAACTTATCTAATTATTCTTCTCAAATTGCTGTAATGTATGACTGGATAAACAAAAAACTAATATATGAGTTAATAAGTGAAAAAAATGCGCCATTTGACTATCCTAATATATATGTTAATAATAACACATATATGTTTGATGAAATAGATACTGCAATAGAAAATACGCCAGTTAACAACAGCTTTAGTAAAATTAAGGTTTATATTACACCAGACTGCGTTTTGATAAATGATGAGCAATCGCTATATAGCGACAAACAATATAAATTCAGCATGTTAAAATTAAACGATAAAACTATAAATGATATTTCTTTTAACATAAAGAACTTTAATTTATAATTATTATAAATAATGGAGAAAATTTATAATGGCATTTTTAAATCACGCAACAAATAATATAATAATAGATGCAGTTCTAACTGAAAAGGGTAGAGAATTGCTTGCACAAAATAGAAACGCATTTCAAATAACAAAATTTGCTTTTGGAGACGATGAAGTAGATTATTCATTGATCACAAAATATGGTTTAAGAGTTGGAAAAGAAAAAATAGAAAAAAATACACCTGTATTTGAAGCTTTAACTGGTCAAAATATTAGTTTAAAATATCCTTTATTTACTGCAACTGCAAATCTAACAGATTTTATAAAGCATATGCCTGTTTTAGAAAGAACAGATCAAAATGGAAATACGCTTCTATTTAAAACCCAAATTCAAAGTTTAAATTT
>Ga0194129_10009062_pt1 | contig 11284 bp, 14 predicted proteins | sample TA2KigCa35mmetaG_FD_150862 | JGI IMG/M metagenome (GOLD analysis project Ga0194129, IMG submission 150862) | Freshwater microbial communities from Lake Tanganyika, Tanzania - TA2015038 Kigoma Deep Cast 35m | ecosystem: Environmental > Aquatic > Freshwater > Lake | place: Tanzania: Lake... | reverse complement strand
AACAGGTTTTGCGTATATGGGGCGGCAATATCCAATTCAGGTAGGAGGTCAGGATTTCTGGATTGATATGCTGTTTTATAATGTGAAGCTTCGGGCTTATGTTGCGGTTGAGCTTAAGGCAAAACCATTTAAACCATCTGATGCGGGGCAGCTTAATTTTTATCTGACCGCCATTGATCGAAATATCAAACATCCTGACGATAATCCCACCATTGGTCTTATGATCTGTCGATCAAAAAACGGAATTATTGCTGAATACGCCCTGGATGGAGCCAAAAAACCCATGGGCATTTCTGAATTTACTTTGAAAGAAATATTACCCGATTCAATCATTTTTGAAAAACAATTCAAAAAAATCACTGAAGCCGAGGAACCTCAATGGGATTGATAAAATGATTTTATCAATCTAAAAAGTGCGTTATCATACCGAAAAAGTGGTATGCGATGACAAAATTTGATGAACCCCAGAAAGGATTTCAATATATAAGGCAAGAGGAAGGTATTAGTGCTATTCCCCTGAGGCCAGTGACGGCTCTCTCCTTAAAGGAAGAACTAAGCACATGTTCTTCTTTTGTTCGACAATGGGTAAAGCAAACTGGCTTTGAAGGAAAACCAAGAACAGTATGTTTAGTTCCAGATCCAGTGAATGGAGATCTTTCGTTTGTATTGTATGGCACATCGGAAAAAGACCATGAACGCCACTGGGATGCTGCTTTTTTAGCAATCGCTTTGCCGCAAGAGCATGTGTATGCCTTTGAATCTGTTGAAGAATCCATGGTGCTTTCTTGGATGCTTGCTGCTTATGAATTCCATTATGACCACAATAAAGGGCAAAAGATCGCAACGCTTAAGATTCCTGCAACGATTGATATCAAGAAAATTAAAAACAAAGCGGATTCTATTGCTTGGATTCGAACACTGATTAATTGTCCAGCTAACATTGCAACGCCAGAGTTTTTAGCGCGAGAAGCAGAAAAACTGGCGATAACCTATCAAGGGCACTTTAAGGAAATTGTGGGAGATGGTTTAGTGGATGCGGGGTTTCCTTTGGTTTTGACCGTCGGAAAGGCTTCAGCTCATCAGCCTCGATTTGTAGAAATTACTTGGGGACATCCAGGGGACTTCAAATTAGCACTTGTTGGCAAAGGAATTACTTTTGATACCGGAGGGTTAAACATCAAGACAGGCAATTATATGGACTTGATGAAAAAAGATATGGGTGGAGCAGCCTATGTTTTAGGGCTTGCCCGATGGATTATGGCAGAGAAACTGCCCATTTACCTCAAAGCCTATTTGCCTCTTGCTGAAAATGCAATTGGAGCCCAAGCGATGCGACCAGGGGATATTATCAAAGCGGGCAACGGTGATACGGTTGAAATTACCGATACAGATGCCGAGGGGCGCTTAATTCTGGCAGATGCTTTAACCCGTGCGACGCTTGAAAATCCTGATCTGATTATTGATTTTGCAACGCTTACAGGGGCTGCTCGTGTTGCATTGGGGGCAGAAATTCCGGTGTTCTTTACCAATCAAGACCTTTATCAAAAGGATCTTTTATCTATAGGCGCAGAAACATTAGAACCTGTTTGGGCGCTTCCTTTATGGAATGGATACGATAAAGCCCTAAAAAGCAAAATTGCAACCCTTCAAAATGCGACAAACTCCTCTTATGGGGGTGCCATCACAGCTGCCTTGTTTTTACAACATTTTGTAAAAGAAACACCCTGGATCCATATTGATTTTATGGGATGGAATGTGGATGATCGTCCTGGTCGTCCAATAGGCGGGGAAGCTCAGGCTTTTGGGGCATTTTCTGGGTTTATAAAAAAACTTAAGCATACAGCCAGCAAATCCAAAGCCTTAACGATTCTTCTGTTCTTAAGCTGGGCCTCTTTTGGGCATGCTCATACAACGGCAGATCAAGTTTTGGGCGCCAGTCAGTATTCTGGGGGGCAAATGGAGAAAAAAATGAATGACTTTCTTCGTTCAGACTATCATGAAGCCCTTTCTCTTTATTATGCCAACCGTGATCAAGGCGGATTTATGGCCCTTGAACGATTTGAGCTTGCCTTGCAAAGGGGGATTGGGGATATTCGAGAGGCCTCCAGCATTAAAGACAAAAAACTTCGCCAAGACAAAGCATTAGAAGCCTCTCTAAGTTGGCAACAAGCCTTTCGGCGTGCCTGTGAAAAAAATACGCTTGAAAAAAAATAAAAAAATGATTAAATGAACCCTTGATTCCCGACGGGTTTCCACGTATTAGTGTATTTTAGAAATTTTTTTAAGGGTCTTGTAGAATAAGCACCTTGGTTAAAGAACGATATTAGGAGAAGAAAAATGTCATCGGTTAGATCACTTGCAGTTAAAGCTCGCACTAGTTGTGGAACGAGCGAATCCCGTGCAGAACGCCTTTCAGGGTTCACGCCTGCTATTCTTTATGGGGATAAAAAAGATCCGGTGACGTTATCAATTGAAGAACGGATTTTGCGCAAAGAATTGCAAGAGCCAGGTATTTTCAGCCATCTTTACACGATTAAGGTTGATAACAAAGACCAACAGGTTTTAATTCGGGATATTCAGTTCCATCCTGTGTCCGATCGTCCCCTTCATGTGGATTTGCTTCGTGTTAGTAAATCAAGCGCTATTCACGTAGACGTGCCTTTGGTATTTTTGAATGAAGACAAATGTCCAGGCCTTAAAATGGGCGGTGTTCTGAATATTCTGCGGCACGCGCTTCATGTGGTGTGTTCCCCAACCAATATCCCAGAACATATTGACATTGATCTTGCGGGTAAGGATATTGGGTACTCTTGTACTCTTTCAAGCCTTGTGCTGCCAGCTGGTGTTACTATTTCTCACCTTGAAAAGGCTGAGACGGTTCTAACGATTGTTCCGCCGAAAGTTCAAGATGAAAGCGAAGAAACTGCGGCGCCTGTTGAAACAGAAGAGTCTTCAGAGACTGAGGCGTCAGAATAGATTGGAAAATCGGGTCTATGCTTTTATTGGTAGGGCTCGGGAATCCTGGGGCTGAATATCAGTTTACCCGTCATAATTTAGGTTTTTTGGCGGTAGATTCTATCCACGAAGATTATAATTTTTCTCCTTGGAAAGAAAAATTCAATGGACTTCTCAGCGAAGGAACGATTGGGGCCCATAAGGTTCTTCTTTTAAAGCCCCAGACTTATATGAATTTATCGGGGCAATCGGTCCAGGCTATTCTGCAATTTTATAAGATTCCCCTCGATCACCTGATCGTTTTTCATGATGATTTAGATCTGGATTTTGAAGCTGTTCGGCTCAAAACAGGGGGCGGTGCCGGAGGCCACAAAGGTCTTTTGGATATTGATAAGCGCCTTGGTCAAAATTATATGAGGGTTAGGCTTGGTATTGGGCATCCAAGAAAAATGGGCCTTCCCCAAGACGTTAGTGCCTATGTTTTAGGTATATTTTCCAAGCAAGAAATGGACAAAGTCGGGCGGTTGATTGAAAGCCTGTCCCATCATCTGCCTGTATTTTTAGCTGAGGGAAAAGACCGTTATACGATTTTAGTGCTACAAGATATGAAATCATAAAGGATAGGAAATTATGGGATTTAATTGTGGAATTGTTGGTCTCCCTAATGTTGGAAAATCAACACTTTTTAATGCGCTGACAGCAACAGCTGCAGCAGAAGCTGCGAATTACCCTTTTTGTACCATTGAACCGAACATAGGGCGTGTAGGAGTCCCAGACATTCGCTTGGATACGTTGGCTAAACTTGCAGCCTCTCAGAAAGTGATTCCAACAACTTTAGAGTTTGTCGATATTGCAGGTCTTGTGCGGGGGGCCAGTAAGGGAGAGGGGCTTGGAAACCAGTTTTTAGGCCACATTCGATCTGTTGATGCGATCATTCATGTTCTTCGGTGTTTTGAAGATGAAAATATTACTCACGTGGAAGGAACCGTTGATCCCCTTAGGGACAAAGAAATCATTGAAACAGAATTGATGCTTTCTGATATGGAAAGCTTAGAAAAACGCATCACCAATCTTGAAAAGAAAATCCGTGCAAAGGAAGCGGATGCACAGACAATGCTTTCTGTCGTTCAAAAAGTCTTGACGCTTTTGGAGGCGGGAACCCCTGGTCGTGCCTTTACGCCAACAGCGGATGAAAAACCTTTTTTTGATGAACTACAACTTCTAACGGCAAAACCTACACTTTATGTTTGTAACGTCCAAGAAGATGCGGCAGGGAAGGGGAATGCTCATACAGAAAAAGTTAAGGCCATGGCGTTAAAGGAAAATGCTAAGATGGTTGTGATTTCTGCAAATATTGAAGCAGAAATTGCTCAACTTTCAGAGCCCGAGCAAAAAGAATTTCTAGAATCTATGGGACTTCACGAAAAAGGACTTGATCGGGTGATTCACGAAGGGTATGCGCTTTTGGGCCTTTTGACATTTTTTACGGTTGGGCCAAAGGAAGCCCGTGCTTGGACGGTTGAAAAGGGTGCAACAGCCCCACAAGCTGCTGGAAAAATCCATAGTGATTTTGAACGGGGTTTTATTTGCGCCGATACGATTGCGTATGATGATTTTGTGGCCTGTAAGGGGGAGCATGGCGCAAAAGAAGTGGGAAAACTCCGCCAAGAAGGTCGAACCTATAAGGTTCATGATGGGGATGTATTCCATTTTAAATTCAACGTATAATAAAGTATTGATAGCAAGAGAAAAGCAATGTCTTTAAACCATATCCATCTTTATGAGGGTGATTTACCGGGGTCTTTATCCTTTGGGCCCTCTGTTGCAATCGATACAGAGACCATGGGATTAAATCCAAAACGCGACAAGCTTTGTCTTGTGCAGCTTTCAGCGGGAGACGGTCAGTGCCATATGGTCAAATTTGATATTGAAAAACCTTATGAGGCTCCCAACTTAAAAAAGCTTTTGAGCAATCCCAAGATTCTAAAAATTTTTCATTTTGCTCGGTTTGACTTGGGCATTCTTTATCATACCTTTGGGATAATGCCCATGCCTGTTTATTGCACAAAAGTAGCTTCTAAATTTGGGCGAACCTATGCCCCTAAGCATGGATTAAAGGAGCTATGTACTTCCCTTTTAAACCAAAAGCTTGACAAGGAACAGCAGAGTTCTGATTGGAGCGCTCCAACTTTGTCAAAGGAACAGCTTGCTTATGCGGCCCATGATGTTTTATATTTACATGCCCTTAAAGAAATTTTAGACCAAGCACTCATTCGGACAGGTCGTGAAGGTTTGGCTCAAGTGTGTTTTAATTTTTTGCCAACAGTTGCGGCTCTTGATCTTCAGGGTTGGGAAGTTGGTAATTTGTTCGCCCATGATTAAAAATAAAGGAGTTTAAAAATATGAGCAGTCCCTGCATCACCATTCATTTTATCAATACGGATGGCACCAAGACAACAGTTGAAGCCCCTGTCGGCTTGTCGGTTTTAGAAATTGCCCATCAAAATGCAATTGATTTAGAAGGGGCCTGTGAGGGATCACTCGCCTGTTCCACCTGTCATGTGATCGTGGAAGAAGAATTTTATGATTTACTGCCAGAAGCAACGGAAGATGAAGAAGACATGTTGGATTTGGCTTTTGGTTTAACGCAAACGTCCCGCCTTGGGTGCCAAATTATTTTAACCCCTGAAATGGATGGGATGACGTTGAAACTGCCTGCTGCAACACGCAATATGATGGTTGATTAATGCGTTGGACGGATACGTTCGATATTGCTCTTGCTCTTGACGAGCAGCATCCAGAAATCGATATTTTGTCCATTCGCTTTACCGATTTACGCCAGTGGATTTTAGACCTTCCGGGGTTTGCGGATGACCCTGACCATTGCAATGAAAAAATCTTAGAGGCGGTTCAAATGGCTTGGCTTGATGAACGTCAATGATTCCAAAAAGCCTTTTAGATCAAATGGAATCCTGCCTAGAGAAGATTCCCTTTAAGACGCAAAAAACTATCTATGATAGAATTTCAAAACGATATCGAACGGGGCAAGATCGGGCCCTTCAGTCAAAAGAAGAAGCCATTATTTATTCAGTAGCGCGGTTACCAGCAACGTATGCGGTTGGCCAAAATGTCCTTGATAGTTTAAAGCGTCTTTATCCGCTAGAAAATCTTAAAACTTTTTTGGATCTAGGGGCGGGGGTTGGCGCCAGTCGTTGGTTGGTAGAGGAAGCATTGCCGTCCATCAAAACGCTGACACTGTTAGAGCGCAATTTCCACATGTACGAGGTTGGAAATCTTTTAAAGCATGCGCTTGGGTCCTTTATTCTGGAAGACTATCAAACAACCAAGGCGCTTTCACTGCACGACGTCACATTTCTTTCGTATACTCTTTCTGAAATTCCAAAAAATGAAAGAAATTTAGTGCTTTCAAAGATTTGGTCGTTGACGAACCAGGTCATAATTTTGATAGAACCAGGAACACCTGAAGGATTTCAGGTCATAAAAGAGGCCCGTACCCATCTTATTGAAAGGGGGGGATTTGTTCTTGCCCCTTGTGGACACGAAGCAACATGCCCTATGTCATCCCAGGATTGGTGCCACTTTTCGTGTCGGTTGGATCGATCCAAAGCCCATCAATATATAAAAAATGGCACACGATCCTTTGAAGATGAGAAATTTTCCTATTTAATCGTAACCAAACAAAAGTCTCCCAAACACCTTGCTCAAAGAATCATTCGTCCTCCGCTGCATCCGAAAGGCCAAACGGTCTTAGACCTTTGTACGCCTCAGGGAATCAAACGATTGACGTTAACGTCGGCGAAAGATCCGCTGTACAAACAGCATCGGCATTTGTCATGGGGGGAAGCATTCAACGACGCCCCATTAGAAAAATGATTCTTTATTAAAGGGCAACTGTTTAAAGGTACGTCCATGGTATATCATGGACAAAGTAAACCATTTCTGCCATAAAGCAATAGATACAAAGGAGACTAGTTATGGCAAAAATTGAAAAGCTTATTGAGGGCTATCAACGGTTTTATAAAAAATATTTTGGCTCTAACGATACGCTTTATCAAACATTAGAACAAAAAGGGCAATCCCCAAAAACTCTTATTATTGCGTGTAGCGATTCTCGGGTTGATCCATCGATTATTAGCGATGCAGATCCGGGGGATATTTTTGTTATTCGAAATGTTGCGAATCTTGTGCCTCCCTATCAACCAGGTGACGAAGGGCTTCACGGTGTTAGCGCTGCTTTGGAATTTGCAGTACGTATCTTGAATGTTGAAAACATTGTCATTCTTGGCCACAGTAAGTGTGCGGGCGTTAATACACTCCTTCATCCAGAAAGCCTTGGATCCTCAGATTTTATTGGTCGATGGGTTTCTATTGGGGAGGAAGCTAAAACAAAAGCATATGAAAAATCAAAAGTTTGTCAAACAGGGGAGCATCTAAATCACACCTGCGAAAAGGAAGTTATTCTTTTGTCGCTTAAGAATTTGATGACATTTCCTTGGATCAAAGACCAGGTTAATAGTGGCACCCTAACGCTTCATGGATGGTATTTTCCCATCCACGACGGGTGCCTTCATCATTACAATCCTGAGACAAAGGAGTTTGAGCCTTTGTGCCAAAAAAACTAAGCGGCTGTTACTTTCCTACGGTTTGTTCCAAGGCCAATGTTTTTTGCAAGACTACTACGTTTTTTTGCATAGTTTGGTGCAACCGTTGGGTAATCAGCAGGTAAGCCCCAGCGATCCTTGTATTCTTGAACAGACATGCCATAAACAGCTTTTAAGTGACGTTTAAGCATTTTCAACTTTTTCCCGTCCTCTAGGCATATGATATAATCAGGAGTGACAGATTTTTTAATAGAAACCGCAGGCGTCAAGCGTGAGGAATGTGGGCGAAATGACCTCGGGGTCATGTCGTGAATTCTTGATAAGGCATTATAAACTTGTTCAATAACTTCGGGTAGCTGTTCGAGTTGAACATCGGTTTTACCAACGTGTGCAGCGACAATATTAGCCGTTAGCGTTAGTATTTGATCAACAGGTTCAACCGTAAAAAAAGGCTCTGGAACAGGCTCTGAAATAGGCTCTAAAACAGTCTCTTCAACAGAAGAAATTGGATTTAATTCATCATTCATCTTACTCTCCTAATAATTTTATTTCTTTGTGTATATAGATTTTTTATAGAGTTAGCAACAAAAAAAATAGATTATTCAACAAATAAAATCAATTTTCATCCAACTATTATTGTTTTTTTTCATTAAGAAACTATCTTCTTTGCCAGAGGGGGATGTATAATAAAGGGGCCTTATTCCAATATTTATGAAACCTTGCTTATGATAAAAGGAAAGAGCTGGATGGTTGCTTGCTGCAACTTCCAAAAAAATCTCTTTTATCTGGTCTTTTTTGCACATACATTCGCAACAATCGTAAAGCCTTTGGCCGGCACCTTGTCGGCGCACACTTTTTTCCACAACGAAATCTAAAATATCAACACTCTCTAAAGTTTTTTGAATAAGAATAAATCCAAAAAGTTCTGTTTTTTTTCTTATTCCCCATCCTTGGATGGTTGAATCTTCAAGCATTTGCTTTGTTTCCCCTAAAGACCAAGGACGGCCAGGAGATTCTTTTTGCAGCACCGTAAGGAAGGGGGCGTCTTTTACCGTAAGGGCTTCAATTTTAAATAAATCGCTATTCATAAACTTTAGGGGGGCGTAAATAAAAAGGGTCTTGTGAAAAAATATTGGGGGTTATCTTTTGGTAGAATGCGGCAGCATGTGCAACATCTTGTGCTGTTAATCTTAAGGGCGTTGCCTCTTCAAATAATTGAGGGACATCTGTCCATAAGGAAGCGTTAAGGGATTTTTGCTTTTGCAAAAGTGTTTCTTTTGTCCAAATACCCATTTCAAGACATTGATCATTCTGATAAAAAGCCCCATAAAAATCCTGGCGCTTGGTATCAAAAGCAACGCCAAAAGTATGTGTCAAAGAAAGTTTGTGAAGGGCAATCTCAAAACAAGTTAATCCTAAGATTGGAAGATTTCCAGCAAGAGCAAGCCCTGTTGCAAAAGATAGTCCTACACGGATTCCCGTAAAAGATCCAGGCCCCCGAGCGATAGCAACATGGGTTATGTTTTTTAGGCTAAGACCGCTTTCTTTTTCGATGCGCTCTAAAAGCTCAAACAAAACAGAGGCATGACCTACACCAATATCGGCCTCAGCGTAGGTGATCGCTTTATTTTGATCCCAAAGACAAAGAGAACAAAGAGAAGCAGAGGTTTCGATTCCTAGAATCAACGATGGCTCTTTGTACTATGCCATAGCATCGGCAGTTACTTCCGTATCTGCAAGATTATCGATAACACTGCTCTTTTCGCGGATGCTTTTTTCAATAGCGTCTGCAACAGATGGATTTGACTTCAAAAACGCCCGGACAGCTTCCTTGCCCTGGCCTAATTGTTGTCCATTCCAAGAGTACCAAGACCCTGCTTTTTCAATCAGATCAGCTTTGACGCCAAGATCAATCAATTCGCCTGTCTTTGAAATTCCTTCCCCATACATAATGTCGAAGTCAACCACTTTGAAAGGAGGGGCCACTTTATTCTTTACAACTTTGACACGGGTTTGGTTTCCAATGACTTCTTCTTTGTCTTTAACAGCCCCAATACGACGAATATCGATACGAACAGAAGCATAAAACTTTAAGGCATTACCTCCGGTGGTTGTTTCAGGGTTTCCAAACATGATCCCAATTTTTTGGCGAATTTGGTTAATAAAAATGACCATACACTTTGATTTGGAAATAGACGCAGTAAGCTTTCGGAGCGCTTGACTCATGAGGCGCGCCTGCAGTCCCATGTGGGAATCACCCATTTCGCCCTCTAGTTCCGCTTTTGGAACAAGAGCTGCGACGCTGTCGATTACCAGAACATCAATGGCCCCTGAACGAACGAGGGTATCTGCAATTTCCAAAGACTGTTCTCCAGTATCGGGCTGAGAAATAATTAAGTTCTCGGTGTTTACGCCTAGCTTTTTAGCGTAAACAGGGTCTAGGGCGTGCTCGGCATCGATGAAGGCACACGATCCACCAACTTTTTGTGCTTCTGCAATAACATGAAGGGTGAGGGTTGTTTTTCCAGAACTTTCAGGGCCAAAAATTTCGACAATACGCCCGCGGGGAAGCCCACCAATGCCAAGCGCCATATCAAGGCCAAGGGACCCCGTTGAAATGGCCTCAATTTCCCCTTGATGAGGGTTTTCCCCCAGTTTCATGATAGACCCTTTTCCAAAGGACCTCTCAATTTGCTTGAGGGCAGATTCTAGGGCTTTGTCTTTGTCAATCTTGGTCATGGTCATTTCTTTTTACTCCTAAGTTCGGCAGAAATTCTTTTAGTCTGTTGTAGTATTGGTTTTTATCACTGTTTTGTAAACGGAAATTTTGGTTTCTATGGAAACTGAGTAAGCAATCTTTCCCAAAAGCTGAAACAAAATTTCAATTCTAGAATTATCTCGCGTGGACCCTAATAATAGCATGTCTCTCTCTTAGCGTATCCAAGTACTTAGCTATAATAAAGAAAGTTCATAGATTGGTTTAGTGTTTACAAACCTTAGGCTCTAAGTGTTGGAGAGTCCCAGGATCTCTGCCTCTGAAAGGCCTGTGAATCGAGAGATTTCATCAAATGACTTTTTCTCGTTCAGCATTCTCAGCGCAATCATCTTAACTCCCTCTGCAAAACCAATGACTTGCCCTTCTATCTTACCTTCTATCTTACCTTCTATCTTGCCTTTGATCTCGCCTTCGTGTCTGGCTTTTGCAGCTGTTTCTTCAATGACGATGCTATAATCATCTCTATTAAACTTGCTGTTGTGATATTTTCTTTTCATTTCTTCATCCCAATCTGACCATTCTAGCAATTTCATGGCCTTTCTAAGTGTTGCATCAAAATAAGCCGGTATTTCTTTTTTTCAACTGGTTTACATAGGACATTAATTTAACTTGATGGCGTTCATAAGTGAGCTTATGAAAATTTCTGCCACTATGAAAAAAAGTTAAGAATGCATTAACCGCAACACGGCATCTTCTGAAAGACCAGTATCTTCAACAATCTCCCGAAGCGGGTGGTTGCGTGCTAACATCTTCCGTGCCATGGCCTTCATGCCGTCCATAAAGCCTTCTGCTTTACCTTCTGCTTTCCCGTGATCAATACCTTGTTGGAACCCTTCAAGACGGCCAAGGTTTATTCCCTCAGCACGGCCCTTTCGAATTCCTTTCAGCAATCCCTTTTGATGTTGTTCGCCAAAAACAATACTGTACTGGC
>Ga0194129_10009051_pt1 | contig 11291 bp, 12 predicted proteins | sample TA2KigCa35mmetaG_FD_150862 | JGI IMG/M metagenome (GOLD analysis project Ga0194129, IMG submission 150862) | Freshwater microbial communities from Lake Tanganyika, Tanzania - TA2015038 Kigoma Deep Cast 35m | ecosystem: Environmental > Aquatic > Freshwater > Lake | place: Tanzania: Lake... | reverse complement strand
TCCCTCAATATATCACCCACCATCTTCAAAAAACATAACTCAATATGAAAATCTCCACCAGCATCAAAAAAATCCAATCCATACTGCCTACACTTATTTTCTATTAAATCATTATTCACTACGATTGGACCATTATTATATGTTCCAATTAAACATTTTTTTTTATAATTAACATTATCGGCATTTAATTGCTGCATCCAAAAATCAATGTCATTAAATGAATTAATATCATGATAAGAAAAAACAATAATTGCCCCTATACTATTCTTCAAATAAGACCTTATAATATTCAAAAAATTAAAATTACCTGATGTATCCCATATATGCAGTTTAACTGTTTTATTGTTATAAATAATAGAAGAACAAAAGAAATCAACGCCAATTGTAGGGGAAGTTGATGATTGAATATATTTTTTTAATAAAGTTGTTTTACCAACATTTTTATTACCGACTAATACAAATTTGAACAAAAAATTATACATACAATATTTTCTTTATTTATAAAATATTTCTAAAAAAATAATTTATCGTCCGCTTCCAAACATTTTTATTTTAACTAAAGTATGATTAATATCGCCCTCATACAATTATCAGCTAAACACACAGAAATATTCGGCACACTAATTGAATTTTTCATTAAAAAAAAATTTAACATAACAATCTACTATGATTTAGATAAAGATCCATATAGCTTTGTTCCATATTACGAAAGATTATTTAAAATAAAATTAGATATTAAAACTGCCGACAAATTATTAGAAAACCGAGATAATCATGTCTTCTTCATATTCACCTCCAGTGCCGATGACATCAGATTAAACGACTGGTTTAAACTTCCCGAAAATTCCAATAAATGCATCTTCATTCAACATCAAGCCGCCCACTGGAAAGAATATATGAAATGGAATATAACAGTCTCTCCCGTTATCCAACCAAATGCTAATAATATAACAATAATCCCAATCTACAAATCATACTCAGAAATTCACTGCAAAACAAAAGAAACAAATATTGGATTAATTGGAGCAATAAGACCACATCAAAATGATAAGGATTTAAATATATTGATAGATTTATTGCATAGATATCCGAATAATGATTATAGTATTTATATATTTATGAGGAGGATGGATTGGAAGGTGATAAGTAATAAGAATCCATTTTTAAAGAATAATGCAAGAATAAAAGTATTTTCTGGGCTGAAAACGTCACAATTAATTGATAAACTAAAAGATATAAAATTCCTTCTTCCTCTCTCTAAGAAAAAAGGCTGGTACTACTGGCAAAGATTAACCGGAACTATTCCCATAGCTATAAACCTCAATATTCCTCTAATAATGGATAAAGAATTAGCATCAATATATGGATTGGAAGACAGTAGTATATTATATGAAAGAAATGTTAGTGAAATAATGGATAGAGTTTTGGGTATGAGTGATGAGGAATATTATGAATTAATAGAAAGACAATGCTACTGGAAATTGGATGTATATAAAAGAAATGTAAAATTAATATCTGAATTTTTACAAAACATGGTAAAAAAATAAAAATTAAAAAAAATAATATAATAAATAAAAAAATGTGGAAAAATTACCACGCAACCATAATACAAAATTTCTATAAACACTTCATAAAATGTGATAGAGACCCCCAAACAACAACCAAAATTAAATCAATCTTCAACCAAAAAAGAAAATACATCGAAATTCCCTCCCCAATTGACCCCATATACCGAACACCCTACGAAGAAAAATATCACTTTAAACTAATAGAATGGCCTACTAATGCTAAAAAAGCTTGTGTATGGCATTTTAATATAATTTCACTAATTGAATGGCTAAATACGTCAAAGGAATGGATTAATCCGATGACAAATCTTTCATTTTTAAATTCATAAATAAATAAGATATTAAAATTTGTTGAGGTGAATAATATAAAAAAGAAACTAAAAATAAAACCGAAATTTAATCCTAACGAAAAAAAAATAATCAAAGAAAAATCTGAACCTCACTCCCAAATATACCTCCAACTTCTCATAAAATGCATAACAGAATCCAACGAAAATGATTGTTTTAATCTTCTTAACAATAATTATGACAAAATAGAGACCGATTATTTTAAGATTGATGAATATGTTAATAAGGAAATAGAAATACCAGGAGAAAAAATATCACCAATAAGTCCAATTCATTTAGCGATAGCTATGAATAATAAAAATATAGTGCATCATTTATTGTATTATGGTTGTGATTTGGAGAAGAAGTGTGGAAAGGGTAAATATACGCCTTTACATTTGGCGGGTATATATGGTTATGAGGAGATAGGTAAGTTGATAAAGATGTATGGTGGTAATTTGATGGCTGAGTGTAATTTTGGAGGGAAGATGATGAATATATTTGACATATGTGATAATTTAAGTCATGAGAATTTTGTGATAAATTTGTTAGCATAAAACTTTTTTTCTTTTTTAATGTATCATGAAAAAAGAAGATTTACTTGATTTTTTGAATGAAAAACAACAAAATACTATAAAAGATTATATATATCTTAATTCAACAAATATTAAAAAAATACCAATAAAAAAAGGTGATTACATAAAGTTTATGTATAAATATAATTATCAATTTATGGAAGGTGGAATTGTTATAGATACTACAGAATGGCCCATAGTAAGATTAAAATCTTATGATATAGAGATGAAGACATTTTATAAAATAGATTTGTCAAAAGTGTATATATTTTATAAGAAAAGTGGTAAAGTAAGTAGAAGAGATTTTTTTGAAGAACTTCTTGATAATTTAGATAAGAACAAATTAAAAAAATCTTAATAGTAATTAGTATATGTCATCTACAAAAACATATCTTATAAATGACAATGGTGATTATAAAATAAAAGAACATACAGTAAAGGACAAAAGTTATGTTTTAAAGAATACTTTAAATGATAGACGAACACAAAGAAAAATGGCTCAATTAGCCCGAATGGCTAAAGAAAATGAAAAAAATCATATTCAAGTAAAAAAAATACCTGAAGTAGTATCTGTTCAAATTCCACAAAAAACCCAACATTATCCACAACCACAACCCCAACAAATACATCTTCCAATTCCAATTAAAAGAGTTCAAGTAACTCCCCCACCAGAATATGAACCTTTAATGAAGAATTATCAGAGTAATATTGAGGAAATAAAGAAAAAACTGCATAAAGAAACTGATGAGATTCTTCCAAATGGAAAGGAGACAAAAGAAGAAGAGGAACAAAGACATCTTTTTAGTAAGATATGTAAGATAATTGGGATTCAAGGTAATCCACAGGGTAAATTGATTGCTTTTGACACATTAAACAATCCTCAAGTAATAAAAGAACTTTTTTCATTACAAGAAAAATTAAAAGAAGTTTTTCCAAGCAGTAAATTGACAGCATTACATAGTAATGCTATAGATAAACAACAGTTTCCTGGTGTAAATATAGTTAGACAGATATTTAAGGAAATGGGTTATAAACTCAAGTCAATAAATATATCAGAGGGTTATCTTGGAACAAAGAAACTTCTAAGAAGAGAATATCAAGTTCTTAAAACCTAACCAGATTTCTCACCATCAGCTTCCTCAACCTCCTCATCTTCCTCAACCTCATCACCCTCATCAACCTCATCACCCTCATTAACCTCATCAACCTCCTCATCCTCATAATCTCCATTATCCTGTCCCTCCATATTCTCCTGCATCTGCTGTTGTCTCATCATTTGTTGTTGCATTTGTTGTTGCATTTGTTGTTGCATTTGTTGTTGCATTTGTTGTTGCATTTGTTGAGAATTTTCAGTATTTAAATTATCTGGTTGATTTATTTTATCTTTTGTATTTTCTTCGACTTTTTCGGGAGTTTTTTCTTTTTTGTTCCAGACTAAAAAGAAAAATCCACCTAAATCAATTGCTACAAGTAATCCTAAGTTTCTCAAGAAATTGGGAATCTCAATCTTCATAAAACGAACAACAGCATAAATAAGACCAAAAATCATTAACGAAATAACTATCGCCAATATCTTACGAAACCCAAAAGATCCAACTTTAAACTTATCTAAAAGCTGAAATAATAAATGCGTAATCATTAGCATTTATTATATTTTTAAAATCATTTTTAACCGCTATAACTCCAATCTCTTCCTATCTACAGTTCTTCTTAAATTAACCTTCTGCGCAGTCTCCCGATTATCATACAAAAATACCGTCAACTCCTCAGCCCTCTTAGAATTATTCATAAATGACGATATCTTCTCAATCAAATATTGCCTATTTAATGGCTTCTTAATCTGCGTTACCGTATATTTTAACTTACCATTTGCAGTATTACAATCCTCAATATTATTCTTAGACATAAAAGCCATAATTGGCTCATTTAAAGCCTTCTTAGCCTCTAAAATTTCCTTCTCAGCTTTCTTCAACTGCTTTAAATCATCATCATAAGAAAGCCACTGATGAACTAATTTTTTAAACTCATCCAATTCATAATCATTTAACTGCTCTGCCATATTACTACTAAACATTTTTTTTACAAAAATCTCACCTAACTCTCACCTCCTATCTCCTAAATATTTTATATACCGCCTCGTCGCCAAAGATTGATGCTCCACCTCTATCTGACTTACCCTCTCCTTCAATATATCCCCATTTTCATCACTATAATAAACACTTTTCACACCATATAACCTCATATAATACAAACAAGTATTACAAGGCTTACTATTCAATAACTCCCCACTCTTATTAACCCTTATCACAAAAATCTCTAACTTCTTCCTTAAACAACGAGGCTTCTCATTGCTATGCCTTTCCAAATATCTCTGATTGCTGTAAAAGATAGGACTCTTTCTCCCTACCCAACAACGTAAAATCAGCATCATTCATAAAATTTCTCAAACTATGCTCATTATTCATACTCAAATACTTAGATAAAACATGCATTTCCGCATGAAATGATAATGCAAACTGATTATTATTACAATTTCTATGATGATTATAACCATTTGTCATAGGTTTTCCACCACACAATAACATAGCAGTATGCTTACTATTCATATCACTTTCTTTAGCCAAAGGAATCAATTGACTTAAAATTCTTTGAACTTTGTCGGAATCTGTTGTTATTTTCTTGTAATTCATTTTAGTTAATATATGTAATATTCTTTAACTTAAAAAAATTGAAATTAAAAATTACTGAGCACATTATTAATAAGAATGATTCCCTTATTCGAGAAGAAAATAGAAAAATACTTAAATGTTCCATACAAATCAATAAAAGATTACAATGGAGAACTATTTCCCAAATTAATTCTTGAAATTATTAACGAAAATAAAGGAAACATTCTCTTCGGGGGAAGCTCCCTAATTCATGACCTTTACTTCAACAAAGAAATATGGGAGAAAAGAGATTATGACTTATGGTGCCTTGAACCAACATTCAATAAAATAAAAAGAAAATTAAATCGCCTACAAAATTGCAAGAAAATTAAAGAAGATGAATACGAAAATCAAAACAAATATTACAATCGATTTAAAACATCAGCAATTGCGGAATACAATTATATCGATTATAGTCAAGAAATTAAAAATCGTATTATTAAAATACAATTAATAAACATAGGTATTGAAAGAATAAATATTATGAATACAATTAATAACATTGATTTATCATTTAATACAGTTTTCTACGATGGCGAAAAATTAATATACTTCCAAACAACAGAAGAAGAAATTTTAAATAAAAAAGGATATTTTATACCAAAGAAATTAATATCACCTTTAAACCATTGCTCCTGCATTATCTGCCTACAAAAAAACAAAAACCCTCTCAACGATAAAGAATTACAAAGAATAAAGAAATACAAAATGAGAGGATTTTCTATAACTAATTTATGTCCCCTCTGCGATAATGCTAATGCAATATCATTAAAACATTGCTCAGATTGCTGGAAAAATAAATTGAAAATTACGACAGAAAATAATTTCTATAAAGATGGTAATCAAATTACAAAAAATCATATAGAAATAATTAAAAAAGAAATGACAAAATACAAAGAAAATTCATTTCTACTTGCCAGCATTATGATGATAATTTCAACAAGAAATATCGATTTAATATTGGAAACATTTAATAATTTTAAAGAATACTTTGATATAAGTTCTTGTGCTTTTAATCTGATACTGACATTTCAAATAGAAATAGGTTTTTTTACAGGTTTTAAATTATTCTTCGAATTAATTGAACCACACCTAACAACCTATTCTAACAAAAGAATTGGAGAATTATTCACAAAATCTTGCCAATGGAATCACCATAATATAGCAAAATTTTTATCAGAAAAATATCCAAGATGCAATCTTACAATATTCGAAGACAAAATTATAGACTTCAAATACCTAAACACATTCGAATACTTTTTTCTTACTAATGACCTAACAATCATTACCAAAGAATATAACAGTATTTTTATTACAACAGAAGAATCAGAGGAAAATTGCTCAATATGTCAAACAGATTTTCCCAATTTAATTCTTTGCTGTAAACATCGTTTTTGTAGTAATTGTTTAATAAATTATTATCAATTACAATTGAATAAAAATTTAAAATTAAACTGTCCTATGTGCAGAACAGATATATAAATTATAATTATGGAAATAAAGTTTGATACATATCTTCTATTTTCTTATCATTATCAATAAAATCTTCATCAACATTGACAATTTTTACAGGTATATTTTTTTCATTTAATAACCACCTGTCATGATACTCACTCAATCTCGTCAGATACTCTAACGAAATTTTATCCTCTTCACTTCTTGCCCTCTTCTTTACCCTTTCATAAGCAATTAATGGGTCACATCTCAAATAAATAATAGCCTCTGGCTTAGCATTAAATTTTTCACTAAGCCATCCAAACCAATTCTGATATAATTTCCACTCAATTTCATTCATCTTACCATCATCATATAACATTTGCGCAAAGATATGATGGTCACTATAAATACTTCTCTCAGTAAGATTTATCCTACCCTGAACTCTCTCATTATCAAATTTCTGAATTCTCGTAATAAAAGCATTAGACTGAAAAGTATAACCCCATCGAGGAATATCCCCATAAAACAACCCCAATATGTTATTATTAACATCAGAATACTTTTCCTGCCATTCCTCTAAAGGCTCATATATAACATTAAAAGTATCTGGCCATTTATTGCCAAATATTTTTAAGAAACTTGATTTTCCAGCCCCAACATTAGCTTCAATTGAGATCATATTTATATATATACCTTCTTACAATTTTTAAATTCACTTTTTTCTCAACCCAAAAATTTTATATAACCCCTAAAAATCATCCTCACTATCCTCCAAACCCTCAAATTTCACCTCCTTCCTCCCCAATCCCATCCCCAACCCACTTATCTCACCCATTATGTCCCCAATCCCTCCCAAATCAAACTCCTTACTCACCCCCAAACCACCCATCAAAAATAAATCCACCTCCCCAACCCCACTCCTCCCATAATCCACAATTAATCTATAACCAGTCTTCCTACTAACTATTCTCACCACCCTTCCCTCATCACTCATCTCATAATCATCATCACCACCACTTACATAAATTTTAATACCCTTACAATTTGAATTAACTACTACCCCCGTATCAAACATAAACTTTGTTATATATATATTCAAATTATTACAATCAATAACTACATCCTTTATTCTTGAATATAATCCTAAAACTGACCCACCTTGAATATCTCCAACAAAATTCGACATACACTCTACATCCTGTCCTAAAATATAGTTATCCAATACTAAATTAAAAGTTCCAGAATTAGTAACTACATTTAAACTAATATCTCCAATTAATGTCTGTAAAATCCCTTTCTTACACCCAAAATCCAACCAATTACTATATAACTTAAAATTAGATACATTATACAAATATTTCAATGCTTCAATATCTAAAGGCATTAATGTTCGAGGTATAGCATCAATATCAATATCATCACACATTAAAGTCGAATAATTATTAATTAAATCTTGATTAATATTATCAGAAATTGGATGATAGAGACCGAAAGAGTGTAATAAATGATGTAAAAAGAAGAAATACTGCAAGGATCCTCTGGAACTATCAGATTCAAAATTGGAATAAAATATAAACATTTTTTTACCTAAAATTTTATATAAATCCAATTCATAAGGAAAAGTGCTTACACCAACAAAATTAGTATTGTCACTAAAATTTACTAAAACAAAATTAGAATCTTCATAATTGTCACTTGCCTCTAATTGAATACCAAGAAAACTACATATCATCATAAAAGCATCCAAATGATTTTTTCTATTTTTATCATCCCATTTTTTAACATTATACTTTTTTCTAAAATAAAATGAAATTATTTCATCCAATTTAACACTATTTTTACCAGCGTAAAAAACTTTAATTTTTCTGTTATAATTATTCAAATTTAACGCACTAAAATTAATTAAAGACCGAACGTAAGGGTTTAAATTTTCCAAATCAGATTCTACAAAGTATTTTACCAATGAATTTTTCTTATTAAACTCATTATGCTCCAAATTATTCTCCTTAAAAAATATCTTCTTATTCTTAAAAATTAACTTACCATTCTCACATAATAACCTATCAGATACCATAATTCTAAATACAAAATTATTTAGAATTTTAACCTCACGCATTAAACCCAATCTTACGCGTTATAAAAGGATAACCATTTTCCTCCAAATACCTCTTCAATACCCCCTTATACTCCGCATTCTTCAACTCCGACCTCAACCACAAAAACTCCTGCACAACCGTCTTATCCAAAAAAGGGAATCTTCCCTCAATACCATACAACCCAGTTATTGATTCTTCTTTCCATAGATATGATTCTTGACAACTATGATAAAAATTTTTCCATACACAATCTCTATCGTCTCCATGTTTAGGAAATATTTTACTCAAATCATTTGGAAACTTCCCCCCAAAACAACTATGCGGAAATATCTTCCGACCATTATGACCATAATCGGAAAATATCTCATCCGCACCTGAACCTGACAATGCTACCCTAATACCAAATTTATTTCTAACCTCACTATATATCTTTGAAGCTCCAATTACAGCAGAATCTGTCTTAAAATTATAATCTCCCTTATTAAACTTTCCATCCCTCCAATAATACCTATCAATATGATAATTTTCAGTATTATTATCTATATAACTCTTCAATCTTTTTCTCTCATCATCCCCAATCTTATCAAATAATAAAGCAAATTTCTTTGTCTTATTCATCTCAATTCTTCTCACCAAAGTGTTCCTATCCTCACTTCCCAATATAGATGCTGTATTATATTGCCTCTTATACTTATTTAAAATACAACATATAACTCCGCTATCATATCCACTACTTAAATTTACTAATATTTCTTTATTGGTCATAACTCTTCTTAAAACGCTAAACTCTAACGCTAAAAAAAAATCTGTATATGTAGATTTATGCTGATTTAAATCCCACTTATACATCTCAAATAATTTTACTAACTTCTTTCCATCAAATTTATAAACACAATTTGGCCCAATTCTTACAATATTTTTCATTTTTAAACGTTCAGCCGCAGATTTATACGTGGAAATTGAGAAGTCATTGCCATTCATACCAACAAAAAGAGGTTTAATTGCGAATAAATCATGAATTATATAAAATAATTTCTGTTTTTTATCATAAATTACAATTGCGAATTCTCCATCCAATTTTTTTACCTCTTCCAATCCCCTCTTATATAATAAGGCAATACACTCAACATCACTCTTAAACTGACCATACTCATAATGATTATATATCTCACCATTAAAACAAATAATTATATTATCATCTTCATAAGGTTGTGGAAAAAATTGTCCAGTTATTGATAATAAATTATGAATAAATAAAATATTATCAAATGTTATGGATTTTTCGTGGTCAGGTCCTCTAAATTTCTGAAATTGATTAGCATTACCAATATTTTTAATGTTTGTAATAAGTAAATTACACATTACATATATATAACATAAAAAAAACTAAATAACTGCTCTTCCAACATCTGAACTCCAATCCCTTTCTGGTCTATCCAATTTCTCATTTCTCTCGACGGCTGCTTTTAAAATATAACAATCAACACCTAAATCCTCAAATTCTCTTAATAAAGCAGTTGTATCCTTAGGAAAACAAGTTCCCCCAAACCCTCTTCTACCATCATGACCAGGAACCTTAGAATGACTATCACCTATTCTTTTGTCTAAGGTGGCTATTTGCTGAACAACATCATAATTAATTCCTTTTCTTTCACATAAATCATACATTTCATTACAAAAACCAACTTTTAATGCAAGAAAATTATTACGAAAATACTTAATCATCTCAGCCTCACCATTCTTAACAAAACTAATCTCATTACATCTTATATTTCCAACTTTATAAGCATTTTCAATAATTCTTGCTATTTTTTCCTTAAAATCCTCATTATCTCCTTCTAATAAACCAAAAATCCAATTAGAACAATTACGAAAATCCTCAGCCCAATTTTTCTCAGTCAAAAATTCAGGCATAAAATAACATCCCAACTCAGAAGAGGTTCCTGGCAATACAGTTGAACGAATAACAATATGAGTCCTCAAAGGATTAATATGCAACCTTAAATTTTCAACTACACTCCTCACAATTCCTAAATGATTTCTACCATCTCTACCCATCGGAGTCGGAACTGAAATAAATACAATATCACAACTTGCTAAATCTGCTAAAGTTGTCCCTTCTGGGTCACATTTTTTAGGGTCAATATCATAAACTAACATTTTTGTATCAGGTGTTTTAAGAATTTTTGTAGCTTGACCTACAAAACCATTACCAATAATAGCAAAAGACATTATTTTAAAACATATTTTAAAATAAAAATTCTAACCACTCAACTAAAATCAATTAAATTATCTCTATTATCAACCTTAATATCATTTTCTTCCCTCTTCTCCTCATCTATTTTAATATCCAAACTAAATAAATTATTATTTTCATCTTCCTCATCCAATTTAACAATTTCTTCCTTCTCTTCTTCTTTCTCATCCAATTTAACAATTTCTTCCTCCTCTTCTTCTTTCTCATCCAATTTAACAATTTCTTCTACCTTTTCTACTTTTTCTTCATCTAATTTAACAGGTTCAGCTATTTTTTCTACTTTTCCATCCAATTTAACAATTTCTTCTACTTTTTCTACTTTT
>Ga0194129_10009050_pt1 | contig 11291 bp, 14 predicted proteins | sample TA2KigCa35mmetaG_FD_150862 | JGI IMG/M metagenome (GOLD analysis project Ga0194129, IMG submission 150862) | Freshwater microbial communities from Lake Tanganyika, Tanzania - TA2015038 Kigoma Deep Cast 35m | ecosystem: Environmental > Aquatic > Freshwater > Lake | place: Tanzania: Lake... | reverse complement strand
AGCACGCCAGCGCCCTCTATGCCCGCAACCTGATGGCGCTGCTGCAGCACCTGCAGGGCTCCGGCAACGCTGCTCAAGACGGCGGCCAGCCCGAGCTGGCGATCGACCCTGAGGATCCGATCCTGGCGGGCTGCCTGATCACCCATGCCGGCCGCTGCCTGAGGCCGGATCTGCTGCCCGAGCCTGCTGGTTCCGGCAGCGCCTCGGCCAACCCCTCCTTCACCCCCGCTTGACATGAGTTCCCTGTCTCAGGCTCTGTGGGTGCTGCTGCTTGGCAGCCTGCTGGGCCTTGAACTGATCGGCAAGGTGCCCCCCACCCTGCACACGCCGCTGATGAGTGGTGCCAATGCCATCAGCGGCATCACCGTGCTGGCGTCCCTCACCCTGATCGCCCAGGCCGATGGCCAGCCTCCACTGCTGCTGCTGGGGGCGGCCTCCCTGGCCTTTGCCCTGTTCAACGTGATCGGCGGCTTTGTGGTCACCGACCGCATGCTGGCGATGTTTTCGCGCAAGCCCTCAGGCCGTTGAGCCTTCTGATCCCCAGCACCGTGATCTGCACCATGCCAACCACCTTGTTCGCCATGGCACCGGCCTCGGCTGCCCCTTTGACCTCAGCCCTGTCGGCGTTGCCCTACGTCATTGACCTGGTGGCGGTGTTGTTGCTGGCCCTGGGGCTCAAGGGGCTCTCCAAGGTGCGTTCGGCCCGCTCGGCCAATGGTCTGGCGGCCCTGGCCATGGGCCTGGCGGTGGTGGGCCTGCTGATCGAGCAGCAACTGAGCCTGCAGGCCTGGGTGTGGATCGGCGCTGGTACGGCGATCGGTGGCCTGGCGGGTCTGCTGCTGGCCCAGCGGGTGCCGATGACCGCCATGCCCGAAACCGTGGCCCTGTTCAACGGTTGCGGCGGCATGGCGTCGCTGCTCGTGGCCCTGGCCGTGGCCCTGTTTCAGAGCGCACCAGGTGGGCCGGCCGACGGCGCCGTGCTGGTCGAGCGCATCTCGATCGTGATCTCGGTGTTTGTGGGAGCGATCACCTTCAGCGGCTCGATCGTGGCGATGGGCAAGCTGCAGGGCTGGATCGGCACCCCCGGCTGGACCCAGAGCAGCGTGCGCCATGGCATCAACATCAGCCTCGCTGTGGCAGCCCTTGGGGGCGCCATAGCGCTGCCGGCCGAACCGGCCGGATCAGCGCTGTGGCTACTGGTGGTGACCTCCACCGTGCTGGGCATCGGCGTGACCCTGCCGATCGGCGGCGCCGACATGCCGGTGGTGATCTCCCTGCTCAACAGCTACTCAGGTGTGGCGGCAGCGGCGGCGGGCTTCGTGGTGGGCAGCCAGCTGCTGATCGTGGCTGGCGCCATGGTGGGCGCTGCGGGGCTGATTCTCACCCAGGTGATGTGCACGGCCATGAACCGCTCGCTGGTCAGCGTGCTGTTCGGTGGCGCCCTGGGGGCGAGAGCGGGCGGCCATGTGGGCGGTGGCGGCGATGAAGCCGGCTACACCCGCATCACCAGCTGCAGCGCTGAAGAATGCGCCATGGCCCTGGAAACCGCCGAACGGGTGGTGTTTGTGCCCGGCTATGGCCTGGCGGTGGCCCAGGCCCAGCACACCCTGCGGGAGCTCTCGAAACTGCTGGAGGCCAACGGCACCGAGGTGAGCTACGCCATTCACCCGGTGGCCGGTCGCATGCCCGGTCACATGAACGTGCTGCTGGCCGAGGCGGACGTGCCCTACGAGCAGCTGCAGGAGATGGATGCGATCAACCCCGAGTTTCCGCGCACCGATGTGGTGATCGTGCTGGGGGCCAACGATGTGGTGAACCCCGACGCCAAGAGCGATCCCAGCAGCCCGCTGTTCGGGATGCCGGTGCTGGAGGTGGATCAGGCCCGGCAGGTGTTCGTGGTCAAGCGCAGCCTGGGGGCGGGGTATGCCGGCATCAAGAACGCCCTGTTTGAGCTGCCCCAGACCGCCATGGTGTTCGGCGATGCCAAGGCCGTGCTGGCCGGTCTGGTGAGTGAACTGCGGGAGATGGGCGTGGGCAAGAAGTCGCTGAGCTCGGTTTGAGTTCCGGACCACAAACGCCCCTCTGCTGTTCTGATCTCAGCCCCCTGCCCCTGCAGCAGGGTCTGCCAAGCCTTCTACCCCGGCCGCCCTGGCTGGGCGGCGATCTGCAGACCCTGCGCGACAGCCTGCGCCCCGTGCGCCTACCGCCCGATCAGGGTCTACCCCTGTTGTTTGAGCTGACGGACGGTGATCAGCTGCTGGGGCTGCTGGATCAGCCCCTGACCGCGCCGGCCGCCCTGGTGGTGCTGTTGCACGGCCTGGGGGGTGGCAGTGACCGGCTGGGGGTGCGGCGGCTGGCCCTGACCCTGCAGCGCTCCGGGTTCGCCGTGCTGCGGCTCAACCTGCGCGGTGCCGGCCCCGGGCGTCCCTGGGCCCGCGGCACCTATGCCGCCAGCTGCAACCGCGACCTGCTGGCGGTGTGGCCCCAGCTGCGCGATCTGGCGGCGGGACGGCCCCTGCTGGCGGTGGGGTTGTCGCTGGGCGGCACCACCCTGCTCAATGCGCTGCTGGCAGGCCTGAAGAGCGGAGTGCCCTTGCTGGACGCGCTGGTCTGTGTCAGCTCTCCGCTGGACCTGGTGGCGAGCTCGCGGCAGATCGGTCGCCTGCGCAACCGCCTCTACGAGCGCTGGCTGTTGCGGCGCCTGCGCCGTGACACCCTGGCCGACCCTGCTGGCATCACGGCCGCCGAACGGCGGGCGCTGCAGCGGGTGCGCAGCATCCGCGACTTGGATGCCTTGATCACGGCGCCGCGCTGGGGCCATGCCTCGGTGGACGCCTACTACCGTGCCGCCACCGTGCTGCCGCGCTTGCTGGACCTTGTCGGCGATCGATCGGCGGCGTCAGGGGGCGAGCACAAGCAGCGGCTTCCGCCAACGCTGCTGCTGCACGCCCTCGATGACCCTTGGGTGCCGGCCGCTGCAGCGGTGCAGCTGGCGCAGGCCGTTGCAGCGGTTCCCAAGCCGACGCTGCAGGTGCTGCTGACGCCGACGGGCGGTCACAACGGCTTTCACGGCGTGGGCGACGCACCGCTGTGCAGTTGGAGCGATGCGCTGGTGCTGTACTGGTTGGCGGCTCAGCGGGCCAGGCTGTAGCGCCTGACGATCCAGGCTTCGATCGGGGCGTTGCCGATCACGTGCTCGCGCACGATGCGCTCGACGCGCTCGGGCGTGACGCCCCCGTAGACGATCCCGTCGGGCCAGACCAGCAGCACGGGACCTTCGCTGCAGATGCGCAGGCAGTCGGCCTTGTTGCGCAGCACGAAGCCCCCGGGGCGCGTCGGGTTCTCGAGGTCCAGCTCGCGCACCAGGCGCTTGAGCGCCTCCCAGCTGGCGGCACCCAGCGCCGGGTCAGGGCAGCACAGCGCCTTGGTGGGCGTGGCGCACAGCAGCAGGTGATGGGTGACGGGCGCGGGCATGGCTGAACCGGGGTGGGCCGGGGCGTGGACTTGTTGTCAGATGCACGCTCTGCAAGGTGTCCACAATGGAGGTCAGCTTGGGGAGCAGGGTTTTGGTCTTGCGGTAACCCCAGCGGTTCGCCCCCTACTGCTGCACGGCCAGATCTGCTTTAGCCAGGCAGAGCAGCAGGGAGCTTGGTGCACAGCCGGGCTGCAGCCTCGCGCACCGCTGTGCGGGCCCAGGCGTCGACCGCCAGCACGTCGGACAGGGAGGGGTCGCTGCTGAGATCGGCCTGGTGGCGATCACACACCCCGTCGATCAGCTTGGGAATATCGAGGAAATGGACCTGCTCGTCCAAGAAGAGCGCCACGGCCTGCTCGTTGGCGGCGTTCATCACCGCGGGCATGGTGCCGCCGGCGCGCCCCGCGGCGTAGGCCAGCGCCATGCAGGGGTAGCGGGCCGGATCGGGGGCGCGGAAAGTGAGTGAGCCCACCGCGGTGAGGTCGAGGCGGCGCCAGGGGGTCTCGAGCCGCTCGGGCCAGCTGAGGCAATAGAGGATCGGCAGCTTCATGTCGGGCCAGCCCAGCTGCGCCAGCACCGAGCTGTCGGCCAGCTCGACCATCGAGTGGATGATCGACTGGGGGTGGATCACGATCTCGATGGCGTCGTAATCAAGGCCAAACAGGTAGTGGGCCTCGATCACCTCGAGCCCTTTGTTCATGAGGCTGGCGCTGTCGACCGTGATCTTGCGGCCCATGCTCCAGTTGGGGTGGCTGGTGGCATCGGCGACGGTGGCCTTGTGCAGGTCTTGCGTGGCCCAGTCGCGAAAGGCGCCACCGCTGGCGGTCAGTTGGATGCGGCGCAGGCCCGGGGTGGGGGTGCCGGTGATGAGGCGCGCCGTCTCGGCGTAGGGCGTGCCCTGCAGGCACTGAAAGATCGCCGAGTGCTCCGAGTCGGCCGGCAGCAGCCGCGAGCCGCTCTTGGCCAGCTCGGGCAGCACCACCGGGCCGGCGGCGATCAGGGTTTCCTTGTTGGCCAGGGCCAGGTCCTTGCCGGCGCGGATGGCCGCCAGGGTGGGCAGCAGGCCGGCGCAGCCCACAATGCCGGTCACCACCAGATCGGCCGTGGGCCAGGCGGCGGCGGCGCACAGGCCATCGCTGCCGCCCAGCAGCTCGGGCAGCCGGGCTGGCCGGGCTGGGGCGTCCAGGGCGCCCAGGCGCTCGCGCAGGTCGGCGATGCGCTCGGGATCGGCTAGGGCCACGACCTCGGGGGCGTGGCGGCAGATCTGCTCGATCAGCAGATCCAGGTTGTTGCCGGCGGTGAGGGCGACCACCCTGAAGCGATCGGGAAATTCCTCGGCCAGCTCCAGGGTCTGGGTGCCGATCGAACCGGTGGAGCCGAGCACGGCGAGGGCTTTCACGGGCTGGCTCCTTGGCTGGGGTCACCAGTGTCCCATTGGCGGCCCTGGGGCTGGACTGTCTGACCCTGGTCATGCCCCTGGTCAGAGATTGGCCTATGATGGCTTTGCGTGTCCCGCTGTCCGTTGGCCATCCGTCAGATCACGGCCACCCAGTTCAAGGCCCGCTGCCTGGCCCTGATGGATGAGGTGGCGGCCGGTGGCGCCGTGCTGCAGATCACCAAACACGGCAAGCCCGTGGCGGAGCTGCGGCCGGTGGGCGGCTCCCGCGCACCATCGCCGTTCGGCATCGGCGCGGGGGGCGAAATCCTCGGCGATCTGATCGCGCCGGTGCTGGAGCTCTCCGACTGGAGCGTGCTCCAGCCGTGATCGTGCTCGATACCCACGTGCTGGTGTGGTGTTCCCTGGCGCCGCAGCGGCTCGGGGGCCAGGCCAGCACCTTGATTCAACAGGCCTGGGCTGATCGGGGCGTGGCCGTGAGTGCGATCAGCTTCTGGGAGGTGGCGATGCTGCAGCGGCGTGGTCGGCTGAGCCTGTCGCACTCGGTGGCTGCCTGGCGCCGCACCTGGCTGGAGGGCGGTCTGGAGGAGATCCCCCTCGATGGGGGGCTGGCCATCGCTGGCGCCGAACTCGATGGGTTGCACGCCGATCCCGCCGACCGCTGGATCGCCGCTGCCGCTCTGCAACGCGAGGCCCTGTTGATCACCGCCGATGCCCAGCTGCTGGCTTGGCAGGCGCCGCTGGAGCGGCAGGATGCGCGGCAGTGAGAGTGTCTCGATGGCTGATGTGCAGTCCCCGGCCGCCGGGCCCCGGCCCCGCTGGCCCTACCTGATCGGCTGCGGGCTGGCGATGGGCTCGGCCGACGTGGTGCCGGGGGTGAGTGGCGGCTCGATGGCCTTCATCCTCGGCATCTACAGCCAGCTGCTGGAGGCGGTGGCGGGGTTTGACCTGCAGCTGCTGGCGCTGCTGCGGCGCGGTCAGTGGGCGGCGGCGGCGGCGCTGGTGTTCGTGACGCGGGTGCCGGTGACCATGCCCCACGACGCCTTCACCCTGTTCTGGAGTGGGGCGGTGGTGATCATGGCGATGATCCTGCCGGGGGTGTCGGGTTCGTTTCTGCTGCTGGTGCTGGGCCAGTACCAGCACGTGATGGAGGCGGTGAAGGGGCTGGATCTGGGCACCCTGGTGCCCTTTGCCCTGGGCTGCGCCACCGGGCTGGTGGTGTTTGTGCGGCTGCTGCGCTGGCTGCTGGCGCGCTGGCACGGCCAGACCGTGGCCCTGTTGGTGGGCTTCATGGCCGGCTCGCTCTGGAAGATCTGGCCCTTCCGAATCGTGCTGGAGACCACCACCAATGCCAAGGGCAAGCTGATCGTGCTGCGCGATGCCCTGGCCGCTCCGCGCAGCGGCGCCGAGCTGGCGGTGGCCCTGCTGCTCGGCGGGGTGGCTGTGGCTCTGGTGTTGCTGCTCGAAGCGATTCAGCAACGGGCTGGAGTGGCCGAAATGGGGGTATGAGCGTGACACTGGGCGCCACTGCCGCCAATCAGCCGCATGCCTCGCACCCATCTGCAGCAGGGCCAGCCGCCTGAGCATTGGAGCTCGGCCCTGGGGTTTGTGCTTGCGGCGGCCGGCAGTGCCGTGGGGCTGGGCAACCTCTGGGGCTTTGCCTACCGCGCCTCCCAGGGGGGCGGCCTGGCGTTTGTGGTGCTCTACGTGCTGATCGTGCTGCTGGTGTGCCTGCCGGTGCTGATCGCCGAAATGGTGCTGGGCCGCAGCACCGGCCATGCGCCGCTGCTGGCGCCGATCACCGCCGGGGGCCGCCGCTGGGCGCCGCTGGGCTGGCTGTTCATGGTGGCCGCCGTGGGCATCCTCAGCTACTACGCGGTGCTGATGGGCTGGACCGGCCGCACCCTGCTGCACGCCCTGCTGGTGGGCCTGCCCGCCGACATGGACGCGGCCCAGGCGTTCTTTGGCTCCATCAGCAGCGGCGGCTCGGCGGTGGCGGGCCACCTGCTGAGCCTGGCGCTCACGGGGGTGGTGGTGGCCGCCGGCATTCGTGCTGGCATCGAGCGGCTGACCCGCTGGGGCATCCCGCTGCTGTTTGTGCTGCTGCTGGCCCTGCTGCTCTGGGCGTCGTTCTTGCCTGGCGCCCAGGCTGGCTATCACACCTTCTTGCTCAAGTGGGATGCCAGCAAGTTGGGCGATCCCACCACCATCCGCAACGCCTTCACCCAGGCGTTCTTCTCGATCGGGGCGGGCATCGGCTGCATCCTGGCCTATGCGGCCTATCTGGATCAGCGCAGCGCGATCCCCACAGAAGCCGCCGCCGTGGTGGGCATGGACACCGCCGTGGGCATCATGGCCGGCTGCGTCACCTTCCCGCTCGTGGCGAGCTTTGGGCTTGGCGATGTGGTCAGCGGCAGCACCGTGGGCGCCCTGTTCATTGCCCTGCCCACCGGCATGGCGTCGCTGGGGGGAGTGGGCCGGCTGGTGGCGGTGGTGTTCTTTGTGCTGGCCTACATCGCCGCGATCACCTCCTCGGTGTCGCTGCTTGAGGTGCCGGTGGCCTCGCTCATGGACCGGCTGGGCTGGAGCCGGCGCCGCACGGTGTGGCTGTGCGTGGCCGTGGTGGCGGTGCTGGGCCTGCCCGCGGCGCTCGACACGTCGGTGCTCGAGCGCATGGACGCGGTGTTTGGCGGGGTGCTGCTGATCGCCGGCGGCCTGCTGCTGGCGCTGCTGCTGGGCTGGGGGGCGCCCGGGCGCCTGCGGGACGATCTGCTGGCTTCGGGCACTCCGCCAGTGCTGGTGAGCCGCTTGCTGTGGCTGCTGCGCTGGGTGTCTCCGATCGCGATCAGCGCCGGGCTGGTGATCTCACTGGTCGATCTGGCCCGCAGCTGGAGCGGGGCGTAGGCCTCACTCGAGCCGCTTGCCCTGGCGCACCCCGCCGGTTTCAGGGCCGTTGCGGTCGGCTCCCGGTGCCCAGTGGCGCAGGCGCAGTGGCGTGGCCGGATCGACGCTCATGGTGGTGCGCCAGCCGCTGATCCAGTCGATCACCACCGTGTTGCCACTGAGGCTCCAGACGCCGCCAGCCCGGCTGTCGATGTCGTTGAACGCCTGGCCGTTGGAGAGCAAGGTGGCCGTATAAGGCTTGAGCTCGGTCTGGGCCGGCGGGAAGCTGTAGACCCCCACCACCTGGGCTTCGGCGCCGCTGAGCTTGACGGCGGGGCCGTAGTTGAACGGCACGCTGCCACGGCTCTGTCCCGGTTGCCAGGCGGCATGGCTGAGGCCCTCGGGACCGACGTAGATCCAGTCGGTCCAGCCGTCGCTGTAGTCGATGCGCACGCCGTTGCCCCAGGGCTGCCAGCGGCCCAGTTCGCGCATTTCTTTGGGGCTCAGCCGCGAAGCGCCCGCCGCCGGCACGCCCTCGGCGCCCACGGTGCTTACCGCCTTGCCGCCGGGAAACAGGCGCACGTTGAACAGGTTGTTGCGGTTGTCGGTGAGGGCCCAGGTGCCGATGAAGCTGCGGGTGTCGGGTTCGGCGCCCTTGCCCGGGGCCTGGGCCTGGCTCGCCTGCTGGCTTTGGGCCAGCGCTGTGCCCGCAACCATCGCCCCCGACAGGCCCAGCGGTGCCATGAGCAGCAGGCTGGCACCCACGGGTCGCAGGCGCTCAAGGATCTGCAACGTGCGGCAGTGGCGCATGACGGCATCGATGGGACTGGGTTGATTCTGGGCTTGACTGGCGCCAGTTGGTTGTCTGGCCTGTGTCTGCTCTGCCCGCCTGGTTGCAGCGCTGGAACTTCATCGAGCGGGCTCGCCATGAGCGCACCCTCTGGGACGCGTTCGAGCGGGGCCAGCCGATCGAGCAGCTGGTGCAGCAGTGCCGGGAGGCTGTTGAAGCGGGCGATCAGGGCCGCGCTTTTGAGCTGGAGGTGTGGACCACCACACTGGTGCGCATCCGCAGGATCGAGCAGCTGATGAATCGGCCTAAGCCCTGATCGTTTGCACGGGTTGCTCCCTCAGAGGACCGCGCACAAGCGCTGGTGGTCCCGTTCTGACTGGTTGGCGTGGGTCACGGCCTGATCGTGCATGGCGGCAAACTGTTCGTTATGAACACTTTGAGGTCCTTCACCCATGCCCAGAGTGCTGCTGTCAGCAGCGGCGCTGCGTCTGTGGCGCCAACGCCTCCATGGCCGGCGTCACCAGCCGCGCTACCGGCGGCGTCAGGTGGTGGCATCGTTGCTGGGGGCGGTGCTGGCATTTGTGTTGCTGGGAGCTGGAGGGCTGATCGTGGCGCCGTTTGGGGCCACGGCGGTGTTGCTGTTTGGCAACCCCGGCAGCCCCCTGGCCCAGCCGCGCAATGTGGTGCTGGGCAGTGGCCTAGCTGCGCTGTTGAGCGTGATGTGCGTGCAGTTTCTGGGCAGTGCTCCCTGGGTCATGGGCCTGGCGGTGGGGGGCACGATCGCCCTGGGCCAGCTGCTGCGCTGCCTGCATCCGCCCGCCGGCGCCCTGGCGGTGCTGGGTGTGATGCTCAAGGCCAAGCTTGGCTATCTGCTGTTTCCGGTGCTGCCCGGTGCCCTGCTGCTGGTGCTGTCAGCTACGGCGTATCACCGGCTCAGTGGCCTGGGACACCGCTATCCGGTGCATTGGTTGTGAGTTCAGGGGGCAGTCAGGCAGTGGACCGTCAGATCACCGGTGGCGTGGCTCAAGCGCCGGTCATTGGTGATCAGGCTTGTGCAGCCGTGACGCAGGGCTGTGGCCAGATGCAGGGCATCGGGGGTGCGCAGCCGATGCCGCGCCCGCAGCTCGGTGGCGAGCTCGAAGGTGCTGTCCTGAATGGCCACCACAGGAAACAGTTGCAGAAACGAGTGGGTGCGATGCAGGCGTTCGCTGTCGGCTTTCGCCATCGGTTGCACCAGGCATTCGAGTCGCACCAGGGCTGAGATCACCGGTTGCAGGTGTTGTTGCCGCAGTTCAGCCAGGGCCGCCCGTGCCGGCGCTCCGAATTGGGGATCTTCGTCAAGCGCGTAGATGAGCACGCAACTATCGAGATAGACCATGGCCATTGCAGGGGAGCCTCCCGAACTCAGTCCCAGGCTTGGCGTTCGGTCTGGATTTCGGCCTCGATGGCGTCGTGGCTCCGTTTCAGGTGCGCCGGCAGGGGGTGGGCGGCGAGCCATGCCAATGGGTCTGGCGCCTGATCACCAGGGTTGATCGGCACCAGTCGCACGGCTGGGATTCCTCGCTGGGCAATCACCACGTCTTCGCCGGCCTGGGCGGCCTTGACCAGGCGGGACAGCTGATTTTTCGCCTCAAGCATGTTCACTTGCATTGCCCGAACCTAGCCAGCATTGCCCCATTCAGGCCAGCTTGTGGCGCCCTGGTTAGCTTGCGGCCATCGCGCTGGCAATCCGATGACGGCTGATCTGGATCGGGCCTTGGCGGCGCTGCGGCGGCATCTGCTGCCGTTTCTGTTTGTGCTGTACGTGATCGCCTACCTCGATCGCGTCAATGTCTCCTTTGCTGCCGCCGGTGTCTCCAAGGATCTGGGGCTCAACAGCGCCTCCTATGGCTTTGCGGCAGGCATCTTTTTCCTGGGCTACGTGCTGTTTGAGATCCCCAGCAACCTGATCCTGGATCGGGTGGGGGCGCGGCGCTAGATCGGCCGCATCCTGCTCACCTGGGGCGTGATCGCGGCGCTGATGGCGTTCATGACCACGGCGGCCCAGTTCAACGGGCTGCGGTTGCTGTTGGGCGTTGCTGAGGCTGGGTTTTTTCCGGGGATCATCCTTTATCTGAGCCAATGGGTGCCTGAAGATCAGCGGGCCCGCACCCTGGCCGGGTTCATGCTTGCCATTCCGGTCGCCGGTCTCGTGGGCGGGCCGGTGTCGGCGGCGCTGCTGTCGATGCACGGGCTGCTTGGGCTGGCCGGATGGCGCTGGCTGTTTCTGCTCGAGGCGCTGCCCGCCATCGTGCTGGCGTTTGCGGTGTGGCGCTGGCTGCCCAACCGGCCCCACCAGGCCCGCTGGCTGCAGCCCAAGGAGGCGGATGCGCTGGAGCAGGTGCTGCAGCAGGAGAGCCAGCAGCGGCAGGCCAGCGCCGGTCACATCCAGGGCCTGGCAGCGTTGTGGGGGGACCGGCGGCTGTGGCTGCTGGCTGTGCTGTATCTGGGGATTTCCACCAGCTTTTACGGCTTCAGTTTCTGGATCCCGCGCTTTGTGGGCGATGCCCTGGCCCAGCAGTCGCCGTCTCCAGCGCTGGTGAATCTGCTCAGTGCCATCCCCTATGGGCTGGCGGTGGTGGTGATGCTGCTGGTGGGGCGTGCGGCCGATCGCCATGGCGACAAACGGCTGTTTGTGGCGATTCCGCTGGCGCTGGCGGCGGTGGCTCTGGCGCTCTCGATCGCGGCGGCCGGCCCGCTGCGGCTGG
>Ga0194129_10009038_pt1 | contig 11302 bp, 10 predicted proteins | sample TA2KigCa35mmetaG_FD_150862 | JGI IMG/M metagenome (GOLD analysis project Ga0194129, IMG submission 150862) | Freshwater microbial communities from Lake Tanganyika, Tanzania - TA2015038 Kigoma Deep Cast 35m | ecosystem: Environmental > Aquatic > Freshwater > Lake | place: Tanzania: Lake... | reverse complement strand
GGTTGCTCTCGGCTGGGTTGCTCTCGGCTGGGTTGCTCTCGGCTGGGTTGCTCTCGGCTGGGTTGCTCTCGGCTGGGCGAGTGACGGCGGCGGGCTTGACCGGATGGCACTGAAACCCGTTCCATGATGACCATGCGTGCGCTCGTGATCGCCCTCGTCGCCTGCCTGCTCCATGCCGGTGACGCGACGGCGGCGGGTCGTCAGGGCATCGTCGTGGTGGCGCGGGGCGCGGCCGTCGTCGAGGCGGCGGCCTCGCTCGCGCGCGCAGCCTACCAAGACCGCCGGCTTCGCCCCGAGCTCGACGAGTCGACCGTGGCGGCGGTCCTCGGCCTCCCCGCGCCGGACGCCTCGGCGCGCGTCCTCGAGCTCGGACGGGTGGCGCGCGCAGCGGTCGATGCGGCCGATCCCGCGATCGGGGCGCGGCTCTTGCGCGGCCTCGGGAGCGAGCTTGGCACCTCCCACGTCGTCGTCGTCGACGGGACCGAGGCGAGCCCGACCGCGCGCGTCTTCGTCGTCGAGGATGGCCGGTTTCTCCCGCTCTTGCTCGCGCCGCGGGCGGCTCCGGCGAGCCCGACCGTGGCGCCGGCACCCGCGCGCGACGCCGACTGGTCGGACGCGGTGCTTCTGCTGGGCGCGGCCGCCCGCCCGTCCCTCCCGGCGAAGGCCACCGTCGCGCCTGCGCCGCTGCCCGCACCTCGACCGCTCCCGGGGCCGAGCCGCGAACCGGGCAAGCCCTCCCACCCTCTGTTATCCTCCGGGTGGTTTTGGGGAAGCCTTGCCGCAGTCGTGTCGGTCGGCCTGACCGTCCTGATCGTGTCGCATACCACCGGGGATTCGCCCGGGACGGTGCGGCTCGATGGGCGACTGCCGCTCTGAGGATGCTCGCGCTCGCGGCGGTTCTCGGCGTTGGGACCGTCGCGCTCGCGGAGCAGCCCGGCGCGGGCGTGCCTGGCGCGGGGCCATCCCCGAGCGACCGCAGCGGCGTGCCGACGGCGTCCGCCCCGCCGGTGCCAGCTGACCTGCCCCCCGAATACCTCGTCGAGCAAGTCTCCGGATTCCGGTTCGTCTACCACCCCTCGGTTCGCGATCGGCTCCGCCCGCTCTTCACCGATGCGCCGCTCGCGCGCGCCGAGCTGTCATCGCTGCTCGGTCGCCCGGTGCTGACGGGCGTCGAGGTGCGCGTCGCGGTCAACCGCGTCGATCTCGACCGCGTGCTCACTTCGGGGGCAACCGAAGGCAAGGATGCGTCGATCGATGCGGCCCGCGCCACCGTCGCGTTGTGCCTCGCGGCCGACGCCGACGGCGCACGTGCGCTGCTTCGAAGCGCGCTCGCCGAGCTGGCGCTTCATGAGGCCGCAGGCGACCGCGTCGCGCGTTGGTTCCGGATCGGCTTCGTCGGTCGCTTCGCGGAGCCCTCGTCCTTCGCTCGCCGCCGCGCCTTCTGGCACGCGGCGATGGTCGAGGTTCGACCTTCGCTCGCGGAGCTCGACGCGCGCCTGCGGCTCGAGGTGCGGGCCGGCGATTGGCCCGAGGCCGCGGCGGTCGAGCTCGTTGCCCAGCTCGCGGGTTCCCCCGACGCATTCCAGCGCCTGGTGACGCGCCTGCACGCAGGGACGGCGTTCGAACCTGCCCTGCTCGAGGTGCACGCGCTCGACGCGTCCGCGCTCGAGCTTCGCCTCGCGAGCGAGCTTCGTCGCCAGCGTGCCGCGCTCGGGCTCGGGCTCGCGGTGCTCGCGATCTGGGGCGCGGTCTTCGCGACCCACGTCGTCCGCGTGCGGCGCCGTGCGCGCGCCGAGGAGGAGGCTCGTGCGCGCGCCGCGCTCGTTCCCGTGGTACGCGTCGCCACCATGCCGTCGCGTCGACGTCGCCAAGAGCGACCTGATCCCGTCGAGCCCACCGACTCCGAGGTCCCGAGGGTTGCCCACGATGGCGGCTGGCACACGCTCCATTGACCCCGAGTCGCGGGCGCTGCGCGAGCTTGGCGCGGGCACCGCGATCCTCCTCGCCGTCACGGCCGGCGTTCAGCTCGTCGCGGGGTATTTGCCGAACCCCCTGTCGCGCGCGGTCGCCGGCGCGGTCGGGGTCTCGCTGGTCGCAGGGGCGGTGGGGATCGAGACCGAGCGAGGCGGCCCGCTCGTCCGTCGTCGCGTCGTGCGCGCGCTGGCGCTCTCGCTCGTCGCATCGCTCGTCACGCTGGCCGCGGCGCTCGCGCTGGGCGGGAGGCTCGCGTGGGGCGAGGTCGGCCTGGGTACGGCATTCGGGCTCGCCGAGTGCGTCGCGGTGGCGTACCGCGACGAGCTCTGGCTGCGCGGACTGCCGCTCCACTTCGCCCGTCGGGCCGGCGTCCCGATTCGCTGGCTCTTGCCATTTCTGGTGCTCACCGGCGTGTGCGCCGTCGGGCTCGATCCCGCGGCGAAGCCCGCCGGGCTGCTGCTCGTCGCGGCTTCGGGCCTCGCGTTTGCCATTCTCTGGCTGACGACGCGCGATGCCTGGGCGCCCGTCGCGGCCCACGCGGCCTGGCGGCTCGCCGGCGACGTCGTGTTCTCCGGCGACGCCCTCGAGCTCGAGCCGCAGAAGCTCCCGACCACGCCCGGAGCTTCCGGCATCCTTGCGTGGGTGAGCGCGATCGCGATGCTTGGCGTCGCGCTCACCGCGTGGCAGCGCGGCGCCGCGTGGCGCCTCCCCGACGACGGCGATGCTGCCGACGACGGCGACGCTGCCGACGACGGCGACGCTGCCGACGACGGCGATGCTGCCGACGACGGCGATGCTGCCGACGACGGCGATGCTGCCGACGACGGCGATGCGCCGCGCTCGAGGGGTCGTTGACGGGGTTCGACTACCAGCCGCTCTATTGCGAGGAGAACGTCTTCCGCCTCCTCGCGCATCCGCAGCTCGTGCGCTCGCGGCGCTTCGCCTTGTTCATCACCAACCGCTCGCGGCGCGTCGCGATGTGGGCTCAGCGGGCCGCCGCGTCGACGGACCCCATCGTCTGGGATTACCACGTCGTCCTGCTGACGCTCGCGCCCGCGCGGATCTGGGACCTCGACACCCGTTTGCCCGTCCCGTGCGATCTCGAGCGGTACCTCGCGCAGAGCTTCCTCCCGCTCGAGCCCGCCGTCGCGTCCCTCGCCCCGGCGTTCCGGCTCGTCCCTGCCGCGGAGCTCATCGCGACCTTCGCGAGCGACCGACGGCACATGCGGACGTCCGAGGGCGGCTTCACGGCCCCGCCACCGCCGTGGCCCCCACCCGGCGTCGGCTCGACGCTCGAGCGCTACCTCGATCTCGAGGATGCGATCGCGGGCCGCATCCTCGCGTCGGTCGCCGCGCTGCGGCAGGCTATCGGCGCGCTCGAGGTCACGAACGAGGACGGCTGAAGAAGCCCACGGCGCGCACCGTGGAGTTGACGCATGTCACGACGGCGCCGACCGCGATCGCCACGAGCGCCTGGTGCATCACACCGAGCGCGGCGATGACCAGCATCAAGAACAGAAAAAAATCCTGCTTCAGGACGAGCTCGATGATGCCAATCGTCCGCCCCACGAAGCCGGAGCGATCCGGGGTCTTGCCGGCATCGAGCGCGTAGAAATCGCCCGAGCCGAGGCGCGCCAGCACGGCGTAATTCGCGAGCGCCGCGAGCCCGTTGCCGGCTGCGCCAACGTACCCGCACAGGGCGAGCGTGCCGCCGATGTCGGGGACCGTGCGCGCTCCGTAGCCGAGCGACGCCCAGAAGATCACGTTCGACCAGTCGTCGCCGATCGTGTCGAGCCACTGCCCGAGCTTCGAGCCCTGATGCCGGACGCGCGCGAGCTCCCCGTCGCAACCGTCGAGGATGGAGTTCCACTGCATCAGGAAGGCTGCGGCGAGCGTCGGCAGGTAGCCGCCCTGCACCGCGAACGCCGCGGCGACGAGCGAGAGCGAGAAGGTCGCCACCGTCATCGCGTTCGGGCTCACCCGCGTCTCGACGAGCGCCTTCGAGATCGCGATCGAGACGTGCCGGTTCAGGTGGCGCGAGATCACGCCGTCGACCGGCTTTCGGCACGCCTCGAAGAGCCGCCGCTTCGCCTCCTTGCGCGAGGCCGCGTCGCGCAACCTCACCCCCAGGATCTCGTCGTACGCGAGCGTCCAGGCAGCCTCGCTCGCGTCGCCGCGCACGAGCTCGAGGGGCACCCGGATCCGCGGATCCTCGAGGGCCACCTGCGCGGCGACCCGATCCGCGTCGCCGAGCTCGACCACGATGCGCCTGGCGCCCTTTGCCTGGGCGACGAGCGCGGCGCGGGTGACGAGGGGAAGCCCTCCCAGACGCTCGTCGAGCGGAGGGGCGTCGGGGCCTCGATAGGCGACGATCCGTGCCAGCACGACGCGACCTTACACCATGCCCTCGCCGGACCGGAGCGGCTGCCCCGCGGCGCGCGCTCCGCGCAGGTGAAAGACCGTCGCGCCCTCGGCCGTTCCGGGTCCATGCACCCACCTCGCCTCGCCCGCCTCCTCGGTTGCCTCGTCGCGCTGCTGGTCGTCGCCTGCGGCCCGAAGCCGGTCCCGCTCACCGCCGAGCTTCGCCACGCCCACGCCATCGATGACGGCGAGCTGCGACGCCTGCAGCTCTACGTGTCGCACGAGGTGACGCTGCGGCGTGAGGATCTGCGCCGCGAGCGGCGGATCGACGGCGGCGCGCTGCGACTCCGCTCGGGCAAGGTGGTCGACGAGGTCGTGATCCGCGCGCGCACGCCGTGCGTCGCGACCGAGATCTCGCACGACGCGATCACGGTCGCTCTCGAGGATGGCTCCACGCTGCGGTTCGAACTCGAGGGGGGCGAGGCCACGTGGCCGGCGCCGGGCTCACCGCTGCGGCTCGTGCCCCTCCCCGAGGCGCGCGGGTTCGCGACCGCACCGGATCCCCGGCCGCTTCCTCCCGCTCCGCAGGATGGCCCGGGCGGCGGCTACTGGCTCGCGGTTCGCGAGGGCGTCGTCCTGCATCGTGGGCTCCCCTGGCAGGTCGCCGGCGATGGCCTGCGCGCGCAGCTGCTCGTGGCGGCGGAGGAGCTCCTCGAGAGCGACGAGCGACGCACCGTGGTCGGCGGGCGCCGGCTCTGAGCCGGACGGAGGCGGGCCCGTGAGGGGGCGCCGGTCTCACCGCCCGGACGCGTCGCCGCGCGGCTCGGCCGATCGGGCGGGCTTCGGAGGCTCGGCGGGCTTCGCGGGCTTTGAAGGCTCGGCGGGCTGGGTCGTCGTCGGGGTCGCCGCTCCCGCGCTCGCGGTGCTCTTGCCTTTCAGCGAGTCGAGCCCCTTGCGCAGCTCCTCCTCGGTGTAAGGCAGCGCCGCGAGCGCGCGCTTCTCGTCCTCGAGCGCTTGCTCGAGCGTGCGTTTCGCCTCGCGTGCCCGGGCGATCCACTCCGAGTCCTCCCCGGTGCGATCGCCGATGCGCGCCGTCCCGTCCATCATCCTGAGACCCTTCTCGAGCAGCGTCCGGTAGCGCAGTCGCAGCGCCCCCTCGAAGAGCTGCTTCTGCTTGAGCGTGGTGGCCTGCGCGGGCGGCGGGATGGTCATCGCCTCGGCATGGAGCTGCATGTAGAGCTGGCCGACGCGGAAGCCGCTCATCGCCGACCAGTGGCTATCGCGTGCGCGCATCGCCTCGGTGTAGGCCGACTGCGCGTTGAGCAGGCCACGGCAGCGCGCGTCGAGGCGCTCGGGAAAATCGGGCGTCAGCGGCACGAGCTTGATGGTCTCGCTGCGGAGGCGCCGGATCTCGCCCTCCGCGAACATCACCTGCGCGACCTGCACGGGCGGTTGCGTGGCGGTGCCGAACCCGAACTTGTCGATGATCTCGAGGCCCTTGCCGATCTGGAGCGTTGCCCCCTCGACGTCGCCCTGCTCGACGAGCGACAGCGCCTTCGCGCCGCGCGCCTCGAGCTGATCCATCGCGGTGAGATCGCTGCGGCGCATGAGCCGGTCGGCGGTGTCGCCGAGGTCCGGCCAGCGCTCGAGTCGACCCTGCAAGCGTACCAGTCGGGTGAGCGCGCTGCGGGCGATCGCCTGGTCGGCGAAGGAGTCCATGACGAGCCGAAGGCGCTCGACTGCGAGGCCGCGTTGACCGAGCCCTTCGTACGCGAGCCCCGCGTGGTAGGCCGCGGTCGCCTGAAGCTCGGGCTCGCCGGCCTGAACGCGAAGCCGGTCGAACGCGGCGGCCGCCTCGTCGAATTTCTCCACGAGCAAGAGCGCGCGCGCCCGCTCGAGGTCGGCGAGCAGATCCTCGGTCGCGTAGGCCCGTACGACGACCGGCTCCACCGTCTGGCTCGGGACCGTGCCCGGCGCGCTCGCCGCGCTCGTCGGGGACGCCCCGGGAGCGACGACGCGCGCGTCGCGGGCGCAACCCATCACGAGCAGCGAGCTGGCGAGGCTCACCGCGAGGCTCGGTCCGAGGTGGCGCCGACGTCGCATCATGATCGTCGTTTAGCACCGGTCGGCGCGGTGCGGCGGACGTTCACCCCAGCGGGCCGAGCTCGAGCAAGACCGCGCCGGCGTCGACGGTCTGACCCGCGACGACGCGGATCGCCTGCACCATCCCGGGCGCGTCGGCAGCGAGTTCATTTTCCATCTTCATCGCCTCGACGACCACGAGCGGCTTGCCCGCCTCGACCGGCTCGCCCTCGGTCACCAGGACCTTCACGACGCGCCCCGGCATCGGCGCGCAGACGTGCCCGCCGCCGCCGAGGGCACCCGTCCGCGAGGCGCGCGCTCCGAGGCGATCGCGCTCGCTCTCGACGCTGGCCTGCCCGCGGACGCCTGCGCCCACGAAGCGGACGGTGTCGCCGTCGCCGTCGAGCCACAGATCGATGACGCGCTCGCCGACGCGCACGCTGAGGGCGCCGCTCGTCTCGATCGCGTCGACCGCGACGGCCTTGCCGTCCCGCTGGACCTCGAGGGCCCCGTCGGCGCGGCGCTTGATTTCGATCACATGTTCGCGATCGCTCCTTCCGAGGGTGACGTGGTAGCGCATGAGGTTCGGTCGCAGGGGTCTCGAGGTGGGGGGTCACGCTAGCGCAGTCGCGCGCGCGGTGTGCAATCGAACGATGGCCCCGTCAGAACTGCAGGCCGAGGCGGCTGTTCACGAGGAACTGGGTCCCGAGGGATGCGCCGCGATCGTCGTCGAATGCGCCGCCGGGGAACAGCACGCCACCCTCCGCGCCGAGCTGGACGACGAACCCGGAGCGCACCGGCAGCCGGACGTCGACGCCCCCGTCGAGCTCGACGCCGAGGTCGCGTCGGTCCGGGCGTCCGCGGTCGTAGTTGACGTAGCGCCCCTGCGCACCGGCCTGGTACGGGTCGACCACGTCCGCGGTCGACTGGGCGAGCACGACGCCGCCTTTCAGATCGAGCCAGCGCTTCGGGCGGACGACGACCGTGGGGTTCAGGTAGCTCGCGCCGAACACCGCACCCTCCGACGGGAGAAAGTCGAGGCCGGGGGCCGGGCGGTAGATGACCCGCGGATCCTGGGCGATGGTCGCCGAGCGCGCCGTCTTCCAAGCGAGGACGTGATCGAACAGGACGAGCCCAACGTTGTGGTTCTGGTCGAGCGTGAAGCGGCGCGTCGTCCCGTCGTACGGATCGGCGTCGCCGGAGGTGAAGCCGTACTCGAGCGCGACCATGAGATCGCCGAAGGCGTCGGTGCCGCGCCCCGCGACGTGGACCGCGCCGAGCTTCGCGGCGCCGCCCCAGCTCTGGATCGTCTCGGTGACGTTGGCCTGCTGCAGCTCGACGTGCCGAAGGTAGTTGGTCTTGCCGCCGATGTACGCCGCCTCGGCCTCGCCGAACACGAACGAGTTCGAGCCTGGGACGGGTGCGTTGAACTTCGCGGCCGCGTCGACGACGCCCACCTCGAGGTATTCGTCGAACGGCGTCAGTGCGCCGGTCGAGCGGTTCGCGCGCTGCTGGTTGCGGTAGATCCCGTAGAGCCCGGCCTCGACGTGGCGCGTCTGCCACCGGACCGCACCGACGGCCTGGAAGGCGCGGTCGCGGCCAAAGCTCGGGCCGGTGGGCGCGCCCAGCTCGTCGGCGGGCGTCCGGTTCTTCGGGATGTCGCCGACGAGGAACGCGCGGCTGTCCTGGAACACGATGTCCCCGGCGACCGCGAGCGTCAGCGGCGAGCCCTTGCCCATCGGTCGGGTCGCGAAGAGCAGCCGCTCGACGATCGTGCCGCGGCGATAGTCGCCGAAGAGCGTCGGGTGATCGCCGTCGTTGGCGATGAGGCCCATGCCCCAGTGGGAGGTCTGCTGCCCCGCGCGGATCATGCCGATCGGCGTTTGGACTTCGACGTAGAGCTGTCGTGGGCGCACGCCGTACCAGGCGAGTTCCGAGGAGTCGTCGAGTGCGGCGCTGACGAGCTGCGTGGTCTGGCCGGCCACCATCCCCACCGGCACGTCGATCTCGCCAACGACGCGCAGCCGCTCGGAATACTGGAAGATCGGCTTCAGGCGCAGCCAGGTGACGAGGCGTCCGTTCGAGCCGAGCGTCGCCCCCTCGCCCGAGGCGGCGCCGATGCGGGGCTCGAGCCTCACATCGCTGTAGCCGAGCCCGCGGAACTGCAGCTCGCCGTGGATCTGGAAGGACACCACCCGCTCGGCCGGCGGTCGAATCGGTACGCGTCCGGTGTCGAGGACGAAGCGCTCGTCGAACACCGGTGGCCCGGACGCGGGCCCTCGCATCGGCGGCAACCCCGCCGTGCCCGGGGGTGCGCCCGCCGCGGCGTACGGGCTCGCGGGGAACGGCACCCGTTGAAGCGGCGCCACTTGGGGAGCGACCACCTGAGGAACGACCACCTGAGGAGCGACCACCTGAGGAGCGACCACCTGAGGAGCGACCGTGGTCGCACCGGAGCCGGCGTCGGCGGGCGGCTCGACCAGCATCGGGGACGCCGCCAGCGAAGCCTCCGGCGGTGCAGCGGGCGGCGCGCCCGAGTCGTCGGCGGTCGCGGAGGCGGCCAGCAAGGAGATTGCGACCGCGGGCATCAAGGCGTAAGAGCGCATGGACGCGCGGAAGGATAAGCGATCCGCTCTCGCGAACGCGCGCGAATTTCGAACGCCATGCACGCACCCGCAGCCGCCGAACCGCTCACTCTCGGAACGCTCTTCGGAATCGAAGAGCTCTGGCAAGTCGCGGTCGAGCACCGGCGTGTCGCTCTCCCCGAGGCATCGCGCGCGGCCGTGACTCGCTCGCGCGCGCCCGTCGACGCCATCGTCGCGGCGGGAGACGATGCGCCCGCGGTCTACGGCATCAACACCGGGTTCGGCGCGCTCGCCGAGACGCGCATCGGCGTCGGCGACATCGCGCGGCTGCAGCGCAACCTGATTCGCAGCCACGCTTGCGGGGTTGGCCCCGATCTCCCCGACTCGGCGGTCCGCGCGATGATGCTGCTGCGTGCTCAGGTCGTCGCGCTCGGTCACAGCGGCGTGCGTGCGGAGTGCGTCGATCGGCTGGTCGCGATGCTGAATGTCGGAGTTCACCCGCGCATCCCGTCGCAAGGCTCGGTCGGCGCGTCGGGGGATCTCGCGCCGCTCGCCCACCTGACGCTCGCGCTGATCGGCGAAGGCGAAGCGCGGCTTGGAGGCGCGCTCTTGCCGGCCGCGGAGGCGCTCGCCCGAGCGGGGATTGCGCCGCTGGTGCTCGAGGCGAAGGAGGGCCTCGCGCTGATCAATGGCACGCAGTACATGACCGCCCTCGGGGCGCTCGCGGTGCGTCGCGCGCTCGAGCTCTGCACCGTCGCGGACGTCGCGGGCGCCGTCAGCATCGAGGCCCTGAAGGGCTCCGCGCGTCCGTTCGATGCGCGGCTGATGCGCGTGCGACCCCACCCTGGTCAGGCAACCGTCGCGACCAACATGCGCGCGCTGCTCACCGACAGCGCGATCATGGCGAGTCACGTCGACTGCGAGAAGGTTCAAGATCCTTACTCGCTCCGCTGCATCCCGCAGGTCCATGGCGCGAGCCGCGATGCGCTCGAGTACGCGCGTACCGTCCTCGAGCGCGAGATCGTGAGCGTCACCGACAACCCGACCGTGTTCCTCGACGGGGATCCCGCGGCTCAAGACGCCCCCGGCGCCGAGGTCGTGAGTGGCGGCAATTTTCACGGCCAGCCGGTCGCCCTCGCGCTCGATCTCGCCGCGATCGCGGTGGCCGAGCTCGCCAACATTAGCGAGCGGCGCGTCGAGCAGCTCGTCAACCCGTCGCTCTCCACGGGGCTCTCGCCCTTCCTCGCACCGCAGAGCGGCCTCTGCTCGGGCTTCATGATCGCGCAGGTCGCGAGCGCGGCGCTCGTGTCGGAAAACAAGGTGCTGTGCCACCCCGCCAGCATCGACTCGATCCCCTCGAGCGCGAACCGCGAGGACCACGTGAGCATGGGCAGCATCTCGGCACGCAAGCTCACGCAGGTCGTCGACAACGTCACCACCTCGCTCGCCATCGAGTGGCTCGCGGCGGCGCAGGGGCTCGATCAGCGCGCGCCGCTTCGGCCGAGCCGTGCCGTCGAGGCCGCCCACGCGACCCTGCGCGCGCACGTCCCGACCTTGACCGACGATCGACCGCTCTACCGTGATTTTGCGACCGCGGTCGGGCTCATCGAGTCGGGCGAGCTGCGACGCGCCGTCGAGTTGGTGGTCGGCAAGCTCGCCTGACGTCCTCGGTGCGGCCCTCGGGCCACCTTCAGTGCTGGAGGTGCGCCTCGAAGAAGCGCAGCGTGTGGCCGAGCGCGAGCACCTGGTTGCCGCGCTTGCGCATGCCGTGCCCCTCGTCGGGGAAGAGGATGAGCTCCCCTGGCAGACCCTTCTTCTGCATCGCCTCGTAGAACTGCGTCGCCTCGCCGACGGGCACGCGCGGATCGGTGGCGCCCTGGATCAACATGAGCGGCGCCGCGAGCTTGTCGACGAAGCGGATCGGCGACAACTGCTCGAGCACCTCGCGATCCTTCTCCGGATCGCCGTACTCGCTGATGCGCAGTGCTCGGCGGTACGGGGCCGTGTTCAAGAGAAACGTGGAGAGGCTCGAGATCCCGACGACGCTCACGCCGGCGTCGTAGGCTCCTGCGAAGAGCGTCATCGCGGCGAGCGTCGCATAGCCACCGTAGCTGCCGCCGTAGACGCCGACCTTCGGCGATCGTCCCCCGAGAGCCCACGCCTTGCGCACGTGGCGCGAGGCGTCCTCGATGTCGGTGAGGACGGCGAGCCGCTTCGCTCCGTCGTCGGCGTGGAGCCAGCTGCGCCCGTAGCCGTCGCTGCCGCGAACGTTCGGCTCGGCGTAGACGAACCCCGCGTCG
>Ga0194129_10009031_pt1 | contig 11311 bp, 10 predicted proteins | sample TA2KigCa35mmetaG_FD_150862 | JGI IMG/M metagenome (GOLD analysis project Ga0194129, IMG submission 150862) | Freshwater microbial communities from Lake Tanganyika, Tanzania - TA2015038 Kigoma Deep Cast 35m | ecosystem: Environmental > Aquatic > Freshwater > Lake | place: Tanzania: Lake... | reverse complement strand
AATTGCCTTAGGGTTAGCATCAATTAGATCTTGTAATTTAATGGCTATCAGCCGACCTTGTTCTCGGGTTGCGCTTGCTCTATTTTGTATTGGCTTTACAACATGATTTAATGCAAAATGAACTGTGTCTCTAAATGCTACGTTACCAGTTTCACTTATAACTTTATAATGGTCACTTGTTGGGCGTATAATAGCATCACCAATTTTATTTATTTCAAATGGAAATGATGTTTCATGAACAGCCATCAACTTATCAAAATTCAAATCCTTCATCTTATAATCTTGTTGAATAGCTTGCAGATACATTTCGTCAACATTTGCTTCGCGATTTCGCTCAGCGACTTTCGTGGCTATCGTCTTTCTTCCTTCTAAAACTAAACGAATATATTCAAGCTGAGCCTGAAGATTCCTTTTTGCCGAGGCGGCATACAGGAGTGCTGATACATATGTATCATGAACATTACCGCCAAGAGATTGATACCCAAGATGTGCTTCAAGCCATCCTTTTGTAATATCCACGGCACTTGAACCGGTTCTTGATGTCCCAGCAATATCAACGGGGTTTAAAGGAATATTTCTAACTTCTCTTAAATCCGGAATAGTTTTTAATAAATCATCACTTAATCCAAATCCGATTTTTTCGCCTAAAATATCATGAATGTACGCGCCTTTTGCTTCATTTATTACTGGGCTATCAGCCCCTCCCAACTTTCCGGGAAGAGTATAGCGACCAAAAACTGGTTTAGTTTTTATGTTAAGTGGTTTTGGAATTACAGCAGGCAGATTTTCACCAGCAATGTTTGAACCAGCCGAAAGTTGTCTTGGTAATTGATCTAAAATTTCTTTCATCCGATCATCTTGTTGTTTAACGACTTGAGAAGTAATTTGGGTAGCTACCGTTAAGCCTGCATTTCTTTTTAGAAGAGCAGAAACTGCTGGCGTAACTACTTGTTTGACAGACAAGCCGGTTTCTGCCGCGCCAATTTTTCTTAAGATTGCGTTACTAGCAGCAGCTCTTGCAGCCGCCCCGATTGCTTTGCCAAAGGGGCCAAGTGGGAATGATGTTACAACATCAAAAGTCTCCCCCATTCCCAAATAAGAATCTTTGGCAATATTGAACATTCCTGATTTATCTTGAAAGCCAAGACCCCGTGCTGGATTTAATGGAGCATTTTTACCAGCTTCTTGTCTTCTAATAAGGTTTGTAAAAGGATTATAACTCTTGCCTTGTTTACCAACCTCGGCTACGGAGCCGACAACATTAAGTACAGCACCCATACCAGTATTGAATGATTGCGCAACACTGCTTACCATACCTCCTATAAATTTTGGTAGTTTTTTGATATTGCTTGATGTTGTTGCTGCAACAATAGCTTTTTCAACAAAATTATCAGAATATTTCTTGGCAATCGCCCTTCTTTCCATTGTGTCTGCGCTGCCGCCAGGAACAAGACCACCTTTTTGGCATCTTTTCCAAAGCACCTATCCCGATTCTATTTACGGCTTTAGCATTAAGAATGTATTCTCCACCGTGCAATATGGCAGGTACACCTTGTTGTGTTGGTGCTGGAATATATCCGCCTGTTTTATACCCCTCAGCCCCTCTTGCGGTTCTTCGTAATGTATCACCCCTAGCAGCAGCCGCAGTTTGTTTTAATAATGTTGTAGGCTGTATTCCTCTTTTGCCTGCAGCAATAGCAGCTAAATATGTATCAGCAGAACGATAACCTAGTAATCCAGTTCCTGTATTGCTAGCATTACCAGTAGCGTCAGCACCACCGCCAGCAGCGGCATCATTTGCAGCATCAATAGCTGCTTTAAGCTGTATGTATTTCAAAATTGCTGGGTCAACATTTTTAGCCATCTTGTCCATTAATGCTTTATTCAATTCAAGAGTATTTTCAAAATCTCGCAACATTTGTAGATTGCCATCTTTAATTGCCTGATTAAACACAGCCGTTGGATCTGCTTCATCAAATGCTTTCTTAAATGGTTTCAAGAATGCTTCTTGTACATCTACCAAAATTGTATCTTTTGCTTCTGTAAAATTAGAATGCAAATCTGTTGTTATAGCGCCAAAAGCTTCTACAACAGCCGGCCCGCCTTCTCCCATCTTGTCACCAATGGATGTAAGCATTCCAAGAGTTACGCCAATAATTGTATTTTCACTAGCATCTTGACCAAGACCATATTTAGCACGAGCTTCTGCTACTAATAAATCAAGACCGGTTGAAAATGCACCAACAACTTGATTTGGCATTTTATCAGCGACAGTCGTGGTGAATTTTTCAAACATCTCCCCAAATTGCTGATTCATTGTGCTAGATGATGTATTAGCAAGAGTTTCTAATTCTTTTTGCATTACTGCATATTGCTCAATTGTTACTGGGCCAATCTTAATTATGTCAGCAGCAGCTTTTTGGAATGCTTCAATTTGAAGATCAAACAATTCACCAGCTTTTTCTTTAGCCTCAGCAATTGCTTCTCTAAGAGCCGCCAAGTTCTCTGCTGCCAAGTCTTTTCTTCGGCTATCAGCAAGAGAAGCTTCATCGGCAATAGAACTCTTTTCCGCACCTTGTTGTTCAAGGTCAAGCATACGAGCATCATCAACACGACCTTCATAGATGGCAAGAGCACGATTACGAATATAATTAGCACGATTCAAATCTCGGTCATCAAGAATCTTTCTTAAATTCTGTTGATATTCTTTTGTCTTTGTTAAGGATTCTTCTGCTTTTTCTAGTTTTTCTAGAGTCTTAAGCTGAACATCAAAGACCTTAAGACCAGCTTCTTTTTGTTTTTTCATTGCCGCAACAGTTGCGTCAATCATTTTTTCTAGTGCAGACTTAAATGCATCACGAACATAGTCTTGTAGTTTTTGAGCAGCTTCTTTTATTCCATCTTGAATTGCCTTGCCGACTTTATCACCAGCTTTGCCGGCAGAATCACCCATCGCATTGGCAATTGCTTCACCACCGGCTTCTCCTAGTTCTGTACCAGCATCTTTAATTGATTTTTTGCCTGAAAGTAAGTTTCCAGTACTTTGTTTTATTCCTTTTTTTGTTCCTTTATCTAAAGTTTTAGTAATATTGTCAGCAATTAAATTAACACCTTTTTTGGCTAAATTACCTCCGCCATCAATTACTTTATTAATGCCATTTGTAGCTGTTGAAATTGCGCTAGATATAGCACCGCCTGCTCCTTTAACAGCATTGTTTAACCCACTCATCAACTTTCCCATTCCTGGAATTTTGCCAATAAGATTTATTACGCCTCTAATTGCTAAAAGAACTCCTTGAATAAGACCGTTAACAATTCCCTTTAGCAATAAAGTAACAATGCCTTTAGCTAATCCTGTAATGATGGAAATAGTTGCCGTAGCCAGCAACTTCCAAAGATTAATAAATGCTTTCCCTAAGAAACTAAGTGCTGCTAGCAAATAACCAAATGCATCTCCCCATGCACCTTTGAATACACTAACTACAAACATAACTATATTAGTTATAGATTGAAATACTGGTTTTACGATATCTGTTAAGAAATCAGATACTACGGACCCGACAAATTCTATTACTCCTTCTAATTTTGCAAATGCCGCTCCTATCCCTTGGGCTGCTCCCGCCCCGCCTTCTGCTCCTTCACCGAATACTGCAAACAAATCAAAAATTGGTCTAAGAACTTCTATTACAGCATTTTTAATTACAAAAAAAGCTTGACTTAGTGCATCAAGTGCTGGCTTAGCAGTTTCTTTAAATTTATCAAAATTTTTCACTACTGCAAAAACAGCGACCCCAATAGCTAAAATTATTGCACCAATACCAGAAGTAAGAAACATTAGTTTCATTACTTTCATCATTACAGTAACACTTTTAATACTTTTACCAAAAGCCATCATTGCTGTTTTTGCTTTAGTCATTGCACTAGGAGCACCTTGGCCAAATAAAGCATATTGAGCATTAAGTTTAGTTATTGCTTGTCTGGCATTATCGGTTGCCTGAGTCAACACCTTACCGGGAGTTCCGAGAATATCTGTTGCTTTGTCTGCTAACTTAACTCCGCCTGCTGACATAGCGGCTCTTGCTGTAGTTGCTCGCGTTACAGTTCTGCCAATAGACCGACCTACTGCTCTAGGAGCTGCTGCTAGTGTAGCACCAGGATCTCTTGCAAAACTTTTTATTCCAGATACAGTTTTTTGACCAAAACTTCTTAATGGATCAGTAACAGGCGCAAAGAATCTACCGGTTGCAAGCTGATTAGCTCTTGCTTCAGATATTTCCCTTCCTCTTCTGGTGAAGAATTGTGTACCCAGTTCATCTGTGCGAATACCTTTTGCTTCTAAAAATGGATTTCTTTGAGCAATTGTTCCAGCTCTTGCAAAATCGGCTACAGCTGTCGCTCTAGCACTGGCGTCTGCTTTCTTTAATGATTTCAGCAAAGATGAATAAACAGTTGCAAAGTTTTTCTCTTTGACAGACATTTTTGCACCTGTCGTTTGCTTTGTAAGAACATTTTGTGCTTGCTTTAGAATTTTTCCTTCCGCTGGCGTTAGCGATGCATCTGGTGCTTTACCAACAAATGCTTTCATTGCTAATTTCTCTGCGTCAGCAAACCTTCTTCCACCACCTGGCAACACAGAAGTTCTGTCTTTTAGTGGCAAAAATGTTCTTGTATCTAAACGTGGTGGCTTATATCTTGGTCCAAATAATTTTGTATTGTCTGCTGTTAATTTAGCAATAGCGTCTTCGCCAGTATCTACAACCGCTGAGCCTTTAAAAAATTTATTAAAATATTTTGCCAACACAGGACCTTTAAATTGTTTATTAAGCAATGCATTGTGTGCTGTTAATTGAAAATTAGTTCCTCTAATTGCATGACCTAAACCAACAAACGCTCCTGTTTCTGTCGCTAGTTTAGGAATAAATACAGCAATGGCTCTACCCAAAACTCCGGTAACAGCTTGCATGGTTCCGATAGCAAGAACTACTGGGCCAAGAGCTGCTAAAAATGAGGCAATTGCTGTAACAACTTTAGAAACCCGTTCTCTAAACTCTTCAGTGGAGTTATTCCATTTATCCATCAACTCCTGAACTTTGTCGCTTAATTTTTTAAGTGTGGGAATTACTGCTTTAAGAATATCTGCAGCAAAAAGTTTAAAGTTGTTTTTTAATCTCTCTGTAACAACCGACAAGGATTTAAGAGATTCTCCTAATTCAGCATTTGCGACTTCCGCAGCATTAGACGCACCAGCAAGCTCAACAATCATTGCTCGACCAGTCTCTGTTCTTACTTCAGAAACAACATCTCTTCCTTTAGTTTGTTTTTCTAATAGAATTCTGTCAGCAACAGCTTTTCTTGCTTCTTTAGCTGTTTTAATTTGAGCAGCATTAACTTTTCCAAAACCTTCAACCATCTGTCCGCTATGCGCAGTTGCGATTCTTGCAATAATACCAATATCTTTAAAATTATTAACGGTTTCTGGAAGTGATGTTTTGTTTAAAGCATTAAATTCTCTTAGTGCGCTTTCAGCAACACCGGCTAATAAACCCTCAGCTGTATTTGCACCTCTAGTAGCAATATTTAATTCTTTATTGAACAAAGAAAGTTGCTCAATGGCAAGAAACATACGTGGTCCCTGTCGTTTTTCAAACAAGTTTGACATCAATTTCATCGCCCCTTCCATTCCCGCTTCAGAAGCCATAACCTTGTCAAAAATTTCAGTAATAGACTGCAAACCTGTTAAACCTGTTTTAGCGGCAGTAGCGAATGCACTTGTCTTATCTCCTGCTTCGCCAAATGATTCAGCTAGAGCGTTTAGGATTTTAATGTTTTTAGTTGTTGGGCTTAGTGCTCTCTGCAAAGACACTTTAATTGAGTTAGCAGATGCTCCAACATCCAAACCGGCAGCTTTCATTGGGGCAAGCAAAGCTGCTGCTTCTGTCATAGACAAGCCAAATGAAACAGCCATTGATGCAACTTCGGGGAATGCTTGGCCTAAATCTTTTAGAGTTAATGCTGTTACGTTTTCAATAGCATTAAACAAATACATCTGAGTAGTAGCGGCTTTAACGGCAAGAGCTTCTCTATCAATAGCACGAGTCATCCCCTTAAAAGCGCCGGTATTTTCGTAAGCCCTAACTGATTGGAAATATAATGCTTGAGTTAAATCTTGTGCCCCGCTAATATCCATTGCGCCGAGTTTTTCAATTTGCGCAGTTAGTTCTGTTAAAGCCAAAATACTTTCGTGACCATTAACACCCAATTCAGCAAAGTCTGAGGCAAGTCCTACAATAAGTTGTTTTGATACACCATAATTGGAACTAATTTTTGTTAGTTCATTATTTAAAGAATTAAAAGCATTAATTAATCCTTGAACTTGCTTTGGAGAAGCCCCTGCTCCAAGTTTTCTATTGGCTTGCTCAGCAGACATTGCGACATTATCAAGAACTTTGGTTAAACGAACTAATTCTTTATCAACAGCAAGAAGTTGTTGGAAACCAGTTCTTGCAAACAGCGTTAAAGGCGCTGTTAAGTTAATCATCAAGCTTCTACCTACGAATTGTGCGTCTTTACCAATTTTTTGAATTCTGGTAGATGTTGCCCGTAGGTCTGAACCGAATGCTCGGATTCGCATTCCTCGCAATGCCCTATCCATTTCTTTAAGTTCAGTTATTGATTTACGGGCAGAATCTGCAAAGGCTTTATTACTTGCCCCAGCAAAACCAATTGCTGCGCGATATGCTCCGATTTCAGTTCTTATTCTTCTAGTTTCGGCGCCAAGAGCTTTCTGATTAGTAATTAATCCTTTAAGTGTTTTAGCGTGATCATTGGCGCTTCTTGCACCTATACCCAGAGCTTTAGCAACAGCTTGACTATGGGCATCTAATTTTTTAAGCGGTATATTTAGATCAACTAAACCTTTGTTTAATGAACGCAAAGAAGCGCTTAAATCAGTGATTGATTTTGCGCCCTGGGTTGCAACATTAATTATAATATCTACATCAGACATAGTTGTACCAATATAAATTATCGCAGTTTATTGGCAAAAAAGCAATTATCATTCTGTGCTATAACCCAAGCCAAACCCTTGTGGGAGCATTCTTATTTCAGTTTGGGTAATGGCATGTTCTCTTACGTTATCTGACTGATCGTACCAGTCGTCTTCAAAGTTAACCTCAGCTCCTTGAGAAGCGGCAAGAGCTTTCATATTTTTACTAAACTCGTTAGTGCATGCACGATAAAGCAAAAACATCTCGTGCAGGATTAATGACTCTTCTAGTTGCTCAAGACTATGCCAAGCACCTGTCTGTACAAATATCTCTGATTCGTATTTTAATAAGGGTATATCTCCCCAAACAAGGGGTGAACTACCTTCACCCCCAACCCCACTTACTGGTTTGGGTCTGAGCCCATGGCGGCAGCCATTACTTCACCGAATGTTCTAAGGTCAAGAACATCTTCAAGCAATTCTCTATTGGCAGACAACGCAGGGTCGGCTTTGCGCAAGGCAATTGCTGCTGCAGAAATCATTTTATCAATGTCCTCATCAGTCATGCCTGCTTCATCATTAGTTTTCATTTCGTTTGCAACCTTCATAAATTCACGCAAATGTTTAATGGTCAAGGGCTTAACAATTCGTTTGACACCATCAGCAAAAGTAATTTCCGTTCCTTTAAAAAGATCTACATTCTTGTCACTCATTTATTTACCATCCTTGTTTGTAAAGGGAAAACCCCTTGAGCAAAGTATATCACACTTGCTCAAGGGATTTTCTCAATTTGGTACAAATTTTATATATATTTGTAAAATATTACGTTTGGTCAATGATCTTGCCGTATTCGTATCCAGTATCGTCTGTTACTGGGAGAATTCGGAAAGAAACTTCAAACAAAGTAGCCTCTTCACGCTTCATCGCAATCATTGAAGAAGCAAAAGATACTGCTCGTTTTGTATTAAACTTACGTGTCTTTGTTAACGAAGCCGTTGAGCCTGGTGCATTTCCAACAATTTGCAATGCGTATTCAAAAGGATACACTGATTGCGAACCAAACATGAAAGTTTTCGTGTTGGCGCCATCTTGGTTTGCCTTAACATCTGCGTTACCGGTTACATTATCGTAGTTCCACACGGTTGCCAAGTTGTTCAATGTACCTTCAGCAAGGGTTGTCTTAACCATTACTTTGACTTTTGATTGAATTACTCTTGCGGCATCACCGTACTGGTCAATTTCAATGTCAACCATATCTGGCTCCCATGAAATTTCTACGCCGCCCGTTGTTGCTCCTACATCCGTAAGATTATTAAAATCGGCAAGCGTCATTGCTGTATTAGATGTTCCAGTCTTAACTGTGGCTTCACCAACAAGAATATTTGAAACTGTTACTGACATTTTATTCCTCCATAAATTTTACTCAAGGATAAATATTTTTTTACCCCTGCGGTCCCGCCAAGAAGATATTTTCTTGGCGTGATCTGGGTTTATCTCATTTGAACGGGTTCCGACACCAACGCCTTTCTGCCATTCAAAATCATAAACCTTAGAACCTAATTTAACGACAAAACCAGGAGTCTTGCCGATATATGTAATTACATTATACTTCATATATATTTATTCTACCACAAATCAGGAAAGCCCTACGGAAATTAGATAAAAGTCCATATCCATCAAGTACCAACCTTCTTTTTCTATAGGTTCTGAAAGGTTTGTAGAATATAAAAATGAATTTAAAATTCTAACATTTGCACTAGGGATTGTCCCCTGAACTTGGTCTGATTTCCCAAGTAATTCAATAAATCTTTCAGAAATACTAAATAAACGAGACACGTCTGAGTCATAAATTGAATATCTCACCGCATCTCTTCTCATCCAATATGATTTAATTGACGGGGTGCCTGGTTCGTAATAATAGACCACAAATGGGGCCGCTTCGGAGCCATACCCAATTACCGGAAAAAAATTCATAACTTTGCCAGCAATGCTTGTTAAAGTAGCATCAGCTTTTAAAAATGTATTAACGTCATACACACTTATTGGCATAATTAACCTCTTGGGATATCAGTCATTGGCGCCCTTACCCCACCTTTCTTGCCAAAGCCTTCTTTAGTTAAAGACTCCTGAATCAAACCCACAACTACTTGCGCAGCCAAAGCCCTTACTTCACTTCTTCTACTTTTAATTCTGGCTTTTCTTACCCGAGTATAAAATTCTCCATAACCTGCCAATACACTTTCTTTACGAAGTTTCATTGCTCGTCTTTGTTTTGGATATATAAATCCTCCACCTTTTTTACCAGTTAATACTATTGAGGAAGCAATTTGTAAGTTTCTTCCATCTTTGCCCGTTTGAGAACGCTTATTTGGACTAATAATTAATTTTGCCCCCACTGGTCCATACGGCATGGCTTTTACATCCAAGTATCTAGCGGCCCTAGATATTTCTGGTAGCCGAACTTTTACTTTTTCAACAGCCGCCAAAATAGCTCTCATCTGCGCGGCTTGAAGCCGAAGTGGGAGGGTTTGTGTATAAATAGCAGCATATTCCATCTGTGCGCTTGCGGTTCTGTTAAGAGTGATTTTAAGCATTTTCTACTACCTTGCGACATGTTAAAAGAACATGCCTGATTTTGCCGTTTAGCCCAGTTTGTTTGTGAATATTAATTATTTCTACTGGCCCAGATTCAATGACATTACCATATCTGTCAATTACATTACTTATTCGATTATTGTAAGAAGCATAGCTAGCATTTTTATACGATATATAAAATTCTATTTCATCAATGTTTTCTGTATACGGCTCTATTCTTCTTTCAGAAGAAATTGCTTGATACAACGCTTTTATAGTTGCGGCTAAGGCGTAGGTGGTAGTCCTTTGCCCTGCCGCATTAACAGTTGTGGTTTTAGTATAAACATCAATTTTATGCGGTAATTTTAAAAAAGTTCCGTGCGACATTTAAACCACATAATCCATCACAAATAATGTGTAATCCATTAACAAAACATCTGCGTCAATATTTCCAGTAGATTCATAGAAAGACACATTTTTCTTTGTTTCGTATTCAATGGTGTCCATGTCAACGCGATAAATCCCGTGCCGACGAAATTCTGAATCGTCATTCATAATGTCTTCTAAAAGCAGATCAGCTGCTTGCTCAATATTGTTCGGTACAAATTGCCAACCAAAATCGCCTTCAATTTTATAGTCATCTTCAATATCAAATTTTGCAGATGAAACAATTGTTTGAACTTTTTCTATATATGATTTTTTATATTGAAGATAGTATGTGCTATTAAAATTATGAGGTTCTTTAGTTTTTTCAATATTATTTAGTGTCGCATCTGTGCTGTTATGAACCACAGCCTGGTCGGAATCGCCAAAGTTGGCCGTGACTACTCTTAATGTAGTGATTGGGATAGGTAAATGAATTATTTTTTTACCACTTCCTTGAATTTCAATATATTTATTTGGATAGTAATCAAAAGATTGACCACAAAATGTATTAATAATATTTCTAACCTTTGTTTCCATTTTGTCAAATTTGTCAAAAAAATCAGATTCTAGTTCTGGATGATCTTCAAAAAATGTTGTACTGTTAATATACGGTGTGTAAACATTAATATATTGAGACTGGGTATAAGATGTGCCGCTCATTGTATAAGTAAAATCAATTCTATGTTTCCCGGCAGAATTCAAAATGTAAACACCAGATGCTTGCTGACCATAGGTAATTGTGTATACGCCTGCGCTTGTTCTTGTAGCGTTTGTTGGCCCACTTACTTGTGAACCAAATTCGTGATATAAACTCGTTGATACAACATTGGATGCAGGATCGCTTGGTAGGGTAAGGGTTAATGTCTTACTTGTATTGATTTTTACATCATCCATAATAATCAATTATAACAGAAAATGCGTTTTAGACCTTAAAAGGTTTGCATGGCTACTGATACTTCTAAGTCAGCAACCTCTGTATCAAGATTTGAATTGGCGATTGCATCTGTTATGTTAAATGAAATAACAGTGTTGCTTGCATCTTTATAAAATAAAATTCCATCAGCATAATTGATTGCCAACTCTCCGTGCTCCAGCGAATTACCAACCGGAGCGGCGTTAGCAGTCCCCGATCTTTTAAGTTTTACAATGTTAGCCATTGTTTCTCCTAATTAAAAACTACCACCATCTACAGTCACATTATCAAGGTTTGTTCCGCTTAATACTGTGGTGCCAGCAATTTTAAAAACTTTTCCTGCTAAAATATTTATATGTTCCGATGATGTCCAAGAATCGGTGGCATCAACCCAGTTAAATGTTTTATCTGTT
>Ga0194129_10009030_pt1 | contig 11311 bp, 17 predicted proteins | sample TA2KigCa35mmetaG_FD_150862 | JGI IMG/M metagenome (GOLD analysis project Ga0194129, IMG submission 150862) | Freshwater microbial communities from Lake Tanganyika, Tanzania - TA2015038 Kigoma Deep Cast 35m | ecosystem: Environmental > Aquatic > Freshwater > Lake | place: Tanzania: Lake... | reverse complement strand
ACCGCGTTGACGCGCACATCCGAGAACACATTGATGGAGTTTGCACCAAACACGTAGAGGAAGTTATTGGCGCTGACCATCTGCGTGATGTCGCCGTACAGCGTTCCATCCGTGATCGTGATGTTGCCTGAGCTTATCGAAGTGAAATCCGTGTAGGACTCCACAGCACTGAAATAGACCGTGCGCCCCTCCGCAATCCACACGCGACCCGAAAAAGTCGCAATCGCTTGTCCGTTTTGTGAGAAGAGCGCAGCGGTTGCGGTTGCGTTTGTGCCCGCTCCTCCTGCAATCGTGACCGACGGGGCACTCGTATAGCCCGATCCTGGCTCTGTAATCGTGATGCTGTTGATAACTCCTGACGATTGTGTCGCGGTCGCGGTCGCCTGCACGCCCCCTGTCTGGTTGGGTGCACCAATCGTTACGGTCACCGGATCGGTATACCCTGAACCTCCTGCGGTGATGGTGATGGTCGCTACGCTGCCAATCTTGACCAGATTGGTTCCGTCCCAGTTAAAGTATCCCTTGCTCGGCGTGATGATCAACGCACGTTCGTTCTTCCACTGCGCTACCTTGTTCCCGGCGTTATCAAAAGTCCCAGCGGCTGCGACCGTTGTCAATACATTAGTAGACAAATTCAACGCTTCGCAACTGCCATCGGTTTGGAAGATCAGCAGGAAGTTGACGCCTGCAATGTTGATCGGTGCGCTGTACTCTGGTACGCTTGCGGTGATCGCAAAGAGCGCTACGGTTCCACCGCCTGCAAGCGTTCCTGTTGCCGTCGCCACGATGATGTCCCCTACTGCGGGGATGGCGGTCAGCGTACTAAAGAAGGCTTGCCATTGCGCGAGACTGCTTCCAAGCGCAGCAACACGATACGTCTTCCCGGTAATTACCGAGGTTCCTGCTGTAGCAACCGCTGGAAAAGACGTTGGCACGATACGCAAATTTCCGAATCCAATCGGCATTGCGTTTTCCAACCACGCAAACTCGTTTTGATCAATCGCGGTTCGGTTGGCCTTGGTGTTAAGACCCTTGAAGTCCTTCGTGACATGATAGGACTTGCGCTGCTCGGTCTGCGCCATGTCAGTATGGCGAACTGAACGCCGTCGGCAATCTGCGAGTCATGGAGGAGGCAATCACTGCGCGTGCCTGCTTGTCATACTCCACTTTAAAGATCTCGGCCTCGCCGTAACTCTGCTCCTTGTACTTGGCAAGGTAGGCTGCGTAGAATTTGATTGGCGAGGTGTACGGTGCGGGAATAGTTTCGGCTTGCGAGCTAGAGGTCAGCGCCTCGGGCAACACTACGGCATCGACTTCAATGACATAGGTTTGATCGGGGATTGGTCCGAAATACACTGTGGTCAGACCGTAGAGCGAGAACGCAATCGGCCTGCCTGTGTAGTTCTGCCAGAACCGGAGTTGCGCGTTGAAGTCGGTCCACGCCAGATACCGCAATGGGATACGCGTGTTTCCCCAGTACAAATTGATGTTTAGGACATCAAGTATGCTTGCTGCATACGCGGGTAGCGTTAGAGCCGTGAGATCGAGCGTCTCAACATTGACGACTGCTGAATTTGTGTCTAGATAACGCAGACAACCTGTATCACGAACGATACGGTTGCGCGCATCGTTGATGTAGTCGGTTAACTCTGTGTCAGTCCAGAATACTCCGGTCGCGTCGTGCAACAGCCGCCGTACCTCGGTAATGTATCCCGAAAGAGTTGCCATTGCGGTCTCATACGTTTGAGGTTTTTGGCTCCATCACCTGTCGGGGCAACAGATGACAGAGCTACTCAACCACCAGAGGGGCTAACAACTGGTTCCTTAGAGCGTCAGGATGTCGCCAAACACATACACATCTGCGGTCGCAGCCCCTCCTTGCGCCGTCGTGAGCGACAGGTACAAGTTCGGGATGCTGGACTTCACGGTAATGTTTGCGCTACCTGCGGTGTTCAAAGTCAAGTCTAGAAACAGCGCTGATGTAGTCAACGTGGAGTACGCTTGCGCTGCCGCAACGACCGCTGTCCCGCCTTTGTTTACAGCGGTATACACGCCGCCTGCTGCGGTGCTTAGGCTCGCAGACGCATTGGTGACGACAATCCTGCGCAAAATAAATTTGGCGGGCGCGTCGTACATCACGATCTGCTGATCCGACGTACTGTTGTAGTCTGCTCCAATCAGACTGCCAAGCAGGATTCCTCCGAATCGTGTCGGCAATTCATTGGCAACGCGATTACCATCCATGATTCACCTCACGTTGCGTTATAAGTTCCCGACACTGCCAACCCGCCATTAACGGTAAGAACCAACGCAGTGACCGTTCCCGACGACGACACCCATTTGACATTGATGCCATCCGAGAACACAGTTCCCCCCGTGTTGGCCGCAATCAGGGTTACCCAACTCGTTCCGTTGTTCGCTTGGATTGATAGATTCGCAACAGGATACACCAAATAGAGACCCGCAGGAATGATTACGTCAGCACCTGCTGTGACTGCTTGGGTTTGGTAGTCAAAATACGCACCAGCGGTATCGGTATTTGTCGAACTTGATGCAAGGATCAGTTTCGGTAGACCAAGAGCCATGATGTCCTCCTAGAGCGTGAGCGAGTTGTAGCCCGTCACCTTTGTCATCGACTTAGGCTTGGTACTGACAATCTCGGCAATGGTCAAGACCGCTCCGACATACCCAATTTGCCAATTCGGGAGCGTGGATTCGAACCCTGTAAAGGCAAACTGTGCTTGATTGTGTACATAGAGCGACAGATAGTTGCTGTTGAGCAGGTAGAGCGTGCCTTCTGGGCAATACGGATCGGGATAGATTGGGATGCCTGCCACCATCAAGGCCCGGAACGCTGAAGTTGGACCTTCTTCCCCTGTTGCAAAGTTCGACCCAGGCGTGATCATGTAGGTTTCTTGCCCCACAAAATCTTGCGCGAGTAGCGTCCAGGTTCCAAAACCGCATACGCCAAACGTCGGCATTTCTGCTGATTTCTTCACCGTACCGCTGATGTACTGAAGGACGTTTTGCCGCGTCGGATTGACCGAGCCTGCGGCGTATTCGCTCGACGCCCACCAACTATAGGTGGAGCGGTTCAACCCTGCATAGGTGCCTGCGGAATCCACGGCGATCGGAAGACCTGTGAACCTTTGGGTGTTGGTGCCGTCATCCGTGTACGCGGAGGTTGCCATCGCATCCATCATGACGTTGGTGCAATCGTTCATCCGCGCCTCGATCAGCGGGATGATCGCATAGTCCTGCTGCACTGCACCTTCCATCCCGAGGAACGGCACCGGCGCAATCATGAGCTTCAGATTCCACTCAGCGTTGTAGGCACCCTGCTGTACTGACGGTTGCGCAAACGATCCCGAGTAGTCCGACCATTGTGCGTTGACGAACTGCGCACCTTGGACTGGCACCGTGACCGAAGAGACACCGCCCGAGGCGGTCTGGCTGTTGGCAAGCAAAGCCGCCATCAACGGGGTTGAGTTGTAAAGTTGGACGATCAACTTGGGGATGAACGCCCGACGCGTCACATAAGTCAGTTCGTTGTACTGACTTGTGCCGCTGGCTGGGATGATACCGCCACCAATAGGCATGATTGATTTCCTTTAAGAAACGTAGCCCCTACTAAAGTCCAATCGGTCTGCGCGGTTGCCGCAACTCGGTCAGTGCCTGTTGTGCAGCATCACGTGCAGCATTCTGCGGGTTCTTGAAGAAGTTCTTCAAGTCCCAGTTGTTCAACACCGGAGCGCCCTGAAAGATCGGCGTGGGTTTGTCCACCGACTCCGCCTGCTTCATCCAGTTGAAATAGTCTGCTGCGGTATCATGATCCGCAATCCTCTTCTCGATCATGATCTTTTCGACCTCTTTGATTTCCTCGTCGCTTTGCACTTTCCCGGAGTTCTTCAACCGGTTGCGGCGCTCATCCAACACTTGACGGGCGTCGCGCTCCCGCAACTTCGCTTCGAGCGAGTCGATCTTGCTCTGCATGTGCTGGCGCGTGGTTTCCATCCGGTCTTGGATCTCGATTTCGGGAATCGGCAGATCTTGCCGGATCTTCTTGGTCAGGCGCAGCGCATCGGCACGCGTGGTTGGGTTGTCGTGCAGCTCTTTGGCGAGCAGTGCCAGTTCCCGGATGTCGCCATCCGAGAGGTTTTCGAGTGACATGTTTAGCCCCTAGGTCCGATCAGATGACTTTCTTGGTGTCACCCGGGTTGGACAAGTTCATGTTGTTCTTGCTACCGCCTTTGGCTGCGTCGGAAAAGCCGCCAAACTTGCTGAAGCGATGCGGGTTGACAATCTGCCCGTTCTCTTTCTTGTCATCCAGAGGACGGCGGATGGTTTGCGCACCGCGTGGTTTGAAAAGATCCATAACAATCTCCCTAGATAGGTAACGGAGGTGAACTGAGTCCTTGCACAGGCGCAGCCGCCAAAGACCGCATCGCAGGCGAAGCAGCCCCGGTTTGCGGCAAGGATTGTATCATCTGCATGATTTCTGCGGGAATCAACTCGCGTGTTCTGCCTCCGGTCTCGCCAAAAACCCTGGCAAGCGACGACAGCACATCCAGAATCTTTTTGCCTTCGACCGATTCTGCCCCGAAAGCCACCAGTGCCTGCTGCATCAGGTCCATTGCCATCTGCACATTGACCTTGGCACTCGCCTGATCGCCCTTCTTGTCTTCCGGCGTCAGCATCGGCGCACCCATCGGAGGTGTTTCTGCCCCCGATAGCGCGGGTTTGGGCGGTTCTTCCACCGGCGCAGGGGGTGTTGGTCGCCCGCCACGCATCACTTCCATCAACTTGTCCGAGGGTACGCCCATGTTTTCTCACTCAAATTAGTTCAGAGGAGAGAGGATGGTTTCCCGTCCCTCCCCCAAGAGAGCGCGGACTGACTACCGGCACCCTTTGCGTCCTTTGCGTGCCATGATGTTCTCCTATCCTGGCGCGGCCACCTGATTGCTCGGGCAAGCAGCCATACCCGTTGCTGCTGTCAACGACGGGTCTTGCGACCGCGCATCATCTTGCGTGCGTACATTTGCAACTCCTAACGTGACGACATTCGGTTATCGACTGGACGACTCCCGCGCTGGATGGCATTGCGTGAGAACGTCATTTTTGGAGCACGGGCCGTTTTGGCTAACGACTTCTGGGTCATGCGGGGCTGATCCCCAGCGGAACCATACGCTTGTTTCATGATCTATGCAACCCCCTGTAGTGCAGCGTCTGCTGCGGGTTCGGACATCTTCTTGAGATCGTCCTTCAGCAATTGTTTCATAGGTGGTTCGAGCAAGTCAATCAACCTTTCCTTGGAGATGGCTTGTGCCTTGAAGAGATTGAACGCCAACTCGCGGGTGTCTTCCATGAAGATGGGAGAGTTTGAGTGTGCATCGACCTTGACCACGAAGTCAGGCGTGAACTGCTCGGCAATGAACGGTGTGCCGTTCGTGTCTTCGTAGCGTCGATCCTCATACCGGCGCATCAGTTTCAGGTACATCGTTGCCACTTTTTCGAGCGCATCCTCGATGACCAGAGCGCGGCGTTTGGCACGGCTTGATCCCATGCGGGCCAGTTGTGAGGCGTGTCCAGCGCTGCGCACCCCGGTTTCGCCGCGTCCCTGCAACACCGACACGATGCCGGAGGCTTCTGCAAACATTGCATCGATTTCGCTAATTTCTCGGAATAGATCGTTGGGAATGCTGGGTGCGAGCTGCTCCACTTTTGCGTTCGGCTGATCGCTGTAAAGCAGTCCGCCGGCACGGTTCAAGGCGAAATTCTTCTCGTCCGGGATGCCGAGGAACCCGATCAACGCGGTCGGCGGTGAGACTTGCTTGTTGAGCAAATCGAGGATTTCGGACATGCGTTTGTTGCGCATCTGCTGCAAGAACACGAGGCGTGCCACCTCGGACATGCCCCAATAGTAGTCATATTGCGGGTTGGGGCACACCTGAATGAGCGGCACTTCGCCCTTGAGGTAGACCGAGGCCATCTCCCGGTCATAGATCACCACGTCTGGATCGGCAATGGTGACGAACTGGTAGTCATCGATCTTGTCGTTCCAGAGGTAGAGTTCGCGCATTTCCACCAAGTCTTCGGCCACGCGTGGTTTGTAGCGTGAGATGCCGCCAAGGTCGAGGTTGACGTTGCCATAGATCGTGGGGTTGACCTGCGACATGATGAGGCGTTCGACGCCTTCGGGCATGTCGGCCTGCGACTTCTCATTGGAGGTCACGCGCTTGACAATTTCTTCCCGGCGCGGGTGGTTGTACAGTCTGGAGTACAACTCGGATTTGGTGATGTAGTACTTCTGGCAGAGGGCTTCCTGCCGGTCGGTGTTTGAGAGGTCTTCGCGGAGCACTCCGACCTGTCCGGGTTCCACGACATAGGGATGGATGCCTTTGTTGTAGACCAGTTTGATGAAGGTACTGTTGTAGCACAGTGCCCAGTTGAGTGCCTGACTGAACATCTGATCCGCGTTCGAGTTGAGCCATTCGTCGTTGAGTGCTTGACTGAGTACAGGCACCTTGGAATGTTCTGTCTTAGACACAGACGCGCCGATGGAGATGCTGAACCGGGTGGTTTCTGCGGAGTAAAGAAACGACGCGAGCTGGTCAATGTGGGGGTAGATCTTGTTGTAGTGTGCGGGAGCCTCATCCGGTCCGCTGCCAAACAGGAAGAACGACCGCAAGGTCTGGTAGTCTGCCCGCCGTTCCTGGATGCTGACCATGCATTTGGTCGCCATCTGGTTGTAGAACGCCTCGCGCTCCAGCGGTTCGACGGGAATTTTCATGTAGGCACTTTCAGGTTTTCGTGATCACGCACGACGACTGCCGGACGAAGATGCGGCAAGGGTACGCCAGAATCCCGGATAGACGCAAGTCCTTGCACCTGTTCGCCTTTGATGGAACGCAGGTCGAATTGTCCGATCTGTGCAGGATTGCCCCACTGTACGCCAAAGTTGCGGTTGTTTGGCTTGAGCAAGGCGTGCTGCTGGTGATCGCCTTCGCGGGATGACTTGATGTCGGTCATCTTGAAGTCGCTTGCAAGGGAGCGCAGTGTGGTGTCGGCGTGTTTGGTGCGATCCGACTTCATGGACACGGGTTGCAGGAAGACCAGTTGCACCTCCTCACACCCGTGCGGGCACACGCCTTCGCTGCTCTCAAAGAACCCATGCACGGCGCATTTGTAGTCATGCACGACGGCCATTGATGCTCTCCATTTGTTCATCCAGTCGCAGGATGCGGAAGTCATACTTGTTGCGCACTGCGGAGTGTACTTTGAAACCGTCGGGCGTGAACACAATCCGGGTCTCCCGACGCAAGGCAGGTTTCGGATCCTTGCGGTACTCGATCTCCTCACGCCCCAGGCGGAAGCGCTTTTGCACCGTCTCGCCTCGAAGCAGCGCCCGGTAAGCCTTGCTTGCACGGTGTTGCAGGCTGGCACTCAAGGGAACCTCTTTGCGCAGGAACACATCCCGGAAATAGTGGCTTGATATGCCACACAAATCCGCAAACAGGTTGACGCTGATGCCCGGATGTGGATCGTCAAACACCCGGTCGATGAGCCGCATCAACTCCCGCTTACTGAAGTCTTCTTCCCGCATTGATTCCAAAACCTAGCTGCTGTAGGTAGTTGTTCACCTGCCGCCCGACCACTTGCGACTCGGGTGCAATGTCCTGCTGCTCTTTGACTGTAGCACGCGTCAGTCGCATCTGAATCAACCTCGGCTGAACCTGTTCCGCAAACGCAGCACACGCCAGCGCACTTGCCACCACCCGGTCATCCTTGTTCCTGCCATACGCATGAATGCTTGATCCGTCCCTCACAATCGCTTTCATCTCCTCAAGCAAGTCTACCGAGTAGACCTTCATCATGCCACGCTCAAACAGATCCTTGAAGTAACTCATCATCCGTTCCTTAGTGGCAATCGTCGTCTGCCATCCCAAGGACATCGTCGGGCCTCCCAGCGTGTCGTTTCTCCGCCACAAGTAGTGCTGCATGTTGCTCAACACTGCCGCCAGCCCAGTCCCGTAACTCTCCTTCACCGAAAACGCCTGCCGTCTCAGGTTCTTCAACTCATTCAACACCGCCTGCCCAGGACCGTTCACCTCCAGATTCAAGGTGCTGTTCCGATAAGCACCCGCCAAGTAACAAATCACCCAGGCAAACTGGTAAGTGTTCAACTCACTGGTCGCAAACTCAGCAACGTGATCCAAACCGTCCGCATACGCCCGGTACACCTGAATACAAAACCGATCCGCCCAATCTGAACTCCCATACGCAGGGTCGGCACCAATCACGTAGTACCCGTTCACATCCGGCTCCTGCCACACCTTCATCGTCGCCAAACGCTCAGTACTGCGCAACAACTCCGTGTCCACAAAAACCTGCCCAAGACTCACCCGGTAATAATCCACCTCCGCCTTCTTTGCCGCTTTCATCGCATCTGTACAACGTGCATTACTAAAGTAGGAACTGCCCGTCATGACAAACGCATAGTCCTCCGTCGGAGGAAACTCCTGATACATCAACGCATCATCTTTAATCCCCTCGGCAAGCTTCCATCTCCACCAAGCAATCTGCCGACTATTGACCTCAAAGTTGTACTGCCGCTTTACATCCCGCGTCCACTCCTTCTCCTCAGGACTCAACTTCCCATCCCAGTACACCTTGTACACATCCGTGTCGCCTGCAACCTGATACAACTCGTTCCTCCACCAACCACAAAAGATCGCATGCTGCGTCCTCGCCCTCTTGGCCGTAATGTACATGTCATGAAACATGTTAAACCCACGGGCAGTGCTCTCAAACAAATAAAGCCGGTTCGGATTCGTCTCCGCCAAACTGGCAAGCAAACTCGCTAACCCCTCCTCATCCCCCCAACTGCTCGTCTCCGTACCATGCAAAAACGTAATCGCCTTCCCCCTCCCCAAACTCCCCTTCGCCCTTATCCCCGCCACCTGATAAAACAACCGACTCCTGTTCTTCAACACCATCTGATTCCGATTATGCGTCAGCAACGGTATCTTGTACTCAGGAGGCAACCCATCCATGTACATCCCTAACGTCGTCCTGAACACATCCCGATTCTCCTCCGTGTCCGTCGTCAATGTACCCTGAAACCCAGGGTTAATAAAATGCCAATACAAATCCAGCGCCAAACTGATCGTCGTAATCCCTAACTGCCTTCCCTTCAAAATTACAAAGAAATGCTTCCCCTCCTCTAACCCCTTCCCAATCTGCTCCATCACAAACCTCTGCGTACCCAGCAACTGAGTACCCAGCTTTCGCATCCCCTGCTCCTTCGTCTCTACCGTCAACTCACGGCAGAAACGCTCAAACTTCCTCACATCAAACCCCATATCACACCTCCATCACCACCATCCTACCAGAAACACAATTTCTTCTGGGGGGAAGAATGGTGGGGGGCACGCGCCGAGGCACCCCCCTGGCCCATCGATCGACCACCACGCAAGCCCGAGAGCCGCGCATTGCTACCCAGCCGCCCCATACCCAAGAGCGCCGTCCAGGATCCTAGCAGTGTCCAGCGTGCGCGCTTTCCAGTAGCGCGGCACTGCCATGCCCGTCCCCATAACCCTGCGCAGTCGCCATAGGCCTGCAATCGAGCATTCGGATGCCATGCAATACCGCACTACCGCCCTACCCCATAATCCGCCCGAGGCCCCTATAATGGGCGGACGGTGATAGACCCCCATTCCATCCCACCAAGCCTAAGATCTATCTATTGTATACGTATTGACCGTCTATCGGCCGGATGAATGGTACCCCACTTTTGATACTTCCGTAGGGGGTGCACCCCTTCTGACTGAGCGCATGATGATGATTGTGCACTCTGCACTTTACAAAGGAGATACCATGACCATACTCTCTAAACTCCTCACTGTCTTTGCGGCACTGAACGGACTTGCGCTGCTTGCATCCATCGTTTTACCGGTTTTGATGGCGGCCACGGTTATCACTCCGGCGCTGTTGATTGGCACGACCGGTGCAGTGTGCGGTGCAGCGATCATTGTCGCGTATGTCGTTTGCTTCGTATTCTTGTCTTAACACACTCAACAATCTGGAAGGATTACGATGGATATTGCAAAACTCATTACGGATCGCATCATCGCAGAGCTTGAGGCAGGCACTGCGCCTTGGGTTAAACCTTGGTCAGAGGCATGCGAGGCTTACAACCCACTCTCAGGAACCGTGTACCGTGGCATCAACCAATTCTGGCTTGGGATGCACGGCATGGGACGTTCAAATGCCTGGATGACGTTCAAGCAGGCAAGCGCCGCGCGTATGCGCATCAAGGCGGGTTCAAAAGGTGTTCCGGTCGTGTTCTGGAAAACCCTCGAAGTCGAGCGTACTAAGTCGAACGGTGAGGCGGAGACGGCCACGGTTCCCATGCTTCGCAGCTACTATGTGTTCAATGCAGACGATATCGAGGGTGCTGCATTCTCGCGCGACCGTGCAGCGTTGACCGGAACCATGGACAGTCGCGTCACTGCCGTTGTTGAGCGATTGTGTCTTGCGGGTGGTGTACAACTCGCTTCCGGTGCATTCTATAACGGTTCCCGTGACTGCATTGGCATGCCTGCATTCGGGGACTTTAGATCAGAGGCCGACTATGCAGCGACTTTGCTGCATGAATGCACTCACGCCACGGGCCACGCTTCCCGGCTGGATCGCAAGCTCGCCAACCGCTTTGGCACTGAAGCTTATGCCTACGAAGAACTCATCGCCGAGTTAGGCGCTGCAATGCTGTGTATGCGCACGGGAGTCGATGGCAAGCTCCAGCATGCATCCTACATCGCCTCATGGTTGCAAGTCCTGCGCGGTGACAAAACTGCAATCGTCAAGGCGGCGAGCGCTGCGCAAAAGGCGTGCGACTACCTCACCGCAACCCAAGCCGCCGAGGAACTCGCAGCGTAGCAGAGTCTATCGGTTAGCCTACCGATGGTGGGCTACACGATGCACTTCGCATCGCAATTAAGGAGACGCCACCATGAAAACCACCACAGTTAAGATATCGGAAGGATTCCACTCCGTTCGGCCCATTACCCTGCGCATACGGAATGACAAAATCACGCCGCACCAGCGGATGCGCCTGATGAAGCATATGTGCGGCATCAAGACCTGCACCTGCCAGCCATACCACGGTTGGCGCATCGAGGGACTGAATGATGGGTGGTTCTTGTTCTTGCTGAGCCATGCAGAATGGAGGGAATATAAAAATAGGCGGGATGCACGATGAAACGCTCCAGCACCCTTACCCTCATCATCGGCGGAGCTTCGTTCGGAGCAG
>Ga0194129_10009029_pt1 | contig 11313 bp, 11 predicted proteins | sample TA2KigCa35mmetaG_FD_150862 | JGI IMG/M metagenome (GOLD analysis project Ga0194129, IMG submission 150862) | Freshwater microbial communities from Lake Tanganyika, Tanzania - TA2015038 Kigoma Deep Cast 35m | ecosystem: Environmental > Aquatic > Freshwater > Lake | place: Tanzania: Lake... | reverse complement strand
TATTTTTCTAAAACTCTATTAGCTTCTTTTATTCTCTCTTCAAATGTAAATTCTTGTTTGAATGACATTATATAATATAAAAAAAGAGTATTTAAATTTAAATAATTACATTTCAATTCTACGATTTCTACTATTAAAATACATTTGAGCTTTTTCAAAATCATGATTGGACGTTGGTTTTTTATAATTACGAATAACTGGAGTAATAAAGCTTCTAAATTGAAGCATTTCATCACAAAATTCTTGAATTAGTAAATGATTAACATCGTGCCATTTACCTTCATTACATTCTATTAACAAGTCGGTTGCTTTGTTGAAAGTAACAGCAGAGAATATAATATATGTATCAAGACTTTTTTCAATGATTTTTGGTAATAATTGATTAATCATTCTATACAATTCAAGGCTATGTTTTATTCTGTTTTCACAGTCAAAAGAAGTATTGATTTTTGTAAAATATGATTTACAATTTAATATAAATTCATCTTGTAATTGAAGATCTCTATCTTCAATAAGCTTTTTCATAGTTCTGGTGACGGCAGGCATTTTCGTTGAGTAGATGTTGATTCGTAAGCGTTAATAAATGATATTTACATAAGTGTAAGAAGTGAAAAAGTATTTCAATTTTTTTGTTTAAAGCCTAAAACAGGTCTAACTAAAAAAATATAAATTTAAAATAAAATAAAAAATGTTATATCTTACTCTTAACCTTAAAAACAATTTTATTTAATAAGTTACAATGTTAAACAAATGGAGAGTGTTGGCCAGTAGGGTTTTCTAAATGTCTATTATAATTAACACACTGAATATGAAATTTGCCGTCTTCATCTAAGTCAATTATACTGGTTGAAACAAATAACTGAAATGTATAATAGTACTAAAACAATCATAGTAATAATCATAGTAATAATGGTTATATAAATGACCTTTTTTCGATTGATTGTATTTTTAATATCTTGTGCTTTTTCTCTATATGTGCCAGGAGGACAGAGTATTTCTTTGGTCGCTTCCCAACACAAAGGACGTTTATCATCTATAGAATGGAAACTTCTGGTTTTCATTTTTTTACAATTGTGATATTTAGATTGTTGTCTTATGCTAGATTGAACAAAAGTAATTCATTTTTTTTGTTTAAAGCCTAAAACAGGTCTAACTAAAAAAATAAAAATAAAAAAATAAAAATAAAAAAATAAAAATAAAAAAATAAAATAAAAAAGGTATAAGAAGTATACTCTTAACCTTAAAACAAATTTATTTAATAAGTTACATATTAACAAGTGTGGCTAAGAAGCCCATATTTCTAGTCCATTCGATTTCGCGTAAATAGGTTTCCATTTCTGCGCTGCTAATATCTTCATACATGATGTTTGTATCATTATGTTGTGGAAAGGTGGAAATAACATCTCTAAGTTGAAGAGTTTTGACTGGGTCGACTTGTACAGGTAGATTTTCGTACCACTTTTCTCTCTCTGAATCGATTTCAGATAAATATTCATCAATATCATAATCATCCGTGACATAAACGACACGAACTGTTTCAAAATCAGCTAAAGAGAGAATATTGTCAGAAGGTTCTGAAAATATGGTTAGACCTCTGCGTTTGTTGGTAAATTTGGTGAAGTCGTTATTGATAGATACGGACCACCAATCATCGTCCTTATAAACGAGTCGAGTTTCGGTAGTAGAATTGCAAAGACGCTTAATAAAGCTATAAGCAGCTTCAGATTCATACCAATAATCGAGTAGGATATAGGCACGATTATACATTTTGTTATTTTTATAAGGTTGAATATAAACCTTGCTGACCTCTGCTAATTTATTTTTGCTGAAAACAGAAGCAATGTATTGAGCATTAAAATGCTTTTCAATTTTGGCGATGTAAAGACTAACAAAAGACATATTAGATGAGTGTCGAGAGAATAAAATAATAATAAATAATGATAGTTGTATGGTATATATAGTATGTAAAGTTTGTCAATTTTTTTGAAATAAAGGTGTAAACAAGTGACAACTAAAAAAACACAAAAGGTCGGTGTGGCAATTTAGCGGGGCAATTTAGCGTGGCAATTTTGAGCAGACAATTTAGACGGTCAATTAGGTGGCAATTTTGAGCATACAATTCGATGGCAAATTAGCGCAGTCAAATTAGAGTGTAGCAGACTGCTGCTGTGACATTTGAACAACAATTTAGCGGGGCAATTTAGCGCCCTAAAACACATAAAGAATCCGAATCAAAATGTTACACCCGTGTAACAAGCATCTCAAGATTTCACAGTGGTAACTCTGGATATATTGTGCACAATTGTTTGAGTCTTACAATCATCAGTAGTCATAACTTCTAAAACCATTTTGTCATATTTATCTGATACTTTAGAAGAAGAATTTTTATATTCTGGATATTTCTCTCTAAAGGCTGGCAATAAGAGTATATTTTTGTCTGCGATACGAGTAATAATCTTCTTTAGTTTAGTTTTTTGTTCATCTTCTTTATTCCATTCGCCTTCATCTTTAATATACATAGTTTCTCGTTTCTTATCTGTACAATGTATCGGTCTAATAGTCTCGTCTAAATTATTTAAGTTTTTGACGATTAATTTAGAAATACCTTCTACATAACCAATCTCACCAAGTTCAATCAAATCCGATAACTGAGGTTTAATGGAGTCAACAAAATCAGTGATATTCATAGCATTTTTACATGTTTCATTTACACCTTTGGACATTTAAAACGCCGATTATAAAATTTTAATTAACAATATTTTTATTGTTAAATAAAAAAATTGAAATACTTTTAGACAATAATTTTAAATTAATAAAATATTAAATTGAAGTATTTAAAATATGACAACTATTAATCGTTTCGCGCTAATGACAGGATTACCTGAATATGGAGAACGCGCTAATATAAATAATGTAAATATAAATGATGTAATTACTTATAGGGTAAAAGGTTACTGGGTATTTTCAGTGGTTTTAGGAACGACACCAACTATGATTAAAGTAGTTGATTTAATTTGTGAAAACACTAATAATGGAGTAAATTTATATATAAATAATGAACAAAACATAACTACAAAATGCTTATTAAACCCTAAAAGAAGAATATTTAAGATTATAAATATAAATTAATTTTAAACCAATTTTACACCTTTTTACATTTCAAACGCTCATTTTATTCATTTACATAAATAAAGTATTATAATATTATAATAATGTGTTGGAACGAACATGTATCTTTGAATACTTTTATATTCAGTAGTTTTGTATTGTTGCTTATTTTATACAATAATACATATACCCAATATAAAATTAAATATTTTAATAATGTGTGGGTTTATCTTTTTTTTATTTCATTTATTTCTATGCAACTAATAGAATTTTTTATTTGGCGTAATATTGATAATAAATTTTATAATCATATTTTTTCTACTATGGCAGCAATGTTAATATTTATTCAGCCACTAGTTAGTCTCATGTTATTACCCAATATATCATTAAGAAATAACTTACTATCTGTATATTTACTCTTATTTATTCCATATTTTACATATAAATACATTACTAATAATATGAAGTCTAAAATAAGTAATAAAGGACATTTAGTATGGTTATTTTTTGATACAAATATGCTATTATTTTTTGGATGGCTATTTTTCTTTTTATTAAGTTTTATTTATACACAAAATTTTTATGGAATAATATTTGGTATGGGTTTATTTGCGGTTTCTTATTATAATTATTATAAAGATAAAACAATTGGTTCAATGTGGTGTTGGATTATAAATTCAATAATGATTTATTATGCATTTTACTTATTATTATATTTGCCGTTTTGTGAAAAAGAATTATGTTAGTGTATAACGGCGTTTGAAATGTAAAAAGGTGTAAACCTATAAAAAATAAAAAATAAAAAATAAAAACGAGGGAAACCTCTTTTTTATTCGGCGTTTTAAATGTCCAAAGGTGTAAAAAAAATATCGTAACAAAATTTTTGTTTTAAGGTTTCATTTGAGACCATAAAAATAATTTCTCAAGACGAAATTTTTTGTCAGTAAGAGCTTTTTGGACACTCCCATTTTGGACATTTATTTTTGTCCATTTTTGAATCGCCAAAAAACTTTTGATTTTTTGAAAATGGAAATTTTTGTAATATTGTGGATTTCTAGGCCTTAAAGCTGCCTGCTGCTGCTCTATCCATCCTAAACAGAACGACACACCATATATGCTTTATATTTATTCGCACATGTGATTAAATACATTTTAGTTACACCCGTGTAACAAGCATCTCAAGATTTCACAGTGGTAACTCTGGATATATTGTGCACAATTTTTTGAGTCTTACAATCATCAGTAGTCATCACTTCTAAAACCATTTTATCATATTTATCTGATACTTTAGAAGAAGAATTTTTATATTCTGGATATTTCTCTCTAAAGGCTGGCAATAAGAGTATATTTTTGTCTGCGATGCGAGTAATAATCTTCTTTAGTTTAGTTTTTTGTTCATCTTCTTTATTCCATTCGCCTTCATCTTTAATATACATAGTTTCACGCTTCTTATCTGTACAATGTATCGGCCTAATAGTCTCGTCTAAATTATTTAAGTTTTTGACGATTAATTTAGAAATACCTTCTACATAACCAAGCTCACCGACTTCTATTAAATCCGATAACTGAGGTTTAATGGAGTCAACAAAATCAGTGATATTCATAGCATTTTTACAGGTTTCATTTAAGAAGAAATTCAAGTTAAAAGCTTTGTTATGTGAGTTATTAGTATTGTGACTATGATTATTATTTGTAATTCCGTTTTTAACAATTTCTAAAATTAGTTCTTTAATTTCCTTATTTTCTTTCATAACATAATCAATTAACTTGTCATTAGTAGTAGTTTCAGGTTTAATAAACTGACATTTTTTTTTATGTCTCCATAATCCAGTTCTATCAATGTAAACTTTGCTACAATTTTGACACGCAAATGTCTGACCATCGTGTTTTTCGTTGCTTTGTGTTGCGGATGTGTTGCGGATGTGTTTCTTGGTAACAATATGTCTATTATAGTCCGTAATTTTAGACGTATTAAAGTGACAAAATTCGCAAGAATAAAGACATTCGTTTTTTTTCGAGATTTCTGTTGCCATTCTCTCCTAAAATAGCAACATAAAAAAACTCTAAGCCGTTTTTCGCAAAAATATTTAAAAAATATCGTAACAAAATTTTTGTTTTAAGGTTTCATTTGAGACCATAAAAATAATTTCTCTAGACAAAAAATTTTCTCAGTAAGAGCTTTTTGGACACTCCCATTTTGGACATTTATTTTTGTCCATTTTTGAATCGCCAAAAAACTTTTGATTTTTTGAAAATGGAAATTTTTGTAATATTACGCATTTCTAGGCCTTAAAGCTGCCTGCTGCTGCTCTATCCATCCTAAACAAATCAGCAGACCATATATGCTTTATATTCATTCGCATATGTGATTAAATATAAATTAGTTACACCCGTGTAACAAGCATCTCAAGATTTCACAGTTCCATTTTTAACAATTTCTAAAATTAGTTCTTTAATATCTGAATGTTCTTTTCTAAATTCAGAATGCTCTTTAATTAATTCAGAATTTTGTTTTATTAACATGTTTATAAGTTCTTTATCAGAATGTTCAATTTGTTGATTACACGATTTTTTATGTTTCCATAAACCAGAACGAGATTTAAATACTTTATTACAACTTTTACAGCAAATATTTTGAATTTCAATATTGTCGTCGATTTGGTCGATTTTCATGTTTCCAAAATTGCCATTTTGTTTCCTTCTGATATGTCTCGAGCTATTTATATGTTCGTTATAGTGTCCCTTATGGCTCGTTGTATAGTCACATATTCCACAACGAAATTTTGCCGTCGATTTGTCGGCGAAAATGTTTCCTAATGTTTCCATTTATTTCTATAGAGAAAATCTTTTTAAGTATTTTTTTAAAAAATATCATAACAAAAAAATTGTGTTAAGGTTTCGTCTGAGACCATAAAAATAATTTCTCTAGACAAAAAATTTTCTCAGTAAGAGCTTTTTGGACGCCCCCATTTTGGACATTTATTTTTGTCCATTTTTGAATCGCCAAAAAACTTTTGATTTTTTGAAAATGGAAATTTTTGTAATATTATGGATTTCTAGGCCTTAAATAAAATAAGATCGAGGTGGCAAATTAGCGCGCAGAATTGTGGCAATTTTGCCCCCACCTCAAGATAACGACTGAGAATATACATTTTTAGTTAAGGCCAAAACCCCAAGAAAATAAAAAAAATTGAAATGCTTTTCCGACTCAAAGCAAATGGCATAACTAACCCCCAAACCGCAACCCGAATCAACTTGAAAACTTGTGAATTGAATTGAAAATGTCCGCCGTCGTCGAATTTAACGCTCAAATGTATGTTTCTGAGCAATTAAACCGTCAATTAATCAATGCTACTCAAGATGTCACCGAACGCTGTATTGAATTCTTAGCAGCTAAATTCAACTTTGATGCTGCTGAAGCTAAGCAATTAATTGGATTAAATATGATTAAAATGGAGCGCAAATCTCTTGGAAAGGCAAAGGTCGAAAAACCAGAAAAAAACACTGAACCAAAACCAGCATTCCCTCTGCCTTACAATGGAGAATGTAACGAAAACTTATGCTTTGCTTTACGCCAAAACAGCGGCTTGTTTACTCAATGCTCTGGTGTCCGCAAAAATGGAGACTTCTGTAAGAAATGCGCTAGTCAAATGCAGAAAACCGGCGCTGAAACTCCAGAGTTCGGAACCATCCAGCAACGCATGGCCGTCGGCATCTTCGAGTATGTTGATCCAAAGGGACGCAAGCCAATTGCTTACACTAAAGTTATGAAAAAGTGTAAAATTACTGAAGAACAAGTGATTGCTGAAGCAAGTAAGTTTAACATGACTATTAATCCAGAACACTTTACTATGTTCGAAGAATCCAAACGTGGCAGACCAAAGTCAGATAAGGCTCCTAAGGAAAAGGGTGCCAAGGGTCGTCCAAAGAAGACTCAAATTATTCTTGAAACGGATGATGATGACTTGATTACCGATGAAGCTGCCAAGGTTAACTTCAAAGACTTAGTGAGAGAAACAATCGAAAATTCGAATACCGAAGAATTGGTTCCTAAGAAGAAGGGCAAAACTGAAGAAGAAAAGGAGGCAGAACGCTTAGCTAAAGAAGCCGAGAAGAAGGCTAAGGAGGAAAAGAAATTAGCTGAGAAGGCAGAGAAGGAGGCCAAATTAGCTGAGAAGGCAGAGAAGGAGGCCAAATTAGCTGCTGAAAAAGCCGAAAAAGAAGCAAAAAAGAAGGCTGATGAAGAGGCTAAGGCTGCTAAGAAAGCGGCTGATGAAGCTGAAAAGCAAGCTAAGAAGGAGGCTGCTGAAAAGGCTAAGGCTGATAAAATCGCTGCTAAGGAAGCTGCTAAGGCTGCTAAGGCTGCTAAGGGTGCCAAATCTCCTCCTAAGGAAGTTGAACCTGTTCAAGAAACTGCTGAACCTGAAGTCTTGAGAAAAATTGTATTCGAAGATAAGAAATATTTGAAGTCTAAGTCTTCTGGCATTTGTTATGATTACGAAAACTATAAAAATACCGGAGAATTAGATGCTGTCGGCAAGTGGAGTGAAGCAACTAATCGAATTATCTTCGATGATGCTCAAGAATCCGAGGAAGAAGACGATGATGAAGAAGAACAAGAAGAAGAATATTCCATCTAAAATAGAAAATGTAGTTGTAGTTGTAGTTGTAGTTTGTAATGTATTAAATAGATACAAAAGTGAGATCATTTTAGGTCAATAACTTTTTTTTCGCTGCTGCCTGCTGCTGCTCGTGTGGCATATTTTGCCTATTATATCCATAATGAGCAATTTAGGCACAATTTTGAGCGTAAATTAGCCCTGCTGCCTGCTGCTGCTCCTACCCCTTAAAATGTACTGTACATTAAAAAATACATATATTTGTAAATAGAATATGATTTCCTTATACCATCTCCATAACCTCTAATAGGGTCTTATTATAGGGATTCACCTCTGCCAAATGTACAGGTGATTTAGGCACCGATTTAAACACAATAGTATCCAGATCAAAATCCAAACATTTCACATTGTTATTCGTGCTCGTAATAGGCAACGAATTTTCTTTATTTTTATAGTATTGAATTGCCGCGTTAAAAGAATATTGAATAGTCTCAGTAAACATGTTTAATTATATATTACACACCTATTAAGCATTCTAATTAAAATCAATTTTTTTTATAATTAAAAATTGAAATAGAAAATAAATAGAAAATAAATATAAAGTTAAATTATAACAATTATATATAATGTACTCACTAACTCAACATAAACAGTGTACAAGACAATACTCGATTTCATGTCAACACGACAATGAAAATATCCAAAATCAACGCTGCCCTGAATATGCGTTAAATTGGGACCATAAACACAATCAATATCACTGGGAAAATGGACATGATTATTTCTTAGGAAACGGGGAAAACATCATAGACAATATAGAACTTAGACAAATATTAAGTGAAAAATTGGCAAGAGGATCTTTAACCAATAAAATTGTATTTTGTGATTTAGACGGGGTGCTCGCGGATTTTGAACAAGGTGTTGTGAAGCGATTTCATAAAAAACCAGAAGAATTAAATACAGGTATTATGTGGGGTGTCATTAATAAGTCCAACACATTTTTCGAAACATTGCCATGGATGCCAAAGGGTCGCGAATTATGGGAAGAAATCAAGCAATACGATCCTATCATTTTAACAGGTATACCTCGTAGCAAAAGAGCGGAAGAACAAAAACGAAAATGGTGCGCACGAGAACTTGGCCCCGATATTCATGTAATTACTTGTTCTACAAAAGACAAGCCAACCTTTTGTATAACAAATTCTATTCTAATTGATGATAGACCAGACAATTGTCATGAATGGAATTTAAAAGGCGGTAAATTTATATTGTATGACGAAGAATTAACCAGCAACATTATAGAGAGAATTCACAAATATATGAAAACGGATAATGGACTATGTACACCTTAAATAAATAAAAATAAAAATAAAAAAAATAAAAATAAAAAAATAAACAAAAGTTCTTACTTAAATAGTTACAATTCAATATAAATTATTTACTAAATCATTTTTTTATTTACTGAATAATGCGTTTTGCTATAGTTCGCTTATATTCTTGAAGATCAGTAACATGTCTATCAATCGTTTTAGTGTCAATGTCTTCATTACTAGAAACAAATGAAGACATTTCAAATCGTTGAACAAAGACCGATTTAGTCTGTCCAATTCTATGGCATCTTGCGATTGCTTGATCTTCGACTGCTGGATTCCAATGCGGTGAAATAAAGTAGATTTCATTATAATTTTCTTGTAAATTTAGCCCTTCACAACCAGTCTGGATTTGTAAAACAATAGCTTCATATTTCTCATTGAGCACTTCAAAACGTTGTTTACTTGTTGTTCTACCATCAAACTTAGCAATTTTATACATACCTCCTCTGCGTAATCTATCAACGACTTCATCAATTTCTTCACGAAAATGGCAAAAGATAAGCTTACCACAACCATTTCCTTTACGCTGTAGAATAGAATAAACAACAGAATCTAATTTACTGCTATAATTAACAGCATCTTTATAATCCTCGTAATTTTTAATTAAACCTTTTTGATGAAGCAATTCAAGTTTTTGCGACAGCATTTTAGGAAATATACAACTCTGTCTGACTCTCAATAAAAGGGCTAGAGTACTATTTCCACGAAATCCGCAAATAAGCGATTTATCACGACTATTATCTAAATTAACCTGACTAAACTGAAAAGCAGAGTGTAATTCTTCTGACAAATTCATTTCTTTTAATGATCCCCACCTGACAATTTGATGATCAACATTAATATCAGCAATATCAATGCCCACTTGTTTTTTTGTTCTCTTCAATATAAAGAAGTGGGTGAGCATACGTAATTTATTATTATTTGTATAAAAACTAGCGGGTAGACGAATCAAATTACACAAATTATAGAAATCCTCTTTTTTATTTTGTACAGGTGTTCCCGAAACAAGCCATCTAGATTTGGCCACCAAAAATCGAGCACATAAATATCTAGTTGTTTTTGAATTGCGTAAGTGATGTGCTTCGTCGAAAATAATGCGAGACCATTTAAGTTTGTGAATAATCGAAATGTTTTTGTCTTTTATTTTTTGTTTAGAGAGAGTAATTGCGCCGTAAGTTGTTAGAACAATAGGAGCTCTTTTTAGATGTTCTATATCAATTAATTTTTTATTGGGTCCATGAAAGATCAAAGCTTTGTGACCAGTTGTTTTATATATTTGAGCAAACCACTGATCAATCAAAATAGGTGGCAACACTATTAATGTATTAGGCATAAAATTGGCATATATCAATCCAATCATCATAATAGTTTTTCCGAGCCCCATTTCGTCAGCAATAAATCCACCATGAACTCCACAAGGCGTTTCACCTAATTCATTTTGAAGACACCATTTTACTCCATCATATTGATATGGTTTATGATCCATATGACTGCGATCAAGATATTTCTTGAATAACTTCATACGGTTTTCAATCTCAATGTCTATGTCAATTTCTTCCATTTTTGAATAACATATAAATAAGTAAAAGTTGATATTGGTTAAAACTATCAATCATATTTTTTCAAAAAAAAGTATTCAATTTTTTCTGTTTCGTATGGTAAATGCTGCTAACTAAAAATATATAAAAAAAGGAATCAGCCAAGTGGCATTACCTTTAAATTACATTTTTAAATATATTACAAATTAAAATTATAATACTAATACAACTATTTTACCAAGTAGGATCAGTTTCTCCGTTAATTCTATCCCAAACTTCATCGGACATTCCAGGAACATATTGATCTCTCCATTTTAAATCCTCATCAAGCATATAATCATCGAATTCATCATCGTCGTCGCTGTCAGATTCATCAGCCCAACTTTTCTTAACAACGGCTTGCTTATTAGCCCATGGCGCTACTTTTTGCTCTTCCTTTTTCTGAACATCAGACATCAATACTAATCCAGTAGCTTTCATAGGTTCAGGATCTTTTTTGACTTCGACTGGTTTAGCAACAACAGCAGCCCATCCAGTCATCACTTCTGGTTGCTTGATTACAGTTTCCTTATTTTTTGTTAATTCTGGATATTCAATACTTACCTCTTCTTCTTCATCCGAATCACTATCTTCGCATAAAGACGCAAATGTATTGGTTGGTTTTGATACGGTTTT
>Ga0194129_10009027_pt1 | contig 11317 bp, 13 predicted proteins | sample TA2KigCa35mmetaG_FD_150862 | JGI IMG/M metagenome (GOLD analysis project Ga0194129, IMG submission 150862) | Freshwater microbial communities from Lake Tanganyika, Tanzania - TA2015038 Kigoma Deep Cast 35m | ecosystem: Environmental > Aquatic > Freshwater > Lake | place: Tanzania: Lake... | reverse complement strand
GCGCGGCAAGGAAAAGGTGTACGAGGGCGACCTCGACTCCCTGCGCCGCGGCAAGGACGACCAGAAGGAAGTGGCCACCGGCTTCGAGTGCGGCATCGGCTGCGATCGCTTCGCCAACTGGCAGGAAAGCGATCGCGTTGAGGCCTACAAACTCGTGACGCAACGGCGCACACTGAGCACCTGACCTGCAGCGGCCCTCCGTGAATCCGGCACGACGCGAACCCCTGCTGTGGCTCCAGCTCCTGGGGCTCGCGGCGTTGCCGCTCGAGGCGCTACTCCTGCTCATGGTGCTCGCCGGAGCAGATCCCGGCCCCCTGCCCGGCTTTGAACGGGTGCTGGCCTGGGCCCTCGGCGCCCTGGCGCCAGCCGTGCTGTTCTGGCGACTCCCGCCAGACCTGTGGTCGCTGCTGCTGCTGCAGGTGCCCCTGCGCGGTCGCCGCCCCGAGCAACTGCGGCTCAGCGCCCTGCAAACCGCCCTGCCCTTGAAGGTGTTGGCCGCCGCGGGCGCCGCCCTGCTGCTGCCGCTGGTGTGGCTCCTTGATGCGAGCGCCGGCCTGGCCTGGGCCTGGTCACCCCTGTCGGAAAGCCCGCGGCTGGTGGTGCTCCTGGTGAGCCTGCCGCTGCTCACCTTGATGCTCTGGCACTGGCACCAGCTGATTCAGACCCTGTGGCTGTTCACCCGGCCCCTAGCGCTGGTGGAGGAAACCCTGCCCCTCACCCAAGCGCAGGCCGCTGAGAGCCGCCTCAACCTGGGCCTGCCCCTGCTGCTGCTGCAGCCGCTGGCGATCGAGAAGCCTGCACCCCAAGTTGTGCGCACACCTGAGCCAGCGCCGGAACCGGAGTCAGCGCCTGAGGCAGAGGCTGTGGCTGTGGCCGAACCGGAATCGGTCCCGGCTGCGGAGGCCAGCGATGAGACTCCAGCTGCAGCTGCAATCCCCGAAGACAGCGGCGAGAGCGAGCCCGACGCATCAACCGTGAGCGCGAGCGAGCTAAGCGAACCCAATGACGACGACATTCCAACGCTCGACGAAGCCCCTGCCCCCAACACGGAAGAAGCCACCATCGCCGAAGCAGACGACGACTTCACTGAGGCCCTTGTCGAGGCCAACGCCGACTCAAACGATCTCGTCGTCGAGGCTGGGGTTGCGGTCGCGCCAGAGCAGGCCGCCGAAGAGCACGAGCGCACCAACCTGTATCCCTAGATCACTCAGCGCCACCTCATTGCCTGCGGCTGCCCGCATCGACATGGTGGCCAGCCCCACGGCCGCCGAAGCCGTGAACGCCAACCACAGCCCGCGACGCAAGCCCCGCCAAGGCGTTTTGGCCTCCTGCATCAGCCGCGCCCGCAGGGCTGGATCCAGGGGCTCACGTGACTCTGGTGCCATGACGCGAGCCCAAGGGACGCAACAGCCTGAATGCTAATTTGATGCGGCTGCCGGTGTAGCTCAGTGGTAGAGCAACTGATTCGTAATCAGTAGGTCGCAGGTTCAAATCCAGTCACCGGCTTTTTCAAAGAGTCAAACCGGAGCGCAAAACCCCTGCCAATGGCAGGGGTTTCTTGTTTTTTGGAGCGATTGAGCCCAGGGGCATCTTCGCGGCAGATCACATCAGCGCAAGCGCATCACTCAGCACGTGCGCGCTCAGCAGAATCCGCTTCACGTCAAACATCGACCGACAGACTTGTCATCCGGCGTGGCCATCAGCGTGCACGTTGCGGCCATCAGCAACTGCGAGCAGCGATCACTTTCGCATCACCTCACGAGATGGCAACACGCTGCGAGATCCGATCCATGGAGCGGCAAGCCCTGCATCCGTTGGGCTCCTGAGCTGCGGGCCACCGATCGGGATGCCCAAGAGGCGCAGGCCGCGGAAAGCCAAGCGGGATAGACTTGCTGTATATCCCTTGCAGGGCCGGCCGTGTCCAGCATCACCAAGCTGTTCCTAAGCAACCGCAGCCAGGCGGTGCGCATCCCCGCTCACCTGCGCCTGCCTGATTCCGTTAAAGCCGTGGAGGTGCGCGCTTGCGGGCAGGAACGCATCATCTCGCCCGTTGGTCAGCGTTGGGACACCTTTTTTCATGACGGCCTGCCCATACCCGATGACTTCATGGCAGATCGCTCAAATCAGGACCAGCCCGACCGCGAAGCGCTCTAAGGGCGACCATGTTGCGTTACCTACTGGATACCAACATCTGCATCTATGTGATTAAGCGCAGGCCCGAACCCCTGCTCGATCGCTTCAACGAGAACGCGTCTCACCTCGCGGTCTCTGCGATCACCCTCGCGGAACTGCTGCACGGCGCCGAGAAAAGCTCTCAACCACAACGAACCCTTTTGGTTGTGGAGGATTTCTGCAGCAGGCTCGCAGTGCTCGATTACGGCAGCAAGGCCGCTCAGCACTATGGCCAGATTCGCGCCGCACTGGAGCGACGCGGCCAGACGATTGGCGCCAACGACCTACACATTGCAGCCCACGCGCGCAGCGAAGGTCTCACCTTGGTGAGCAACAACCTCAGCGAGTTCGAGCGGGTCGATAGCTTGCTCTTCGAGAACTGGGTCTAATTGCATACGCGCATCACTCGTGGACAAGAACCCTGGCAGCATCGAACAAACACCGATGGAGCCGGTGAACATCCATCAACACATCACGCAGCTCTCCCACTTGCTGCGCATGGTGGAGCAGCCTGACCCCCAACCTGTCGCGGCGCCCGGCGCGATGCGCGGCCAGATTCAGATCGGCGCCGACTTCGATGCACCACCGGCTGCAGAGCCAGACGGGGCCCATGCTGCCTTTCACAGCCTGCAGGCTGTGGATGTCACCCCAGATCAACCGGCCTCAATACACGGCACTCGTAGCAATCTCCCCGCTGGCGATTCGGGTGAGGAGCGCCTGATAGTCGAGCTGCGCTTGATCGGCATGGCCCAGTGCTTGGTCGAGCACGGTGGCGGCGAAGGCTTTGGAGGATCCGATCGCAGCGCAGATGGCGCCGCGGTCGCCGCTGCGGGCATGGGCCTTGGCCAGGGTCCAAGCGCAGAGCCGGCCGTACTCCGTGAGCCCCTTGGCATCGAGAAGCGACAGATCCACGGAAAGCTTCCAATCGCGGAACTGACGCCAGTAGTAATGATCGCCAGCCAGTGTGCTGGTCCAGCCAAGGAAGGGATCACTGGCGGTTTGCATCAACCGCTGCCCCTGCACAACCCGCTGCCCCTGATGCTCAGGGCCAGACAGGTTCAGGTAGGGAGCCAACACCGAGGGTTGCGCTTCTTTGCTCTGCAACACCAACACTTCCTCGCCGCGTTGATCGACCCACAGTCCGATCGCACAGCGCGTACCCACTGAGCCAACACCAACTGCCTTGAAGGCCGAATCGCAAAGGCGTAACTGAGAAAACAACACCTGCAAGTCAGGGCGAATACTGGACACATAGAGCTGACACATCTTGTGCTGCCACTCATCCAGCGACATATTGTGATCCAGCCATTTGCCTTGAAACTCCGAGAACCTGAAGATCAGCGGCGGATCGTGGCTGATGCGCAGCTCTCCTGAACGGTCTTTTTCGCAGAGCTTGCTCACTGCCTGGCGACTGTTGCGCTGCCGCGCTCGCGCCGCCAAAGACTGAACGTGGCGTTGCAGGGTTTTGCTCTCGGCCTCCGCAAGCAAACGCTCAAGATCGAGCTGCATCATCCACATCTCCAACACCGGCATGGCCGCCAAGTGAGCCATGGCCTTGGCATAGGCGCGCACGGTGCGGCGACACACCTTCTCCTGCTGTTTGTCGCTGAGGTTGAGATCACGGGCTGCGAGCACCATGCTCGCTGCGAGCCGCTGCACATCCCACTCGAAGGGGCCGGGATGGGTTTCGTCGAAATCGTTGAGATCAAACAGCAGCTGCCGCTCGGGTGAGCCGTAGAAGCCGAAGTTCAACAGGTGGGCATCACCGCAGAGCTGCACCATCACCCCGGAGTGGGGTTGGCGGGCCAGGTCGGCCGCCATCACAACCGCCGTACCCCGATAGAACGCAAAGGCACTCACCGCCATGCGGCTATGGCGCACGGGCAGGAGCCAATCGAGCCGGTCCTGCTCCTGAGCCAGCATCAGATCGATCGGATCCGGGCGGTCCACCAGCAATGGTGGTTGCATCGAAACGCTGCTTCAGCTCTTGCTTCAGCTTGGAGATCAGGCCCCAGGCAGACAAGCAATCGTCATTGCACGTGATTCACCAGAGCCAGGAGCACGCCCAGGAGCGCCGCAGCGCCGAGGAGTTGCAACACACTCCAGCGCAACGTCAGTTGCAGCCAGAGCGCCACCAGCACCACAGCTGCTGCCGCCGCATGGAAGCGTCCGCCGCTCCAGAGCACGGGGCCGGCAAAGAACAGCGCCAGGCTGGCGATCACTCCCACCACCACCGCCGTGATCGCGCTGAGCGGTGCCCCGAAGCGCAGATCACCCCTTGAGGCTTCCACCAAGGGCGCTCCGGCGAGGATGAAACCAAACGAGGGCAGGAAGGTGAACCACACCGTGACCGCCACCGCCGCCAGCGCCAGGGGCCAGGGAGAGGCAGCGGCAACCAGGGCCTGATTCCAGCCGCCCATGAAGCCCACGAAGGCCACCACCATGATCAGCGGGCCGGGCGTGGTTTCCCCCAGGGCCAATCCATCCAGCATCTGCGTGGCCGACAGCCAGCCGAACTGCTCCACCGCACCCTGGGCCACATAGGGCAACACGGCGTAAGCGCCCCCGAAGCTGAGCAGCGCCACCCGCGTGAAGAAGCGGGCCATCAACGCCAGGGTGCCGCTCCAACCACAGATCGCCACCACGGCCGCCAGGGGCAGCAGCAGCGCCAGAGCCCAAAGCAGCAGGGTGAGCGCCAGCTTCCGCCAGGCGAAGCGGGCGTGCTCGGGGCTGGCGGTGTGGTCGTCATGCAGGGCATCGAGGCGCTGCGCATCGGCTTGGGGCTTGGCCGAACCATGGGAGGCGCCAGTGAGCAGCAGTCCGGGACGCCAACGGGCCACCAGCAAACCGATCAGCCCGGCCGTGATCACCACCAGGGGATAGGGGAGCTTGAGCAGCGCCATGGCCAGAAAGCCGCCGATCGCCAAAGCCACCAGCAACGGAGTGCGCAGGGTGCGGCGCCCGATGCGCCAGGCGGCCATCAACACGATCGCCAACACCGCTGGCTTGAGCACGGCAAACACCGAGGCGAGCAGCGGCAGCTGCCCCCACAACGCATACACACTCGCTAGGGCGGTGAGCAAAAACACCGAGGGGATCACGAACAAGCCGCCGGCGATCAGGCCACCGGGCACACCGTGCATCAACCAGCCGAGATAGGTGGCCAGCTGCATGGCCTCCGGCCCCGGCAGCAACATGCAGTAGTTGAGGGCGTGCAGATAGCGACGCTCCGAGAGCCAGCGGCGCCGCTCCACCAACTCGCGCTGCAGCAGCGCGATCTGCCCGGCCGGCCCCCCAAAGCTCACCCAGCCGAGCTGGAACCAGAAGCGCGAGGCTTCAGCCAGGGTCACGGGCTGCGGCGTGATGGTCATGGTGTGTGCCGATGCAGGCACTCGCCGTTCATCCAGAGCATCGAAGAGCCGGACTCCACCGCTGTCCAGGCCTCATCGGTGGTGAGCGGTTCGGTGCTCAGGATCGTCACCACATCGGAGCTGGAGGTGAGCGGTGCGAAGTCGATCTGCAGGGGCGGATCAGCGAGGGTGGCGGTGGTGAACGGTGCCCGGCGCGTGAGCCAGTGCAGGCGAGTGGTGGCAGTGGCGAACAACCACTGCCCGTTGGAGATCAGGGCGTTGAACGTGCCCATGCGGGCCAGTTCCGTGGCGTAGGCGTGCAGCCGAGCTGAGATCTGCGCGGGGTTGTCGGAATCCACCCGCTCCTGTTCGAGTTGCTCAAGGATCCAGCAGAAGGCGGCTTCGCTGTCGGTGGAACCAAACGGGCGGTAGGTGTCCCCGCTGGGTATCGCTCCATCGAGGTTGCCGTTGTGGGCAAACACCCAGGTCTGCCCCATCCAGCTGCGGGCAAAGGGATGGCAGTTCTCCAGCGCCACCAGCCCTTGGGTGGCCTTGCGGATGTGGGCGATCGACACCAACGCTTTGGGCGAGCGTTCCGCCAGCTGATCAGCCAGCTGGGAAAAAGCTGCCGGTGCGTCCTCGCGAATCAGATCAAGTCCGGAGCCATCCGGCGTGAAACTGGCAAGCCCCCAGCCATCGGCGTGTTCACCAACGGCTCCTCCCCGGCGGCTGAGGCCGCGAAAGGAGAACGCCATGTCGGTGGGAGTGTTGGCGTTGAGGGCAAGCAGTTCACACACAGGCGTCAGCGCGATTGGGCGAACAGGCGATCCCAAAGGCCGCCGTTGTCAAAGAAGGTCTTGTTCACGGCATCCCAGCCGCCAAAGTCCTTCACAGAGAAGAAGGTCTTCACCGGAGCGAAGCGATCCTTCACGCGTTGCCACACCGTTGGGTTCGTAGGGCGGAAACCTTCCTCGGCAAAGATCTGCTGGGCTTCGTCGGTGAAGAGGTAGGCGGCCAGGGCTTCAGCGGCTTTGCGGGTGCCTTTGCGATCCACCACCTTGTCCACCACCGCCACAGGGCCCTCGATGCGGATGTTCACCTCGGGCACCACGAACGGTGCCTTGAGATCACCCGTGCGGGTGGCCAGGATCGCCTCATTCTCGTAGTTCAACAGCACATCGCCCTGATCACGCTTCAGGAACACGTCGGACGCTTCGCGGGCATCCTTCGGCAGCACATCGGCGTTCTTGTAGACGCCGGTGATGAAGCTGCGTGCCTGAGCCTCGGTGCCACCGGTGCGGGTGATCGCTCCCCAGAGTGCCAGGAAGTTCCAGCGAGCCCCGCCTGAGGTTTTTGGGTTGGCCAGAACCACCTCTATATCTTTGTTGTCGAGGTTTTTCCAGCTGTTGATCTTCTTGGGGTTCCCAGGGCGCACAAACACCGCCACGGTGGAATTGATCGGCGTGGAGTTGTAGGGATTTTCCTTTTCCCAGCCGGGATTGATCAGTCCGGCCTGCTGAATCTTGGTCACATCAGCAGCCATCGCGAGGCTCACCACATCCGCCTCGAGACCATCGATCACGGCACGGGTTTGGGAGCCGGAGCCTCCGTAGCCGCCTTTGAAGCCGACGGTTTGGCCTGTCTTTTTCTTCCAGTCGGCAGCAAAGAGCTTGAAGATCTGGTCGTAGGCGGTTTTGGTCACGGCATAGGACACCACCGTGAGGGTCTGGGGCTTAGCGGCCTGCTGGGCCTGCACGGTCGGCGCATTCAGGGTTGCCGCAGCGGCGGCCGCCAGCGGCAAAACAGCCAAACCCGTGACCAGCACTTGACGGCGCAGCTCGGAGCGCCTGACAGAAGGAAGTACTACGGTTCTTCGGTCGGAAACACCATGAACCTACCGGCGCATCAGCCCCGTCCGACGTGCCTCAAACCACACCGAGCTGAGCCCCGATTTCCTACCCAGTAGCCGTGCTTTGCCTGACACAATGGATGCAGTGCCGGTGGAGCCATGCCGTTCAGCGCCAAGACGGAATACGGCCTGGTCGCCCTGATGGATCTGGCTACGGCCCATGCCACCGGCGATCTGGTGCAAACCGGCGAGATCTGCCGGCGCCACGCCATCCCAGAGCGCTATCTCGAGCAGATGCTCACGGCTCTACGCAAAGGAGGGTTTCTCCAGAGTGTGCGTGGCCCGCGGGGCGGGTTTCTGCTGGCACGCCCCCCCGAACAGGTCCGCATCATCGATGTGGAGGCCTGCCTAGAAGGCGAGGTGTCGCCTGCCCGCAAGGGCGAACGCCAGGACCCCGAATTTCAGGCGTTAAGCGAGCTGGGTAATCGCCTTGAGCAAGCCAGGGCCGCGATTCTCAGCGAAACGACCCTGGCGCAGCTGGTTCAGAAGCGCGATCAGATGAAGCAGCCCCAACCGATGTTCTACATCTGATCACCGCGGAAACGGCCTTCCGTGTGCCTTGGAATACCGGTTTGCCTATCGGGATTAGTGCATACTGCCGCCAGATGCCTGCCGCCCATGGCCTGTTGTGCGCGAATGCCCCGCCTCCGATTGCTCTCCAGCCTCGATGACCCGCCCCATCGCCCGCCAACGCCATGACCACCTCACACCTGAAACGGCCCTTGCGACTCACGCTTCATCCTCAGGATGTGCTGCCTGAGCACATGAGCTGGCGATTGCACGAGGGGTATGTGCGCTCAGCCACCATGGATGACGATGGCGAGTCAATCACCCTGGGGTTGTGGGGTCCCGGTGATGTGATCAGTTCGGAAGATCCGGTTCTGCATCCACTGGAATTGCAGTGCCTAACCACGGTTGTGGTGGAACATCTGGAGCTGGATGACAACACCCAGCTCCAACACATCCGCCGGGAACGCCAGATGTTGGCCAAGTTGCACGCCATTCAGCGCATGCGTTCCGGTGAGCGGCGCCTGCTCGCACTGCTCACCTGGATCGCCCGTTCGTTTGGGCAGATCAATCGACACGGTTGCCGGCTTTCCCTGGCCGAGCTGAACCTCACCCATCGCGGACTCGCTGATTTGTGCGGTCTCACGCGGGTCACAGTGACCAAGTTGCTGAGTCGTTTCCGGCACGACGGCGTTCTGCTGACGATTGGCGAGAGCGACCTGTTGATTCCGCGGGAGCGATGACAACGCCCCCTCCTCCCTAGTGCCTGCACTGGGGCAGTGATGGTGAGCTCGCCTGGAGCGATCGCCACGACGTGATCGAGCGACTCGCGGCTCACGAACCAGCGATGGCATCGGCTCTCCCGCAGCAGCCGAAACCACTACCAGCGAGTGGACCTCGCCTACGGCGCAAGCGAACCCCGTCTTGCTCCCATCCATAACCGCTGGCCTCCTTGTGCTCACACAGGGAGGCCTTTGCCTTGAACAACTTCCACCATGCCTGCGATTTTTGCCAAGAACAGCCTCACCACAGGCGGAACACCACTGGTGCAGCTGCAGCGGGTCAGCGCAGGTTGCCATGCACGCATCCTGGCCAAGATCGAAGCGCGCAATCCCGCTTTTTCAGTGAAATGCCGCATCGGCGCGGCGATGGTGGCTCAGGCAGAGCGCGATGGCCTGTTGGGGCCGGGGAAAGAACTGATTGAGCCCACCAGCGGCAACACGGGCATCGCGTTGGCGTTTGTGGTGCGCAGTGTGGAACCGGTTCTGGAAGCCTTGGAGCGTGATCAGGAGGAAGCGGCCTGGTGCCTGGGCGCCAGTCCCCGGCAAACCCTCACGAAAGTGGTGCTGCCGCAGCTGATGCCAGCGATTCTGGCCGGCGTGGCTCAGGGCTACAGCCGCGCGGTGGGTGAATACGGCTCAGTCGTGATGATTTCTTCCAACGTGCCGTTCAAGGATCTGATCACTCCCACCCTGATCATTCAGAAATTGGAGGAATACGACTTCGCCTCAGCCACGGTGATTGGCATGGTGATGTTGCTCTTCTCCCTGGTGAGCCTTCTGGTGATCAATGGCCTTCAGGTCTGGGGCCGGCATTGGGAAGCCAACCCGGCAACCGCTGTTTGAGCAACACCCTCCTTCAACATGCGCACCCTGATTCGCTCGTTTAAGCATTCCCTTCCCAAGCCATCCGCCTCCTGGCTGGTGCCCTTGGTGGCCAGCCTGTATGTGGTGCTGATCATCCTGCTTCCAGCCTTGGTCGTGGTGGCTGGCGCCTTCGCCAAAGGCCTCGAACCTTTTCTGGCGAACCTCCACTCGGAGGACCTGCTCTCATCCGTGCGGATGACTCTGCTGATGACGGCGATCGCCGTGCCCGCCAACACCGTTTTTGGCTTAGCTGCCGCCACCGCCATCGCCAGGCGCCAATTCCCTGGGAAAGCCCTGCTCTTGAGCGTGATCGATCTGCCCTTCTCCATTTCCCCCGTTGTGGTGGGCCTCATGCTGGTGTTGCTCTACAGCCCCACCAATGGCCTGCTTGGTGGCGTGGTGGACGGTTTCGGTTGGAAGATCATCTTTTCCTGGCCGGGAATGGTGCTGGCCACGATCATCGTCACCTTCCCGTTCATGGCTCGCGAGGTAATTCCTCTGCTCGAGGAAGAGGGCTGGGACCAAGAAGAGGCAGCGCGCACCCTCGGTGCCAGCAACTGGCAGGTGTTTTGGAAGGTCACACTCCCCTCCGTGCGCTGGGCCGTGGTGTACGGCTTGATTCTCACCACCGCGCGCGCACTGGGTGAGTTCGGTGCCGTGGCGGTTGTGAGCGGCAACATCGCCGGCCAGACCCAAACCTTGCCCCTGTTTGTGGAAGACGCTTACAAGCAGTACGACACCGAATTGGCCTACGGCGCGGCGTTGATCCTTGGGGGTGTTGGCATTGTGTCGCTCTTGCTCAAGCTGTTTGTTGAACAACTGTTGGGTGGCCGCAGAGAAGACGAACCGATGACCTAAGGCTAAGCAGCAACCCCTTGCGGACATCAGTATTCAGCCTCGGCATCATCGAGGCATGAGCACCCTTTTCTCTCCGCTGCGTCTTGGCGAGCTCGAGCTCGCCAAGACGCATCTGGATGGCACCGCTGACCCGCTGCCGCGCCGAAGCCGAGCACGTGCCCGGCGAGCTGATGGCGCACTACTACAGCCAGCGCGCTAGTGCCGGACTGATCGTGGCCGAGGCCACGATGGTGATCGAAGGCAACTCCGCCTTCTGGCACGAGCCTGGCATCTACAGCCAAGCCCAGATCCAGGGCTGGCGCCTCAGCACCGACGCCGTGCATCGCGCCGGTGGCCGCATCGTGCTGCAGCTCTGGCATGGCGGCCGCGCCTGCCACCCCCTGCTCAATGGCGGACAGCAGCCGGTGGGGCCCAGTCCCCTGGCGATCACCGGCGATGAAGTGCACACGCCGGAAGGCAAGAAGCCGTATGTCACACCGCGAGAACTCTCCGATCAGGAGCTGCCGGCGATCGTGGAGGGCTTTCGCCTCGCGGCGCGCCATGCCATGGCCGCAGGGTTTGATGGCGTTGAGATCCATGGCGCCAACGGCTACCTGCTGGATTCGTTTCTGCGCGATGGCAGCAATCAACGCCAGGGCCCCTATGGCGGCTCACACGCCAACCGTGCCCGTCTGTTGATGGAGGTGTTGGAAGCGGTGGCACAGGAAACAGCGCTGATGGGGCTGCGCCTCTCGCCGCTCAACAGCTACAACGCGATGCACGATTCCGATCCGATCGGGCTGATCAGCTGGTTGGCGGAACAGCTCAATCAGGTTCCCCTCGCCTATCTGCATCTGATGCGCGCCGATCTGCTCGGCCAGCAACTGGGTGACGTG
>Ga0194129_10009026_pt1 | contig 11318 bp, 7 predicted proteins | sample TA2KigCa35mmetaG_FD_150862 | JGI IMG/M metagenome (GOLD analysis project Ga0194129, IMG submission 150862) | Freshwater microbial communities from Lake Tanganyika, Tanzania - TA2015038 Kigoma Deep Cast 35m | ecosystem: Environmental > Aquatic > Freshwater > Lake | place: Tanzania: Lake... | reverse complement strand
AACTCTCGGAAGATGGCCTTGAGACTGTGGTCGGAGAGCGGCCCGCCGTTGGCCTCGGCGACCCGCTCCAGCACCATCTCCTCGCGGGATGGGTCGTAGGTCTGCTGGCCGGCGGATTGCTTCAGATGCCCGATCTCGCGGGCGACTTCCGCCCGCTGGTTCATCAGCCCCACCAGCTGCCGGTCGATCGTGTCGATCGTGGCACGGAGCCCGGCAAGACCTGCCTTGCGGGAGGCTGTCGGCTTGCGAGGAGAATCCGACGACGCCATCGGCGGGCTCCAGAGTGACGGCCAAAATGGCAGTCCAACAAAGGGGCTTTCCGGGCCCCAGGAAACCTGGACCTCAACTCTACCTTGCTCGGGCCGACGCTCAATATGCCCGATCACCGGGATTTGAGCCCCACCCCGGAAATCGAGCGGCGCGGGCCCCGCCGTCCCCGCCGGTTGGCACGGCCTTTGCAGATTGGGAGATGGCGGCGTCAGACGGTCACGAAATGACGCCGGCCACCGGGCACACCGAACCAGGAGGGGTCTGGTCGCGAGCGCCGCGGCCAGTTCCTTGACGCGAGAGGGTCACGACACCATGGCGACGAAGCAGGGCGAGAAGATCATCGGTATCGACCTCGGCACGACGAACTCGGTCGTGGCGGTGATGGAGGGCAAGGAGCCCAAGGTGATCGCGAACAAGGAAGGCAATCGCCTCACCCCCAGCGTGGTGGCCTTCAACGACAAAGGCGAGACCCTCGTCGGTGACATCGCCCGCCGCCAGGCCGTCACGAATCCCAAGCGGACGATCTACTCCATCAAGCGGTTCATGGGCCGCCGCCACAACGAGGTGGCCAACGAGGAGAAGATGGTGCCCTACGAAGTCATCGGCGGGCCGCAGGACTACGTCAAGGTCCGGGCCGGTGACAAGGAGTGCACCCCCCCGGAGCTTTCGGCCCAGGTCCTTCGGCGGCTGAAGGAAGCGGCCGAAAGCTATCTCGGCCACAAGGTGAACAAGGCCGTGATCACCGTGCCGGCGTATTTCAACGACGCCCAGCGGCAGGCCACCAAGGACGCCGGCCAGATTGCCGGCCTGGAGGTGCTGCGGATCGTCAACGAGCCGACGGCCGCTGCCCTCGCCTATGGCCTCGAGAAGAAGAAGGACGAGAAGATCGTGGTCTTCGACCTCGGCGGCGGTACGTTCGACGTCTCAATCCTGGACGTGTCGAAGGACGGCGTCTTCCAGGTGGTCAGCACCAACGGCGACACGCACCTCGGCGGCGACGATTTCGACCAGGCGCTCATCAATCACGTAGCCGACCAGTTCCAGCGTGAACAGGGAATCGACCTCCGCAAGGACCCGATGGCGATGCAGCGGCTCCAGGAGGCCTGCGAGAAGGCGAAGAAGGAGCTCTCGACCGCCCAGAGCACCGACATCAACCTGCCCTTCATCACCGCCGACGCCTCTGGGCCCAAGCACCTGCAGATGACGATCACGCGGGCGCAGTTCGAGCAGATGACCGACCAGTTGATCGAACGGTGCCGCGGGCCGGTGCTGAAGGCGCTCGAGGACGCGAAGCTGAAGCCAGCAGAGATCGACGAGGTCGTGCTCGTGGGCGGCTCGACCCGGATTCCGAAGGTTCAGGAACTCGTCAAGAAGATCTTCGGCAAGGAGCCGCACAAGGGCGTGAATCCCGACGAGGTGGTAGCGCTGGGCGCGGCCATCCAGGGGGGCGTGCTCGGCGGCGACGTGCAGGACGTGCTGCTGCTCGACGTCACTCCGCTGTCGCTCGGCATCGAGACGGAAGGGGGCATCTTCACGAAGCTCGTGGAGCGGAACACGACGATTCCCACCGACAAGAAGCAGGTCTTCAGTACGGCCGCCGACAATCAGACCGCGGTGACCGTGAGCGTCTACCAGGGTGAGCGGCCGATGGCCCGCGACAATCGCCTGCTCGGGCAGTTCAACCTGGAGGGGATCCCACCGGCGGCCCGCGGCACGCCGCAGATCGAGGTGAAGTTCGACATCGACGCCAACGGCATCCTCAACGTCAGCGCTAAGGACCTCGGCTCCAACAAGGAGCAGACCGTCCGCATCGAGCAGTCGAGCGGGCTCAACGAGGCCGAAATCGAGCGGATGCGGAAGGATGCCGAGGAGCACGCCGAGGAGGACAAGAAGAAGGCCCGCGTGGCGGAGGCCCGCAATCGCGCGGAGGCGCTCTGCTTCCAGACGGAGAAACTGATCAAGGAGAACGACGCCAAGCTTTCCGCCGCCGACAAGGCGCCGCTGGAAGCCGCGGTGACCAAGGCTCGCGAGATGGCCAAGGGCGAGGACGTGGACGCGATCCAGTCGGCCCACGACGCGCTCGAGCAGGCAGCCCACGCGCTCTCGAAGGTGCTCTACGAGCAGCAACCCCAGCCACGCGGCGGCGTCCCCGGCGGTGAGGCCGCCGGGGCGGGGGCCGGGAAGGGTCCGGACGACGCGATCGATGCCGAGTTCGAGGTCAAGGGCTGATGCAGAGACGGCCGGCTATGGCGGCCACCGCCCACCATGCCATTCCGATTCGATAAGTTCACGATCAAGGCCCAGGAGGCCGTGCAGGCGGCCGTTGAGCTGGCCGGTGAGCGGGGCAACCCGCAGGTGACGGCGCTGCACCTCCTGCAGGCGCTCCTCAGCGAGCGGGAAGGCATTGTCCGGCCGCTGCTCGAGAAGATCGGCGTCGACCGGGGCCAGTTGGAGCGGATCTTGAAGGCGGAGCTCGCACACCTGCCCAAGGTCTCGGGGGGAAGCCAGCCACAGCCGGACCAGGAACTCGTCAAGGTGTTTGAGGCCGCCACGGCCGCCTCGCACGCCATGAAGGACGAGTTCGTGTCGACCGATCACCTGCTGCTGGCCCTGGCCAAGACGCCCTCCAAGGCCAAGAACGTGCTCGGACTGGCCGCGGTCGATGAGCAGGACCTGCTGGCGGGGCTGCAGAGCGTCCGCGGCCAGTCACGCGTCACCGACCAGAACCCCGAGGAGAAGTTCCAGGCCCTGGAGAAGTACGGCGTCGACCTGGTCCAGCGGGCAAGCCAGGGGAAGCTCGATCCGGTGATCGGCCGGGATGCGGAGATCCGGCGGGTGATCCAGGTGCTGTCGCGCCGGACAAAGAACAATCCCGTGCTGATCGGCGAGCCGGGCGTGGGCAAGACCGCGATCGCGGAGGGTCTGGCCCTCCGCATCGTGCAGTCGGACGTGCCCGAGAACCTCAAGGGGCGGAGGGTGGTGGCCCTCGACCTGGGTGCGTTGATCGCCGGCACGAAGTACCGCGGTGAGTTCGAGGACCGGCTCAAGGCGATCCTCCGCGAGGTGGAGGCGGCCGCGGGCAACGTGATCCTGTTCGTCGACGAACTGCACACCGTGATCGGCGCGGGTGCCGCCCAGGGAGGCTCCGATGCCGCCAACCTGCTGAAACCGGCGCTCGCACGGGGCGAACTGCGGTGCATCGGTGCCACCACACTCGACGAGTATCGCAAGCACATCGAGAAGGATGCGGCCCTCGAGCGCCGGTTTCAGCCGGTCTTCGTCGGTGAGCCGAGCGTGGAGGACACGATCGCGATCCTGCGCGGCCTGAAGCCGCGGTACGAGGCCCATCATAAGGGGGTCAAGATCAAGGACTCCGCCCTGGTGGCGGCCGCCGAACTCTCGCACCGCTACATCGCCGACCGCTTCCTGCCGGACAAGGCCATCGACCTGATGGACGAGGCCACCAGCCGGATCGCGTTAGAGCTGCAGAGCGTCCCGAGCGAGATCGACGAGGTGCAGCGGCGGCTGGTGCAGTTGGAACTCGCCGGGCGGCAACTGGCCGAGGAGACTGAAGAGCATGCGCGAGACCGGCTCGCCGAGATTGAGGCCGAGTCGGCCGAATTGCGGAAGAAGCTCGCCAGCCTGCGGGAGCAATGGGAGGCGGAGAAGAGCGGCGTCGGCAGCGTGCAGGAACTCCGCCAGCAACTCGACGCGGTGGAGCGGGAGTTCGAGCAGGCCGGGCTGTCGATCAAAGAGCGGCAGTCGGCCGGCCAACCCGTCGAGGAGTCGCTCTACCAGCGTCTCTACGAACTCGACGTGAAGCGCAAGTCGCTCGCCGGCCGGCTGGAGGGGGAGGGATCCGAGAAGGACGGCCGCGAGGCCTCCGGAAAGGCCACCAAGCGGCTGCTGCGGCGGGAGGTCGGCCTGGAGGAGATCGCCGAGGTCGTCTCGGCCTGGACGGGGATTCCCGTCGCGCGGCTGGCGGAGAGCGAGCGGGCCAAACTGCTCGTGCTCGAGGAGCGGCTGCACCTGCGGGTCGTGGGGCAGGAGGAGGCGGTCAAGGCCGTCAGTGATGCCGTGCGTCGCAGTCGTGCCGGTCTCCAGGACGCCAATCGCCCGATCGGATCCTTTCTGTTTCTCGGGCCGACCGGCGTGGGCAAGACCGAGGTCTGCAAGGCGCTCGCTGAGGTGCTCTTCGACGACGAGAATGCGATGGTGCGGATCGACATGAGCGAGTTCATGGAGAAGCACGCCGTCGCCCGCCTGATCGGCGCGCCACCGGGCTACGTCGGTTACGAGGAGGGGGGGCTGCTGACCGAGGCGGTCCGTCGCCGGCCCTATTCCGTGGTCCTGCTCGACGAGATGGAGAAGGCTCACCGCGACGTGTTCAACGTGCTGCTCCAGGTGCTCGACGATGGGCGTCTCACCGACAGCCTCGGCCACACGGTCGACTTCACCAACACGATCGTGGTGATGACAAGCAACGTCGGCAGCCAGGTGATCCAGGAGATCACCAAGGAAGGAGGTGGTGAGCAGGAGATGCGTGACGCCGTCAAGGATGCCCTCTCGGCCCGCTTTCTGCCAGAGTTCCTCAACCGCATCGACGAGACGATCATCTTCCATCCACTCGACCAGAAAGATATCCGGCGGATCGTGGAGATACAGGTGCGGCGACTGGTGGGGCAGGCGGCTAAGACGGGCATCGAGTTGGAGTGCAGCGAGGCCACGCTCGACGAGATCACCCGGCTCGGATACGACCCGGTCTACGGTGCGCGGCCGTTGAAGCGGGTGATCCAGCAGCAGCTGCAGAACGAACTCGCTCGGGAACTGCTCGCCGGCCGCTTTCCAGAGGGCAGCCGGGTGAAGGTCGACTTCGTCCAGGACGGCTTCGTGTTTTCGAACGTCGCCTGACGCGGCCGCCGGGAGCCCGTCTGGAACCGGCTGGGTGTTCTGGCCGGACTCGCGCTGCGCCTCGGTCGGGAGGCTCGCACGCTCGCCCTGCCAGGGCTCGGCAAAAGGCTCGAAACGCTCTGACGCCAAGGCCCCGTGCCCGCCGACCGGCGAGCGGGAGGTCCGCGGCGGTCTAGCGCTTCCGTTCCTCGAGCGCGAGGCGGGAAATCAGCACTTCGCAACCAGGCGTCATCTTGCGGAGCTTGCCGGCCATGGTGAGCTTCTCGCTGGTGGTGGCCTTCTTGATCCGCGACTGGAATTTGGCCACCTTCTGCCGGCGGTGACGCCTTCGCTTGATCTCCTTCTTCCGATTGCTGATGCCGCCCATGCGAGTCTGGTGTCCTGGGGTGCGAGTGGGTCCGCCGACGGCGGAGGCCGCAGCCTAGAAAAAGGCCCCGGACGAGTCAAAGCCGCCGCACCCGTCCGCAGTGAAAGCCGGCGTGGTGGGGGGCGAACGGGGGTGGGCATGTGGTGGCGGGACGCCACGCCGATGCGGCGGTGAGGCGGGCCGCCCCTGGGCTGGGATATCTCCGGGAGCGTGTAAACTTCCTCGGCAATGGCCCCACGGCTGCGGCCGTGACCGTCGGACGGGTGGCAGAGCGGTTGAATGCACCGGTCTTGAAAACCGGCAGCGGCGAAAGTCGCTCGTGGGTTCGAATCCCACCCCGTCCGCCTGCAGAATGTGGATGGCCCGCGGGCAGCGCCGGCCACGCTCCGGCCGCCCGCGCATCCTCCACCCGGCGATGGCCACGGACCCCGCAGGTCCGCCGCGACACGACCTGACGGCCGATGGCATGACACTCTCCGGCGATGACTTCCTGCGGCTCGAGAGCCTGCTCTACCGACCGGTGGCGCCCCGTCCGGACTGGCTGAAGGCCTGGCGGAACGAGGCGAACTACCTGCTCTTCCTGGCACAAAGGGCGGCCGACGACGACGACGGGGAGCGACTCGACGAACTGGAGGAACAGGCACGGGAGATGGCCGACATGGTGGAGGGACGCCTGAAGGCGGAGGGGCTCTGGTGATTCTCCGCCGATCCGCCGCGCGGAACGTTGGACGGAACACCGGCGGAAAATATCTCACAGGGCGGGCGACGGTTCGTCGTGTCGTCCTGCGGGCGTCTCGGGCTCGATCTCCGTCAGCGTGGCCGCGGTGAGAAGCAACGTGCCGGCGACGCTGACGGCGTTCTCGAGCGCGGTCCGGACCACCCTCGTGAGATCGACCATGCCCGCAGCCACCAGATCGCCATACACGCCGCGGGCCGCGTCGAAGCCGTAGGCACCGGTGCCACGGGCACGTCGCCCATGACGACACCGCCGTCGGCCGCCGAGTTTTCGGCGATCGCGCGGGTGGGACCCTCCGGGGCATGTCGCAGGATCCGCAGGCCCGTGCGGTCTTCTCCATCGCAGGTCGCTTCCGCCTCGGCAACCGCCTCGGTGGCCCTGATCAAGGCCACGCTGCCGCCCGGAACGATGCCTTCCGCGACCGCCGCCCGCTCACCCTCGCCGCCAATCATCGTCGTGTCCCGGTCGACGATCACCTTGGTGGCCGACCCGAGAGGGCACGAACTCCTCGAGCGAGGCGGAGAGTGACGCCACTCGCTCTGGCGACCAGGTTCCGCAGCCCCTCGGCGAGGCTGGCATGGGCGAGCAGCGTGGCGGTGGTGGTGCCGTCGCCGAACACGTCGGCTGTCCGCTCGGCGGCCTCGCGGAGCGGGTGTGCCCCGAGGTTTTCCTCGGGATCGGGAAGATCGATCTCCTTGCCGATCGTCACCCCGTCGTTGCACCCGAGCGGCAGCCCCCAGCGCCGCTGTACGAGCACGCACTTGCTCTTGGGGCCGAGGGTCACCCGCACGGCGTGGGCGGGCAGGCTCGCCCCGCGAAAGACGCGTGCCCTGGACGCCTTCCGGAATACGATATGTTCGGGAGCCTCCGCAGGAGGAAGGCGGCCATGCCAGGCAGAACCGGAAAGATGGTAGGGCGGCGGTCAACGTCCGCCCGCGGCAGCGGCCCACGCGGCCGCCTGTCAGGGCCGGGCCATGCGAAACAGGTGCTGCTCTCCGCGTATGAAGAGCGAGTCGCCATCCAGGGCCGGCGTGGCGTCGACTCCCTCGCCGACGTCGTTCTCCGCGACCACCTCGAGCGTCGGCGTATCCGTGATCACCGTGATCGTGCCACCGCGATCGGTCAGGTAGACGTGACCGCCGGCCGCCACAGGCGACGCATAGGTGCGGCCCACGCCGGGCACCCGCGCTGTTTCGTAGAACGCCTTGCCGGAGCGGGCGTCGACGCAGGTCAAGAGCCCCGTCTTCTCCTTGTAGTAGAAGAGGCGGCCGTCCGAGAGTAGCGGAGAGGCGACGTCGGGCGTGTCCGCCTGCTTCGTCCAGATCACCGCGGCCCGCCAGGTCAAACGCACCGAGAAACGCGCCGCGGAAGCCGCTGCCGATGCAGGCGATGCCCTCGGCCGCGACGGCGGACGCGCAGGGACGGACCGTCTGGCCGGCACACCGCCAGAGTTCCTTGCCCGTCGCCAGGTCGTAGCCGCGGGCGGCGTTCTGACCGTTCATCACGACCTGCCGCGTGCCATCTCGGTCGGAGGCAACCAGCGGCGTGGCCCAGCAGGTGGGCTCGTCGCGGGGCGTCTCCCAGATCGTCGTGCCCGTTGTTGCGTCGACCGCGCACAGCATCGACGGCCCCTCGTGGTCCCAGGGCACGATGATCATCCCACCGGCCGGAGTCGGCGAAGCGCCTTCCCCGAACCCGTGGCGGATGGTCATGTCGCCGAACTCACGACTCCAGAGGGGGTGCCCGTTCAGATCGAAGGCGTGGAGCCCCCGGGAGCCGAAGGGGGCGAAGACCCGCTCCCCATCGCTACACGGCGAGGCCGATGCAAAGCCGTTGGTCTCGTGCGTGCCCTCATGGGGCACCGCCGTGACGCAGGAACGCGACCAACGCTGCCGGCCGCTGTCGCGGTCGACGCACAGGAGCCGAAAGTCGAGCGCACCGGCCTGCCCCTCGACGGGCACCGCGGTGGTGACGAAGACGCGGTCGCCCACGACCACCGGCGACGACGATCCGCGGCCGGGAATCTCCGTCCGCCAGCGGAGGTTCGTGCCGGCACCGAACTTCACCGGTGGCCTGGCCGTCAACGAGACGCCGTTGCCGCCGGCGCCGCGCCAGTGAGGCCAGTCGGCCCGGGTGGAGGCCGACGCCGTAAAGGCCAGCAGGAACGTTACGGCCACCAGTCGTCCCTGAGGATCGCGCATCACCATCGCCCCGTTCGCCTGCCGACTTGGAGTCCACCTCGTCAACGGGGTAGCCTACCCGCGGTGTCGTGGTGCAGCGAACAGGTCGAGCCTCGCGAGACCCTGGAGAACAGTCCGCATGTCCGGTATCGGCTCCGTGGAACTCGTCGCGCTGCTCGCCGTGCTGCTGTCGTTCGGCGGGGTGGGGGGGCTGCCGCTGCCGCCGCCGGATCCGGTGCTCGCGCGGGTGACGTCCGACGAGTGCTTGTTTCATATGGAGACCGCCGAACCGGATGATCCCGGTGACGGCACGCCCAAGCTCACCAAACGGATGCTCTCCGATCCGGAGATGCGCGGGTTTCTGGCCGCCGTGGTCGAGCAGGTCGGGGGCCTGCTGCGGCAGCGGCCCCCGGCGGGGCCGGCCAGCCGCCAGGCGATCAGCACGCTCCTGGAGGCGGTGCTGACGAGGCCACTGGCCGTGACAGTGACACGATGTCGGCCACCCTCGGAGGGCCCGCCGGCGCCTGTCGCGTCGCTCGTGATTCGCTTCGGCGACCGCGGTGAGGTGGTCCGCCAGGCGGCGGCGTGGTTGGCCGCATCGCTGCCGCTGACCTTCGAGACGGTCGAGATCGGGGGTCGACCCTGGCAGCGGGTGGCGGGCGAGGGGGCCCCTGGCGGCGGTCTCTGCTGGGGAGTCGATGGTGGCAGCTTCGTCGTCGCGGTGGGCCCGGGCGGGATCGAGCCGCTCGTGGAGCGCCTGGACAACGCCCGCCGCCAGTCGTCCGCCTGGCGGGCGGAGATCGAGAAGCGGCTGCCACTCGATCGCCCCAGCACGTTCACCTCCGTCCATGCCGGCGAGGCGCTGGGCATCGCCACGAGCCTGCCAGCCGCCGGCCGCGACAGGCTGCTCGCCTACCTGGAGGCGTGGCTCGGCAGGCTCGAGACCATCGAAACCGTCAACGGCATGACGGCCGAAGGCATCGCGTCGGCCACGTGGCTCGGGTTTGACGGCCCGCCCCGAGAGCTGTTCGCCCCGCCGGCCACCGGAATCGGGCCCCGGCCGCTCTGCCGCATCCCGGCCGATGCAATCATGCCGCAAAGCTGGTCGCTCGACCTCTCCGCGCTGCTTGCCACGGGGCTCGGGATCGTGGCGGCGACCGACCCGAGGACGGCCGCCGAGTTTCGGACGAACCTCGAACAGGTCCGGGCCGTGGCCGGGTTCGACATCGACACCCACCTCCTCGCGGCGCTCGGTCCTGACTGGACGCTGTTTTCCGTCCCGGCTCCGGGCGGCATGCTTCCGAACGTCGCGCTGGTGGCGGGCCTGCGCGACCGGGCCACGTGCACGAGGACCCAAAAGGCCCTGCTGGGGATCGCCCGCAACGTGGCCGCTGTGGGTGGCCCGCAGCTCTCGATCCGAACGATTCCCGATCGCGACCAGACGCTCTTCTGTCTGGAGTGTGTGAACTCGGGGACGCCGATCCCGGTCACCCCCACCTGGTGCCCCACGGAGGACGCACTGCTCGTCATGCTGTCGCCGCAACGGATGAGGACCCTGCTCTCGCAGCCCGTGCGGGGGGAGGGCATCGACGGCGTGGACGGTGAGAAGTCGGCGCTCGCCGCCGGTGAGCCGACGCTTGTGGGCGTGATCGACCCGGTCCGGCTCGTCGGGTCGCTGCGCGGGCTGTACGAACTGGCCGCGCCCATGACGCGGGGCGTGATGTGGGAACCGGGGCTGCAGATCGACCTGCCGCACCTGCCGCCCTGGTCGGCGATCAGACTCTACGTCCGCCCGCACGTGAGCGTCATTCGTCACGTGGCCGACGGGATCGTCCTGGAAAGCACGGGCACGATCCCGCTGGGCCCGCTGACGGCCGGCGGCGCCGTCGCCGGGATCTCGCCCGCCTCCGCGCCGGTGCTCGTCGGCCTGCTCTTGCCGGTCGTACAGGCCGCCCGCGACGCCGCACGGCGGACGCAGGTCAGCAACAACTTCAAGCAGGTGATGCTCGCGATGGCCACCTACGAGGCCCAGAACGGCCGCTTCCTCGCCCAGGCGATCGGTGCCGCCGACGGCGGGCCCCTCTTGAGCTGGCGGGTCGCGTTGCTGCCTTTCCTCGACGCGGGCGACCTGCATCGGCAGTTCAGATGGAACGAGCCCTGGGGCGGCGAGCACAACCTCGCGCTGCTGGGCCAGATGCCCGCGGTGTCCACCGATCCGGCCGCCCCGGCCGGGCAGGCGGCCCGCGGCCTCACGACGGTGCGGGTAATCAGTGGCGAGGGCATCGGGTTCCTCGCGCCCGAAAAGACCATCGGGCTCGCCCAGATCAGCGACGGCTCGAGCCGCACGATCGCGATCTTCGAGGCGCTGCTCGACAACGCCGTGCCCTGGACGCAACCCGACGACGTCGATTTCGACCCCAATCGACCGCCGGAGGGCGTGGGCAATCCACGGCGGGCCGGGGGGCTGGTCACCGCCGGGTTCTTCGACGGCCATATCCGCATGAACGAGCCCGACTTGGCCCCCGAGGTGTTCCGGGCGCTCGTGACGCCAAGCGGCGGCGAGACGGTGAGCCTCGATTGACTCCACGTGGTATGCGGGCGGCCCCCGCGGCCGAGTTCTCATGTCCGACCCCGCGCCCCGGCTGCCGGCTTCCGTCGACGTGCTCCAGCTCGAGCAGTCGCTGCGGGCAGCCGTGCCCGAGGCGGTGTTCGCGCCGGGCCGGGTGGTGCGGCGGATCATCCGCGCCGACCTTGACCTGCCGCTGGTGAAGGCACGGGTGCCCCACCGGGAAAGCATCGCGTTGCCGCCGAGCCGGCTGCGAGAGCTGGCCGACGTCGTCTGGGCACTGCCCGC
>Ga0194129_10009025_pt1 | contig 11318 bp, 2 predicted proteins | sample TA2KigCa35mmetaG_FD_150862 | JGI IMG/M metagenome (GOLD analysis project Ga0194129, IMG submission 150862) | Freshwater microbial communities from Lake Tanganyika, Tanzania - TA2015038 Kigoma Deep Cast 35m | ecosystem: Environmental > Aquatic > Freshwater > Lake | place: Tanzania: Lake... | reverse complement strand
TGGAATAGGTTGTCCACCTTTGATACAGATGCAGAGGTGTAATACTAAGAAGTGTGTTGGTGATGAAGAGGATGATGAGTTGTCGAGATTTAAGACAATTGTTGCAGACACTGTTGAAGATGTTACGAGGATATCGGATAAAGATTTGGAGAAGTTGCAGCAGGTGGTAAATGATGCTGATTTATATCCTGCGAGGATTTTAAATAAGGAGCAGTTGGTATTATTATTGAATGGGCAGAAGCAGAGTAATTTGCAGCCTAATTTTATTGGGAAGGGTTTATTGGAGAATTTTATTGGTAGGACAAATTGTGAGGTGAATGATTATAAAAATATTTTAGGAAGAAGTCAAGGGAAATTTTAAATTATTAAATTTGTTCTTATTCAATATGTAGAATTAGGATATTTTATTAAAAAATAAATTGTAATAAATATTAATATGGATTATAAAAACATATTAATAAAAATATTTTATTTATCATTTACAGTATTTATATCAACCTATTTTGTCTATAAAATAGATGGATTAAGAAGAGAAAATTATATTATTATTTTAGCTATATCGTTATTACTATATTCAGCAATATTTAGTATTTCAATAACAAATAAAAAAAAAGAAAACTTTCGAGTATGGAAAACTTCATCGACAAATGCGTATAAGCCATCTCCTTTTCCATTTCAACAGCCTTCACAACCAAAGGAATCTGAGAAGCCTTCACAGCAAAAAGTATCAGAAAAATCAAAGAAATCAGAAAAAGCTTCCCAGCAAAAAATATCTGAAAAACCAAAAGTATTTGAGCAAGCTAAGACATCTAAGCAACCTTCAGAAGTGAATGAATTTGTATTTTCTGCACAGCCAAAGGAACCAAGACCATCACTAAAACCTTTTAAACCTGGTCAATCATCTAAGCAATCATCAAAAAAACAATCAACTCAGCAATCAACGAAACAATTTAAATCCACCCAATCTTCACAAAGTTCATTAGAAAAACGGGGAAGTGTAGATGTTGGTAGGGTAGATTGTAAAGTAACAGATTGGAGGGATGTAAGTGAATGTTCAAAGCCTTGTGGTGGTGGAACAAAAATGCAGAGGAGGGATAGAACTGATGGGGTGAATGGGGGGAGAGATGATTGTCCGAGGGATTTTGAGAGGAAAGTAGCTTGTAATGAGAATCCTTGTCCGATTGATTGTGTATTATCAGATTGGGGAGGAAATTTTGTGTCAAAGGAGTTGATGACTCCAGATTTTTATAAAAAATTTACTTCATTTCCGACTGATAAAGTATTAAAACTGGATGGTTGGACGTTGCGTTCAAATGTTGATATAGAAATGGGTGAATCATTAGCTGGAATTTTTACGGATCCTACAAAAGATCCTCCTTCTTTTGGAGTAAATAAGTTATATCCATTGATGACTGGATTTAAGTCAAAGAGGGCGATATTGTTGATAGAGGCTCCAAATCCGATAGAGGTGAGTGAGATAAAAGTTCATCTTGGGGAGATAATTGCATTTAATGAGACAAAAAGGAAAAAAATAGTGGTTAGGGCCTGGAATGGTAATATTGCTGGTTGGGACCAATATGGAAATTCACCATCAAATGCAGTATTAATCGGAGAATATATTCATTTAATAAAGAATATAGTTACGCTTGCTACTAATACTAAAGTTCCTTATCAAAACTGGAAGTTTGAATTTGAGGCGTATTTACCTTTTGAAGATTCTGTAAAAATTAAGACAATCAGATTAATTGGAAAAACTACTTTACCAGATGTTGATGAAGAAGGATTTTCTAAATGCACAAAAGCGTGTGGAGGAGGAACAAAAAGAAGAATAAGAACTGTAAAAGTACAACCTCAATACGGTGGAAAAAAATGTAATGAACCACTTGTAGAGACAAGAAATTGTAATACTCATTCATGCACGAGTGATTGCATATTAGGAGATTGGGTGAATGAGGGAGATTGTTCAAAGCCTTGTGGTGGAGGAACAATTATGCAGATTCAGCAGATAAAACAAGAAGCAGTTAATAAAAATTCTTGTCCTTCGTTAAGAGACAGAACAAGAAAAATTCCTTGTAATACTCAGCCTTGTCCAGTTGATTGCGTTTTAGGTAATTGGGAGAATGTTGGAGAATGTTCAAAACGTTGTGGAGGAGGTAAGATGAAACAAACAAAAAAGATAATATCCTATCCAACTAATGGTGGTAAGCAATGTCAATCAGACTTAAATAGGGAGATTCCTTGTAATGAGGATAAATGTCCAGAATGTGTTGTATCAGAATGGACTCCATTTGGAAATTGTTCAAAATTTTGTGGTGGTGGTGTTAAAAAAAGAACAAGAGAGTATATTAGAGGAGATAAGAATAATTGTCCACCCTTGATGGAATTAGTTCCTTGTAATACTAAGCCTTGTAATCAGGAGGAGGGGTGTATTACTGAGGAATGTATGTATGGTTGTAAGGTATCAAGTTGGGGGGATTTTACGGAATGTTCAAAGAAGTGTGAGGGTGGAGTGAAGAAGAGGACAAGAAGAATATTGCGAAATCCTTTAAGAAGTAAATTTAAGTGTCCTCCATTAGAAGAAACTATAGAATGTAATAAAAAACCGTGTGTGACTGATTGTGTAGTAACTGATTGGTCAGATTATAGTAAATGCACAAAGACATGTGGTGGAGGAACTATGACAAGAAAGCGAAAGATAAAAATTCATCCTAAGAATGTGAATAATTGTCCTCCATTGGAGAATACAATTTCTTGTAATAGACAGCCTTGTCCAAGTGATTGTGTAGTATCAAGATGGAGTGATTGGGATAAGTGTAGTGTAACATGTGGTGGTGGAACAAGAAAGAGAATAAGACAGGTAATATCTAATCAATCTAATGGAGGAAAGGATTGTCCGCCTTTAAGTGAAGTTGAGCCATGTAATACAAAAGCTTGTGATAATAATTGTTATGTATCTGATTGGAGTAAATGGAGTCCATGTTCTGAAGAATGTGAGGGAGGAATAACAATAAGAACAAGAAGAATAGAAAAAGATGCTATAAAAGATGGTAAGCTTTGTCCTCCGTTGGTTGATATAAAGAAATGTAATGATAGGTCATGTAAGCAAAGAGAAAGGAAGCCGGTTGGTAATAAGAATATTGTGATAAGTAAGAGAGGTGTATTACCAACTAATAAGGAGGTAATGTATTTCAAGAGGTCATTAATAAAATCAGCGAATGCTTTAAATAAGAAATTTAATGATGATGGAAAGCCAGTATTTTTGTTGATGAAGGGTGTTAATGCTCCTGAGCCATTATTTAATTTGATAGACAAGAAGATAATTTATAATAATCAGCAGGATTTTAGAAAGATATATGAAAATACCGGGATAAAACTTCCTAAAAAAGATAAACCGAAAGAAGAGGCATTAGTTGGAAAAGTTAGTAGTTATGTTCCAGATGAATATAAAGTTCCTGCTAACATTCCATCAATGATTCCAAAAGTTGTAAAAAAAGTAAAGCAAGAAGAGCAGAAACTAAGAATAATAAAGCCAAGAGTAATAAGTGAAGAAGTAAAACTAAGAAGAAAAGTAAAAATTCCACAAGAAGAAATTTTCAAAATTAATAATGCAAAAATTAATAAAGATGTATTTCCTATAGAAAGAAAAGTTGATAAAATAGTAGAAAGAAAAGATAATAAAGTTGTTGAAGATAAGAGGGTCGCTCCAGTTGATAAAATTGTTGAAAAAAAAGTAGATAAAGTTGTCGAAAGAAAGGTAGATAAAGTGGTAGAAGATAAGAAGGTATCTCCTGTTGATAAAGTGGTTGAAAGAAATGTAAATAAAGTTGTTGAGAAAAAAGTGGATAAGGTTGTTGAAGATAAGAGGGTAGCACCGGTTGATAAAGTTGTTGAGAAAAAAGTGGATAAGGTTGTTGAAGATAAGAGGGTAGCACCGGTTGATAAAGTTGTTAAGAAAAAAGTGGATAAGGTTGTTGAGCCTGTTCAGAGGAAGTCAGATAATAGTGGGGTAAGAGCGAGAAAATTTAGTGGGAAGTTCAGGGAGGGTTTTGGGGAGGATAGATTATATGAGGTAGGAGTTAATGGATTGGTGAATGATTTTAAGGCTATTTTGGGTATTTTTCAGGGAAAATTATAAATATTTTATTGAAGGATATCGGATAAAAAAAATTTATTTTAAATAGTAATATGGGAATCATATTATTATTTTTATCATTGATTATTATATTATTTAGTTTAAGATTTAATTTTGGTAATAAGATACATTTTATTTTAATTATAGGTTTAGTTGTTGTTTTTATATATATTCAGAAAAAAAATCAGGATTTAAATGAAGGGTTTAGTTGTGGGAAGTGCAAGTATTTTAACAAGCGTAGAGCAAAATGCTTATGTGAGCTCGCAGGTCCTTGTGCAACTGTCGACTATGGTCATTGGTGTAATCCACAAACTGGAATTCAAACTTTTCAAAGAAGAGAAAAAAATGCAGGAGATCCGCATGGACGAGCTTATGTAAATTGTAGAAGTAGAGATTGTATAAAAGCTTGTGGAGGAGGAGTGTTAGGTCAAAAAACAGCCACATGCAAGGTAGATTGTAGGTGGTTCTGGAATAATTGGAGTGAATGTGATAAGAAGACAGGTACAAAATTTAGAGATGCCAGAGTAGATTGGCCAGCAAGAAATGGTGGAAAACCCTGTCCAGGAAGAGAAACAGTAAGTTGTCCAGTAGATTGTGATTATACTTGGGGAGAATATTCAGAATGTGATAAAAACATTGGAAAAAAATTTAGAGACCCAATTATAAAATCGCCACCATTAAATGGAGGAAAACAATGTCCTGCAAGAGAGATTATAAACTGCGCAGTTGATTGTGATTTTATAGAAGGTAAATGGACTGAATGTGACAAGCCTTGTGGTCCAGGCAAGCAGACAAGAATAAATACTATAAAAGCTCAACCAATCGGAAATGGTAAAGCATGTCCACCAGTTAATGAGTCAAAAGATTGTAATTTAAGAAATTGTGATTGTGATTTTATTGAAGGTAAATGGACAGATTGTAGTGCACAATGTGGAGATGGGGAACAGATAAGAGTGAATACGATAAAAAAACCAGCATTACTTGATGGAAAACCTTGTCCAAAAGAAAATGAATCAAAGCCTTGTAAGTTAAAAGATTGTGATTGTGATTTTACTGAGGGAAAATGGACTGATTGTAGTGTTAAATGTGGAATAGGAAAGCAGACAAAGAGTGCTAATATAAGAAAGCAGCCAACAGGGCCAGGTGGAAAGGCTTGTCCGCCGGTTGAGTATAAATATTGTGAGAGTAAGGATTGTGGTAGTGAGGGTGTATGTGATTTGACAGTTGCTAAAGAAGCATTTTCAGGAAATTATATTTTAGAGAATTTTGCTGAGGCAGATTTTAAGGGAGAATGGTCAAAATGTTCCAAGGATTGTGGTGATGGGGTGCAGAAAAGAAAAGTATCTGTAAGAAATTATAATAAGGATAAAACTGTAAAAAGATTTGTAGTAAAAGATTTGAATAATCCTGATTGGAAGAATGATATAAGATTTGGTAATGAATCACTTGATAAAATATCTAATACAGTTAGTGCTCCACTTTTAATAGAACAACTTTATTATTTTGCGGAGTATTATTTAAATAGGTATAATACAAGGATTGGAGAAAAATTGGAGATACCGGGGATACATTGGTGGAAATATGAACCTGATTTAAATAAAGTATATTTTTATAAGACTGGAGATAATGATTATAAATTAGATTTTCTTCCATTATTGAAGGATGTAGATAATATTTATTTATCAATATTTGGAGCAAATGGTGGTGAATATAGAGAATGGAGCTCTGATAAACCAAGAGGTTCAGATAAAATTAAAACTGGAGAGGGAGAAAAAGACGGTAAAGCAGATAGATTACAATCAGATTTTACTTGTAAAATTATTACAGAATCTAAGGATTGTAATTTAAAAGATTGTGAAGAAGCAACTGAGTGGTCACAATGTGATAAATATTGTGGGGAGGGAAAGCAGACAAGAGAAATTGTGAGGAAGACAAAGATTCGTAAAAGAAATCCTCCAATAGTATTAAGATTTTTTGAGCCTTATGCTTTTCTTGCAGCATTGAAAGAGAAGGAGTGGATAAGTAAGATAAAAGGTGAGAAGGATTCAGGATATGATAATATGGAATTAAAGAAGATTGATTCTAAATTTATTGATTCGAATAGTGATGCATTAAATCGGATAAAATTTTATGTGGAATATTACTTAAATAAGTATGATGTTCCGATAAATGAGAAAATTAAATCACCAAACTTTTTATATGGAAATACAAATTATCCTACGAGAACAGGAGAATGGACATTTTGGAGAAGTGATAAAGATACTTATAACGTGAGTATGAAAAATTTTAGTAAAAATCCTTTTACATGGAAGTCAAATGATTCAGCTGGTTTAAGAGAAGGAAAAGAAGATAGTCAAAATGTTCAATTTGAAGTAAGAGAAGATAGAAAAATTGAGTCAAAAACTTGCAAGATAAGAGAATGCAATAAAGATTGCAAGGTATTAGACTGGAATGATTGGACACCATGCTCAATGAAATGTGGAAAAGGAACTAAAACGAGAACTCCTAAGAGAGTTGAGGAAGCTAAAGATGGTGGTGCACCTTGTCCAAAAGAAGAAAGTGCAGATTGTGAAGGTAAAGAATGTCCTGAGGATTGTAAGATAGAATTGGAATGGGGAAAATGTTCAGCAATTTGTGGCAATGGAATACAAAAAGGTAAAGCAAAAATTGTGAAAGAAGCTAAATTCGGTGGAAAATGCAATACAGACATAGAAGAAACAAAACCTTGTATGATTAAACCTTGTCCAGGTGATTGTAAAGTAGGTGATTGGGAGTGGAATACAGCTTGTAGTAAAAAATGTGGTGGAGGTATTAGAAAAAGAATAAGAAAAGTTGAAAGACCAGCTGACCCTGGTGGGGCACCTTGTCCTCCGATTGAGGAAGATGTTCAATGTAATACTGAGCCTTGTAGTGTAGATTGTAAAGTATCTGATTGGTCTGAATATGGAAATTGTTCAAAGACTTGTGGTGGTGGAGTTAAGAAAAGAACAAGAACAGTTATAAGACAAAAAGAATATAATGGAGCAGATTGTCCTGTATTAGAAGAATCAGCACCTTGTAATACACAAGATTGTCCGGTAGATTGTAAAATGGGTGATTGGAAAGAATGGAGTAAATGTACAAAAGAATGTGGAGGAGGTAAAAGAACAAGAACTCGTGATATTATAGTGGATACTAAATTAAATGGTGCTGCTTGTCCAGCTAAAGAGGAAATTGATGATTGTAATACACAGCCTTGTAAGATTGATTGTAAGGTAAGTAGTTGGGGTAATTGGAGTAATTGTAGTAAGAAATGTGGAGGGGGAACAAGAACGAGGAAGAGGGTAGTAGTAACTGAGGCTAAATTTGGAGGTGCAAGTTGTCCGATATTAGAGGAGACGGAGGCATGTAATAAGAATCCATGTCCTGTTGATTGTGAGGTATCTGATTGGGGTAATTGGGGTAATTGTAGTAAGAAGTGTGGAGGAGGTATAATGTCAAGAAAAAGGGAAGTATTAGTTGAGCCTCAGAATGGAGGAAAGGAGTGTCCTCAGTTAACACAAATAACAAAATGTAATACTAAACCTTGTCCAATAAATTGTCAAGTTTCTAAATGGACACCATGGACAAAATGTTCAAAAGATTGTGGTGGGGGTGATAGGTCAAGAACAAGAACTGTTAGAGTGCAGGCACAATTTGATGGGGAAGAATGTCCGGATTTAATTCAGGTTACAAAATGTAATACTGAGCCTTGTCCAATTGATTGTGAGGTAACAGATTGGGGTCAGTGGGGTAAATGTTCAAAGGATTGTGGTGGAGGTAAGCAATATCGTTCAAGGCAGATAAGGGTTCCTCCTCAGAATGGAGGATTGGAGTGTCCAAGATTGGAGGATGTAAGAAATTGTAATCAAAAACCTTGTCCACAAAATTGCGAGGTTAGTCCATGGACTGATTTTTCATATTGTTCAGCAGATTGTGGTGGAGGAACACAGACAAGGACGCGGTATATTGTAAAACCTCCCTTATATGGTGGTGAAGAGTGTCCGGAATTGTCAGAGACTGCAAATTGTAATGAAAAGCCTTGTCCGATAAATTGTGAGGTTTCTGATTGGAGTCCATTTAGTAATTGCAGTAAAGAATGTGGTGGAGGAACGCAGAAAAGAACACGTTCAATAATAACACAACCAAAATTTGATGGTAAAGAGTGTCCACCATTAGTAGATGAGGTTAAATGTAATGTTGAGCCTTGTCCTAAGTCTTGTGAGGTATCTGATTGGTCAGATTTTACAAATTGTTCTAAGCCTTGTGGAGGTGGAACGCAGACAAGATTTAGAAATATCGTAACTAAACCTCAATCAGGTGGAGAAGCTTGTCCACCATTGATAGAGACAATACCTTGTAATACACATAAATGTGGAAAGAGTTGTATAGTATCTAATTGGGGTGAATGGTCTAAATGTACGAGGGAATGTGGAGGAGGAGTAAGAGAAAGAAAGAGGGATGTAATAGCTGCACCTGTTGCAGGTGGAGAGGGATGTCCTCCTTTGGTAATGAGAGAAGCTTGTAATACATTTCCTTGTCCAATTGGAGGAAGAGAGAAGTGGCCGACTGAACAAGAAGAGAATGTTGTTAGACCAAGAGGTTTTGATGATGATATGGTACCATTATCAAGAGAAGAGGCGAGAGGGTTGCAAGATTCAATAAATTTGATAAATGAGGCGCAATATTTCTTGGAAAATAGACCTTTGAGTGAGTATGAGGATGTTATAGGAACTATAGATATTTATGGTAAAAAGATTAATAAAGGTCAGAGGAGTTATAATATGCCGATATCTGTATTAGAGGAAAAGTATTTATTTTCTGAAATTGGAAGACCAGAGAATGAGTATATTTCTAAAGGTGGATTAGATAATGTTAATATTTATGGAAAATCTAAGAATGTAAGTAAGAGAAAAATGCTTTCTGCTCCAGATGTTGGTAGTGAAGCAGTAGAAGAAAGAAATTTATATGATATTTTTGGTGGAAAAAAAAAAGTAAATAAGCCACAGAATAAATTAGCAAGAGTAAAATATGTTGGAGAGGAGCAAAAGCCTAAGGATGATTATCAGATATTTCAGAAAAATATTAAAAAGTCGCAGAATAAATTGGGAGGAGTAAAATATGTAGGAGAGGAGCAGAAGCCTAAAGATGATTATAAGGTATTTGAGAAAAATATTAAAAAGTCGCAGAATAAATTGGGAGGAGTAAAATATGTAGGAGAGGAGCAGAAGCCTAAGGATGATTATAAGGTATTTGAGAAGAATGTTAAAAGGTCTCAAGATAAATTGGGAGGAGTAAAATATGTAGGAGAGGAGAAGAGGGTGAAGGGAGTAAATAGGAAGCGTATTGGAAATTTAGAGGGTTTTATAGGTGGGGCTAATTTAATGGTTAATAATTTAAAGAGTTTGTTGGGTCAAGAGCAAGGGAAAATATAATTAAATAGTAAAAAAAATTTGTAATAAATAGTAATATGAGAATCATATTATTATTTTTATCATTAATAATTATTTTATTTAGTTTAAGGTATTGTTCATGTAATAAGATACATTTTATTTTAATTATTGGTTTAGTTGTTGTTTTTATATATATTCAGAAAAAAAATCAGGATTTAAATGAAGGGTTTGGTTGTGGAACTTGTAATGGTCCAAAATGGGTAGGTGGAAGAAGACGTTGCAGATGTAATTATAATTATGCTTGTAATGCTTGGAATGCTAATTTTAGATGTGATATTAATACTGGAGTTAAAGAGTATAATAGAGTTGAAGATCAATCGTATATGTATCAACATTGTAAAGGAGGTGTAGGTCCAAATTCTATGAAACATCCAACTTGTACACAACATTGTCAAGGATTAGGAAGATATAGAGATGAAAATAATTTTAGATGGTCAGATTGGAGTGCTTGTCAGGGCGGAAGCCAGGCTCGAACCGTTATCGGTGATTCAAATTGTAAGCCTACTCAGAGAAGGGAATGTTGTTCAAATGTCAAAGATTGGACAAATGTAGGAGGATGTGATAAACCTTGTGGTCCTGGAAAGCAGAAGCAAGAAAAAATTAATTCAGTAAAAAAACTTAGTCCAAATTTAGGATCCTGGTATGTATCAGGAAATCCCGATTGTTGTATGAAAAGTGTTGCTGTTTTTAACGATAGAAAAATAATTGGAATAGGAACTAACAATAATGTTTATTATAAAAACCATTTAGCTGAAAATTGGACTCATTGGGGTAGCTGTTGTGTTATAGATATACATCAAAATCCTCAGAATTTATGGATAGGTATCGGAACTAATTATGAACTTTATACTAAAAACAATCCAAATAGTAATTGGGAACAAGTTCCTGGTTCAGGAAGTGTAATTAGCATTTCTCAACTGAATAATCAAGATTATTTAGGAATAGGAACAGACAAAAAATTATATTTTAGAGTAACACCCAAAATAAACAATGTTGGAAGTATAAGACCGTGGTATAATCAAAGTACAGGAGGTTGGAGAATAGCTACAAATCCAAATCCACCTAATATGGGAATAAAAATAGTTAGAACATTAACTTATAATAATGGAACAGCAGATATAGAAATAATATTAGCAGTTGGTGATAACAACTGTTTATATTTGAAAAGAGGAGGATTACATTCAGGTTGGGAAGGCCCTTTTAGTTGTGGAGTGATAGCTATAGCACCGTATGGAGATGAGATATTAGGTGTAGATGGTGATAATAGACTACGTATAAAGCCATTAATTGAATATGAATGTAAAAAGGAAGAAAGACAGATTGATTGTAATTCAAAGCCTTGTGATTGTGATTTTACTTGGGGTCCATATAGTGAATGTGATAAAAATACCGGAACAAAATTTAGAGACCCAATTATAAGAGATAAACCTGGGCCAGGAGGAAAGGCTTGTCCAAAAAGAGAAACAGAAAAATGTCCAGTTGATTGTCAGCATTTAGGATGGAATGATTGGAGTAATTGTGATGAAACTACTGGTAATCAGACAAGAGAACCTAAAACAATTCCAGCTAAAAATGGAGGACGTGATAATACTTGTCCTAAAAGAGAAAGTAAGGTTTGTTTTAAAAATTGTGATTTAGATGAAGGTAAATGGACAGAATGTAGTGCAAAATGTGGTCAAGGAGTACAAAAAAGAACTAATAAAATAAAATCTCAA
>Ga0194129_10009023_pt1 | contig 11320 bp, 7 predicted proteins | sample TA2KigCa35mmetaG_FD_150862 | JGI IMG/M metagenome (GOLD analysis project Ga0194129, IMG submission 150862) | Freshwater microbial communities from Lake Tanganyika, Tanzania - TA2015038 Kigoma Deep Cast 35m | ecosystem: Environmental > Aquatic > Freshwater > Lake | place: Tanzania: Lake... | reverse complement strand
AAAACGCTCATCCTCCCAATAATCAACGCAATCGTGAACGATGAATGAGCGATAATCCTTTGGAAGGCATGAGCGCCATGCCTTGTTGGAGGCAAGTCCGAAACTCTCAAGAGTCTGCAATCCTCCGGAAGCAAACCACTGGGAATCGCGTCCGGAATCGAGGGCATGCTGCATCATGACTTCATGATTGCCCCTGATCGGAATCAACCTCCGTTCACCAAGCAGCCTCATGAGGAAGTCAAGGACACCCCGCGTATTCGGCCCCCTATCTATCATGTCGCCAAGGGTGATTAGTATGTCGTTTCCAGCAAAGCCCGAGGCACAAAGTACGGCTTCAAGTGCCGTGCTGCATCCATGGATGTCGCCAACCACGAAAGTCCTTGGTGTCACAAAGAATCCTCGTCAACTTCAGGATTATCGGCACCGAGAAGGCCCTTGTAACTGGTGTACCTGGATAATGCGAGTTGACGGCGGACCACCGCGCCCATCACGGCGCATCCACCTTCATGGAGATGGGTGCATCCGGGAAACTTGCACAATGCGATAAACGGATGAAATTCAGGAAAAAATACCTCGATTTCCTCCGGCCTCACGCCGGTAAGTTCAAATTGACGGATACCGGGAGTATCCACAACCCACCCACCCCCGTTCAACCTGATCAGTTCAGAAGTTGTGGTCGTATGCCTGCCTTTGGAATTGGCTTCGCTGACTTCCCTGACACTCAATCCCAACCCGGGTTGGATTGAGTTCAAGAGGGAGGATTTGCCAACCCCGCTTTGCCCGGAAAAAACCGTTTGCTTACCCTTGAGCAAATTCCGCAACCATACGATTCCCCGGCCATCTTTGGTGCTCGCCATGAAGGTTTCCACGCCAATTCGCGAGTAAAGCCCGATCACATGCTGGTACTCAGCCGGGTCGACCAAATCGGCCTTGTTCAGGCATATGATCGGTTTGATCAATCCTTGGATCGCGCTGGCCAGATATCGATCTATCAGATGAATTTTCAGGTCAGGCTCTTTGACAGACAAGACAAAAACAACTTGGTCGACATTCGAGACGATCGCATGGACCTTATTCCGAGAGGAGCGCATCAACTGACCTGTTCGCGGTTCGACTCGCTCGATCGTTGCTTCAGCCGGTGCTTCGCCGGGCAAAGGCGGCCTACCCGACAAATTGGATGGAGTGTCGCAGGGACGATTGAATTGCAGGGCTTCCGGACAAATCCACACCCTGTCTCCGCAAGTGATCATGGATCTTGAGTCAATGGCGAGCGTTTTCAACAGTCTCCTGATCGTGCAGCGGAATATTCTGCCATCTTCTGTTTCCACGACACTAAGCAGGCCATGGACCCTTAGAACCCTGCCAGGCAGGCAAACACTCTTGTCTATTTCTGGCATCGCAACGGAGGTGTCAGCGCTTTCGGAGACAACAAGCGTTCTTTTTCTGGATATTTCCCCCTTGGGGCGAACACGCTCCGCCTTGGAAGCCTGTTCGTTTGGCGATTCCGATGTCAGATCATGGTCCCAATTCTTCGACCGGGGAGCGTTGCCCCTGTTTTTCCTGAGATCCACTCGGATTTTTTTGCGCTTCTCACTCATAGCGGCAGCAAACCAGCCTTTTCCCAATCCCGTGGCAATCAATGCCCAATTTTATGGCATGGCAACCATGTAAAAGTCTGAAAAGCATCTGATTTCGCACAGCGAGTCCTCGAATAAAGTCTGTGATCCACTTCACTCCATGGATTGGCATGGATATTGCTTGATTGTTATAGAACTCTGGAGGGATTGATATGCCGCAAGCCACGAATCAACTTGGCTTAGAATCACAGTTTGTTGAAATACCTCTTATTCTTGATAAGGATCAAATGCTTAGGCTTGAGCAGATTGCCATGCGTCGAGGGCAAAGCATCGGAAGTTTGGTTAGGCAACTCCTCAGAAATTCAATTTCTTGCATTCGAGACACTGAAAACTTGGCACTGAAAACAAGCGCCTGAAGTATCGCATGGCACCCAAACTTCTGATGGGCTAGGATAAGTTATCCTTCCCAACCAAGCGTTTGGGTGCCCAATGCTTGAATACACCGCGATGGCTTTGGTCTGCTTGGCTGTTGGACAGCTTTCCAATTCACCTTTAATTCCAACTGATCATGCCAAGCGATTTGAAGTCGGTACGAGGCAATTCCAAGCTTCTGTTTCGAAAATATTGAAAACAAGGTGCGTTTCGTGCCATGGGGGCGAGAAAACCCGCGCTTCATTTAGCATGGCCACGAGGGAAACCCTGCTTGCTGGGGGCGATTCTGGAATCACTGTCATCCCCTTCAATGCCTCTGGCAGCAAAATGATGAAAATGATCCGTCATCTTGAAAACCCAGTGATGCCGGAAAAGTCGCCTCCACTTCCAGCCGAAGAACAAAAAGCGATTTCAGAGTGGATCGATAATGGGGCCCCGTATGACAAGCCATTAGTCCAAACGGGTAACAACCCCTCTAAGTCCAAGGCGATTTCAGCCAAGGACAAGGATTTCAGATCATTTCGCAAGATTTCAAAAGTTTTTGTACTCAAGGATTTCAACAATCCAATCGACTATTTCATTGAATCTCGACTGAAGGAAAAAAACCTGATTCCAGCCCCGGAGGCTGACAAAACAACACTGGCGAAAAGGGCCTACATCGATCTGATCGGACTTCCTCCGACCCCGCGCGAACTTGAAATGTTCTTGAACGACAAATCTCCTGACGCCTATTCCAAGCTGGTTGACAAACTTCTTGATTCACCAATGCATGGCGAACGGTGGGCCCGACATTGGCTTGATGTCGCCAGGTATGCCGAAAGCCATGGGTACGAGCAAGATTACGATCGTCCAACCGCTTATCCTTACCGAGATTTTGTGATCAAGGCTCTTAACACCGACTTGCCTTACGATGCTTTTCTCAAGTGGCAGATCGCAGGCGACGAAATGGCACCGGATAACTCGGAGGCGTGGTTCGCCACCGGGTTTCTGGCGGCAGGGGTGCATGCCACCCAAATCACGATCAGCCAAGTTGAAAAAGAAAGGTACGACGAACTGGATGACATCGCGAGAACGATTGGGGCTTCAATGCTTGGCCTTAGCATTCACTGCGCCCGTTGCCACGACCACAAGTTTGACCCGATCACTTCCAAGGATTATTACCGGTTCATTTCCAACTTCACAAAAACCGTCAGAAGCGAGCAAAATGTAGCGATTGCAACACCCAATAATTCTCAAAAACTAAGGCAATGGGAAACAGAACTGGCCAACGCCAAAACGGCTTTGTCGCAAAGGGAATCAGCCTTGGAAAAGGAATTTCCTTCTTGGTGGAAATCGTTCCTTGGCCAGTCTCCAACTGAAATCACCTGGATCGCGCCCTCAACCCTCACGGCAAAATCATTCGAGGGTTCGACAATCGAAGTTGATGAAGAAGATGTCATCAGGTTGAAAGGAAAAAATCCAAACCATGACAAAATTGAGATCTTGGCCACAACACCGATCTCACAACTCAAGTCAATTCGCTTGGAAGCCTTGGCCTCGTCTGGATTATCCAAAAACGGGCCTGGCCGAGCCACGAATGGCAACTTCGCCTTGACCGACCTTGAGGTTGAAGTCCGTCCTGATGGAACCCAAGAAACATGGAAAAAGCTGCGCTTATCCAATCCCGCTGCAACCTTCGAACAAAAAGGATTTCCCGTTTCAGGCTCAATTGACGGCAATCCCTCCACTGCGTGGGCGATTGATCCTGAATTCGGTAAGGATCATGCTGCCATTTTCGAGGTTCAAGATGCTCCTACTTCAACGAAGGGTTGGCAGCTTCGCTGGACACTAAAATTCAACAACAACACCGGACATGGCATCGGCAACATCAGGGTTTCAATCAGCTCAGAAGTGGTAAGAACCTTAAAAGGCAATCCTCAATTTGGTTTCTTGGCCTCGGCCAAGTCGAACCCTTCCAAACCGCTTTCCAGCGAATCAAAAAGACTGGCTGTCCGCCTTCAGCGTTCATTTGATCCAGATTGGAAGATGCTGAGGCAACGGATTCTGAAAATTGAATCCGAAAAGCCCGTTTCCAAAACAATCAAAGCCCTCGTCAGCAGCGAGGGGCTACCCGCGGTCCGGTTGCACACCCAGGGCGGCGATTTCCTGGAAGCGACCCACTTCCTCAAGCGCGGCGACCCGAACCAAAAGGGTGAAGTTGCCAACCCTTCTTTCCTTGAGGTCCTTACCGACCATCCCGATGCTGACCGGCACTGGCTCAAGCCAGCGCCCGCTGGAAGCAGGACGCCGCACTACCGTAGTGCCTTGGCCTCATGGATCACCGACACCCAAGCGGGCGCGGGAAACCTCGCAGCGCGGGTGGCCGTGAACAGGCTCTGGCATCACCATTTTGGCAAAGGAATCGTCCGGTCCATCAATGATTTTGGAACCACAGGTGATGAGCCTTCACACCCGGAATTGCTGGAGTGGCTTGCTGGAGAACTCGTTTCGTCGGGATGGAGCCTGAAATCGATTCATAGAAAAATCATGAATTCCGCAGTCTACAAAAGATCGAACGCCGTTTCCGAATCTGTTCGAAACGCCGACCCTGAAAATCGATGGTTGGCGAGGCGCCAGCCACGCAGGATGGAAGCGGAGGCACTCAGGGACAGCCTTCTTTTTGTCGCCGGTATCCTCGACACCACCCAGTTCGGACCTTCGATTAGCGACCCCCTTCACCACAGAAGGGCTATTTATTCGACCCTGAAGAGATCAAGAATGCCTTCCATGATGACCCTGTTTGATTCCCCCGACAGCCTTCAGTCGGCGGAGGAAAGGCCAACGACGACAGTCGCGCCGCAGGCCCTGATGCTGCTGAATCATCCCCTCATGGACCAAGTCTCCAAAGGGTTGGCAGCCAAGGCGTTAAGTTCTGGAACTGATCCGGTGAATGCGCTTTTCAAAATGGCATTGCTCAGGTCGCCCACCGGGATGGAACTATCAGGGGCGCGCGCCTTCCTGAATCCTGCCACTGATCCCGCCAAGGGATTGAGGGAACTGGCGCAGGTGCTTGTTCTGTCCAATGAATTCACTTACACGGATTGAGGTTGGACATGGAAATGATCATCCCCCGCCTCCTTAACTTGGTCCCCTTGAGCCGCAGAAATCTTCTCAACGCTGGCGGAGGAATGGCTTCGCTAGCCCTCAATAGCCTTATTTCCGCTGATGCCTCCGCATCCGGCAAAGCCCTGATTCCCTCGCCCCCTCCGCGGGCGGCAAAGGCCAAATCCGTCATCTGGTTTTTCACCAATGGCGGTCCAAGCCATGTCGATACATGGGATTACAAGCAGGAACTTGCCAAGCTAGACGGACAGGAGCTAGCCGGATTGGACAAAAAAACCGGTTTCTTCGTTGACCAAGTCGGCCCACTGATGAAATCCCCCTTCTTATGGAAACAACACGGACAATCTGGAACTTGGGTCCCTGAGATATTTCCCAACCTGTCCAAGCATGTGGATGACATGGCCTTCATCCACTCGATGCACACTGAGACAAACAACCACTCGCCGGCGCTTTTCCAAATCAACACGGGTTCAAGCAGGATGGGAATGCCGTGCGTTGGAAGTTGGGTTGTTTACGGCCTTGGTAGCGAAAGCTCCAACCTCCCCGCTTTCATGGTCATGGTTGACACCCTTGGCCGTGGCTTGCCAAAGGGACATGCCTCCAACTGGAGTTCTGGATTCCTCCCCGGGGTCTATCAAGGAACGGCGCTGAACACACAAGGCGCGCCAATTGACAATCTCTTGCCACCATCAGGTTTGAGCCCAGCCGATCAGAGGAGGCAACTTGATTTTCTCGCCAAGTTAAATTCCTCCCACCTGAGTTCGCGCCATCAGGAAGCCGAGCTTGCCGCGCGGATGGAAAGCTTCGAACTGGCCTATCGCATGCAAGCGGCGGCCCCCGAAGCCTTTGACCTTTCAAGGGAATCCAAGACAGTCTTGGACATGTATGGAACGGAAAATCCCCGCTGCGCGCATGTGGCTAAGCAAACACTGGTTGCCAGGAGACTTGTTGAAAGGGGCGTTCGATTCATCCAGATATATTCCGGCGGTATGGAAAATGAGCGGAGCTGGGACGGGCACTCCGACATTGAGTCCAATCACCGCCAATTTGCCGGGGAAACAGACCAACCCGTCGCGGCATTGTTGGCCGACTTGAAGAATAGGGGCCTGCTGGATTCCACCCTTGTGATCTGGGGTGGTGAATTCGGCCGTCTTCCCGTTGCCCAGCGTTCGAAAAACTCAAAGGCCAAGGGGCGTGACCACAATCCTCATGCTTTCACTGTCTGGATGGCCGGTGGAGGCGTGAAGGGTGGCGCGCATCACGGTGCCACTGATCCGTTTGGCCACAAGGCCGAACAGGACAAGGTTTCCATCAATGACCTGCATGCCACAATTCTGCACCTTTTGGGAATCGACCATACGAAACTGACATTCCGCTACAGCGGAAGGCAATTCCGACTGACGGATGTTGCCGGAAACATCGTCATGCCCATCGTCGCCTGATTGAATCGTCAAATCAGGCCAATGACATGATCAGGCGATTCTTGCTGGTGTTTTCAACCTCGGCATGAAGGGACAGGCCGGTTGAATCCATGGTCACGATGGCCGGAAAATCCTGGATTTCCAATTCCCACACAGCTTCTGGGGAGCCAAATACCCCGAGCATCTCAACCCCAAGAACTTTACGGACGCATCCGGCATATATTTGGGCGGCGCCACCGATAGCGTGGAGGTAAACAGCCCCGCATTCCTTGAGAGCCGAAAGTGTCTTCGGGCCCATTCCTCCCTTTCCAATCACGGCGCGAATCCCATACCGCTTGATAACTTCGGCCTGATACGGTTCTTCCCTGATCGAAGTAGTTGGACCAGCGGCAACAACCTTTCGCTCTCCATTCCTTTCAACCACGACGGGCCCGCAATGGTAAATCACCGATCCATGCAAGGAAGGAATGTCACCGCCTTTATGAAGGTATTTATGGACCTCGTCGCGTCCTGTTCTCACCGTTCCGGAAAGGAGAACTATGTCACCGGACCTCAGCGATCGCACATCCTCCTCGGTTAGCGGAGTCCGTAACTTCCTGCTTGCGCCATAACTACCCGAGCCAAGCAAAGATGGTTCCGACTCGTGTTCATCCTGAGCGGTTTCGTAAAGCCAGTGATCAATCCCACCACCATGATTCAGAACGACGCCGCGGCGCCTGTAGGCCCAGCACATGTAGGCTATCGAGACAAAAAACGACGCAGGCAACCTGTTCAGCTTTGTGACCTTGCAAGCGCCAATCGTGAAGCGCCCACCAAAACCCATGGGGCCGATCATCAATTCATTGGCTTGGGAAAGGATTTCGGCCTCCAGTTCCGCAAGCAAGGGATCCGGATTCGCATCATCCACGGACCTTAGCAACTGTTCCTTCGCCGCTGCGAAACCCGAGGCCCTGTCGCCACCAATGCACACACCAAGGAAGCCCGGGCCACATCCTTTTCCCTGGGCTTGCCAGACAGCATCAAGAATGCAGCGCCTTACGCCTTCCATGTCACGGTCTGCGCCCACGCCCTGAATCTTGGTCGGAAGGGAATATTGGGCTGACATGTTCTCGCAGCCACCCCCCTTCAGGATCAGCCGCACATCGATGATCGACTCATCATGTTGATGGAAATGAAACAGCGGACTACCGGGACCAAGATTATCTCCCGTGTTTTTTCCATCGACCGGATCAACCGAATTCTGCCGCAAATATCCGCGCCTTGTGGCTTCGGCGACAGCAAGGCAAGCCGCTTTTTCAAATTGGATGGTGTCAAAGTCCTTGGGAGCCTTCACAAAAAACGAAATGGTGCCCGTGTCCTGACAAATGGGAGCGCTAAGGCGCCGGGCCATTTGAATATTGCTGGCGACAAGGGAAAGCGCCAATTCAGCACTTGATCCCGCGGCCTCCAGGGCCCGCCTGGTGTTGATCACTTCCGCGGCATCTGGAGGCAGTGAAACACTCGTCTTGCGAACCAACTCAAGAATCGATTTCTCCAGCAATTCCATATTCATGGCCATGGCTAAAACTCCAACAATTCAGTCGAGGGATATCCGGGAAACCTGCACGATTTCCTTTGTGTCAATGTTCTGGAACCATGCGACCACCGAGAGTTTCGCGAGATCCAGCGGCCTTTCATCATCTAGAAAAGGTCGCCTTGCATGACTCTTTTCCAGATATTCCAAAATTTCTTTCCTCACAGCGGTTATGTTGAATTTCACGGATTGAGAACCTTGGGCCCCATCAGGCGCAATTCCCTTGGGATCCCCAAGGAAGGCCCTAACAACATGATGATGTATCCTTTGACCATTCCGGCCGGGATACCTTACCGAATCTTCAACCAGCGCTACTCGTAAGATATAAGCCCTATGGGCTTCAAATCCCTTGAAATTGATTGAAACGGCATGGTCATCCCCCTGCTTGGACGCGATCATTTCCATGACGATTTTTTGATGCCCAGGATCCCGTGTTGAATTGCCAATGGAAGACACCACCGATTCAAAAGCCTTTTGACCGCCCGCCTTGGAACCTCCCGACGGCGGTCCTTGGCGTCCGTTAAGGAACATTGTCGGTGTCGAGTTGACGCCGTAATACCTTGCCCGCAGTTCTGAGTGCGCGTTGGTCATCGGATCGGGACCGGGAATATGGAGGTGGTATTGAAGGAGAATCAGGTCGCCTGATGTATAACTTTTTGACAAGGCATCGAAGGCAACCTCCGCGGCAACGCAAGGTGGACACTGGGCCCCGGTGAACAACTCGACAACCGCAGGACTCTTCTTCGAAAAACCAGACAGGGTTTTAGGCTGGGTGGCAAACGGCACGGCATTTTTCTCGAATTCCCGATCCAATGCCTTGTCAATAGACTCCAGTTCTTGCGCGGCCTTGTTGGCCAATTCATTCTTTCCAACTTGTGGATAAATCTTGGATTCAAGCTTCAGTACCAGCCGCTTCATTCCAGATTCCGAAGAATTCTGGGAATCTTTTTTGATTTTTTCCAATAGGGTTTCAGCCAATTCGGAATTCCACTTTTTGTTGGCCATGGCGAGGGCGACTCCGCCATGAAGTCCGTTTGTCAATTGGGGAGGATATCCGGCGCAGGCTTTCTCAAGCTCCTTCATCGCATCCCGAATCAGGGCACCTTCGCCTCCCTTCACCATTTCCTCGAGTAACATCCGACAGGCAACAAGTCCCGCTGGAGATGATGGATACTTCTGGTTGATCTCGCCAACGATCGCCAGTTTCTCAGCAAGGTTGCTTGCTTTGGAAAGCTTGCCGACCAATTCGCTTCCCGGGGTTGGTTTTTCCAAGGTCTCCTTTTCCAGACTATCTTTGGGGTTTCTTTCAATGCAGCAAGGGAACCAGTTTCCACGAAGATTGAACGCTCCAACAATTTTCTGTGCCTTTTCTGAAGGAATCTTGAAAACACATCTCAATGGAATGGGGCCCGAAAAATTGAGTTCAAGAACCGATTGAGAAGGCACACCGGCTTTGACTGACGCGCCCTTGAAGGGCGCAATTCCGTTGGTAATGACATTCCAGTCGTCTTGCTTTTCTCCCGCCTTCAGGAGCAGGAGGACCGAGTCTTGACCCGCCGGATTGGCCGGCAAGGTCCCCACCAGCTTCCAATTGCCGGACAGGTCGGGCGATGTTGGGGCCTGAGCATGAACAAGGGTCACGGTCGTGAGGGTCATGATGAACTGGAACATTCGTATGAACTCCCCGGCCCGATTGATTGGGCCCTTGGCGCCTAGCGTTGATCCTCAAGCCTGAAAAGCTTGCGAAAGGCATCCAGCAAAGTATGGCTGCTGGACTGGCCTGTTTCCTCTGTCAAGGTTGCGATCGGTCCGTGGAGGAACTGGTTTTGAAGCAACCGAAAAGCCCCTGCGATGTACTGCTTATCCTCTTCCGAAAGCTTCCCGTTGAGACGGGTCATGAGGTTGGAGACAATCGCCTGCCGCTTGTCCTCAAATTCCCTTGTAAGCTTGGCGATTGTGGCGCTGTTTCGCCTGCGATCCCATTGCCTGATGAAACGGGAAGCCTCGCTTTCCACGAGCAACTCAGCCTGTGGCAGGTGCCTTCGTCTTTCCGCGATCCTGCCTTCTCGCACTTTCTGCAGGTCATCGATGTTGAAAAGGCAAACCGTGTCTCCATTGTGCAATGAAGGGTCAAAGTCCCTCGGCACGGCGATGTCGAGAATCACGCAACGCCCTTGACGCCGCAAGGGAGCGATTTTTTCCCAGCGAGCCTTGTCCACAATCACATCGGGAGCGCCTGTGGTGCTGAGGATGATGTCCGAACGGATCAGCACATCATCAAGGCGATCCCAGGGTACCGCTTCTCCGCCACATTGGCTGGCCAAATCCTCCGCCTTGGACGAACTGCGATTGCAAATGAGAATTTTTCCCGGGGATAGTTCCCTCAATGATTTGAGAGTTAATTCGCCCATTTTTCCCGCGCCAAGAACGGAAATGGTCTTGTCGTCGTACCTGTCGAACACTTCGCGGACATAATCCACCGCGACGCTGGACACCGAAACATGACCTTGGGATATTCCCGTTTCGGCGCGCACCCTCTTGGCGACGACCCGGGCTTGTTGGAAAAGGGCATGCAGAACCGGACCGGCAGCGCCCAAGGTTCGGGCCGTTTCATAAGCCTGCTTCACCTGACCTGAAATCTGTCCTTCACCAACCACGAGACTGTCAAGGCTGCCAGCAACCCTGAAAATATGCCTCACGGCCTCTATTCCAGCCCGGTTGGTCAAATGCCGGGACAAATGCGCCTCGTCCACCCCGTGAAAGTTGCTGATAAACCTTGTGACTGACAGAGGATCCAGGTCAGAACCGTCATCCGGTCGCGCAAGATAGACTTCCACCCTGTTGCAAGTGCTCAGAATCACCGCCTCGCAGTCAAATGCCCTGCCGATACCATCAAGCGCCGAAGGCAATTGCTCCTGGCTGAAGCCGATTTTTTCCCTGATTTCAACGGGAGCCGATCGGAAGTGGCAGCTTGTGGCCAACAACCTCATGGCAGAAGGCTCGCATCGGATAATTTCGGGGTTTCCGGGTGAGGAAGCACCGCGCAAAGAATGAAAAGGCCGAATGCCACTATCACCAGAACCGATAGGAAGTTGCCACGGACTCCAAGGCCATGGCGCAAACCCAGCAGAACGGCGAAGTCAATCCAAAGGATAAAAGTCGCGATAACCCTCGAGTTGGTCCACCCCTCCCATTCAACTGGACCAATGGCTCCG
>Ga0194129_10009021_pt1 | contig 11322 bp, 15 predicted proteins | sample TA2KigCa35mmetaG_FD_150862 | JGI IMG/M metagenome (GOLD analysis project Ga0194129, IMG submission 150862) | Freshwater microbial communities from Lake Tanganyika, Tanzania - TA2015038 Kigoma Deep Cast 35m | ecosystem: Environmental > Aquatic > Freshwater > Lake | place: Tanzania: Lake... | reverse complement strand
TCCCATAAATAATGTCCCCAAGCTTCATATAAACTACAACAAATGTGAACATTATAAGAATTTAAATATGTAACAATTTGATTTTCAGTATATAAATTAGAAAAAGATTCTAATATCTTAATCTCACGGAATAATTGGGTCAATTCATGATTCTTTTGTATAGATTTTCCTCTAAAATGTAAAATTTTGTTTTCGTTTGTCGGAAAAAAATATTTATCCAAACTAAAAAAACCAATCACGTTTACATTTTTAGAATATACATCAAATAAAGTTTTTGCATACTTAGATTTTACTAATATATGATCAAAACAATTTAAATGTTGTAATTCTGTTATATGCATCCATTCTTCATTTGGAATTAAAATATTTATTTTACAATGTTCCACTAACTTTATATCATAGTTCTGAATATGGATACCTACATCTCCTTTTCTTATATTTTCTTTGATTAGATTAATATCATAGATTTTTAAATCGTGATTTTGTAACAGAGAAGATATTAATATACTGTCACTATTTAAACCTACACCATTATTTGGAACATATATATTGATTCGACGTTTTTGACTCATTTTTTTTATTTATAGAACTATTAAGTATACATTTTTCTTTTGTAAAATAAACATTTAATTTATTATATATAGTTCTCATTTTTACATCTAGAGTAAATATAATTAAATAGCTTATTTTTATTATATTTTCGTAATATTTATGATGAATTAAACTATCAAATATATTATTTTTATCATCTCTACCCAAACAATCGTTTTTAGAAAGAAAATCTGCTAAAAATTCATGTAGACAATAACAATTAATATTTATAATTTTAGCAATAATTACAAATATATAATTTTATTATTAAATCAAACAAAATTAGGCATTTGTCCCATTGAATGTTCGTATAAAGAACTATTGGTATTTAATACTTTTTGTATGTTTAATTTTTTAAGCAATGATTTTTCTAACCAATCTCTATTTTCAACCAATTTTTCTCTTGTTAAATAATCTGTATATACGAATGATTGATAATTGCCTGGGATACCTTTGTAATATTCAAATTGTGTAAAATTGTCTACTTCTATAGAATATAAATTATCTCCATTTATTGTATATTTCCAAATTCCATCTTTTATCATTACAGAATCATCATAATATTTACTTCCTGGTATTACTGTAATAATAGTTACATCAAACTCTTCTGGTTTAACTGAAAATAGCCAATCGTATGTTTCTTTTATAGTCTGTTCACTTTCACCGGGATGGCCAATGCTCATCAGTGCTTTAACTCCAATACCATATTTTCTTGCAATTTCTATACATTTTGTGTTTTCTGCCTTAGTAGCTTTCTTATTGATATTTTTCAAAATTACATCACTACCAGATTCGAATCCTACAAGTAGTTTCTTAAATCCAGCTTTAGCCATTAATTCCGCTTGTGTTTCATTAAATAATTCTGATTTAATACATCCCCTAAACAAAAATTCAACATTATGTTGTTTTTGATATTCTATAAGTTTTCTTAATAACTCATAAATTGAAGTTCCTACATTTAATTCATCATCATAAAACATGAATGCTTTTACACAATATTCTTTATATAAATTATCTATTTCTTGAATTATGTTATCTACGGTTCTAGTTCTTATTTTTCTAAATGTTGGACTATTTCTACCACTACAAAATCCACAATTAAATGGACATCCTAATTGTCCAATTAAACTTAATCCTTTTTGGTTATTAATAGTGAATTTGTAACTATCTACATCGATTAATTCTCTTGCTGGAAATGGTAAATTATTAAAAACTTCGTCGGACAAAAATAAATCAGATTTTACATCATCCGCATCTACATATTTATGTCCTTCAATTGATTTGAATACAGCTAATTCTCCATCTCCACATACTATTCTATCAAATTCGGTGATTATTTTATTCATCGCATTGGTTGCCCGACCAATATAATTTTTACTTTTTTCTTTTTTATAGGCAGAATTTATTAAAGTTACATGAGGTCCACCTAAAATAACTGGTATATTGTATTTTTTAATTATTCTATTAATTAGAATAACATTCGGCAATTGCGGAGTAGTAGATGTTATGCCAAATATGTTTATATCATTTTTATTTATATAATTTTCCAGTGTATCAAGATAAAATTTATCTCCTGACAAATCTAATACATCAACAATATATTTTTGTTTTAAAACAGCAGCAATTTTTAAAATCCCCAGAGACATAAAAACTTTTTCATCCAATAAAAATGGAGATGGAGGTATTATTAAGCAAATTTTTATTTTATTCATAAAGAAACCCATTTTTCTTTTTCTCTTAAACCAATCCTACAATAATTACATGCGTTTAACATAAAATCATTGTTAATAAAAGTTTTTAATTTTTCTTCTAAATCTGAATCTAATAAATTTACTTGATTATTATCTAAACTTACTTCGTGTTTTATATTTAAATGGTTTAATAAATGAAAAATCTTTATAGATTGAGCACATTTATAATATTTTCCTTTATATAAAAAATTACATGCAAATTTACAATCACAATTTTTCCAACTTTTATATGCATCTTCATCTGATAATTTGGGATTGGATTCATCAAAAACTTTTCTAAATTCATTTGTAATTCTCAATATAAATTTAGTATTAGAATACTGATGTTTATTATTTTCTATCCAATCTAAAATATCTTGTTTATGTTTGTGTTCATATACACTTACAACTATTAAATCAAATAAATTAATCAAATGTTGATATTTTTTTAATAGTATTCCATTAGTATTTATTCCTAATTTATCACATATTTTTGTATCTCTTATAAAATTAACATAATCAATTAATTTATCTCCCAATAAAAAAGGCTCCCCTCCCATTAAATAAAATTCTTCTATATGTAAACTTTTCGATAAAATGATTAAATCCTGTTTAAATTCTTCAAATGAATATGTATTCTTTTTATAAATATCAGCGAAATGCCCACAATTTTTACATCTTAAATTACAAACATCAACAACATCGCATTCTATTCTAGATATATATATCATATATGATATATAGAATTAGTATGAATAATTTATTTAAAAAAATATTTGTTCTCAATTTGAAAGAAAGAACGGATAGATGGGATCAAATATATAATCATCTACATGAAATAGGATTGGATGAATTTGAAAGAGTAGAAGGTACTCGTTTATTTTTTGAATCTACTATTTCACAACGTCTTTTGTCAAGAATATCTGTAACACATAGTCATCTCAAAATATTTAGAAAAATAACATCAGATTATACTTTGGTTTTAGAAGATGATTGTCAGTTTTTCAATAATATGGAAGAAATTTTATTTAAAAAAAGCACACAAGAATTTATTCATTCAAATGAATGGGAAATGTTACTATTGGGTGCAAATAAAAGAATATATAGAGACCATGATTCTAAAGTTTATCATACTAAAGTTAAACAAGTAAGTGAACATGTATTTGAAATGGAAGAATGTGGAACCGCACATGCAGTTTTGTATAAAAAATCTTACATTGATAAAGTTTTAAGTTTATTTCCAAATGATGAAGAATACTTTAAAAAAGCATTCACTATGGAAGAACATTGGTATGTGTGGGACTATTTTATGAGTTATTTTCCCCAACATTATAATACAAAAATACATTGTATTTATCCTTTAATCGCAGGTCAAAGACAATCATTTAGCAATGTTCAAAACGAATTTGTAAATTATAATAAACAATTGCAAAATTCTTGGATTGAAAAATATCCATTTGAATTATCCGATTATTAATCTATAATTTTTTTATTTTATACATTTTTACTAAATTAGGATATTCACATTCTTTATATACGCAATCTTTTTTATTTTTTAAAAATTCGTCAACTGCTATTTTTACACCAGGAAGAGATTCATGATTATAATCATCAATTAAAATAATACCGCCTGGCATTACATTATTATAAATTAAATTTAGAGAATCTTTAATACTTTCATAAAAATCTCCGTCTAAAAATGCAAAACTGATTTTTTCAGGAATATCATCTTTTGTTAGATTATTAAACCAAGCTTTTTTAATAATTGGCAGTTTTATATTATTATTTTTAAAATTATTTATTAAATCTATTTCATTTAACTTTAAAACACCTTTGACAAAAAACATATCATTTCCATCATTTACATGTTTATCTGGCAGTCCTTCAAAACTATCATAAACATATAATTGTTTATTTTCATTCATATAACTTATTACCATAGATGTACCACCATAGAAACATCCCATTTCAACCATATCGCCATCAATATTTAATGTTTCTGTTAAAGAATGTAATATATGTGTGTATTTATAAACACAACACATTCCTCTATTATTTTTCATTAAATCGTAAACTTTATCTTTCATGTAAATTATAATTTAGTAATTGAATATCATTTATATTCCACAAACCTAATGACTTATCACAATAAATATTATCGTTTTCTGTACATTCTTCGTTTATTATTTGTATAGGATTTGGAAAATAAAATGGAGATTTTCTAAAATTAAGAGGTCGCCATTGGCCGGTTTCTATATCTACATTTTTTTCACGTTCTGTAAACGTAGTTGTCATAAAATATTTGGATTGACTATTATATATATTTATAATACTTTTATAAATATTTTCAAATGAGAAATGAACCAAACAATCCCGACAAAAAATTAAATCTACCTTTGGCAAACTATCTTCAACTAAATTGAGTTTTTTAAACGATATATTATTTGATTCATAATTTTTAATATTTAATTTTACCAATTCTCCAACAATATCCGCTCCAATATAATTTATACCATTTAAATTTACTTTATTCATCCAATAAAAGTCACCACATGGGATATCTAATATTGTTGAAATTTTATATTGTTTTAATATATTTGGGATGGAATTTATAATTTTTTTTGTTTGATATAAATTAGATCCCGTTCCAGAAATAGAGTCTATATCTCCCCAATAATTTTCATTATAAATTTTAGTAAAAATTTCTTCCATAATATTACCACCAACTTAATGTCCAATGATGAACCGAATATGAATTAGGAGATGTCTCTTTAAAATTTTCATGTCGTCTTTCTAATTCATTCCATCCATATGGATGGAAATATTCACTATCAAAGAATTTATACCCTTCTTTATCCAAATATTCATTACATATTTTATTAAAAAATTGCGGACCAGTTATTCTCCATAATTCATTACTAACATTTCCATTTGAATCAATATTTAATTCAATATTTTTTATCATCTTTTTTATATAATATTTGATTAAATCATTATCAGGCTCCGATCCGATTAATCCAATCGCAACTTCTGGATGCGGTCTTTGTCTACCAGCAAACAATTTATAATTTAAAAATTCGTCTGGCATTCTTTTGAGTGGTTCTGTATCAGTATCAACGTATAAACCCCCATACTTTTCCAATACTTTGAATCTAAGTAAATCTGCTCTGAATGCCATTTTGCATTCACTATAATAATACTTTGAGATTGATTCGTCAATTATTTTAGTAGATTTAACGAGTTTGTCATCCCATAATATATAATTATAATCAGGATATAATAATTTCCATTTATCTAAAAATTCTTTAAATTCCTTTGGAAATTCATTATTACCAACCCATATATGATGTATTATTTTAGGTATCATAAAATTACTTAACAGGATGGTAAAAATAAGGAATGGTTTTATCTAAAGTAATATCATTATTTGTCCAACTTATATATCTAGAAATGTTGTCTCTTCCTTTTTTTAATGTTGTAAATTGATTAATAAGAGTTCCACCACGTACTTCACAAAACATATTATTATATAAGTTTTTATTTATAATAATTTCATCTGCACATTTTTTTAAAATATCATTATTTACGTAGATGCACGTAGATTGACCAAATGAATATAATTGTTTAAAATGAGATTGAAAATTATTGTGTTTTCTATATAATTTTATCCATTCCCACGTTTCCTCGGCGGGAGTTTTAATATTATTTCCAAAAGAATCAATATTAGTATTGAAAAAATTATCAATATTTACATTGCATATTGTATCATATTCATACAGAAAATAAGCATCATAATTCGGGCATTGTCTATAACCATCATATAAAAATAAATCACATTCAAACCAATCTAAACTATTATTTGGAACATAATATTGTATATCTTTATTAGATGGATAGATGTCTTTTTTAATGTATATAGAATCTTTTAATAAATTATATCCTTCAAATCCAATAGATACAATATCCCAATGTGGATTTAATTTTTTAAGATTATTAAATCTATTTATTATATCATTATTGAAATAATGATGACTAAATATTATTAACTTTTTACCCATTTTTTAATTTCATTTATAAAAATGTTATAATCTTTACATTTTAAATTGCCTAAATGTCCAACTGAAAATATTTTTCCATTCTTGCCTCCCGTCGGAGTAAAATATATATTTTTTTCACACATTTTGTCAAAGAAAGACATGATATCAGTTTTTTCCGTATATAATACCGAACAACATACGGATGGTGTTTCTGCTGCCAATTTGAGAGGTAAAGATTTTATATTATATCTAAAATATTCTGCCAATTTTTTAATTTTCTCCATATGTTTATTTATACCAATTTTATTTAAATATTTTAATTTTAAATACATTTGGTTAATAACCACTAAATTAGTTGTAAATGGAAAATACATTGCATCATATGAATTTAAGTAATATGTAAAATTATTATACATGCTTTTACTATTATAAGATTTTTTTAAAGCATTTTTACTCAATACTACGATAGATATACCTGGATATAAACACAATCCTTTATGACTAGAAGTTACACTCGCGTAAATGTTCCATTTATCCATTAAAGTTTCGTGGATTAAAAATCCAGTCATAGAATCTAATATAATCTTTGTTTTATATTTTTTACATAATTTTCCAACCGATTCAACATCATATAATTGTCCACTTGATGTTTCTACATGTTGCATCAATAAAAACTCCGGTTTTATAGTAGATAATATTTTTTCTAATTTTTTAAGATCTATATTTTTACCAAATCCACTTTTATAGTTATAAACATCAATTTTGTGTGTTTTACACAAATCTACCCATCTTTTACCAAATGTGCCGCCATTTATTACTATGACATTTTTATTTGATGATATCAAATTATCAATCAATGATTCCATGCCAAGAGTGCCAGTTCCACATAGAAAAATAACTCTACCATCACTACAATTATAAAAATTTAATATCAATTGTTCACATTCTTTAACTTTATTCGATAACTGTTGTGTTCTAAAATAAATTGGTTGTTTAACGGATTCTTTTCTAATATAGAATTCATTATTAACAGTAGATACGTTGAAATTTAAAATTTTATTTTTCATATACAAATTTATATAATTCTTCTACTGTAATTAATTGAAAATTATACGTTTTAGCATAGTCGAATAATGTTTTTCCTGTTGCCATAGTGCCATCATCATTCATGATTTCACATATAAGTGAGACGGACTTTTCACTGGACAATTTCATTAATTCTAAAGAAGCTTCTGTATGTCCCCGTCTTTCTTTTAATAATCCATCCTTAGCTCTCAAAGGAAACATATGACCTGGATAAGTAAATGAATTTTCTGTAGATCTATCATTTATAAAATCTTCGACTGTTTTTAGTCTATCCTCGACACTTACTCCTGTTTTTGTTCTAATACTATCAATTCCATATGAAAATGCACATGTAAATTTTGGATTTTTAAAAGTTTGCATAGGAATTTTAAATTTATCTATTAAACTACCAAAACAAGGCATACATAACAATCCCCTAGCATGTTTTAAAGTAAAATTAATGTTATGTAGAGTTGCTCTTTGTGCAGATATAACAATATCTCCCTCCGATTCTCTATCATCATCATCTAATATAATTACAGGAATACCATTCCTCACATCATTAATAACTTTATCTATATTCATAACTGTTTTATTTTATTTATTATATAACTAGTAGAAATATTATCTGTGTAATTTATATATATTACTTTTATGTTATTATTTTTTGCCCATTTTACACTTTCTAGTTCTATATTTTTCCATTCCGATCCAACTGTTATTACATCTGCTTTATATTCCTTTATGTATTTTAAAGGCAAATATTCATCTGCCTTAACGGCAATATCAACATATTTGCAAGAATTCACAATATCAAGTCTTTGTTCAAATGGAATTATAGGCGTTTTATTTTTATAGGATAATGTAAATTCATCCGAATTAACGCCGACAATAAATCTATTTCCATACGATTTAGATTCTCTGAAAAAATTTAAATGTCCAATATGAAATAAATCAAATACTCCACATGTAAATACCGTTGTCATAAATATTCATTTCCAACATTATCATCTATTTCTATCCATTCTTTATTTAAAAGATTACATCTTTGTTGCGGTATCATAAAATCATATCCGTATCTTATTTTTAAGAATTTAGGAACATCACATGGACATTTGAAATAATAATTTCCCAGTTTTATCGTTTCTAATGTCTCAATTTGATATGAATTAATTTTACATTTTAAATTTTTATCGTTTGTCAAAAAAGTAGAATATAAAAAATTATCTTTTCTATCAAAAAAATAAATATCAAGCCACAATGGATCTAAATCCTCACTTTTTTTAAATTTTATTTGATAAATTTTTTTATCAATCCATTTAGCAAAAGGTAGTTTTTCAAACTTACCATTTAATATTGCATATTCCAATATATTTTTTACTTTATCAAAATATTTTATTTCCACTCCTATATCCATATCATAATCGTAATTAATTAATGTAGAATTTCGATATGATCCTAGTAACGTACCAAATTCCAACCAATATGGAATATTATTTTCATCAAATTCATTAGTAATTAATTTTAAACATTCTATTGAATAGTCTATTCTATTATTCATAAATTAATTATAAATATTCATTTCCAACATTATCATCTATTTCCCACCATTCTTTATTTAATTTTATACATTTTGATTGCGGGGTCATAAAATCTTTACCATATCTTATTTTTAAAAATTTAGGAACATCATGAGGACATTTAAACCAATAATCACCTAGTTTTATTGTATTTGAAGTTTCTATTTGATATAAATTTGTTTTTACTTTAGATACACTTTCACTACTAAAAAGACAATTTTCTACATAATTATCTTTTTTTCTAAAAAAATATATGTCCATCCACCTAGAATTTTCTTCTAATTTATATATTAACTTTATAATTTTATTATCTACATTAATTCCATTGTGAATATAGTTTATATTTTCTATAATTCCGATTTTTTCTAAATTATTTAGAAAGATATATACGTTATCAATATAATCAATCAATATACCGATATCTATGTCATAATCGTCATCAATCAAAGAGTTATTTCTATATGCACCCAATAACGTTCCACAATCTAACCAATATGGAATATTATTTTTATCAAATTCATCCGTTACCGTTTTCAAAAATTCAATGGAATTATATATATTATTATTCATAATCAATTTCGCTTTTGTATTTTTTATAAAAACTGTCTTTATTTTCGTTTTTTCTAAATGAAGATGAATAAAAAATCTTATTACAACATGTATATGTATTAAAATTGGAATATATATTTCTAGTTAAAAACCAATCTATGGGATAAATACAATTATCAATAGTATTTAATAAATATTCTACTAAATGTTTTTTATAAGATACGATGTGAGTTCCCACAATTTCTTCATTTTTATCCAACTTATAATATAATTTTTCATCATTTAATTTTGAATTTATAGGAGAATATTCGTGATAACCTAAATTTAGAATATCCCAATCGTATGGCAATATATCAAATAAATTGGTCAATTTTATGATATAATCATCATCAAAAAATATATCATCTTCAATTATACAAAATGATTCTGATTTTAAATAAGATTCTTTCAAAAAGATAGATTCATTTGCACTTATTAAACTCTGGTTGCCTTCATTTACTAATGTGATATTATAATCAGGTTTAAAATATTTCTTTTTTGGAGCAATTACCAATTCACATTCAATATTTTCTTTTATAAAAAATGAAATGACATCATTTATTCTATTTTGCGTGGGATATGACGATATCAAATATATCTTATTAAATTGTTTATTTAATACATTCATAAGATTCGGTTTTGATTTTATCAATAAACATTGATATTGGTATTTTTATATTTACTGCACTACAATCATTCATTCCACTATATATATTAATATTATTGTCATCCACTACTACATTCATCGCAAATATTACTTCATATTTCCAAGATTCTTGTACATCCGTCTTTCTCCATTTCCATAAATCGTTTAATAATGCCGCATCACTATAAAACCGTGAGGAAACAAATAGAGGTTTAGTAAAATATGAAACAGGATTGATATTATCATCTAATTTTAATATTCCAATATAATACTTTATATATGTATTTTCATAAATTGATTTACTATGATATAACAAATATTTAATATTGTCTACTTCAAATATATTAGTGCTTAAATGTGGATTTCCGTATTTATAAATCCAACTATTCCAATCAACATTAACCGTGAATAGTAAATTTTCATTTTCATCCATTACAGTATAAGGATTTACATGATAAATAATATTTTTATTATAAAATTGCCAATTCTTTTCCAATAAAGTATTTTGAGTTTTATAATCCTTAAATTGATTTGTTTTTAAATTATATTTTTTGAATTTTCCATTTATTATATTTTCTGGTTTTTTTATATCTCTTATAAGAACGCATGTAGATATTTCTTCATCATTTATAAATCTACAATCTTCATATGAATATAAGTAATTTTCATCAGAATAATGTTTTAGTATAATATTATCCTTATCATCTATTAAATCGCTTACTGATACTTTGTTTCTAAATATAGTTTCTCTTCTGAGAATTATTTTGTTATTGAAACTTGATGGATTAAAATAATCATGTATTCCGTCAAATTTTTTTAATATTTTAATTTCCAAATTATTGATATCGAACATCATATTATATAATCAATTGTTTTTAAAAATTTTTTTTTATTTTTGAGTGTAACGTCCAAAAAATGAATTCTTATATTATCTTTATTTAACTTTTGAAATTCAAATAGTTCTTCTTTATTATCCATTAATTTCTCAAATGATATACGATCAACAAAATATCCTTTTCTGAATTTATATTTATCGGTATTCAAAAATTCAAAACTTTTTGTATATTGACATATATTTTCCGTGG
>Ga0194129_10009016_pt1 | contig 11327 bp, 9 predicted proteins | sample TA2KigCa35mmetaG_FD_150862 | JGI IMG/M metagenome (GOLD analysis project Ga0194129, IMG submission 150862) | Freshwater microbial communities from Lake Tanganyika, Tanzania - TA2015038 Kigoma Deep Cast 35m | ecosystem: Environmental > Aquatic > Freshwater > Lake | place: Tanzania: Lake... | reverse complement strand
GCCATGATCATCCCCTTCATGCGGCTCGGCGAGTGGCTGGTCGGCGCAGCCGCACAGCCCCTGACCATCGAAGCCGGCATGCAAATCATTGCTCAAGGAGTGCTCCAAGCCATCGTCACGCTGTGGGACGCGATCGTCCACGCGTCGATCGGCTGGATGCTTATCGGTCCGGCTGCAATTTATGTACTCTATCGACTGCTGATTCCCGTCCTCGAGCGCGCACTGCAGCGCCTCAAAACTGTGCCACCGACTTGAAGCTGCCACCATGACCGACACCGCTCCGTTGCCTCTCGAAATGCGTCTGCTCGAAGAAGATCGCATTCCGGACTGGCTGATCCGCCGACGCATACGGGCGCTGCTCGCGCAGCGCCTGCGCGAAGAGGATAAAGGCGATCCGGAAACGCAGCAGGCGCATCTGATGGCTATGGTGCGGCGCTTGCGCGAAAGCCCCATCGCCATTCACACCGCAGAAGCCAATCAGCAGCACTACGAAGTGCCCACCGCGTTTTATTTGCAGACGCTTGGCAAGCATCTGAAATACAGCAGCTGCTACTACGACGACTTCAACATCGAACAGGCCGCCGCCAATCTCGATGCGGCCGAGGCCCGCATGCTCGCGCTCACTTGCGAGCGCGCTCGGCTGCACAACGGCGAGCGCATCCTCGAACTCGGCTGCGGCTGGGGTTCGCTGTCATTGTGGATGGCCGAGCACTATCCCGAATCGCGCGTTACGGCGATCTCCAACTCGCGTACGCAGAAGCTGTTCATCGATGCTCGCGCCAAAGAGCGCGGTCTCAAAAATCTCGAGATCATCACCTGCGATGTCAATCAGCTGCAGTTTGGTCCCGAGATCCGTTTTGACCGGGTCGTGTCGGTCGAAATGTTCGAGCACATGCGCAACTACGAGTCGCTGCTGGCGCGTATCGCCGGTTGGATGACGCCGGAAGCCACGCTGTTCGTACATATTTTCACCCATCATCGGTTCGCTTATACCTTCGAGGTGCGCGACGATACCGACTGGATGGCCAAATACTTTTTCACTGGCGGCATCATGCCGAGCGACGATTTGCTGCATTACTTCCAGCGTCATTTGCGTCTGGCAGATCACTGGCAGGTCGACGGTCGGCATTACCAACTCACCTCCGAGGCTTGGTTACAAAATATGGACGCGCGCCGCGAAGAACTCACGCCCGTGCTGGGTCAAGCCTACGGCGACGATCAAGCGCTCAAATGGCGGGTTTACTGGCGAATTTTCTTCATGTCGTGCTCGGAACTCTTTGGTTATCGAGGCGGACGCGAATGGCTAGTATCTCACTACCTCTTCGAGCGGCGCTGACCCTCATCGCTCTCGGCAGTTGCCCGAGCGCTGTGCCGGCTGCCGATACTGCGCCCAGCGAGCCGCTGCAAATCTTTGCTAGATTCAAATCGGCGCTAGAGGCCAACGATCTGTCGACGGCCGGCCAGTACGCCGAGCAACTTATCACGCTCACCGAGGCGCAACATGGCAAAGATTCACGCGAGCTCGTTAACCCCCTCACCAATCTTGGCACCCTACAGTTCCGCCGCGGTAATTTCGCCGCCGCCGAAGCGTACTACCAAAAAGCGATCGCGCTCATCGAAGGCCAAGTCTCGGGGGCCGATCGACTGTTGATCCGCCCGCTGCAAGGTCTCGGCGAGACCTGGCTTGTCACCAATCGCCCGGCTGATGCAGCTACGGCGCTGAAGCGCGCGGTCGATCTGTCGCGCAACCTCGATGGGCTCTACAACGCCGAGCAACTCGATGCCGTTGATGCGCTGATCGAAGCCTACGAAAATATCGGCGCTAAGGCCGAGGCCGAGCGCGAACACCAGTACGCATTCCGGATCGCCGAAACGAGCTATGGTAAACGCGACCTGCGGCTAGTCGAGCCCCTCGATCGTTACGCGCATTTCTTTGAATCGGTAGGTCGCTATGCCACGGCGCGTGGTCTGCATGCGCGGGCGCTGCAGCTCGTCGAGGAGCTATCAGCAGAAAAACCTATGGTTGGCGTACCAGCGCTGCGCGGTCTCGCGCGAACTTGGCTGCTCGAGGCCATCTACGGTCCTGAAGTCGAAGCCCAACCCGCCTTCGAACTCAATGATGGCGGTGATCCCTCCCTCAATAATGCCAATCAGACACGGCTTAACTCGGAGGGCTTGCGTGTTCTCACCGTTGCGGTCGACATAGTCAATCGCAGCAAGCCGGTCGATCAACGTCAGCTCGGCGAACTGCATGCACAGATCGGTGATTGGTACTTGGTCAGCGGCAATCTCGGACGGGCCTACGCCTCCTATACCGATAGTTGGAAAGCGCTATCAAACGCAGCCACGGCGAGCGGTACGCCGCAACTGCGCGCCTTGCTGGAATCGCCCCGTGTGCTCGTCTACCGCGCGCCTTCAAGCTCGGTGTCACGCATGAAGGTGCAGAATTCTGACGATTATGCGATTAAAGATATCGAGATGCGACTGAAGGTCGGCAAGGACGGCAAAGTGCAGGATGTGGTCGTCGCCAACACGGCGGCGCCGGAGAACAGCACCAAGGCGGCCGTGCTTGCCGCACGCAAGACCCGCTTCGCGCCGCGCATCGTCGAGGGGGAACCCGTCGAGACCGAAGGCGTGGTGCTACGCGAGCAACTGATGATCAGAATCCAGCGCTCGCCCCAGGCTTCCAGTTCGGATCCACCCGTCGCGAAACCCTGATCGGCAGCGCCTCAATGCGCAGCCCGCTCGCCGCGAGTGCCCGCATGGCGTCTGCGGTACTGACCTCGAGTCGCTGGCCACTGGCCAACACCTTGGCGGTTTCGGTAGCAGGAAACTGCACCAGAAAACGCGATGCCGCATCGCGCATGGCAGCCTTGGTAGCTTCGTCCATCGGTGCGCTGGTGCTAAGACCATCAGCAAGCGCGGTACCATAGCCCGTCAGCGTCAAAGAATCGTACCGCTCGCCATTGGGCGAAAACACATTGATACGGTAGCGAATCGTGACCGCGACATAGGCGCCGCCTGTTTCTTGGGCGGTCGCGAACGAATACTGCTCAATCTTGGGTTCGAACACGGCCTGCAGGCCCGATGTAACACGCGCCGCATCGAGATCCGTAAATTCGTTAACTTCGCGAAATGTGGCGCCGAGCACGGTACGTGCAAGCTCCTGCTGCGCAGCGCCGAGTTCGACGATCCACGATACCCCACTGCGGGTTTCGGAATGGGTGTAGTTACGCTGCTCGGCGGTCAGTACCAAGCCAATCTTTGCCGGTACCGACTCGACGAGAGCCTTGGGTAGATCAGGGTCTGGCGCAATCTGTACGCCGCCGCAACCGGCGAGGGACGCCAATCCGAGCACGAAGCTGACTAATTTCCACCGACGCATGTCGTGATGCCTCCGACGTTCATGCTGAAGGCGCAGCTCCTGGTATTCGTCAGGCCGACGAATGTTCCATCGTTGCGCTCACAAATCGCCCTCATTAAGGCCGAGAAACGGATATTTGTAAACGGTGTCATACCGGGCGCCTCTGGGAAGCCGACGGCGTGGATACGGACCCGCCGGCGCCCGCTCGCGTCGGGTCGATTGATACGATCGACAGCATCGAGCGCCTCTTGAATCGACTCGCCAGTAAACTCGTCACCGAGCACGTAGACACTGATTCTTTTGTCGTTCGACCAATAGTTCTTGATCGCGAGCTCGATCCCGTCAGCCGGGCTTGAATCGCTGAACGATCGCCAATTGCGCATGCGCTGTACGATATCGGTACGCAGACCCGGCGAATCGGTCAGCCACCGGCCCCGTGTGCCTCCGAACAGCTCGCGGCCGTTGTCATCGACGATCTGTACCCCCTTGAGACGCGGGTAGATATCAAGGGTTTCGCGCATCACTTCGATGGCGGTTTCCCAGTGGGCACCTTGCATGCTACCTGAGGTATCGATGAGGAAGATCACGTAGTCGCTATCGACCGGAATACCACCGACCGCCTGGGTGGTGATGCGTTTGCGGGTTCGCGAGACGAGTATCAACTTCTTGTTCTCCGCCTCGAGTTCCTGATAGGCCGAGAGTAATTCGTTTTCGAGAATATTGCTGACGGCTGCATCCTGTCGTGAGGCATCGAACTGACCGCGGATGCTAGAAAAATCTCCGGCGACTTTGGCAAGATTGCGCCGCTCGCGGACCAATACATTGAGGCGTCCCTTGAGCTCGCGCTCGATACGTTCACCGTCGCCGCGGATGACGAACAGCTCCTCCTGCAGCTTCTTGATCTGCGATTCGAGATCTTGTCGAGAGCGTTCGATCACGATCGGTTGACCGAATTCGGATAACACGAGCAGCAGAATGATCGCTCCGAAACCACAGCAAATGATGTCGAGAAACGACAGGCTGAACATTTCGGTGTCGCGTCGCTTCAGCTTCATGGCCAGTCCGGTGACGGCATGACGAACGCACCCTTGGTGAGTCGCGCGAGACCCCAGAATCGGTGTGGCGCAGGCACGTCACCTTTCATGGGTAGCAAAACGACGTCGACTGGAACGTTTTTATTAAGACCACGAATGGCCTCATCAAAAAGTTTAGCGCGATCGGCCGCATCAACGAAGCGACGCAGCGCTGGCGCCGTCGCGCCCTGCGTCGGCAATCCGTCAGTAATCAGGATCACCTGGTCGGGAGGGACCTTCATGTCGCGGATGGCAACGAACGCGTTGAGGAGACTGGTGCCACCCGCCGGCGCAAGCTGCGCTATCGCGTCCAGAAGTTTTGCACGTCGCACTTGATCGTCGCCGCGAATCCACTCGCCCGCCGAGCCCTCGAGCAAGGCAGCGGCCGACGTGTTGAACGCATAGACTTGAAACTGCGCATCGTCCGAGATTTCATTGACAATCCAACTGGCGATATCGGTCGCACGTCGCCACTTCTCGGCGCCCTGCTGCACCGCCGGCAGCGAATTCCGTAAGCGGATAATATTGACTAGATCTTCATCGAGCATGCTGGCCGAGCGATCAAACAGAACGAGAATACGTCGACCCTTCAGTGTGAGACCCGTGATATAGCGACGGCTCGCACGCGATTTGCCTGTACCGATCAGCTCGCTACGCGGTGTCGCGACCTTAGCGCTCGCCTCGAGTCGGCGGCTGCTTTCCTCGAGCGCCTTGACGTCCGCCTTGAGCTTTTCGATCCGCTCGCGCTTGGCGAGCGTTTCGGCGTCATAGATGAAACTTTCTTCGCGCTTACGCTGTAGTTCTTCGATGAGTTGAGTGGCCCGCGACGAAGCGAAGGCCGTCTCGCTCTCACTCTTTTTTAGTGTGTTGCGTAAGATCACCAGATTTTTAGCACCGGTAATGACTTGTTCTTCGAGCTTGGACACTTGCGCACTCAGATCTTCGGCCTTGCGAGCACGCTCGATGCCGCTCTGTGCGCTGATGATGGTGTAAAAAAGAATGACGGCGCCGAAGCCGCAGCAGATCACATCAAGAAAAGAAAGGCTGAAAACCTCAACGTTACGTCGTGCCATGGACTGATCCGCCGACCGCAATGAGTTCGATCGAGACACCGGGTGTACCGAGGCGCAGTCGGTCCCCGGACTGCACGCGGACTCGGCCACGTACGCGTTCGTCGTTGAGCCAAGTGTCTTGCGCACTGTGCGGGATCAGCGTGACCGTGCCACCCTCCGCACGCAGCGCGCAATGCAGGCGCGACACACCCGCATAGCCCTCACCCAAGCGGATGCCGCTCAACGCAGGGTCGCGGCCGATCTCCAAGGCGCCGCTCTGCGGCAACGCAAAGGCCCGACCTTCCCACAACGCATGCGTGGGTGCGGTATCGACGAAATTTGCCAGCGTCGACAAATCGAGTTCGAGCGCTACCTCGAGTGGTGCGCCGGCAGGGTAGCCGCGCTGCAGCGTGACACAACCGTCGTCCGTGACTTGCGCACTGACAAGCGACGCGGCGCGCGCGACCAAGCTCGAGCTACAGGAATAAAATCGGCAACCACGCATCTCAGCAAGTCGATGCAGAAGTCCCGGCAAACGTGCCGCCGTATCGTCAAGCAAAACATTGACGCGAGACCCTACGGGACGCAGTTCGTGCAGTGCGGCGGGAACCTCGCGATAAATATCATCGGCGGCTTCCGTGAACTGATCGCGACTAATACTCACGCGTACTGGATCACGACCTGTGGGCAGCTCGATATCAGTCGATCCTGCGGTTGCCGCACGCGCGGCGGCGTCATCGATCAAGTCATAGAGACGTTGCTCGCTCGCAGCTTCGTGTAAAGGGTCGAAGCGCGTGCGCAGCACCATCGCCTCGCTCACCATCCGCAGCCAGGCCTGCCGCAGCGCGAGTAAGCCGGCGCTGCGGCGTACCACCGCCGCGCGGCTGCGCAGTTGGTCATCGACGTGCTCAACTCGCGTTACCACCACGTGCGCTAGGCCGAATTCGAGCACCAGCGTAGTACCAGTCAAGCCGACGCTCGCCGCCGCCAGCGCCGCCGCATCATGAAAATTGCCGATACGGATACCCTCGCGCCTCGCGAGGGCGAGAATAACTCCCAAAGATTCTTTAGAGAATGCGGCGGACACAGCGCACTGCAAAGACGACTCGTACTGCGTGTCATCAATACGCGCGCGTAATTCAGCTCGAGCTACGGCAATGGCAGCTACCGACGCCCGCCCGCCCTCGCGCGCGATTATCGCCCAGTGGTCGCCGCTCACCTGACGCGGGGTAAGACGAGCGATATCGCTTGCCGACCGACCCATCACGGCGATACGCGTAGGATCCGCGTGGACAATAGAAGGCGACGACGTCAAAAGCCTGCCATCGCTCGCCACGGCGAGCGCTGCGTCAAGCAGGTGCAGGCCGGTCACACCCATTAACGCGCCTGCAAATTACGAATGACTGTTCGATCGAGCCAGGTTTCAGTATCGAGAACACGACGCTCCTGCACGCGCTGCAACTGCTGCATGAGGAACATCAGCAAAATCGAGAGCAGCAAGGCGATTAGCGTCGAGTTGAAGGCCACACCCAGCCCCTCGGTCACACCCGAGATATCACCGGTGACCGCCTTGTGCGCTTGCGACAAGGCATCACCGATGCCGCGCACTGTACCAATGAAGCCGATCGCGGGAATGGCCCAGGCGATATAGCGCAGCAGCGCGAGATCGGAATCGAGTCGGTCTGCCTCAGACTGACATAAACCGTGTGCCACCGTCGAGGCGTCTTGCACGCTGCGCGTGGCGCCGAAGCGCACCAGCGCGCCGAGCAAAGCACGGGGCACGAGCAGCTCGCGACTCTCGGGCAGTAAATTCTCGATCTGTCTCGCATACTCGCGAGTGTCTTCAGGTAAGATCTTCATGCCGTCCGGCAGACGTAGCAGATCGGCATCGAGCGCTTGCTGCTCGCGCCGCTGTGCCTGCGCCTTGTAGCCCATGATGGCAAGTGCCCACAGCATGAGGATGATCTCGGCCTCTTGCTCGTAATCTTTGAGTACCACCTCCAGTGAACGCTGGGCGACATAGTTGGGATCGACCAGCATGCGCTCGCGATCTGCCTGCAGTGTACCTGCGGCAACTGGACGTACGTGTAGTGAGTAAATCGTGTGAACGATCACGATCGATAGCAATAGCGCGACGATGGTGAAAATAAATTCGTTAGGAGCGGTTTTTTTCATATTCAAATGTCGATGGGTAGGCTGATGTTGTTATCGGCAGAATCACGGTATTCCGGTGATTCCTCGTCGGAATTCTTAAAGGGCGCCTTACGGCGCTGGATTTCTTCGGCCTCGTTGGTCACGGCTGCCGGGGGCGTGGCGTCTTGTGCGAATGCCCGCAGCATCGCCAGCGAAGCACCCCAACAGACGAGAGCACCCACTACCGTGAAGATGATCATCCGCCAAGTCATGCGATTTCTTTCTATGGACTTGCTCTGCATGGATTTACTCCGCATAACGCGCAACCCGAAAGCCGATCTCTTGTGAGGCACCATCAAAGCCTTCTCGCCAGGCTGCGCGCAGATCGGCGAAGGTTGTGGTGCGCCAGTGGCTGCCTTTAGTCACGCGCCGCATGTTTGCGGCGGTCGCAGGCCCTAGCGGGTCAGTGCCGCCTACATTGGCATCAAAAGACACGTAGGCATCGTGTGTCCACTCGGAAAGGTTGCCAGTCATATCAAAAATACCGAAGCCATTCGCACGGAATTTTCCGGGGGGGGCAATAGCCGGGTAATCGTCCTGCCAGCCGTCGAGCACACGAGTCATTTCATCGATGGCTTCGCTGCCGGCGAGATTGCCGATGCCGGCGGGCGGCGGCAAGGCATCGCCCCACTCGTAGCGCTGGGTGCGCGCGCCCGAGCCTGCATGCCGCGCGGCATATTCCCACTCGGTCTCGGTGGGCAAACGATAGCCGGTGTTTACCGGTTCGATCAGTACCCAGCGTCCACCTTTTTGTTCGTACGCGACTGGCAGTCCTTCTTGGGTCGATAGCCAGTTACAGTACTGCACCGCATCGCTCCAAGTCACGTTACTGACCGGTTGGCCATCCAGATCGAGTGTGCGCTTGCCGACAAAGCCGGAATTGTGATCCGCCTTGTAGCGACGAAACTCGCCATTGGTCACTTCACGCGTGCCGAGATAATAGGGACGAGCCAAGGCGACCTTGCGCGGAAATTCGTTGGCGCGACGACCCTGTTCGCGACGCTCGCTACCCATCGTGAACGAGCCGCCGGCAATCAGCCGCAGCAAAGTGCCGGTAGTTTGCGAACGTAGCGCAGGCGGCGGTGGGCTCCAGTCACGGGCGCGACCGACCGGTACCAGCTTATAGTCAACCATACGATCTACCGCTGCCGAGAGATCAACGTCGATACGCTCGGCCTGCATGCCTGCTTTGCGTATCTCGAATATGTGCCGACGAGCAGACAGTTCGAATGTCAGTGGCGTCTTGCCACGTACCTCACCCTCGATCACCACTTCGGCATCGAGCGGATCACCTTGTACCGTTAAGCGCACCGGTACCGACTGCAGCACGAGTGGCAGCGCGATATCTTTGTCTGCTGCGGCATATACCCGACGCTCGACTGATCGATAACCCTGTAACGACACACTGATGTCATGTTCGGACCCCGCAGGCAGTCCGACAGTGACCGGCGTACGACCACTAAATACCCCGCCTACCGTGACATCGGCGCCGGCGGGTCGCGAAGTGACTCGCAAACGAGCGTCAGGAGCGCCGAGCTCGACGGGACCAATCCGCTGTGTTTCGCCTGCTTTAAGAAATATGGCACTCTGCCAATCGCGTGCGCCGCGCGCCGAAATCTTGAGTCTATGCAGACCTGCGGGCAGATCGACCCGCATCGGTAACGCGACTGGTGCTGCATCGTTAACCGAAACACTCGCCCCTGCCGTGCTGGCGTTGACTTCTAGCGCGCCCCACGAGGGCTGCAAGCGCAGGCTTAAGGGCTGACGCGTGCCGCGGCCCGCGATGTTTATTTTTCGAACGAGGTCGAGATGACGCTCAGCGCGCAGAGTAAGCGTACGCTCGCCACCGGGGATCGGAATGTCGCCGGGTACGGTACCAAGTTCTGCGCCGTCGATAAAGACGCGAGCTGTGATGCCGCCGGTGTCGATCTCGAGTACACCCGGTTTTTCTTTGAGCTGTAGCTGCAGCGACAGAGGTGCATCCGCTTTTACCTCTACTACACGCTCAATCGGCAGATAACCGTCGGCCTCGGCACGAATCCGTCGCTCGCCTGGCAACAGCAGCAACGTATCGGCCGAACGCCAACCGAAACCCGAACCCGTTACCTCGGCACTTGCGGGCAGTACGGTAACTCGGACGGTTTCAAGACGCGACAGCGATAGGGCAAAGATTCCGAACACCACGAGCAGCGCGACGGCGATTGCCAAAAGCCGACGATTGGCCACGAAGGACACCAAAAAATGGCGTGGATCTTGCGTAGTTCCTGTAGTCGTATCAGCGGCGAGGTCAGCAAAGAAAATCCTCTCATCGCCCACCGACTCGGCGAACTCGCGCGCAGTGTCGACGGTGATCGGCGCGAGGGTGTCGTTACCGACCAGATGACGGACCTCAAGTACAGCCTGGTTCTGCAACAGCAAACGCGCGCTACCTAAAGCGACAATGTCGCCATTTTGCAGTGGTGCAAATACGCTGCTTACCAGCGGCACGCCGTTCAGCAATACCGTAGTGTCAGGCGCTGCCGTGACTCCAAGTTCGCTATCGAGCACATGCAGTAGCAAAGATTCGCTACCCGTCGTACCCGGGACAATGATTTCATCGCCCGCTACGCCGCCAATTCGACAGGGCAGACTCAACTCGCGAGAGCCCGCCGGCTCGCGCAGGGTCAGCCGCCATATTGTGGCAGACATCACGAGATCACCTCTATGCACCGAACCTGTACGACTACAGCACTCGTTCCCGGCGCGACCATGAACTCACGACGTACATCGCGAAAACCCGCACGACTACCGACGGCTACATAGCGCCCGGGCTTGAGTTGCAGCTCGCGGCGTGTGAATGAACCGAAACTGCCGACGCGTTGCACGCTGACGACGGTCACACCATCAGACTCGATCACCGCAAGCACCGGCTGATCGTACAGCCGGATCGCCGCCCGTAATTGTTCGGACTGGTTAAGCAGCGCGGGTGCAGCACCCCTCACTTTGCCGGCGTCGGTCAACAGCCGATCGGCCTCGCGCCTCACCTCGGGTGCGGTCAACCGCACCGGGTTAGCGAGCAGGACATCCAGACGTCGCGCGAGATCGGCGCGTGGCGCGACACGCATTCGACCATTACGAGCAAAGCCGAGACTCGGATCACGCGCCAGCTGCGCATCATAGCGCAGCAAAGCATCGCCCCATTTTTCTGCCGCTTCGAGCAGTAGAATCTCGGCCTGTATTTCCTCGAAGTCACGCTTTTCGCCAGCAGCCTCGACTTGTGCCAGCAATGGTGCGAGCTCTGTACCTGTCGGACGCAGCGTTCGCGCTCTCGATATTGCCGCCCGCGCGTCCGCCGTACGCCCCGCGCGCAAAGCGACCAGCGCTGCGCCAATTTCGCGCGCATAGCGATTGGATCCCAGCTGCGACCGCGCACGCGCAGCGCCTTCACGAGCCACCCTATTGAGCGGATCGGCGCGTAGCACTTCTTCATAACGAGTGAGCGCCACCAGGTGATCGAGGGTCAAAGAGGCCGTCTCTGCGGCGACCAGTGCGGGTAACGCGGGCCCGAGCGCCGTGACTCTGGCGATGCCGCGGCCCGCATCGGCATTGGTCGGCTCGATCAGTTGCGCAAGTTCGAAAGCCTGACGCGCGAGTTCGAGACGACCG
>Ga0194129_10009014_pt1 | contig 11330 bp, 11 predicted proteins | sample TA2KigCa35mmetaG_FD_150862 | JGI IMG/M metagenome (GOLD analysis project Ga0194129, IMG submission 150862) | Freshwater microbial communities from Lake Tanganyika, Tanzania - TA2015038 Kigoma Deep Cast 35m | ecosystem: Environmental > Aquatic > Freshwater > Lake | place: Tanzania: Lake... | reverse complement strand
GATTTGCTCTTTTAATTGCTCAATATTAAGGGTCTGCCTGCTTAATTCATTGTAATAATGCGCTAACTCTTCTTGGTTTTTACATTTATGTTTATTGAGTAGCCGATTGAATTCATCAATCTTTTGCATTAATTCACTCGCTTCTGATACTGACAACTCTGATTCTGAAATATTGCCATTTGCAACAGAGGCAATATCTTTCAACTCTAGACGAACGCTTAAAATTCTTTCTGATAATTCTTTCAACCGTCCATCAATATCAGACCATTTGTCCGTTAACGAACTTAGCCGTTTTAAGATATCCAATGCATTGCCCTCTTCCTCTACAGATGCAATACTCGCATAACATTCATTCAAACCACTTTGATTTTCTGCACGCCTCAATTCCTTTTCTAAGTCCTCATAGTTGATGCAAGACATATTCAATTTCGACAGTTCCTCTCTCAAGTAAAGTGTATAGTCTATTGACTTCTCTGCGTCATGTAACGTACTCTTTAAGGTATTAAGTTTACTTTTCTCTTCCTGATAACACGTAAACTCTCTTTGAAAGGAGGAGGCTAAATCAAAGGTGTCTGCCAAATGGTCAAACAATTCCATTTGAAAGCGCTTATCTTTTAGTTCAATGGTGTTAAACTGAGAATGAATATGAACTAATTTAATTGCCAATTCACGTTGAAGATTTAAATTAACGGGAGTATCGTTGATAAATGCTCTTGATTTCCCCTCCTTTGTTATCTCGCGTCGAACGATGAGTTCATCATCCTGATCAATTTCATGACGCTTTAACCACGAACTTATTTCTTGATTTGAATCGAATTTTCCTTCTACAACGGCTTTATTAGCCGATGCACCAATGATACTGAAATCCGCGCGTTCGCCTAAGATCAAATGTAAAGCATCCAATAACATAGACTTACCAGATCCGGTTTCTCCTGTAATAACTGTAAAACCTGGTTGAAGGCTTAATTTCACCCGTTCTATTATTGCAAAATTTTGAATAGTAAGCTGCTTGAGCATATTAATTCATTATTTCAGCATAACGGGAAGAATTTCCTGAGTCTAACTTTTTTAGAAGATTTACAAAATCAGTTTTTTCTTTCAATTCTGAGTCCGATAAAACACCTTTAAATTCTAAAAATTTCCCGTAGAGAAAGTTTTGAACATTCACGTTGTTTGGCCGCAACTGAATAATGGGATTTAGTTTATCCAGTGCATCAAACATGGCTTTTTTTGCAGACGGCTTGTTCTCGTACAACTTGTCGATTCCATCGCGATGATATGTATAGTTGCACTCTCTCAAAGGTTCATAAATTTGATGCAAAATATTATCTACCAGCCAGAAACGATTCTTTTTACCTGACTCGCTTGATTTCCAACCCGCAAAGTTAGTAGATTGAGCAGTTGAAACAATTTGTTGAGCTTCGGTAAAATAAGGTGTTCCGCCTTTTAGGGAGAATGAATCATAGTCCATTCCAATGATAAAATATGCGTAAAATGCTAGAATTGAGGTTAGGTTATCCTTAAATTGATTTTGAGCATACTGCAAAACGGTATTTCGAGAGAATGCTATTTGGACGTCATCGTCTTGAAAATTAAATAAAACTGAATTATAATTGGAATTAAAAGCAGGTCTACTTGATTGAATGGATATACTCCCGATATAATTTCCAGTACCTGCAATTCCTTTTACTTGAATACGTAAAATACAATTTATACGCTCTTCAATACTGAATTTATCTTTGGTCCATGTGGTATTATTCATAAAGTCGAATGTCATTTGTTTTAATTGATCTAAAATTTCCTTCTCCGTGGAGGTAATCTCAACCTTATTATCAACGATAACATCTACCTGACAATTCAGCTCTTGCGCATATTTTTTTATGACAAACCCAAACAAAAACAGTATAGACAGGTAGTATTTCAGCATACTTTTTCAATAAAATTTAGAATATCCAATGCTACTTGCGATTTTGGTTTTTTGTCAAAATATTCGCTTGTCCCATCTCTGTTCAAAATAGTAATTTTATTCCAATCTGATTGAAAGGTGGTTCCTTCATTTTCCATTGAATTCATAACAATAGCGTCCAAATTTTTGTCATTCAATTTAGATAACGCATACTCACTGGAATTATTGGTTTCTAATGCAAACCCCATCACATACTGTCCTTTCTTTTTATTTTTTGCCGCCCACTCCAGAACATCCGGGTTTCGTATAAGTTTTAATTCAAAATCAGCGGATTTCTTTTTTATTTTTTGGCTTGCCATTTCAATCGGGCGGTAATCCGCAACAGCAGCAGCGAAAATACCAACATCCTGAGAACTCCAGTTTTCTTCGACACAATCCATGAGGTCTCGAGCAGATAATACGTCAATTCTTTTCAGAAGAGGATGGACTAGTTCAAGGTTGACTGGTCCAGATATCAACGTAACTTGATATCCCATTAAAAGTGCTTTTTCTGCTAATTCAAATCCCATTTTTCCACTCGAAAAATTTCCGATGTACCTCACGGGATCTATTTTTTCATAGGTAGGGCCGGCTGTTATAAGTAGTTTTCTTTCAGAAATTATATTTGAATAAATGGCCTCATTTAAATAATCTGCAATTCTCTCCGGTTCCTCCATCCTACCCTGCCCTTCAAGACCACTCGCTAATTTTCCGGAGGTCGCCGGTATTACCTGCACGCCGTCTGCAATTAATTGATGAAGATTGCGGAGTAGCGTTGGATGTTGATACATATCCAAATCCATGGCTGGTGCAATAATTGTTTTGCATTTAAGCGAAAAATAAGTGGCTAAAAGTAAGTTGTCGCAGGCACCTGAAGCCATTTTAGAAATCGTATTTGCCGTTGCAGGCGCGATGAGAAAGAGATCTGCCCAGAGAGCTAGTTCCACATGGTTGTTCCATTCACCCGAGCCTTTATTCCAAAATTCTATTGCAACAGGATTCTCTGAAAGCGTACTGACAACCAGTGGGCTTATAAAATCAGAAGAGGCAGGAGTCATTACACATTTGACATCTGCCCCTTTACTTTTTAAAATCCTTATGAGGTAAGCAATTTTATACGCTGCAATACCTCCTGTTATTCCGAGAAGGATGCGCTTTCCTGTCATTATTGATCTTCTTCAGGATGACGAACATAAATTTTATCTTCTAATAATTCCTGGGTAGCTATGGCAGTTGGTTTTGCCATGCGCTCATAATGTTTAGAGATTTCGATCTGTTCTCTGTTTTCAAAAATCTCCTCCAAATTATCGCTAGAAGACGCGAATTCTTGCAACTTTTGATTGAGCTCTTCTTTCATCTCCACACTAATTTGATTTGACCTTTTGGAAATAGCTACTAAGGATTCATAGATGTTTCCGGTTTTCTCCTCCAACAGAATGGTATCTCTTGTTACCGTTGTCTTTTCAGCTGCAAAATTTTTTACACTCATGTTCATTAACTTATTTTAAATCTTGATCCAATTCCATTTTTTCCACCATTGTTTTTAACTTGGTTAAATAACTAGAATTTTTGAATTGGAAGGCAAAGTTACGGAATCTTTCCATAGTTTTTTCAATTCTTTCTTGTTTTTTACTGTCAATGCTGTTTTGTGCAAGTAAAATCGAATTCATTACCAATAAATAGCCGTTTTCTTCAAGAAATACGGATTTACTGTATTTAGATAAAAAAATCTCTGCAGAAGTTACTGCAGCGCGGTAATTTTCAGTTTTTGAATAAAGTCTTACCTCTTCAAAATCCTTCCGTTCAATTTTAAATCGTAATTCATCCATTATTAAATTACAAGTATCCACTCGATTACCGTCAGGATAACGATTTATAAAATCCTGAATATTATTTATTGCCTTATCGGTTTCACCTTGATCGAGATAATAACTTGGAGAGTTTCGTACACTACAAAGTGCTTTCATAAACATCGATTCTTCAACCTTTGGACCAAAAGGGAATCGCGATAAATATGAATCAAAATAATACGCTGCCATGTAATAGTCCTCTGTTTCAAAATATGATTTCGCCAAACGATAGTATGCAAGTTCACCTTCGCCGGTCCGAGGTGAATGTTGGTAAATTTGTTCATACAAAACAATGCAACGATCGAAATCCTCCTTGTTGTAAAGGGCATTTGCTGTTTCAAATTTCAGCGAATAATCATCTCCTTTCACAATCCTCGAGTAATCGGAACATGCCACTATCAAAAATAAAAATGAAATAGCCAAAAATACCCTTTTCATTTCACTCTGAGACTTTTACCTACTTGTAACACGCTGGTAGTTTTTAAACCATTAAGCTTGCAGAGTTGAGAAACAGTTGTATTATGCTTTCGTGCAATCGTCGAAAGCGAATCTCCTGATTTCACTCTGTAATATTTAGCTTGTGTAGAACGCACAACAGGCTTTGGTTTAACCGTTGCAGGTTGATCACTTGATTCATCAAAAACCTTTTTTTCATTATCCGATTCGTCAATGCTTTCAGAAAGATAATAATCACTAGGTTTTGCCCCCGCCCGAAATAAAGATTTGTGCAATAGCACACTGTCCTTCTTTATTTTTTTTGACTGAAAATCAATAATCTCCTCGGGATTTATCGTGGCATCATAAAATCTTACCTCAAAATGTAAATGCGACCCATAAGATCTACCTGTGTTTCCGCCTAAACCTATTGCGTCTCCTGCATTTACCTCTTGATTTGGATAAACTAAAATCTTACTTAAATGGGCATAAAAAGTCTCAAAACTATTAGGATGTCTCATAATAACTAAATTCCCATAACCTCCTTCGTTGTATTTAGCATAGCGTATCTTACCAGACCATGCAGCATATACCGTATCCCCTGTTTCGAGATCTAAATCCATTCCTAAATGGTACCTGCCATTTCTATACTTATATGTTGATGTAACGGCTCCAGACACAGGAGGAAAATACGCGCTACTTTCTCCGCCATTCACATGCACCCAAATAGAGTCCTTCAATTGACCAAGGTCATTACGCACCCCCGAAAAGCAAGAGTTATTGTTCCAATTTATTTTGTAGGAGAAAACTTGATTTTTTGTCATAAAATCATGTACTCTTTTATTCATGATGCCATCAAATGTGTTCTCGTTATATAAACGCCAAGTTTGGTTCGAAAAAATTAGTATTTTTCCAATATTTGTCTCAATGGTATCTACACATTTTTGTGCTCTTAAAAGTGGAACATTTATTATTAAAAAAAATAAGATAATCTTAAATGACAAAATGTGTTGTTACAAAGTATAAAATTATAAAAAAAATCAAATGGCTTTAATATCATCAACTTCAACACTAAACAGAACTGATTCATTTGGCTTTACCTTATTTGAAAAACCATATTTACCATAAGCCTGATTAGCTTCTAGCAGGATAAAATAATGCTCACCAACTTTAGCATTCTTTAAAACTTTACGCAGGCCGGGAACGAGCGCATTTTGACCGTTTATGTAGCGTATTGGTGTATTGTTAAAATATGTATTAATAACATTTGGGTTCCTTTTTGTGGAGGCGGTCATGTGAAGATAAAACTGCTTATCATCCGTTTTATCTAATTCAGAAGGTTGTCCACCTTTAATTAACCAAGATTTGATTCCATCAGAATCTGTATTTGGAGAAACAAATGAATGTATTTTTACATAAAGCCAAATGCTTGAATTGGCAGAAATCACGTCTCCGAGACCTTTAGAACCGTATGCAAAAGATGCCGGCATCTCGATTTTAGCAAAGTCTCCTACAGACAGTTCTTTAAATGCTACATCCCAACCGATGGTTTGCATGTTATAACCAACAATAAAAGGGATACCCGGAAGGTTTGCTCGATTATTCCCGTCCACAATCTTCCCGTCCGGAAGGGCCAAGCGATATTCAATCAGCACCATTTCACCATCCAAAATAGTTCTCCCCTCCGCGTTGTTTATCCACTTAATTGTTATCCCATTCGCCAAAGATTTAGTCATTACGACTTTTCCTTTCTCAAATGACTTTAAATTCTCCTTTCCGTCACTAAAAGAAGAGGTGTCGCTTTTTTTGTCGTCCAGTTGTTTTACTTTAACCGGGACTTTTTCCTCGGTCTTATTTTGTTTCTGAACGCATGCGATTAACCCTAAAAGAGTCATTAAAGAAAGAATTGTGATTTTTGTCATTTTATTTCAATGAGTTTAACATCCACATAAAGAATGGCTTGAGGCGGAATGGTATACCGATCACCCAGCAGACCATGCCCCAGATAGCTCGGTAAAATAAATTTTGCCTGCTCGCCTTCTCTCATAAGTTTAATGCCTTCTTGAATGCCCGACTCTAGCTCACTACTACCAATTTTCAAGAGCTCAAATCCTGAAATTGAATCCGTTTGATAACAAATTCTACCTTCAGGTACTAATTCTATTTTCAATTTAACAGATACATTGCTTCCACTTTTCGCCCGCACCCCTTCATTTTTTTTGTAAATCATGTACCTAAGACCTGAAGAAGTTGTGTCCATTTTTAAATAACTGTGATGTTTGAGGAAAGCTGAAATTATAAGCTGTTCTCGCTCGTTTACTTCGCTATTATAGTCAATGGAATGTTCTTTACTCCAAACTTGAACAGATGCCTGTTCTGCTTGATTATCAGGGCGACAAGAGAGCAAAAACATTGCAAAAAACACTACCAAATACTCCAGCGTCTTCATAACAATTGCATAACTAACGACTTGAATCGCGAAATGGTTACATCTAAACTTTCTTTTGATTCGCCACCTGCAGCATATTTATGACCTCCACCACTGAAATAGTTGGATGCAAAATCATTGACAGAATAGTTTCCTTTTGATCGAAATGATAATTTTACACCTTCATCTGTCTCCATTGCAAAAAATGCTATTTGGATTCCTTTGATAGACAACAGTACATTTACTAAGCCCTCTGTATCTCCTTTTTTATAATTAAAACGCCGGAGATCTTCACTTCTAAGTGAGATTATCCCAATGGGTGTGTTAGGAATAAGCTCCATACGTTCAGAAATGGCGAAGCTTCTGAGTTGCAAACGGCTCAAACTGTTGTCATCGTAAATGGCCTCGTGTATGTCCGAGTGAATCAGACCTAATGAAAGTAATTTTTGAATTACATAATGTGTGTATGCGCTGACCGAAGGGAAACGAAAGGATCCTGTATCTGTCATTATGCCTAAATAAATCCCTCGAGCGCAAGAAATATCTATGAAATCATTCATTTTTGTTTCCTCTAAAATTTCAAAGAACAGTTCCGCAGTGGAAGATGCAGATACTTTGGAAATGCTAAATTTGGTAAAATCAGCTGGATTCGGGTGGTGATCAATCATAATCGAGGGACCGGTCAGTTGATTAAATATACTGCTCATTTCGGAACCCACGCGCGAAGGGTCGTTGTAGTCCATATGTATGGACGCATCCATTTTTAGCATCTCTTGGATTTCATCAAGGTCACAATTCACAAAAACCTTATAGTCCACATTTTGTAAGAATGGTAGTAAAAAGTCAGCAGGTTGATCGGGCAATAAGACAGTTACACGTTTTTTCTTATTCTTCAGAAAGAAATAACAGGCTGTCACACTTCCAATAGCATCGCCATCAGGAGATTTATGCGTAGTTATTAGGAATGAATCATGATTTTCAACAATTGACTTAAACGACTGCATACTAATGTTTTTGTTGCATTTGTTCATCTTCCTCTTTATTTGGAGGAAACAACTTAGGTTCGTCTTTTTTATTTTGAAGGTGATCCAGCATGTCCTCTATTTGAGAGATGCCTAAGCGCTTTGCAATTATTTTTTTGTCTTTATCCAATAAGTATATTACGGGCGTGCTCGATATATCATAGGTCTTGTGATAATTCAAAGATTCCAAAGTTGTTGGTTTTTTACTTGGATCTCCAGGCACCGGAACCAAGCTATTGGGATCTTTTAAAGCCAACTTATATAATTTATCCGTAAAAGCGACATTTATAAATTCTAATTTTTTATCCCTTATAAATTTTTTCCAATTTTCGAAATCTTTATCAATTGCTTTACCAACAGCAAATACTTCCACGTTTCTCGCTCTAAGTTTTTTTACGTACAATTCATTTAATTTCGGAGTGGTTGTTTTACAATGTCCGCACTCAGGGTCCCAAAAATACAGAATCGTATACTCTGCGTCAATGTCATACATGTCGTACCACTTCGTATCTGTTGAATCCAGTAAAATTAAGTTTGGAGGCTTTGATCCTACAACCAGTTTAATCTTATTGTCTATATTGTCGCAAATTTCTTTGATTTTATCGTCTTTTATCCAAAAGGCCGGTGATTTTCCCTCGGGATTGATGGAACAATAATACCTGTTTACCATGTAAAGATACACTTTGTCCATCCCCATGATGTCACTCTTCCCAAAGTTTGATGTGATCCAGCCCACGCAATATTCGAACATCTTTGATTTTGGCTCCAATCGATCACAAAAGTCGAAGGCGTAGGGAATGATTGTATCCCAGTACTGATACATCATACTTTTTCCAAAATAAAATTCAAGTTTATTGTGGAATACCTGATTGTTTACGAGCGCATCACAGCTTAAATCTACGTTGTCCCAAAAATGACTCCTGTAATATTTAAACCTAAAATCTGGATCAATTTCTTTACCGTTGATATCTCGCGGACTTTCAGGAATGGTAATATCCATAGTCATCTTTACGATTTTACCAACTAATTTTAAAGGGTGCTGCGAAATAAGATTTTTTTGATACGATGCGACCTCTTTATCGAGTGCCTCAATTTTATCAGACATGATTTTATATGCATCATCTTTTTTCTCATACTTACCTCGCTCCTCTGAAAGTTTGTTCATCTCCACCCGCTTCTCTGTTATAAAATTCACATACGCAATGAAAATGCGATTTTCTTCGGACTTCTTCACTTTCATGTTCTTAACATAGTCGGAAGAGGCAGTTTCTAAGTGTATATCCTCATTGTTGTAAATGAACTCAAAATTCTTTTGCTCCGGCAATAAAAGGCCCAGCATTCCGGGAACTTGTTTTTTGCCATCGAAAACAACTTCCCCATTTTTCATCTCTGCCGTGTCGGCATAATATTTTGATTGTCCGAAGTATTTAAACAAATGCACTGTTGTATCTTTTTGACCCAATACTTTTATTCTAATTTTTTGGGCACTTACAAGATGTATAAGACACGTAAATAATAAGAGGCAATATATTCTTTTCATTCTGCAAATTTACAATTACGAATTCGATTTAATTTTATAATTCAGACTATTAACATTTCTTTAACCTATTTATTGAATAATTTCATGACATTTTTTCTTGCAGAAATGGTCCCTACAGTAATGAAAAGCACAAAACTTAAGGGTATTATCAGAATGGAAATTAGGCTAAGAGACTCATTTAGGTATATTCCACCAATTTGTAAGGTGTGATTAACCCACAATTTTAAAATAAAAAATATCCCAAATGCAGCGAAAAGAGAACACGCAAACACAAGAGAAAAGTAGCGAATAAATAAGCTTGCGATAAAGTGAGGAGCATAACCTATTCTTAAAAGCGTTTTCACCTCATAGTTATTTTGAGACAGTAGAAGTCGCATGTATTGGAGTAAAACGATGCCAGAACTCACAACAGCAACAATCGAAACGATGAAGACAATCATTACAAGCGTAGAGACTATACTTTTTAATCTTCCCATAATCATTTGCGATTTTTTTGGTTCGAGGTTATTTTCATCTAGGTATTTTTCTAAACTTCCAAATTGCCCTTTTTTTCCCTGAATGATAATTTGTGTTATTTTTCCTTCTTCCTCGTCACCATATTTGTTGTTGGCATAATTCATAAATTCCATAGGTACCAATAAAGCTGAAATTTCATTGGTAAATCCAATAATTCGAACATTCAACCACTTCTCACCTTTGGCCCCGGATATTCGTAACTTGAATGGAATGGAAGTCACCAACTCGTCTGTCACTTGAGGCCTATTCATTGAACTCATAAACGTGTTAAGCATCACAACAAAATCACGAGGCATGATAATGGGTAATTCCCTTGAATTAGTATCCCACTTCCATTCCGCTGCATTGGCATCTAGAAATTCTCGATCAATAGATTGTATGAATGCGTCCGTTGTAAATGGTGGCAAAAGGTCGGAATTAGTTTCTAACCAAACGCGAAAATTATTTGACTTAACAGCCTGTACTCTATGAATAAAGGGCTCTTGTTCGATTTCTTTAATTTCTTCCTGGGTAAAATCATTTTTTGACAAATTGAAAGTGCTGGCAGCAGTCACTTTTCTTTGCACGACAAGGATATTTGAACCCAAAATCTCACTTCCCTCTCCAAATTCATTGATGCGATAAAGAAAATGAGTTGAAGTAATTAGAAATGTCATTCCCAAAAGAGCACCAATAGCTGCCAAAAACACTTGCTTTTTATCTTGATTCTGAAAAAGTAGTTTTTTTAACATCCTTAAAGTTTTATTTCTTTATTAAATGAAACTCTATCTGTTGGATCTAAGGTGGTGAGCAGAAAACCCGCATCCAACTCCGTGCATCTTTCCTGTATAAGCTGCAGAGCAAACTGTGTATTCTGCTCGTCGAGATGAGAGAAGGGTTCGTCAAGAACAATAGTCTCAAAGGGTTGAGATAAGGCCCTTAAAATGCATAGCCGCTGTTGTTGGCCCATAGACATAATTTCTGCCTTGGTGTTCCATTTGTCGCCTAAACCAAGAAATTCTGCCCATTCTCTCAATTTAGAAACTGAAACACCTCCTTTGAGGTTTGTCTTCAATAATATATTCTCTTCACAGGTTAGGGAAGGAAATAATTGTAAATCTTGAAAAACGAATGAAAGCGAAGATTGTCTTATACGGAGCCAATCGGCAGGTTTAAATGAGGATATCGACGTTGAGTCAAAACTTATATTACCTGTGTAATCGTGCCTAAATCCAGCAAGAATGTGCGTCAAGGTTGTTTTGCCTTTTCCACTTGCAGCATTAATATGAACTTTTTGTCCTTGCTCAAAGACATGCGTATTTCCCCACAAACTATCCGAAGTATGAGGGTACTCGATCAGAGGAATTGGGATTACATTTTCACAAGTTATTCTCATGGAGCCATTTTTTTTCAATAATCGTTCCATCCTGAGGCAATCTATTCAAAAGCTGGTGTTTCAGGTCAAAATTACTGTAGGGATTTAAGCGAATGAGGTCCTTGTATTTTGATAACCACGTTAATTGGCGTTTCGCATAATTACGTGAATGCTGTTTTATTTTATCGCTAATTAGTTTAGTGTCCTGCCTGGCTAAGGTTGTCTCATACCATTCTTGAT
>Ga0194129_10009013_pt1 | contig 11330 bp, 10 predicted proteins | sample TA2KigCa35mmetaG_FD_150862 | JGI IMG/M metagenome (GOLD analysis project Ga0194129, IMG submission 150862) | Freshwater microbial communities from Lake Tanganyika, Tanzania - TA2015038 Kigoma Deep Cast 35m | ecosystem: Environmental > Aquatic > Freshwater > Lake | place: Tanzania: Lake... | reverse complement strand
GCTGGAGGCCGCCGCGGCATTGATTGAGTCTGATCAATTCTCTTCGGGCTACCTTCGAACGATGCACACGGCTCGCGGACTCGCTCGATGGCTGTCCGCCCCCGAGCTCGAGGCTCGCTTCGAGCACGCGCGAAGGACCGCCGCGCAAGTCTTCTTGACGCGCGTGCCCCCGGAGCGGAGCGAGCTCGCGCGGAAACTTCCGTGGCTCGAGGCCGACGCTCGACCGCTCCCGGACGGCGCCACCTTGATCGATGGTCCCGCAGTCGCGAGGCTCGTGAGGTCACTGGGCGAGCGGGAGGATGTTCTGGGCTTGCTCACGCGTGTGCTCGATGTGCTGCTCGAATGGACCGGTGCGGAGCGCGGCATGCTCCTGTTGCGGCGCCCCTCGGGTGCGCTCGTCCCCAGGGCAGCGCGTCGCCTGTCACGGGGTGACCTCGGCGGCGACCAGCGCGCGGTCTCGACGACCCTCGCCGAGCGCGCACTCCGCGAGGGCGTCCCTGTCGTCGCGGTCGATGCAGAGAGCGAGCTCGGCGACACCCACGCGAGCATCCACGCCCTCGCGCTTCGGAGCGTGCTCGTCGTCCCACTCGTGGCACGCGGCGAGCCCATCGGCGTCGTCTACCTCGACGACCGGATCCGGCGCGGCGCCTTCGGAGCGCGCGAGGTCGCCTGGGCGCAGACGGTCGCACCGATCGCGGCCGTCGCGATCGCCGATGCCCGGAAACAACGTGCTCTCGACCGGGCACTGCGGCGCAACGAACGGGCGCAGCTCGCTCTCGAGCGCGAGCTCTCTCAAAAGGAGCACGTCCTCGAGGCCGCGCGGGCCGAGCTCTCGCGGACGATGTCGCGCCACATCCGCCGTCACGCGTACGACGAGATCATCGGCGAGAGCCCCCCGATTCAACGCCTCCTCGGGCTCTGCGACCGGATCTCAGCGACCGAGGTCCCGGTGTTGATTCAGGGCGAATCGGGCACGGGCAAGGAGCTCGTCGCGCGCGCCATTCACCGCAACGGGTCGCGCTCGGGTGGGCCATTCGTGAGCGAAAACTGCGGCGCACTTCCGGAGACGCTGCTCGAGTCGGCGCTGTTTGGCCACGTCCGGGGAGCCTTCACCGGTGCCACGCGGACGCATGTCGGGCTCCTGGAGGCGGCCGACCGCGGGACGCTCTTCCTCGACGAGATCGGCGAGATGAGCCTCTCGATGCAGACCAAGCTGTTGCGGGTCCTCGAGGACGGCATCGTTCGGCCGGTCGGGTCCGAGCGCGGGCGGCGGGTCGACCTCCGGCTCGTCGCCGCTACGCATCGCGACCTCGACGAGATGGTCGCCGCCGGCCGCTTTCGCGAGGACCTGCTCTACCGGCTCGACGTCCTTCGGATGCGCGTCCCACCATTGCGCGAGCGCCGCGAAGACATCCCCCTCCTCGTCCGCCACTTCCTCGCGCGATACGCTGGCGAGAGCCGCACCGTCGTGAGCCCCGCGGCCCTCGAGCGACTGGTTGCCTTCGACTGGCCCGGGAACGTCCGTCAGCTCGAAAACGAGGTTCGCCGAGCCATCGTCCTCAGCGACGGCGTGATCGACGCAGAGCACCTCGCGCTCGGTCGCACGACCGTCCTCCGCCCCACGGGCGACCTGACGATCCGGCCTCGCGTCGACGCCCTCGAGGCCACGCTCATCGAAGAGGCCATGCGGCGCACGGGCGGGAATCAAACTCGGTCTGCCGAGTTGCTCGGGATGTCCCGCTTCGGACTCCGCAAGCTGATGAAGCGCCTCGGAATCGGAGCTTGAGCCCAGTCAAGTCGCGCGGCTCACGCGCTGCGGTCACTTCGTGACCGGCTTCTCCGCCTTCTTGCCCTTCTTCGCGTCGGCCTTCTTCGCGTCGGGCTTCTTGTCGCCGTCCTTGGCGTCGGGCTTCTTGTCGCCGTCCTTGGCGCCGGAATCCTTCGCCTCACCCTCGACCTTCTCCGCCCCTTCGGCGGGCGCCGCCGCCGGCTCCTCGGCCTTCGGCGCCGGGGGCACGAAGTGATCCCCATGCAGCATGGCCTTCATTTCGTCTCGCTTCGCGATATTCGAGGGAAGCTGAAGGTCCTTGAGGTGCTTCACGTAGCGAACGAGCGCCCACAGCTCCTCCGGCGTCGCCGACTCGGCCCACGACGGCATCACGCCAACGCCCGCCGCGATCAGTCGGTAAAGGTCGGGCAGCTCGCTGCCCGTACGGCTCGAGCGAATCGGGTTCATCGTGAAGTCCGGCGGCATCGTCGCGACACCGAAGAGCTCGACCGCGCCCTTCTGCGGCAGCGCGTAGAACATGTTCTCCCGGTAACTGACCGCCTTGTTGGGCTCCCGCGCGACCGTGTAATCGTAGATGGCCTTGCGGCTGAGGTAGTGCGCGTGGCAGGTCGTGCACTGAAGCTTGAAGTGGTAGAGCTCTTCCCCCTTCTTGACCGCCTCGGACTCCTTGCCGACCCACGGATCCTCGGGCGCGTCCACGACCACCGTCCCGGTCTCGTCGTAGTGCTGCATGACGATCGGCGCCCCCGTCGGCTTGGGCTGACCAACATCGACACCAACTTTCTTCAGCGACGGCGTGACCTTCTCGACCTTCGCCTCCCAGACGGACGCCTTGCCCGCCTCGAGGCTCGAATCCGGATACGCCGCCTGCTTCTCGAGACACTCCGGCGACGTGTCGGTGTAGGCGTTGCAGGTGGGCTCAGGGAACGTCTTCAGGAACTGGATGAGGTAGTAGAGCTCGTCGTTCTTGAGGTCCCACTTCAACATCGCCGTGCCGTGGAGGCCGCCCTTGATGATGCGGGCGAAGTCGATGTCGTTCGGGAGGCTGCCGGTCGCCACCGTGTCGAACTTGTACAGCCCCATCCGCAGGTCTCGCGGCGCAGGACGCAGCCCGTGCGAGGCGGGACCGCGGCCGTCTCCATTCAGGCCGTGGCAAGCGTAACAGTAGTGAATGTAGAGCTGGCGGCCCTTGTCGAGGTCAGCCGCTGCCACCGTGACACCTTCGGGGATGACCTTGCCCTCGTCGTCGCGCGCGGGGAACGTGTAGTCGCGCGTGATCGGGCGCATCGCCCACGGCTTGGACTCGGTGCCGGATCCGCAGGCCGCCGCGAACATCGAGAGTGCAGCCGAGGTTGCCAGGAGGAGAGAGTTGAGTGCATTGCGATTCATTGGCGTTCTCGAATCAGAGGAGGAACATCCCGACGAACATGACGAGCCAGACGGCGTCGACGAAGTGCCAGTACATGCCGCAGAAGCGAAGCGTGCTCGCCTTGCGCTGCAACTGACCACCGCGAACCGCGATGGCCAGCAGGTAGCCGAGGACGACGATGCCCCCCACCACGTGAAGCGCGTGGAGGGAGGTCAGCGCGTACAGGACCGCACCAACGATGCCGGTGCCAAAACGAATTCCGTCTGCCCAGAGCTGCTGCCAGAGCAGAACCTGCAGCGCGACGAAGGTGACCCCGAGGGCGAACGTCGCAGCCATCGAGGTGACCGACGCCCGCCGGTCACCCGCGCGAAGCCGACCGAGCGAGCGCTTCAGCGTGAAGCTCGAAGCGACCATCACGACGGTGTTGAGGAGCGGCAGCGCGAGCGGGAGGGTCAAGCCGGGCGGCGGCCAGGACTTCGCTTGAGCGCGGAGCACGAGGAACGAGAAGAACAAGGCCGCGAACATCATCGCCCACGAGGCGAGCGCCACCATCATCCCGATGGCACCCGTGGTCTCCTCTGCCCGTGCCCTGGCAATGGCGCGCGGATCAAGCTGGACGACGTTACTCACGGCCTTGGTTCACTTCGGTTAAGAGTTCCCTGCTGCCGACGCGTGACCTGAAGCCTTACTCCGCGGCGACCGCGTCGAGTCCGACCTCGTCACCCGGGAGCTGCTCGGTCTGTCCGATCCAGTCGCGGCCCGTCTTCGCGAGAACGTCGGGGTTGTTGTACTCGTGTGGACCGCGGAGCACGATCGGCACCTTGTCGAAGTTGTGGTAGACCGGCGGCGAGTCGCACTCGGTCCACTCGAGGGTCCCGACGTCCCACGGGTTCTTCGGCGCCTTCTTCCCCGCGAAGATGCTGTGGAAGAAGTTCACGACGAACGACAGCTGCCCGATCGCCATCGCGAAGGCGAAGTAGCTCGTGAACTTGTTCAGGTCTCGAAGGTGCTGAATGTACGTGTACTGGAACGGGTCGTACAGGCGCCGCTGCTGACCGTTGTAGCCCGCGAGCAGCTGGCCGCAGAACACCGCGGTGACGCCGATGACGGAGAACCAGAAGTGGACCTTGCCGAGGGTCTCGTTCGTCATGCGGCCGTACATCTTCGGGAACCAGAAGTAGAGTGCTCCGAAGCTGCCGATGAAGGCCGCCGACGCCATCGTCAGGTGGAAGTGACCGACGACCCACATCGTGTCGTGGAGATACAGGTCGGTCGAGATGGTGCCGAGGTAGATGCCGGTCAAACCGCCCAGGCCGAACACGAACACCGTGCCGAGCGCGAAGAGCATCGGGACCGTCAAGCGGATCGAGCCCTTCCACATCGTGTGAAGCCAGTTGAGGAACAGGATCTCTGCCGGGACGCTGATGACCAGCGTGAGGAGCATGAACGCCTGACCCAGGAGCGGGCTCATGCCGCTGACGAACATGTGGTGCCCGTACACGACCGCGCTGAGGACACTCACCGAGATCATCGCGTAGACCGAGCCCTTGAACCAATAGGCCGGCTTGCGTGAGAAGAACGACATGAAGTCGATCAGGAAGCCCCACACCGGCAGGATGAGGATGTAGACCTCGGGGTGGCCGAAGATCCAGAAGAGGTGCTGGAACAGGATGGGATCGCCGATCCCGCCGGCCGCGCCCGTCACGAAGAACTGCGTCCCGAAGTTGCGATCGAACAGGAGCAGGATGCCCGCCGAGCCGAGGACCGGCACGAAGAGGAGGTTCAAGATCGAGGTGAGCCAGAGGCCCCACACGGTCGCCGGCATGCGGAACCAGGTCATGCCCGGAGCGCGGAACCGGATCACGGTCGTGATGTAGTTCACCGCGCCCATGATCGAGGCGATGCCCGTCACGAACAGCGCGAGGACGACCAGCGACTGGCCATGTCCTGGCGTACCCACGTTCGTGGACAGGGGCGGGTACGTCGTCCACCCGGCTGCTGCCGAGCCAAGCTCGACGAAGAACGAGGCGATGACGAGCGCCTGCGAGATGACGAACGTCCAGAAGCTGTACATGTTCAGCCTCGGGAAGGCCATGTCGCGTGCGCCGATCAGCAGAGGAATGCAGTAATTCCCGAACGCGCCGATCATCAGCGGAGTGATCGCGAAGAACACCATGATGAGCCCATGCATGGTGAAGATCGTGTTGTATGCCGGCGGGGTGATCGCCCCTCCGGAGTTCGGAAAGAGCGCCTTCCCGACCACGGGAACCGGCTGGGCGGGGAACGCCCATTGCCAGCGGATCAGCATCGCGAGCAGGCCGCCGAAGAGCAGGAAGAGGAGCCCCGCCCAGAGGAACTGCTTGCCGATGTATTTGTGGTCGATCGAAAAGACGTACCGGCTGAGGAAGTCCTTCGGCTCGACGTGCGCATGCTGCAGGTGCTCGGCCGCTTCGATGTCGGCCTTGGTCATCACATGGTCACTCATCGGTCACCTCCCGCCTGAGCGGCGACCTTGTGGTCGTGGTCGTGCTCGGCCTCGCTGACGGCGCCGTTGCGGGCGTCCGAGTTGTCGTCGTGGCGTTTCCACTCCCAGCCCCAATTCGCGCCCTTGTCGTTGGCGTTGGCAGCCTCGCTGCGTGCGAGGCTGAGCTGGGTGCCCATCTCGGCTAGCCAGTTCTTGTAAGCTGCAGGCTCGAGCACCGTGAGGCGTGCTTTCATCTTGTAGTGGTGAATGCCGCAGTGCTGCGTGCAGCCGATGTCGAAGTCACCCGTCTCCTTCGCCTTGAACCACATCCGGTTGATCATCCCGGGCGCGGCGTCCTGCTTGATGCGGAAGTTGGGCAGGTAAAAGGAGTGGATGACGTCCGTCGACGCCAGCTGGAGCACGACGGGTGCACCGACCGGCACGCGAACGTCGTTGGTGGTGACGATGTCGTCCTTGGTGTTGAACTTGCCATCGGCGCCCGCGTAGCGCGCATCCCAAGCCCACTGGTGGGCGTTGATCTCGATGCGGACGGCGTTGGGATCCTTGTCGGCCGCCTCGTGGTTCCAGAACGTTGAGTTGACGTCGATGGTCGAGTTGAACCAGAGGTTGCCGTCCACGACGAAGAAGATCAGGGCCGAAATGCCCATCGCGACGGCGATGTGGTGCTTCGAGTCACCGTGGTCGTACTCCGCCTTGTGGTCCTTGTTGTGCTTCAGGACGGCGATGCCCATCCAGACGCACATGACGACAAACAGCAGGATCACGAAGCCGTTCGTGGTCTTGATCAACCAGTCGACACGATGCCCCTCCACCGACGCGTCGCGCGGCAGCCCCCAGATCGTGGTCTCAGGGATCGGGTCCGCGAAGGCGAACCCCGTTGTGGCCAGCACCGCCGAAGCAGCACCGACAACCGTGAGCACTCTTTGAAGTGACTTCATTCGTTGGTCTCCGAACCGGACATCAGCTTCGATCGTCATCGAGCGCGGGGTTAGGGCCGCGCCGTTCCAGCGAGTTGAGGGCCGCCTCCTCGAGCAAGCCACGCCGAATCCACCACCCCACGAACGCCGCAGCGAACCAGGGAGCGACGATCAGCGCGCCGATGGCGACGGCTCCCATGGGTCCCGACCCCTCGCGCGTCGCGCAAACAGGGCATGCCTCCGCCACGGCCGGAGCCATGAGGATGTGAGCGAGTGCCAGGAGCGACGGTTGGAGTCGGCGCATCACGAGCCCCAGATCGCGCGGTAGGTGCCCTCGGCGATCAAGATGAACGCGTACAGTGCAGGGAATAGCATGGGAATGATGACTGTCCACCGCATCACCTTCGTCTCGTGCTTCAGGTGCATGTAGAAAAGCGCGACGATGGCCGCCTTGCCAAGCGCCATGCCCACGAGGCACGTCACGAGCGCGGTCTTGCCGATGAACTTCTCGAGGTAAGCCACACCCACCTCGAGGACGGTCAGCACGAGGAGCACGACCCAGATTCGCCAGTACTCCTTGCGGTCCGGAGCATGATGGCCCCCATGACCGTGCCCACCGTCCGAGTGAGCACCCCCACGGTGAGTACCGTGAGCGTGAGTACTGTGAGCGTCGCTCGCCTTCGCTGCGGCCTCCGTCTTCGCTGCGGCCTCCGAAGACCCGACGTTCTTCGGGGAGTCAGCTTCCTTCGGGGAGTCAGCTTCGGTCGCCTCGATTGCAGCCTTTGCCTCGTCGGCCGAATCCGCCTTCTTTTCGCTTTTTTCTTCGCTCATGGCTTCGTCAACGCCTGAAAGAATGGGTGGTCCGCGGTCCTTTGAAGTCACCGAGTCTTGGAAGAGCCGTGTCCCGAGGAGACCTGCCCAAGTCGAGCCGGGTCGCGCGTCCCCAAGCTCAATTCGGGATCAGGTAGATGAACGTGAAGACGAGGATCCACACGAGGTCGACGAAGTGCCAGAAGAGGCCCGCAACCTCGAGCGTGTTGGCGTCCGTCTTTCCCATCGATGTGCCGATCCAGACGGCGCTCAGGTAGAGCACGCCGGTGAGGACGTGCAGGCCGTGGAAGCCGGTGACGCAGTAGAACGTCGTCGCGTAGTGCGTCGCGCCGAACTTGAGACCCTCGTTCAGCAGGCCGTGATGGGGCCCGAACAAGCCGAAGAGGCCCCAGTACTCCCACAGCTGGCCGATCAGGAAGAGTGCGCCGCCGAGAACCGTCAAGCCGAGCCACTTCAACGCACCCTTGCGGTCACCCTCGACCATCGACGCGTGCGAAAGCACCATCGTGACGCTCGAGCAGATCAACAGGAACGTGAGCGCAGCGGTGAAGTTGATCCCGAGCGCCGGTTCCAGCACGCAGCCGGTCTTCTTGACGAGCTCCTCGGTGGTGCATCCCCAGACGGTGCTGCTCCCGCGGAGGATGCCGTAGGCGAGCAGGAAGCCGCCGAAGGAGAAGCCGTCCGAGAGCAGGAAGATCCACATCGCGAGCTTACCCGCGGTGATTCGGCTGTACAGCTGTTCGTCGGGGTAAACGAGGGTGTGGTCGTGGTCGGTGGCAGCAGCGCTCATGAGCGTCCTTCCAGGCGCGCGGTCAATCCGCGGTCGCGTGAATTCCGTCCGAAAACGGGAGCGATCCTACTTCCGTCGAAGCGTCGTCGTCAACTGAAGGATCCAACAAAACTGAGCAGTTAACGCACGTTGATGAGGTAGTTGACGTCCTTCATCAGGGCGTCGATCCCGGGCTTGTCGGCCTCGTAGTAGCCTCGGATGCGTCCCTGGGCGTCGACGAGAACGAACCGCTCGCTGTGGAAGATCTGCATTCCGCTCTCGATGTCCTTTCCCATCGCGAGCTTGAACCCCTTCACGACGGTGTCCTCGAGGGCCTTTTGGTCCCCGGAGAGGAAGCTCCAGCGGTAGGGGCTCGCCTTGAAGCGCCGGGCGAACTCGGCGAGCCGTGTCGGCGTGTCGTTCTCGGGGTCCACTGAAATGCTGACCAGGTGAACGGCTGTACCGGCGTTGCGCGTTCGGTGCTGGATCTCCGCCATCTTTCCCATCAGCTTGGGGCAAATGGTCGGACAGCTCGTGAACATGAAGCTCGCGATCCAGACCTTCCCTTTCAGCTCGGTCGAGCCGAACGCCGTCCCCTTCTCGCTCGTCAAGGAAAACGGTGGCAGCGCCATCATCACGGGCGGCGGGTCCGGGAGCTTCCGCGACAGCGCCAACGCGATCGACAGGGCCATCATGAAGCCGATGGCGGTCGCGAGAAACGCAGGGCGACCCAGCACCTGACCGATGGGTCCGGGGCGCGAATCGAGTACGGCAGACTTCGTCATGTTGGGTGCTCCGAGGTGCATCGACGATGGAACGTCGACGCGACCGAAGGTGGACGGTTGTGGGCAGTACTCGAGTCCTGGCCGAGGAAACGTCCTCAAGCAAGCTGGATAAGCATCGCCGCGAGCAACGCCGGCAAGTAGACCAGCGACGCGACGAACAGCGCGCGCGACCAGACCAAGCTCTCCTCACGCCGGGCGCTCAAGAACAGAAGCCCGCCCCCGAGGACGAGGGCTGCCGCCGGATACAGCCAACCGCCCACCCCCATCGGGACGAGCGAGAGCGACGCCGCGAGCAACGCCACCGAGAAGAACGACGCGTAGGCGCGGGTGATCCGGTCGCCATGGGTCGCCGGCATCACCTTGATCCCCGCGCGGGTGTACTCGCTCTCGCGGAAGGTCGCGATCGCCAGAAAGTGCGGCAATTGCCAGAAAAAAAGCACCGCGAACAGCGCGAGACCTGCGCTGCCGAGCGACCCGGTCGCCGCCGTCCAGCCGAGCAGTGGCGGCATCGCCCCGGGAACCGCGCCGATCGCGACGGCCCATGGGGTGACGCGCTTCAGCGGCGTGTAGACCCAGACGTAGCTCAACAGCGACGCCGCGGCGAGGCCGGCCGTCAATGGATTCACCCGGCACCACAAGAGCGGCAACGACCCGAAGCCGATCGCGATTCCGAAAGCGAGCGCGAGCCAGCCTGGTAGCCGGTTGGCCGGGAGCGGGCGATCCTGAGTTCGAGCCATCAGGCCGTCGATGTCGCGCTCGAAGTACATGTTGAGCGCGTTCGCACCGCTGACGACGAGCACCACGCCGAGCATCGCGAGCGCCGTGCGTGGCCAGTCGATCGACGGGACGACGTCGGTTCGGCGCGCGAGCCAGGTACCGCCGAGCCCGGTGAAGACGACGAGCGCCGTGATCCGCGGCTTCGTCAAGCGCACCAGCTCGACCACGAGCCCGAGCGGCGAGCGGGGCCGCGCCAGCGCGAGCGGCGCCCCGCCGGATTCGACGCTTGCCTGCGTGGACATCGACGGGCGGAACCTAGCGCGAAAGGTCGCGAAATTCCAGTCTATCGAAGCAAAAAGACCGGCGACCTCAAGGGTCACCGGCCTTTCATTGCGCCCATCTCGGCACCGACACGTGACGGGCAATTCAGCGGCGCAGGGGTCGCGCTCCGATCCTAAGGGAGTCGGCGCGCCCCGAGAAACCGCCCAGCCCGTCGAAGGGCGTGCCGATCAGAAGAGGTCCTTCAGCTCACCCTGGTTCTCGGCCGGCTCGGACTCCTTGCCGGTGTACTCGAACTCCACCGTCACCTCGCCGTCCTTCACCTCGACGTCGGCCTTCTCGAGCTTGCCGAAGATCGAGTGCCACGCGACGACCTTGAACTTGCCGGCGGGGACCTTCTCGACCTTGAACGAGCCGTCGGCTCCGGTCACGGCGAAGTACGGGTTGTCCGACGCGACCGCGAAGGCGCGCATCCACGGGTGGACGTCACACTTCAGCATGAAAACGCTCGGCTCCTCGAACTTCGAGCTCTTGATCGGCGGGGCCTTGGCGGTCTGCGCCTGGTTGATGCCGGCCTTCGGTGCGCTGACGTTGTGGAGCGTCGCGTCGTCGTTGTAGACCTCCACTTCCTGACCGGCAACGAGGCCGAGGATGCGCGGCGAGTAGACGCACTCCTTCTGGTGGAAGGCGACCGCTGTGGTCGGCACGGCCGCGTCCTTGATCTGGCCGTTGTCGATGCCGACGAAGACGTCCTGGAGCTTGCCGTCCTTCGCGACGACGGCGTTGTGCGCGATCTTCGAGGCCTTGCAGAGTTCCGCGTTCTCGCGGGCCTTCGGCACCTTCATCTCCGGGGCCTTGCCGCTGAACTTCACGACACCCTTGAGGATGCCCTTGCCCTCGGCGGCCGGCTTCACATCAGCAGCCTTCGCGGTGGCAGTGGCTGCGGCCGTCGCTGCCGCGGTCGCGGCCGGCTTGGCAGTCTTGGCGCCACCGAGCTTACCGGCGTCGGCCGGCTTCTCGCCCTCGCAACCCATCATGAGGGCCGCCGCTGCAACGAGGCCCGTGGCAATCGAGATCGAACGGAAAATCATTCTGGTTTCCTCCAAAAACGGACGTGACAATCGTTATGCGACAGTTCGTCGCACCATTTAGTCCGCGCCACCGCCAGGCGCAAGTAGACTGCGGTCCTCCGGCGGCTCGATTTCGCGGTTCGCCGCTGCCGTGTCATCTTTTCCTGCCCCCACGGCGAGCGCGAAGGTGCCGAGGGCAAAGGCGAGCGCGCCAGCCGGGGTCGACGCGTTGCTGCAGCCGAGCAGTGATAACCCGACCGCGACCGAGGGATACGTCGTGCGAGGCGCGAGCGCGAACGCGAACCCGGCCACGGCGAGG
>Ga0194129_10009012_pt1 | contig 11330 bp, 4 predicted proteins | sample TA2KigCa35mmetaG_FD_150862 | JGI IMG/M metagenome (GOLD analysis project Ga0194129, IMG submission 150862) | Freshwater microbial communities from Lake Tanganyika, Tanzania - TA2015038 Kigoma Deep Cast 35m | ecosystem: Environmental > Aquatic > Freshwater > Lake | place: Tanzania: Lake... | reverse complement strand
GTCAGCCTTGCGAATCCTCAAGCCCTCCCCTTGGGCTCATACAAGTTTCAGCTCACGGTGCGTGGCACCGACAACCTCGGCTCCTCCAGCCTCAGCCATGCCACCGTGGTTGCAGGCAACAGTCCAATTGTGGAGGAACGCTGGAACGGGCAGGATGTCTACATCACGAATCAATGGAACAATGCACCAACGAGCACAGAGGCGCTGACGAGCTTTGATGCACCAAGGAATGTCGCCAATAATTATTCCCGCAGAGTCACCGGCGTCTTCACGGTGCCAAGCGACGGTTCGTATACGTTCTGGATCGCAGCTGATGATGCCGCTCGGCTCACCATCGCTCCCGACGACAACCCGAGCAGCGAACAACAAATCGCCAGCGTCAGCAGCTGGGTGAATGTGCAGGATTGGACGGCGCAATCCGGTCAGCAGTCTGCCGGCCTATCGTTAATTGCAGGGCAGCGCTATATCCTCAGGGCCTACCACCGAGAAGATGGCGGCGGCGATCACCTGTCGGTGGCCTGGTCGGGGCCTGGGTTTGCACGACGGGTCATGGCCGCCAGTGATTTCCTGCCGATTCAGGCCATCAATGTTGTCGACACGCCGCCTTTCAATGAGACCACACCCGCAGCCGTCTCCAGCTTCAGTCTTGCTGCGAGTGCAGCAACGAACACTGGCTTCACGGCCACGGTCACGGCTGGATCATTCACCCGCGACAACACCCTGGGGCTGAGCGGAACGGCGGATGCCGGTGCTTTGGTCCGTGTCTACGACGGCGCAACCTATCTGGGTGAAACCGCCGCTCAGGCCAACGGCAGCTGGTCGCTGACTACCCCAACCCTAAGTGACGGCAGCCATACGCTGCGGGCGGAGGTTCTGGATGCCTACGGCAATTTCGCGATCACAGCGCCTACCACATACACCATCCGCACACACATTCCGATCAGTGACACCCAACTGGTGACCAGGGGGATCGGCTCCAGCAATGTGGTGACCACGGGCAGTTCGGCGGACCAACTTCTTGATGTCACGCCAGCTGATCAAGGCAGTGTTGCCTATGGCGTTCTGGTTGGCTCTCCATTTGTTGAGCAACGCTGGTCTGGCAGCAGCGTCTACAACAACAACACCTGGGAGTCCACCACACCTACTTATACTGGCAGCCTTACATCATTGGTGGCGGCGCAAAACGTCGGCAATGACTACTCTCGACGCATCACCGGCAGCATCACCGTACCTACATCTGGCGACTACACCTTCTATGTCGCCAGCGACGACTCCAGTCGGCTGTATCTGAGCACCGATGCCACCGCTGTCAACAAGGTTCTGATTGCTTCCGTTGGCAATGGGCTCTGGACCGATTCCCAGCAGTGGACGAAGTACAGCTCGCATTAATCCACTGCCATCAGCCTGCAGGCAGGTCAGACTTATTACATCGAACTCCAGCACCTTGAAGGTAGTGGTGGCGACCATGTCGCCGTGGGTTGGACCGGGCCTGGCATCAGCCAAATCACACCGATTGCGCTGCCTACGTCGTTGGTGGTGGCTGACGCGCTGAACGGCGCCCAGCTCGTTGACCGCAGCCTTGCTAATGCCAATCTCCCCGCAGGGGTAAGCACCACCTATGCCGACACTTCTGCAGATGGACGCTATGTGGTGTTTGGAACCAGCAGTGCCTCTTCCTTTGGCAATGGCGGTACTGCTTTCGGCGACACCAACACCAATCCAGCGGCTCCCTACAGCGACCTGCTGGTGCTGGATCGCCAGAGCGGATCCATGCGTCTGGCGACATCTGGGTCGGCTGCCACCACAACGCGGTCACGCCAGAGCCAGTTTGTTGGCTTGACAGCAGACAGCCAATATCTCATCTACACGACAGACTACGCAGAGGCGATCGGCGATTTCTCAACCCCAGGAAAATCCCAACCCAGCACCTGGGTGCTTGTAGAAGGCGGCTATCCCACAGCCAGCGGCAAGAGCAAGACGACATCGCTTCGTGTTGCCGATATTGATCCTGCCAAGCTGAGCATCGCACTGGCTGGTGGATCAATTGACAATGATGGAGTTCTCGCCAGTGTGAGCTCCCCCACGATCAGTCGATCTGCTGGGACCCTCAGCTTCTGGGTTCAAGCTTCAGACGATGTTTACACCAAAGCCGTCAAGCTTGTTTTAGAAGATACGGCGACCGGCATGGTTGTTAAAGCTACGCAAGCGAAATACACGGAAGGGGCGCAGCCCAACTATAATTGGACAACATCAGGTAACAGTGGCTCCGTCGCGACCAGCCTGAACGGTGGTGGCTACGGTGTGAGCCTCCTCGAGGTTCAAGGAGCGAATCTCACGGATCTGATGAGAAGCGAGGGGGCCGTAGCATCTCGGGATCTCATCGCCTTCAACCTATTGACAGGCGAGCAACGCTTGCTCAGCCATTCCGCCGCTATTGGTAATAAGCAATCACAGGCGCCGAACCTTGCCAATGCAACCCTCTCGGCCGGCGGTCGTTATGTGTTGTTTACCGCTAACGATGCCACCAAGCTGGGCAACTATGGAACCGCATTCAGCGACAGCGCAACGGGCTTTGCTGATCTGTTCGCTGCCGATCTTGAAACCAATCAGATCCGTCTCCTCAGCCATACCGCTGCCAGTGCCACGGCAAGCGCGGGCGTCAATGTCAGCCTGCTGGGAACCAGTGAAGATGATCGCTTTGCCATCTTCAGCAGCAGCGATGCTTCCGCCTTTGGTTTCAGTGATAGCGCCACCAATGCTATTGATTTGTTTGCCGTCAGTCTAAACGATGGCACCATCGAATTAATCTCACGTGCTGGTTCAGGTACACCCAGCACCACATCGGGACAAGCCGTAGGCTTTGAAAAGATTGTGGGCAACCACGTCTACTTCACCGCCAATGATGCCACCAAGCTTGGTTTCAGCAGTGATGGTGATACAAGTAAAGCCGATCTGTTCCGTTACAACCTCAGCACTGGTGCTGTTGATCTCATCAGTCGCACAACATCAAGCGCCACAGCATCTCTCAACGGCACCTATCAAAGTGGCAGCCTGACGGTGTCCCCCGATGGGCGGTATGTGGCTTTTGTGGTGGACCTACCCAGCTCCTTCGGTGGCTTCACCGTCGGTATTGCCGGCGGAGCACTGCTGATGCTGGACACCCAGACGGGTGCGCTGCGCATGCTGAACTCGAGCAATAATGGTGGTAGCAACCTCAGTTATGGTGCCTGGTCCGGCATCGCTAATCAGGCGTCCAACCCCCGCTTCTTCACGGCAGACAGCAAGACCTTCACATGGCAGACAACATACACAAATTTCATTGCCATTACGAATAAGAGTTTTGCGGCTGGCGTCAATCAACAATACGGCAGCGTTGCCCTCGCGCTGGATCTGAGCAACGGCCTTGCTACCGCCGGGGAAACCCAGCTGAGCCGTGTTCTCTCCCATACCGCGAAAGGTGTGGACGAGATCGCCCCATCCGTGACCCTTCTCGGCGTCTCCGCCGACAGCCGACTGGCCTTCTTCTCCGCAGGCGACGCCAGCCCCTTCGGCAACGACGGTGTGGCTTTCACTGATAGCAACACCTCCGCCACTGACATTATCGCGGTGGATCTGACCTCGCGTCGCCTTGAGCTTGTCAGTGGTGCCAGTGATGCATCTTTTGGCCAGGCTGCGACCTATCGAGGCCTTGGTGAGGGTGGCACGGTTCTGTTCAGTCTCGCCAATGTGAACGGGATCAGCACCGAAGCTGGACTCCTGACGGATTCCAATGGCACCGGTACCGACATCCTGTCGCGGCGGTTCAATCTGATTGATCTGGTCAGCGCCGATGATTCCCTCAACGCCGATGGCTCCGGCAGTCGCAGCGATAACATCACTAACCGCAACAGCTACACCCTTGAAGCCTGGGCCAAGCCAGGTATGGCTGTGCAGCTATTGGATGGTGACACGGTGGTGGCCAGCAAAACGGCAGCCGCCGATGGACGCCTGAGCTGGCAGCTCACCGATGTGGCTGATGGTGTGCATGTGTACAGCCTTCAATATTCGGACGAAGGCATTCCCATCCGGCTGTCCAGCCCTCTCGGGTCGTCCTCCTTGACGGTCACTGTTCAAACAACCCCTCCCAGCCGACCTCCCACCGGCACGATCACCATCAGCGGCACGCCGACCCAGGGTCAGACGCTCACCGTCATCAACACCCTTGCCGATGGGGATGGCATCCCGAACTCCGGCGCCGGTGCCATCGCGTATCAGTGGAAGGCGGATGGAAGCGCCATTGCTGGCGCCACCGGCAGCAGCCTGCTGCTCACCCAGGCATTGGTCGGCAAGGCGATCTCCGTCACCGTCTCCTACATCGACAACGGCGGCACAGCGGAAAGTCGCACCAGCAGCCCGACGACACTGGTGGTCGGCGCCAACGCTGCTCCGACAGACTTGGCCCTGTCTTCGACCTCCGTGGCAGAAAACGCCGCCGTCGGCACCACTGTGGGCAGTCTGACGACAACTGATCCGGATGCCGGTGACACCTTTACCTACTCGCTGGTGAGCGGCACGGGCAGCACTGATAACGATTCATCCACGATCACAGGCAGCACAATCAAGACGGCCACTGTCCTCGACGTTCAGACCAAGGATTCCTACAACATTCGTGTCCGCAGCACGGATGCCGCTGGCCTGTTCACGGAGAAGGCGTTGACCATCCGTGTGATCGACCAGGTGGCCTCTGAGTCTGACATCCCAATTTCCCTGGATAGCGATGGGGATGGCGTTGCGAACGTGATCGATCCTGATGACGACAACGATGGGGTGCTGGACAACAACGATGGGCAGCCACTGAACAGCGCAAGCAGCGTCGTCGCGACTCGGTCGGTTTCGGTTGTCACCAGTGCTGACGCTTCGCTGCGGGGGAACTCTTCTTCCAATGCCAGCTCCAACTTCGGCAGTAGTGCCATAGCAGAAACCAGGAATGGCCAGCGCGGTCTGCTGATGAAGTTCAGCCTGCCGGATGACGGCATTCTGCAGTCGGCAACCCTCAAGCTATACACCAACACGGAGAACGATCCCCTGGACGTTTACCTGTTTCCAGATAACTTGTGGACCGAGAGTGGCGTCACCTACAACAATGCTCCTTTCGCAAACTCAGTTTTTCTAGGCGAGACAGGAAGCCCGTCTGGGAGCCTCTATTCTTTCACCTTGCCGCAGAACTCGGCCCTGACGGCGGGAGCAATCGTCTCCCTTTACGTGGAAGATCCCGATGACCCCAGCAGCAACGTCGAACAGCTCTACACCAAAGAAACAGCCGGCAAAGCACCCTCGCTGCTGATCGCCAAAAGCGACCCGTCGCCGTTGAACATCAGCGTCAGCGATCAGGAGGTCTATCGCATTAGTGGCTCCTTCAGCGTCAATATCGCGCTGCGTTCCGCGCCGGCTGGCACGGTGTATGTCCCTCTGGCGGTGAGTGCTCCCTCGGTGGCATCGATCGGCGGTGCCAGTGTGTTGACCTTTACGGCTGCCGACTGGGCAACCCCCCAGAGCGTCACGTTCACTCCGAATGGGGTCGGCGACTTCACGCTCGTGGTTCGCCCCTTGCACAGCACCGATGCCAATTTCAACGGTGTCAATCCGGATGATGTCACGGGTTTCAAGGTGTCGGCCATCGACCTTGCGGCAGGCACCGCAGTGGCAGCGACGACCGGCCAGATCCTCTCGCAAAATCTGCAGGCGACTTCGGCGGTCGGCAGCACGAGTTTTCGGTGGAAGCTGCTCAGTGGACCGGTAGGCCTGAATGTGGTGGAAAACAGTGGACGGTTGACCTTCCGTCCTGCCTCCCATCAAGCAGGCCTGACCACGATGGCGGTGCTTCAGGCCACCGATATGTTTGGCAATACGGCCAATTTTGAAGTTCCCGTCTCCGTCAGTTCTGGCGTCAACGCCGATCCTGTCGGCATCTATGTCGTGCCGAGCATTGGCTCCGATACCACTGGTAACGGCACGGCGGCCAATCCCTACGGATCAATTTCATACGCTCTTGATCGAGCGGCTGCAACTGGCAACTCCACAGTCTTCATCCGTGGTGGTGAGTATTCCCTCGGATCCAGTAGCCAGGCCATCACCACGGCGGCCGGCAGCGAGATCGTGGTCAAGCCACTCCCGGGCGAGCACGCCAAGCTCAATTTCTCCGGCTTCACCGGCTTCGACATCACGAGTGCCGCGAGGAATATCACATTTGAGGGACTGGAAATTGATGGCGGCTCCGATGCCACCAACTTCTGGGACGTCGTTTCTGTCGGTTTCTGGGACCCAAGCCTGATCTCACGCGGCGGCGGCATTGCCTTCAACGTGGACGGCCAATTCATTGCCCTACGCGACAACTACATCCACGACGCCTATCAGAAAGCCGTCGAGATCAAGGACGGCCGCTATGTCGACGTTGATGGCAATATCATCCGGAATATTGCCACCACCTCGCTCTCGGGTGGTCACGGCATCATGCGTCAGCAAAAGGGTGCAGAGTTCTTCGACAACGACATTGCAGGTGAATTGCGTTGGGATATCACCGGAAACATGATTTTCAACGTGGAGCAGCGAATCTACTCCTGGGTGCCCAGCAAGGGCTTCATCGACATGGTTCTCGACGAAGGAAAACCGATCCTGATCGATGACCCCAAGGACACTAATAACAGCCAGGAGGGCATGGCGGCCCGGATCAGTCACAACATCGTGGCGTATGGGGCGATCGATGGCATCCGGCTCAAGAGCACGCCAAACCTCGAGGTCAGCAACAACAGCGTCTTCAGCCAGGGGCTCCTTGCCGATGGGGTGACCGATCGAGATGGCGACACCTCCACACCGAAGTTTACCAACTTCCAGTTCACCAACAATGCAGTTAAAGTAGGCGTATCCAGATTCGCCGTGGAGATCGATGACGCCGTTGCCGATGCCGGTGTAGGGGCGCTGGTTTCGGGCAATGTGGTGGGCGGCGGGCAACTCAAGCCAACGGGCCAGTCCGGCATCACCAATCTCGGTAATGTCGAGTTGTTCACCGATGCGATCAACGGCAACTTCTCGATCAACCCGGCTCTCAACCTTTCCGGGGTGGGGGTTGCTCCGGCGATCCTGACTGAACTCAACCAGCGCAGCGAGGCCTTCGGTGTTCAGATCGGCTGGGACCGCTGGGAAGTCGACCACCTGAAGCTCACTTAGACGATCCTCGACAACATTCCGGGTGTCAACGACGGCGTGGCGGGCAATGAAATTGCCTTCACCAATCAAGGCTCCTTCAATTCATCTAGAACCACCCTCTATTTCACGACCGTCAATGGTGCTTGGAAGAGCTCTCGGGGCGCGGCTTCAACAATAGAGTTCCATCTGAACGACGATTACTCCTCATGGTATAGGTCGATCGAGAACAACTACAAGCAGCCGGGCGGCACTAACTACAGCCGCATCCGCTGGGGAGATAGCGTCTTTGCACAGAATCAAGCGCTTGCATCCGATGGCTTACTGGTGTCCAAAGTCCTTGCCTCAGGTTTGTCGACCAAAATAACAGCTGCCGGTCGCTCGGTCACTCTTGGTGGCGATCTTCTCGTCGACCTGTACGACTACAACCCTGCAAAGGGACGCCACTTTGATCTGAACACTGCCGGACAAATCACCTCCAGCTTCAACAGAGTGCTGTTCAGACAGCCTCCCTCAGAACATTCCGCTGTCGTTAGTTTGGTGGATACCGACGCCGGCACGGTTGCTGATACCCTGCGGCTTACCGTTGGGAGCGACAACGTCGCTCCCAACGGCACGGTCACCATCAGCGGCACCCCCACTCAGGGGCAGACCCTCACCGCTGCCAACACCCTCGCGGATGCCGATGGCATCCCCAGCAGCGGTTCGGGCGCCATCGCCTATCAGTGGAAGGCCAATGGCACCGCGATCGCTGGTGCCACCGGCAGCACTTTTGTGCTCACCCAGGCCGAGGTTGGCAAATCCATCACCGTCACCGCCTCCTACACCGACAACGGCGGCACCCCTGAATCGATGAGCTCCGCAGCCACCAGCGCCGTGGCCAACCTCGATGACGCCGCCACCGCCACCCTCGCCGTGACGGGTACCGCGCAGGAAGGCGGCTCCCTCACCGCTGCCCTGAGCGGCGCCAGCGATCCCGATGGCGCCATCAACTCCACCACCTTCCAGTGGCAGGAGCTGATCAGCAGCACCTGGACCGATCTCGCCGGTGCCAATACCGCCATCCTCTCCATTCCCGCTGGCCAGAGCTATGTCGGCAAGCAGGTCCGCGTCGTGGCCACCACCACCGATGCGCTCGGCGGCACCACCTCCTTCCCATCGGCGGGGCAGACCATCGCCAATCTGGACACCGTTGCTCCGGTCTTCTCCTCAGGCGGCACCGCTGCGGTGAATGAAAACGTGGCAGCAGGCTCCGTGGTCTACACCGCTGCCGCCACCGACAGCGACTTCAACTCCCCTGCCACCGCCAGCTCTATCACCTACAGCCTGAGCGGCACCGATGCGGCGGCCTTCTCGATCAACACCACCACCGGTGTGGTAACGATCAACGCCAGCCCAAACTTTGAAACCAAAGCCTCCTACGCCTTCTCCGTGGTGGCCACCGATGCGGCCGGAAACACTGCATCCCAGGCTGTTGCACTCGCAGTTTCCAATGTCAACGAAGCTCCCATCGTTGCGGCCCCGCTCTCCGATCAGAACACCACAGAAGATGCACCCTTCTCCTTCACTGTTCCGGCTGGCGCCTTCAGCGATGTGGATGCAGGCACCACTCTCACTTACACAGCCACCCGTGCAGATGGCTCCGCCCTGCCCACCTGGCTGACTTTCAACACCACCACCCGCTCCTTCTCCGGCACTCCCGGCAACGGTGATGTCGGCACCGTCAACGTCACCGTCACCGCGTCCGACGGCAGCCTCTCGGCCAGCGAAACTTTTGCCATCGCCGTCGCCAACAGCAACGCTGCTCCCACCGGCACGATCACCATCAGCGGCACGCCGACCCAGGGTCAGACGCTCACCGTCATCAACACCCTTGCCGATGGGGATGGCATCCCGAACTCCGGCGCCCGGCGTCTATCAGGAAAGAAGTCCACTCGTGGCGCTGCCTTGAGCACCTCTCATATCTTACTCGATTGGGGCGATTGATGCCTCAAAGCGAGCATGAAAAATGTCATTGACATGAATGTTTGCATGGATATTGCACGATCTCTATTAAAAGTTACTGCGTTCAATGCGGCTAACCACTGCCTTGGCAATGCAGAAGGCTGTTGGATGTGCCTTCGCCGTGACTTCTGGAAAGACTCAAAGGCTATTGGACTCATCGCCCGAGGATAGAGCGGCCGGCTCCCGGGCGGAGGGCGAGCTCGGCCCGCCTCTTGCGGGCGGGCCAACCTCTCCCTCCTGGAGCCTAAAGATCTGATCGTCATTGAGAGACATCCTTTTCTGCTCGTGGATGATTGATCTTGACTGTTTGCGGCTGCGACCAATTCCGTGAATGACGGCTCCATCGTCGTGGATTCAGCTCACGTGCTTTTTCGTAGGTCTGTTGGCGACGAGTGCATATCTCTTCTGCCTGGCCGAAGTGTCGCTGATTAGGCGTCACATACATGATGCCGCTGTGCCGATGTTCATTGTTATACCAATCGACGAACCCATCAACCCAGGCTCTGACCGAAAGCAAATCTCGGAAACGACGATGTGGATAGCTCTGATGATATTTCATTGTGTGAAATAAGGATTCGGCAAATGCATTATCATTGCTCACGCCTGGTCTTGAGAAGGAGCGTATCACTCCAAGTTCAGACAGTTTTGCAGCCAAAGTAAAGGACCGCATCGGGGCGCCGTTATCGGAGTGGAGAACCGTTGCCATCCCTTTGTAAATCCCCTCATCGCGGCATACTCGATCAAAGAACTCACTGGCAAGACGGCCACTTTCCTGTTCATAAACCTCTACTCCAAGAATGCGCCTACTCCATACATCCATCACCATGTAGAGATAGAAGAACTGTCCACTGACGGATCCTGGTAGCAGGGTAATATCCCAGGCCAGCACTTGATGAATGCCTGTAGCCTCTAGCACTGGCGCCTCCCTTTTCTCTCTTGGCGGTCGACTTCTGCCACGATGATTTAGCAGCCCTTCTTGACGCATGATGCGGTAGATTGTTGACTCAGAGCCGACATAGTCTTTCTCCTCTGCAAGAATGGCTACAATCTGCGCTGGATGGAGATCGCCAAACCTAGGATTATTAATCGTCTCAATCAATCGACCTCTTTCCTCATCGCTGAAACGATGGCTGACCTGGCGCTTAGAGCCCTTGCGGCCGTCCTTGCTAAAGCCATGGGCTGCAAATGCATGTCCCCAGCGCCGCAGGGAGCGTGTGCAGATGCCAAGTAAATCAGCAATTGCACTCGCAGGTGCCCCTTTCTTTTGGCCCTCCTCGAGAAGCCGCAAGGCTTTCTGACGATCTTCTTCCACAATCAGCTCTCCTCGCTTTGTGGCCAGAGGGCATCGCGCTTTTTTGCGACGAACAGCAATGCTGCCGCCTCTGCAAGTGCTTTTTCTTTCTTTTGCAACTCACGTTCCAGGCGCCGAATCTGGCGAGCTTGCTCTTGATTCTGTTTCCGTAGTTCACGTTGGTCAGACATGGTTGCTGCAGTAGAGCTGTTAGCATCTTCGGCGGCTTGACGCCAACGCGCAAGTTGTTTGGGGTAAAGACCGCGCTCTCGGCAGAATGCTCCCAAATCAGCCCCATTCAGCCCAGTAGACTGGATCACCGCTGCCAACTTGTCAGCAGGAGTCCAATCTTCCGTTGGACTTGTACTGGCAGGAACCAGATCACCACGACTTCTCCATTGGCGTTTCCAGCTATACAAGGTGCTGGTAGCAATGCCTGTGCAGCGAGAGATCTCTGGAATGCTTTCCCGGCTGGGAGGGCTCATGCGCTTGTGGACCTCCTCCTTAACAGCGGCGTCATAGGTCGGTTTCATGGTGATTCGGTTGGCCCCCTGGTGGACTTGTCAAACCGGGTGGACTTCTTTCCTGACACAGGGGGCGGTGAGCAGCACCGGGCTGCAGTTCACCAACTCCAACCCTGCGCTCAGATACCACTCCGGAGCCAGGAGGCGATAGGGGAGCAGAGCCGTGAACAATCTGGCCGCCACCAGCACAAGCATTGTCCAACCGGAACGGGTCAGCAGGACACGGGTTCCAGGCTTCTGGGTCTGGCGCTTGCGAGGGGGTTGGGCAACCAAGGAAAGGGGTCTGTTTTCATTAACGTATCGGTTGATTGGCATGGCTTGAAACGCACCTG
>Ga0194129_10009009_pt1 | contig 11331 bp, 7 predicted proteins | sample TA2KigCa35mmetaG_FD_150862 | JGI IMG/M metagenome (GOLD analysis project Ga0194129, IMG submission 150862) | Freshwater microbial communities from Lake Tanganyika, Tanzania - TA2015038 Kigoma Deep Cast 35m | ecosystem: Environmental > Aquatic > Freshwater > Lake | place: Tanzania: Lake... | reverse complement strand
CTTCTTGGTTATCACAGTGTTCACCCTGGCACAAGCCTTCCTGCATATAGTCATAGCCCTCCTGCATTTCGCCAGTAAATCCTTCCTGCATTTCACCTTCATAACCTTCCTGCATTTCACCTTCATAACCTTCCTGCATTTCACCTTCGTAACCTTCCTGCATTTCTTCAAGGCCCTCCTTTTTCTTGTTCTTTTCTTCATCAAACGCTTCCTCGCCTTCAAACCCTTCAAATCCATAGTATCCGCTCATGGTGGCGACAATCGCCACGAACACAACCGCCAACAATCCAGCGGCAGTATGTTTTAATGAAAGAAACACGATTGCGGCAACAAAGATAAGTTTGCCTAAAACGTTATTGTACAAAAATCCAAGCAGATTCGGCTTAAGAATCATGACAACAATTATCACGAGTAAAACACCTAAAGTGAGTCCTTGATCTAATTTCACCATTTTCGTCTTATATACATAACAAATATATTTTTCGTATATAACTGGATAATCTTCCCGAATTAAAATCTCATTTTTTTATAGGAGAAATGACATCTTTAGGTTTTTCGGAATACACCGAAAGTAATAATGATAATACAAAAAATGGAAACTCAAAGATTTATAATCGCCGGGCCGGAGGAAGCAACCGAACCCTAAAGATACCGAGAAACACAAATATTGCTCCTGAACGAGGTTTATTGCAATCTCCAAACGGGGCGATTTCGGGTATACCAAATGATTCTGATTCTGGGAAAAACGATGGCGTGATTCAAGAAGCCGGAAAGAAGATCAAACAAATCAAGGACTATATCGAAAATATTCATCGTAAAGGCGGTGAAGATAGTGATGATGACGGCGATAGTGACAACCTTTTACCATCTTACCCATCGCAAGGAATGGGTGTTTATTCGTCCAACGTAACTCATTCTGGAATCGTTCGGGGTGGATCTAGCAATCCATCCAGTGGAGTCGTCCATAAAACAACTCAAATGAATTCCCTAAATCCGGGTGTTTCCTATTCATCTACTTTATTGGAAGGTATGCAGCCTTCCACTGAAACCTATGCGCCATCTCCTTATTTTGAAAAACTTACCGGAATCGCTGAAGCACCAAAGAAAGATGCCGCAGAAAAACCAAAAGCTCAACCATTTAGCGGAACAAATGATAAAACGAGTACATATGCTTCACAATACTACGAACAATTTGTGCCATATGCAGAATCGCTCGCGGGTCAGTTAGCACATGGTGGTAGTTCTACTGGTGGAGGCACCGCAATCTCCGGTACGAATGCAGCGCTCATCGAAAAGCTAAACTACATTATTCATATGTTGGAACAAAAGAAGGATGAAAAAACAGGTCACGTGATCGAAGAACTCGTGTTGTATTGCTTTTTAGGCGTTTTTATCATCTTCATTGTAGACACGTTTACACGTGCATCTGGTGGAGTACGTGGTGCTGGCGCCAACGGTGGGTTTAGTATGTTCGGCGGTGGAAGTAGACGTGCTCAAACCGCAGTGTATCGTCGCTAAATGATCAAAATATCTTTACACCGTACTTCTTCATGTATAATGGCATTATACAGTATGTAATACCATTTATTTTGAACTATAAAATCCCATGACGGCAACCTATGTGTCATGATTGAGTCGACAATCAAATAATTATGAGCGACCGTATCAATACTTATCGTCATTCCTGCGCTTGCACCGGCACCAACCATTTCCAACGTATCCACAAACCCTTTCATGAATGTATCTTCTTTGCATAATCCGGTATGACGAATGGATGATTTCAATAAGAGGATATCATCGCCATTTTTATCTGTATTGTTACCTCGGTCAGTAAAAATTGTTGTATTTTTGATCCGCTTCCCCATGAGATCATACTCTGGTTTTACAACAGGTGGCAGATATTTCACGACGGCAGTGGATGTTCGAGAGATATAATCATGAAGAGCAGAAATTCTGTTCCCACGTGTTTTTTTTGACTGCATCTTTGGTTTCATGTTTGATCGTGGGGTCACCTGTCGAACTTTCATCCAAGATGATTCGAAAATATAGACAGCAATGATACGTACTTTGTTGAGTACAAGCATATAAATTCGGTACAATCCGCCTTGAACGAGAGCTTGCAACTGTGTTAATTCATTGAATATACAGTAACGGAAATCTCTCGCGCATTCATTTACAAACGCATAAAAAAGGGCGAAGTTGGCAGACGAAACAGGGATGATTGAGAGTCCATCGGTGCCGATGGTCCTGTTATGGCTGCGGCTGCGGCTGCGGCTACTTCCGGGTGGCGTAACTGAAAATGTATATGTATATACCGTTGTAAAAGGTATAACAAACCATGGAATCTCATTGTATCTATACAAGGTCTGTTCTCCTGCAATCTCTCGAGACTTCTGAATATACTCGGTTGTTTCGAGAAGTTCGAGAGATTCACGTTCTGTCGTGACGTAGTTTGACCATGCAAGGTAATCGCATACATACATAGAGACAGATCGACCGTTTCTGGTATAGACCATGATTCGCGGTGTCATAATGCAAAGACCTTTTATACTGTCGCTGCGACCACCAATCACACCTATAAACACCGAGAGACCATGTGTCTCTTGCGAGAGAATGTACTCTAACTGATCACTTTGTATATGCATAAAATCACCCCCATCCGACAAACAACGACGTCGTCCAAGCATAACCACTTCATTCTCTCGACGCGACAAAAACGAGGCGAGTTTTTCATATGGCGCATCAGTTATAGAATGTATGCATCCACGATTCCCGTATACAGTCACGCTATCATGATTTACAAAACGTAGAAATGGGTAGACGAGTGCATTATTACAACGTTCACTGAGAGATAACGCGTTCATGATACTTGTATCGCCATTCTTATTACGTGTCCACCGACGTATCGTAAACCAAAACGTAATCGGTTGCGTATACCAATATAAGTAATTGAATTTCAACAAACATACACAGACAATAAAACATATACAAATGAATACAATAACATAATGAAAAAAGAACGGTGGCAACTCGATCGACGGTATCGTGAAACGGTCGATCACGTCTGCGAATACGTCCACGGTACCCACACCCACAGTGTTCATTATATTACAAACATAAAATCAAGCATCGCACCATTACGCGACCTTCTTCAGTATATACAAATACTGGTATTCGTTTAACACGTGTACTAAATCAACCTGTCCAGTGACAGTGAAACCGACTTCTTTTGCAATATCCAGCATCTCTCGGTTCGTCGGCATGTAATAAGTGTGAATATTCTCTCGAACTTTGCCACTCTTATCATCCGTAATCTTCTCAACAAACTTGCCAACATTCTTTTCACCGGTCGTTTTCTTTGCATTGCTCTTTCCTTTTGTCGGAGGCGGTGGAGTAAAGTCAGATTTATACTGAAAGCTTCGGAACTTCACGAGAGAATTTGTAATCCGTTCTTTCGAGTAGGTTTGCGGTGAAACCAGAAATAACGGTTTTCCACCGGGGACAATCGGATCAAAATGATTACGATCCACCAAATGAAGTATGAGATATCCTTCCGGTTTAAGCCAATTATGGCAATTTCGGAAAAATGCGCGTTTGTCTTTTACATAATATACTGTGAAATAGAAACATGTAAGCACATTGAATTCCTCATCACTAAACAACATTGGTTTCATGAAGTCGCCTTGAATGAATTTAGAGTTCGGATAAAGATCTTTCGCATTTTTCAACATTGCAGCAGATTTATCACACCCAATCACGGATGTAACGCCTTTATGCTTCAATTGATCTACATGATGCCCGCGACCACATCCCAGGTCACACACCTTGAAATTCTTTTTATCTTTTTCACTACCTTCCAATGCTCCTGTAATGTGAATGATTTCATCCACTTCGGCCTCTATTTTGTTAGGTTGAATAAATAACTCATCATAAATATCAGCATAAAAACTGTCATAGATTTCATCATTTTCAAGGACTTTATATTTGTCTCGTTGTTCGAATCCTTCAGCATGTACAGATAAATCACGCTTAATGAAACAGACAATCATCAATAATATCAACATAACAGTCAAAATTTCCCATTTTGTCAACGAATGAATATAATTTGAAAATGATTTGTACATCTTTATACTCCTACTAGTATTTCGTTACAAAATATTCTGATCGTTAATCTCGCACGAAAAAAAACCGACGACATAATAACGACCCATGTCAGATCCAAATGAAATCAATGATATTCGCGGAGAGAGCGATTTTCGCGGAATTACGTTTTCATCGTACAAAAAAACAGATGTGCGTAAAGAGCTGTTGAATAGTATGTCCAGTTCTAAAATAGAACCCGCGTGTTACTGGAGTGCAGAATTGGTATGTTCCGGTCATTATCTCGAACTATGGGATATTATTATAACATTTGTCAGCAAGTATATTCATTTAGCCAATCCTAAATTGCCTCTTTATATCGAAATGCGATACGAGAGCTTCAAGTCCATTATTTCGAATGGGTATGCTGGGAATGAACTCCGACTGAGAAACCATCCAAAGATGCGCAACCTTTTTGCAGAGATGATTTGCGTTCTAGCGAATTCGAAGCGTCAGCACAAATACGAGAGTGTGAAAATCAAAAAGAAAGAAGAATACGACATGGCGACCATGTCACAGCGCCTGAAAGCCCCGCGCGTAGATTATGCACAGGAGTTCTTCAAAGAAAGAGATCCCAAAGAGATATTTATTCCAATGAATGAGTTTGCCTATCACATCTCTCGTGATTCCAAAAATACACTCTTGGCGTGTTATTGGGTAGAGTGGATCGTGGAATTTGAGACGATTTGTAAGGCGAAGAAAGAGACGTGTCGTTGCGAACGTCGGTCACATATTCCAGTAGATGACAAACTGCAATTTGATCCGATCTGGATGATATGGGATATTATTATTGCTCGAAGTAATGACGCTAATGATTATTCACCACTTACACAGAAAATCGTGAATAGTCTATTACGTTTGTATTGTATCCGTTTTACACCTGGTATTCGTAAAAAGAGACGGTACTTGATCTACTTTGCAATCTCACTACTAACCACGGAATATGATAGTAAGATCGAAATGATCAATGATCGTCTTGTCATCGAGACTGCAGTAGAAAACATTAACTCGGTCTATAAGCAAATCAAACAACATGAAATCAGTCCAGATACCGACTACTTGTTTTCATCCGCTGGTTATAAGGGGGATAAGAATGGTGATTTAGAGCGAACGATCAAACGTCTTGAAGCATTGAATGCGATGAATACAATTGTGAGGAAGACGGGAGACGAAGAATCGCCGCCGCAACCGCCTCCGCCTCGTAAATATAGTCCGTATGAATAATGTATGTTATATATAGTAGAATGTCACTTCCTAGTTTTAAATTCACAAATATTGGCGCACCGACAAGCAATGAACGCGTAAATAGTGGTTTATCTTCAAGTTCAAAAATGGAAAAGTCAGGAATACTGTCGACGATTTCTGAGAAAGCACAAGACACATTCAAAGAAGTTAAACTACCGGATATTTCTCTCGACACAGAAATCAAAAATGATGATTCTGCCGGATCAGACAGCTTTTTTTCATTCGGAACGATTGTGAAAGTGATACTTATTCTTGTCATTTTATGGTTTATGTGGAGTAGTCTAACAACCAACAGCGACTTTTATTTAGGGATGGGTGAGGTTGGACGATCATTGAAATCGTTTTTTAAGAAGATGGAAAAAAGAGGCCGAAAAGTTATTTCTCGTGTAACAAACCAACCATTGGTGGATAGCAGTAGCAGCAGCAGTGACAGTGATAGCGATTCTGACAATGAAAAGAAGAATAAAAAACGTAAACGTGCGCCGTCTATCCCGCCGCCGACTACTCCACCTCCGATTCCCACCCCGCCTCCGGCTCCCGCAGCAGGAGCCACCCCAAAACCAAAACCAAAATTTAGAGAAGGCCCAAACCCTGCAGCACACCGTCCACCGGTGCCACCAGCGATGACAAACAGTACAAACAAAAAACCGGGTTTTGTAAATAACCAGAATAAATACACATTTTTAGACAAAGCCAAACGCGACTATACAGGACCGTCACCACGAGCATATAACACGAATAAAGCATCCGGAAAACAAAATGCAAGCAAAGCGGGATACTGTTATGTCGGCGAAGATCGCGGATACAGAAGCTGTGTAAAAGTCGAACCGGGTGACCAATGTATGTCGGGGCAAATATTTACACGAGAAGATGTTTGTGTAAACCCAAAAATAAGAGTATAAGTTAACCATATCGTATTTCTGGCGTATATGAAAACGGCTCGCTGGTTTGTTCTTCATTGGTTACACTAAATACTAGTGTAATTGTAACCGTATAAGCAGTTCCAACTACAATGATTTCTCGTCCAGATACAGTTGCTGGAACACGAATTTTGTGTTCGCCAGTTCCGGCGATTTCTTGATTGAATATATTTAGTTTTGTCGAGTAGTCACTATTCAAACCAGCTACTTTTATTGTGGATATCTTATTTGTTTCTACCCAAGATGTGTTGATTGAAAACGTGATTTCAGCATATTCTATTCCTTGAGCACTGTAACTTCCAATGATACTTACAATGCTTGCTTTTGTCGTTGTTGGACGTATTGTAACACTCACCGGTAAACTTTCAATACTAAATAAATATCCATTGTATGCCTGTAAGATTACAGAATATACACCTGTTATTAAGTCATTTTGACCAAATTGTCCGATATCAGAAGTGAATGTTGTTCGTGTATCTGAACTTGCAACGTTATACAACACAGTAATCGGTTGAAGAGGTGTTGGTGGCGTAATGGTGATATTATAAATTGTCACTGGGTTTCCGCCTGTATCCGTTTTATCCCATGAAATGTTAATATAATTTCGTGAAACATCTGTAATTACAGGCGGTAATAACCCATATTTTCCGGTTACCACCAGATTTGTAGGAGTAGTCGGTTTCATTAGTGTACGTGCAGTAATAATCGCTGACTCTGGCCCAGTTCCAACTGAATTGATCGGTTCTAGTTTGATATTGTACTTACTTTCATTATCTAAGTTACGTAAAATAAACCGACGTGACTGTGAACCCGGATTCTCAATAATAACATTACTAATGTCGAGTAGTTCTGATATCCATAACGTAGATGGCACTTTACGATAATGTAAATTATATTGAGTAATTGGCGGTCCATTGAATGTTCCAGGTGTATTCCCAATATTTATTGGGTCACTCCATTTGAGATCAACCATCAAGTTTTGTCTCTCATCTGTCACGTTTGTAAACCCAAAGTCACTAATAATCGACGGCGTTGCGGATGTTTTTATCGTGATCGTTGCAGGAACACTTGACAAGCCGCGTTCGTTTCCAGAAAATACGGATATGTAATACACCGTGTTTGTTAAGATTTCAACTGCATTTGGGATTCTCTCAAAGACAACCGTATTTCCATTTATTTCACCAGATATAGGATTATAAGACGCGGCAGCAGCAGCGGCGGCATCTGTCGGTTTCACTGGAAATACACTTTTATACGGTTTCCATGTTTTATTATCATCTGAATACGTGATTACATATCCGACAATTGGTAAACCACCATTTGAATCTGGAGCATCCCAAATTAACGTAATCCGATTATTGATACGATCGTAATCTTGAATTCTCAAGTTGGTTGGTTCTGTCAAAACCGTTTTTTGTATATTTGTCGGTACCTGACTACCCGCCTGATACTGATAGGTTCGTTTGAAATTATACAAGTTAATCGATGCATCATAACATAGAACTCGCTCTTTTCCTGGAACACCACATGCACTCGTAAGTCCGCATAATAATCGGCTATTCGCAGGTGTTGGAGGACATATTAGTCGTGTGACATTTCCATTGGTTTCACTAAGATAATTACGCTCATTTCCGATTTTTCGCATGAGTTCACCTCGTGCAGCTTTTGCGTACTTTTGACTCTTTGTTAACCCACCAACATTTTTATTGTATTTAAGAATTTCGGCTTTTCGACGCATATCATAAATTTCATCCACTTCAGTTACGGTAAGAGGCAATCCAGTAACAGTGTTGACTAAATTAGATGAACGACATTCTGGTTTAAAACGTGTCCAAAAATCGCGATTGTATGGATTTGTATAAAAAAGGTTGACATTACAGTTGATGATTGGCGCAGATATATTAAAAATATTTACATTGAAAACTGCTGATTTTCGATTGAAATTCGTTGTGGAAATTTGCGATATCGTTACACTAACAACCCCCGGTTTATAAATATACGCGGTGTAGGTCGAACCCACCAGTTCAACTTTTAACATAGTGTCATCCGATGATGTCATTTCAAAGGTTGCGCCAGGATCGCTGTTGTTCGATTTTGGAGGTACAATGACAAATGAACGGTCTGTTGTCATTTTGTTCATATCTGCAAGTCGGTATACTGTATTCGTCAATCCAGTATTCACAACTGGCGTTTGTCCAACAAAGGTCGGCGTGGATTTAATGATATTCAGTTTGATCGTTGTCATAAAGCCATTTGAATCACCGATTCGCTGAGATGAGCGTTCATAGATCGCAGTCTCCTCTTGAAGAAACTTGATTGGAATTGGATTATAAGTTCCATCCGCAAATACTGTCACCTTTTTGAACATTATTTTATTACCAGATATCGAAATATTATCATTGGTGTATTGAAATGTTCGAACGTCTGTCATTTTCAAATAGTAAATAATATCTGCAAGATCATCACTTCCAATGTTGACGTTTTTACGCGTGGTCGTCGCAAAATCCGAAAAACGAAGTTCAAACACTCCATCCAAATATTCTCGTGTAATAATACCGTTTATGTCTGCATTTGAAACAGTGTATTTTCCAACTCCATAAAATGGTTTTATTGCTAATGCGGTAGGTGCCTTTCTTATTGTGATTGGGACAACAATTCGTCTTACTTGATATGAAATCGTATCACCATCCAATCCGCTTGCCTGATAAGCAGCTTGCCTCATTTCCATACGAAATACAGCCTGTGTTTGCCCATATACGAAACCGCCAGATACATCAAAAACACCATTGATAACAAGAGCATTGCGATAAGGAAGACGAATGGAAGATGCACCAGGATTGACGTATGAATGTACTGCGTTATCTAATAATCCGGATGGTTGCGGAATGACATAATAATCACGATCAAAACTCACAACTGAAATCGCATAGTTGTTTGTTGGGAATGAAAACACAATGTTTGTTTTTTTATTTTCAGAAGTCAGATTGATTAACGGAATCACGCCAATAAGTGTTTTACGCATATTTACAAGTTCGATCGGAACATCAGTATCTCTCGGACCAACGCCAGGTGGAACATTTGGAATCGTAAATGTACCAGCAACCATGGTAAATGTTGTAATGTAATTCAATGAATAGACATTGTATCGGGTAGTCAATCCTTCTGTTGTTCTATTGAAATATACATCACCGTATACAGGTTGACCATTACCATCTGTTGTGATGGATTGTTCTAATGGAGGAAACCATCCGGGTACTACTGCCATTTATTATATTTTTTTACACGTAATACCCACACGTATTGCTGATATGTAAACGTAAAAAAATATTATCTCATATACCAACTGTTCGAAAGATAATTCAAATTCTTTCCAGATGTCTCCGCGCCAGTGTTACTGATCATCTTCATATTCGGTCCTTCGTCCAAAATACTCTTGATCTTATTTGACCCGATTGAATAATTAAAGTACTGAATCGTGGAAATATACCCACTAAAACGGTCTTTGGATTTTTCTTCACCGATATTGACATTTCCGTAGTTTTGAATCGGAACACCCGCAGTCTTCTTGCGCTGAGCAAGTCGTCCATTGATATAAAGGTCAATAACATTATTGGTGACACGAATCACCGCATTTACCCAATTTTTCATAGGAATATCAGTTGCGATAAGTTGTTCATGCAAGTTATTCTTCTTATCAGTTGAACTGCTATTCTTACCGCTCACATCAACGACTGCCAACAATGAAACGTTCACACCTTTATCCTTTCTGTCGGGGTTTGTTGTGGTAATATCATCCGAAAACCGAATATACATTCCAGGTGCGTTATTGGGATAATAAATACCATTTACGTTCGACTTTGTTCCTTCACCTCCTTTGCTAAAGATACGAGAATATTTGCCTTTATCGGATGGAACCTGATTAATGAAAAACCACGCAGACCAAGTATACTCTAAACCGCCATCTTCATTCATAGACCTTGATATGAAAATGGAGTCTTTCTTCGCCGGATTTTGTGTTACTGTAATTGTCATATCTTCTGTGTTTGCAGTTCCATTCAATACATAAGGCGAGAGAGATGGAAGCAGTAAATAAGATACACCGATGATTGCAAGCTTGATTGCGACTGACAATACGATAAAAACCATAAGAATAAAAGCGAATTTTGCAACAAGACTATTGGATTCCATGAATTCTTTCAATCCGAAACCGCCTCCGCCTGAAGAAGAAAGACCTGCATCACCTGGCTTTGAAAAACTAGAAGTGATTCCGCCTAAAGGGCCGCCTCCTCCGCCGCCTCCTCCTGGGTTACCTCCTCCATTATCAGTCATTTCTAAATACTTATTGCGTATATATTACTATATATATGTAATAAAAAAAGAGCAGATTATGTACTTACGCTAGCTTGTTCTTGGTTATCTACAATGAAACTCAACTTCACTTTGTACTTGTTGAGAAGATCGCTCCATGGGCTTCCACCAAATCCTTGTGAGTAAATATCCCATGCTTCTTGCGGCGCAATGGGTGCAGCCTTAAGTTTAACGTTAGTGATAAACCCAACATCATCAAGTTTCTTGCTCGCATCGCCTAAAACAATCGTATCCGTTTCATTCAATTTTGAACCTAAATTTACAACGCAGGACTTGACTAATTTTCCGTCAACATAGACGTCCATCGCGGAACCATTGAAGCTGACAATGAGGTTTACCCATTTCTGAAGAGGAAATTCAGATACTTCACATAAGCCAGGGTCAGTGACTGCACTGGATCGAGGAATGATTTGAATCGTGTTTGTGTCATTCTTAAACTGGATTTGAAAAATGACTTCAGCACCGTTCGCTTTCTTAAATGAAACGACCTTAGTACCGTTCACCCACTTCTTGATATAAAACCATATCGAGATCGCACTATTTGCTTTGAAACTACTTGGTAGATTCGATCCTTGCAAAGTGGTTTCATTGACCCATTTTTGCATAGCGCCTAAACTTGTATAGGTCGTCGTTAATGCCTTAAAAATGACATACAACA
>Ga0194129_10009002_pt1 | contig 11338 bp, 8 predicted proteins | sample TA2KigCa35mmetaG_FD_150862 | JGI IMG/M metagenome (GOLD analysis project Ga0194129, IMG submission 150862) | Freshwater microbial communities from Lake Tanganyika, Tanzania - TA2015038 Kigoma Deep Cast 35m | ecosystem: Environmental > Aquatic > Freshwater > Lake | place: Tanzania: Lake... | reverse complement strand
CTCGCATGAGCCGTCGCATGAGCCGTCGCATGAGCCGTCGCATGAGCCGTCGCATGAGCCGTCGCATGAGCCGTCGCAGCGGGCGCGAGATCGCGCTCGTCGACCTGCAAGAAACGGTCTTCGCCGTGGGCTGCCGCAGCCCCGCGGCGACGCTGGGAAAGCGGTACGGGCTGCCCCGCGTGCTCGCTCCCGCCGGCCTGCGCTGACACCCTGAAGACGGCCGCCGTCGATCTCATCGCGCTCAGCGCGTCAGGCGCGTGTGCACGAAGCCCAGGCTCGTGTCGTTGTCGTACCGACGGCGCGCGTCTCGCCGGATGCGTCGCCGGACGCGGAGCCCCCCACGGCGTGCAGGGTTGGATCCGTCGACGCGCTGCCGGTCGCCTGCTAGACGCCCTGCAACGCCTCGGAGGTCTTGCATGTCCGCGCTCCGCTCCTTCGTCCGCGCCGTCGCCTGGTCGCTGCTGGTCGCTGCCGCCGCGCCGGCCGCCGCCACCGTCGTCGTCATCCCCACGATGGAGGAGATGACCCATCGCTCCGACGCTGTCGTCCACGCCGTCGTGCGCGAGGTCGTCGTCGAAGAAGAGCGACCGGGGCGCCTCGTGACCCTGACCGCCCTCGAGGTGCTCGACGGGATCGCGGGGGCCAAGGCGGGCGACGTGCTGACGGTCTACCAGGTCGGCGGGGAGAAGGACGGGCGCGTGGCCTGGATCGCCGGCGCCCACCACTTCGTCATCGGCGAAGAGCTCGTGGTGTTCGCCGTGCGCCTGAAGGGCAGCGCCGATCGCATCGTGCCCTACGGCATCGGCTTCAGCCTGTTCGCGGTGGTCGATGGCGTCGACGGCAAGCGCATCGAAGAGATCGCCGGCGACGTCGTGCAGCTGCAGCGTGGCGCCGATGGCGGCAGCCGCATGGCTGCCGTCGAGCCGCGACGCTTCGCGACGCTCGACGGCTTCAAGGCGATGCTGCGCGAGATCGTCGCTGGCACGAACCCGGTGCTGCCGAAGAAGAAGATCCTGGCCCCCGCCGCTCCGGCATCGCTGAAGGCCGCCACGCCGGTGCTGCGAAAGGAGTGACCTGATGTCGCGCCGTGACCTCGTCGGCTTCGTCGTCGTCGGCGCCGTGCTCGCGGCGAGCGACGCGGCGGCCTTCGCGTTTCTGTGCAACGGCCGCGACGCCTCCGGCCGCGTGTCGGGCGACGGCTGCGGCGCCTGCAGCGCCACCAGCGCCGCTCGCTGGGACGAGCTGCAGGTGGACTTCCGCTTCGACGACAACGTGCGCCCGGGGGGCGGCGCCGCCGGCAACGAGACGCTGACAGAGTGGCAGCAGCACCAGACGGCGACCCTCGCCAACTGGAACGACGTCAACGGCCAGAGCCTCCTCATCCGCGACGCCGGCGCCGCGCGCCTGCGGGTGTTCGGCGAGGTCAACGGCGAGAATTCGATCTTCTGGATCACCAGCGGCGCGGAGTACCGCGAGCAGGTCGGCGACAGCGGCAACTCGACCCTCGGCGTGACGCTGGCCCCCTACAACTGCGGCACCCCGCGTCGGGACGGCATCCTCGACGCCGACATCGTCATGAACGGCACCGGCGCCTTCAACTGGGACTCGACGAGCGTCGTGTCGACGCTGACCCACGAGATGGGGCACGCCATCGGCCTCGGGCACCCGTGTGTCAGCTGTGTCGACGACTCGATCATGTCGGCCACGGGCGGCGGCGCCGATGACAGCGACGTACCGCTCTTCGACGACGAAGAGGGGCTGCGGGCGCTGTACCCGGGCGATCCCGGCGGCGTCGGCACGGCGTGCAACGGCGACGCCAGCTGCGACGGTCGGCTGTGCGTCACCGTCCCCATCAGCGGCACGAACCGGTCCTTCTGCTCGCAGACGTGCACCCCGGGCAGCAGCTGCCCCAATGGCATGGTGTGCGCGAGCGTCGCCGGCGAAGGCAACGTCTGCGTGTTCAGCAACGCCGGCCTCGCCGCACCCGGCGACGCCTGCGGACCGCCGGGGTGCGTCGACGCGTGCGTCGGCAACGACATCGGGGTCGGTTGCAACGTCTGCCTGCCCACCGACAACGCCGGCAACAGCGAGTGCTTCGCCGGCTGCGCGCCGTCGAACGGCGACACCGGGTGCGGCGACGCCGAGACGTGCGTCGGCTTTCAGTGCTCGGCGAACGACCAGTGCGGCGCCGGGGGGCGCTGCAGCGGCGGCCAATGCCAGAACGCGGGCGTGTGCCTGTCGGGCGGCGGCTCGGCGCTGCGCGGACAGGCGTGCGGCGATGGCGTCGGCTGCGCCAGCGGCCTGGCGTGCATCACCGACAGCAACGGCAACAACGGCGTCTGCCTTGGTCTGTGCGGCGCAAACGGCGCCGGCTGCCTGCAGAGCGAGAACTGCTTGTTCCTCTTCGGCGACGACCAGCAAGGCGCCTGCATCGCCGCTGGCGCGGGGCGCGAGGGCGACGCCTGCGCCGACTACGACGGCTGCGCCCGCGGCCTGATCTGCCTCGGCAGCGTCTGCAACCAGCGATGCGATCGCGGCTTCGACTGCGCCGAGGCCTCGCAGACCTGCGCGACGCTCGGCGCCAACGGTGGTGGCATGTCCGTCTGCCAGCCGATCGGCAGCGAAGGCGAAGGCGAGGGCGAGGGCGAGGGCGAGGGCGAGGGCGAAGGCGAGCCCCTGCCGCCGGGCGACTGCGACCCGCGGCGAGGCAACTTCGACTGCCCGCAGCGACAGTCGTGCTCGGCCAGCGGGGCCTGCGTGCCCGGCGAGGGCCCGACGGGCACGTTCGGGCTGTGCGAGGCGAACACCGACTGCTCGGGCGGCCTGTGCGTCAACGGCGTCTGCACCCGCCCGTGCGACGTCGCGGCGGGGTGCCCCGACGGTTACGCCTGCGACGCCGAGGCGATCCCCGGCGGCCTGTGCCGCGCCGACTCCTGCCGCGACGACGAAGCCCTGTGCTCCGCGGCCGACGGCTTCACCTGCGCGTACACGAGCGCCAGCCGCTACGCGTGCGCCAAGGGCGTCACGAGCGGGGGCTGCGCGTGCTCGTCGACGGCGACGAACGACGCCACGGCGGCCGTCGGGCTCGCGCTGCTCGCTCTGTTGCGTCGCCGTCGACGCCGCTGACCGACGCGTCGTGCGGCTCCTCGCGCCTCGCCGCGCCTGCGCGGCGTCGGCCGCGGCGCTATCGTCGGGGTCATGCGCGCGCGTTGGTTCTCGCTTGGCCTCCTCTGTGGATCCTTGACCACCGCGCTCGTCGCGGTCCCGGCGGCGCAGGCGGCGGCGGGCGACGTCGACGCCGGGTATCGCAAGCTGCGCGTGTTCTCGCAGGTGCTCACCTACGTGCAGCAGAGCTACGTCGACGCCGTCGACGCCGAGGGCCTGATCTACGACGCGATCCAGGGGATGCTCGCCCACCTCGACCCGCACACGACGTTCCTGCGGCCCGCCGAGTACGAGAAGCTGCGCGAAGACACCGCCGGCGAGTTCGGCGGACTCGGGATCGAGGTCGGCGTCTCCGGCGAAGGCGACGACGCCGTCGTCCTCGTCGAGGCCGTGCACAAGGACGGCCCCGGCGCCCACGCCGGCTTGCGCGCCGGCGATCTCGTCGTCGGCATCGATGGCGAAAGCACCCGCGGCACCCCCCTGCCCCACGCCGTGCGCCTGATGCGCGGCGTGCCGGGCACGCGGGTCGTCCTGACGATCTTGCGCGCGGCGTGGTCGAAGCCGCGCGACGTGCCGCTGGTCCGCCGTCAGGTGCGGATGCCCTCGGTCGACGGTGAGAATCTCGAAGCCGGTAGCGGCGGCGTCGTCGGCTACGTCGCGATCTCGAGCTTCCAGGAGCGCACCGACCAAGAGCTCGGCGCGAAGGTCACCGAGCTGCGTCGGCAGGCCCGCGAGCACGGCGCGACCTTCTCGGGGCTGGTGCTCGACCTGCGCGACAACCCGGGCGGCCTGCTCGACGAGGGCGTGAAGGTCGCCGATCGGTTCCTCGCCGGCGGCGTCATCGTGAGCACCCTCGGGCGCAACACGAGGAACAACGAGCGCTCCCTGGCCCACGCCGACGGCACCGAGCCCGCCTACCCCTTGGTCGTGCTCGTGAACGGCAACACGGCGTCAGCCAGCGAGATCGTCGCCGGCGCGCTGCAGGATCACCGGCGGGCCGTCGTCGTCGGCGAGCGCAGCTTCGGCAAGGGCTCGGTGCAGACGCTTTTCGGACTCGACGACGGCGCCGGGCTGAAGCTGACCATCGCGCGGTACTTCACTCCGTCGGGGCGGTCGATCCAGGACACCGGCGTCGTCCCCGATGTCGTCGTGCGCGCCGGCGTCGCGCCGGTGGGGCCCGGCGCCGCCCGCGGCGCCGCCCGCGTAGCTGCCGATCCCCAACTGGCGGCCGCCATGGCGCAGGTGACCCGCAGACCGGCAGCGGGCAAGGGTTGATCGCTCCACAGCGCGTCCGGCTGCTGTCAGACGCCGCGGCGCGTCTGCCGTGCTGCCGTGTGGCGCGCGACCCGTCGCCGGACCTATCCTGCGGGCGTTGTCCGCGCGTTCGGTGATCGCCGATCGCCACCACGGAGAGATCGAGACACAGGCATGGCGGCCAGCTTCAGCCTCATCATCGAAGACGACGCTGGAAAGCAGATCGTCGTGCCGTTCGCCAAGGACGTGATCACGATCGGCCGCAAAGAGGGCAACACGATCCGCCTGACCGAGCGGAACGTGTCGCGCTTCCACGCCAAGCTGCTCAAGGACGACGTCGGCATCCGCATCGAGGATCTGTCGTCCTTCAACGGCGTCAAGCTCAACGGCGATCGGATCAGCGGCTCGGCGTTGGTGAGCTCTGGCGACGTCCTCGAGATCGGCGACTACCACCTCGAGCTGCGCGCAACCCAGCCTGCCGCGGTCGGGCCGGTCGGCAACCGATCGATGAACCTCAGCGCCCCGGCCATCGCGCGCGACGAGTTCGAAGGCGACACCCAGCGCTGGGACGCCCCGCCCACCCAGACCGCGACCGGGCTATCCCACGGCGGCTTCGGCAGCGATGGTGACGACACCGAGCGGCACGAGTTCGAAAGCGTCCCGGCGCCGTCGTTGGCGTTGTCGCCATCGCTGCCACCGCCGCAGTCGTGGCCCGCGCCGCCGCGATTGACGGGCGGTCCATCGCCGGCGTCGTTGATGTTCGAACTCGAGCCGACCGTCCGGCAGCCCGCCGCCGGCGTACCCACCGGCGGATTCGCGCCGCTGTCGCCGGAGCCGACGCTGTCCGACATCGGCCTCGAGCCTCCGCGCGATCCCGCGCCGCGCCCGGCCGTGCTGCGCGATCTGGTGGCCGACACCGTCGACATGCCGCGACCCCTGGCCCCGGCGAGCTCGATCCCGCCGCAGTTGACGATGCCGCCGCCGACGGCGCCTCTGACCGATTCGCCGTCGTCGCTGGCGCCGCCGATGATGACGCCGTCGTCGATGCCGCTTTCGGCGTCTGGGCCGTCGGCGTCGCTGCCATCAGCGATGGCAGTGTCCCTGGCATCGCCACAGCCCCCCGCGGTGCTCGCGCAGTCCGCGCAGCCCGCGTCGTCGGCCGCGGCAGAGACGTCGGCCCGCGCTCCCAGCTGGCGCACCCTCGAAGAGACGCAGCAGCTGCGGGTGGCCCCTGGCCCGGTTGCGGCCCTCGCCGACGACGAGCTTCAGTTCCCGCGGCTCATCGCGCTGAACACGATCTTCGCCGGCCTGTCGTTCCCCCTGAAGGCGATGGAGAACGTGCTCGGCCGGGCCGACGACAACGACATCGTCATCGAGCACCGTTCGATCTCGCGGAACCACGCCAAGTTCGTGCGCCAGGGCGAGCGCGTGCAGGTGCTCGACCTCAAGAGCGCCAACGGCGTCTTCGTGAACGGCGGCGAGGTCGAACAACACACGCTGCGCAGCGGCGACGTCGTCGAGTTGGGCCGCGTCAAGCTGCGGTTCGCGCTGGCGGGAGAGCGCTTCGCGCTGGCCATCGACGAGGTCGAGCGCGCGCACCTCGCCGACAAGGGCAGCGACGAGCTGGAAGACGTAGCCAAGGCGGCCATGGTCGCGCACCGTGGCGACCTCACCGCCGCGCGCAGGCGTCCCACATTCCTGTACGGCGTCCTTGCCGCGCTGTTGATCGTCGGGCTGATCCTCGCCGGGTTGCTGCTCACGCGCACCCCGACTGCGACAATGACTGCGACAACGACTGCGACAACGACTGCGACAACGACTGCGACAACGACTGCGACAACGACTGCGACAACGACGACGGCGACCGCGACGGCCGCGACCGTTCCAGCCACAGCCCCTGGCGCGGTCGAAGCGCCTGCCTCTGCATTGACTCCTGCGCCGACTGCCGCGACGGCAACCGCCGCGACGCCCACCGCCGCGCCCCCGAGTCCGGAGGTGGCGTCGGCGGTCGCCTCAGCCTCCGCCGGCGAGCCCGGCGCTACGCCCGGATCGGACAAGACAGCGCCGACCACGAAAAAGCAGGTCCGCAAGGTCGACGTCGACACGGCCCTGAAGACGGCAGGAAAGGCGGTCTACGACGGCCGCTACGAGCAGGCCATCGATGTGCTTCTGGAGAGCGCGAAGGCGGCGCCGCGCGATCCGCGCGTGCAGAGGAGTCTGGCGCTGGCGTACGCCAAGAGCTTCGCGTCGCGCTCGAGCCCTCGAAGCAAGAAGGGTGCGCAGACCCACTTCAAGCGCTTCGCTGAGCTGTCTCCCAGCGACCCGAGTGTCTCCGCGCTGCGAACACAGCTGCAGAGCAACGGGATCAACGTCCGGTAGCTCGTCCGCCGTAGGTCCTCGTCGTGGGGATCGCACTTCCCAAGCTGTCCGACGTCTGGTACCGGCTGGGCAGATCTAGAAATCGACGAGACGTCGATCGGAGCGCGTCATGGCGGTGTGTGAAATCTCGGGCAAGCGTTGGATGAACGGGAGCAAGATCTCCCACTCGAACATCAAGTCGCCGAAGCGTTTCGAAGCGAACATCCAGTCGAAGCGCATCTTCGACATCGAGTCGGGCCGCTGGGTGCGCGTGAAGATCTCGACGCGGGCGCTGAAGGCGCTCAACAAGAAGTCGCTGCGCGAGGCGCTCGGCGGCTGACACAGCTTCCTGGCCGCCGTCGACGTTGCAAGGCGTCGCGTGTCCGGCTAAGCCCCCCTGGCTGCTGCGCAATCGCAACGCCTGAACCCCGCCAGGCCCGGAAGGGAGCAACGGTAGGGTCCCCTGCGATGTGCGCAGCAGCCTTTTTTTGCCTGCACCCGTAGCTCAGCTGGATAGAGCATCTGGCTTCGAACCAGAGGGTCGGGAGTTCGAATCTCTCCGGGTGCGCCAACGAAGAACGGGAGCCGTCAGGCTCCCGGGTTTTTTTCCCCGGCGCGCAACTCTTCCTCCCCTCGCTCACTCCCACTCGATGGTGGCCGGCGGCTTCGACGAGATGTCGTAGACGACGCGGTTTACGCCGCGCACCTCGTTGATGATCCGGTTGCTTACCCGCGACAAGAGCGCGTGGGGCAGGTCGGCCCAGTCGGCGGTCATGCCGTCCGTCGACGACACGCAGCGCACGCACACCGTCTCGTCGTAGGTGCGGGCGTCGCCCATGACGCCGACGCTCTTCACCGGCAACAGCACGCCGAACCACTGCCACAACCCCGGCACGTCGATGGCCTTCGTGCGCAGCGCCTCGTCGATCTCGTGGCGGATGATCGCGTCGGCCTTCTGCAAGAGCTCGCAGCGCGCGCGCGTCACCTCGCCAAGCACGCGGATGGCGAGGCCCGGGCCCGGGAACGGCTGGCGCTGCACCACGGCGGCGTCGAGGCCGAGCTCGCGGCCGAGCGCGCGCACCTCGTCCTTGAACAGCTCACGCAGCGGCTCGAGCAGCCTCAGGTTCATCCGCTCGGGCAGGCCGCCGACGTTGTGGTGGCTCTTGATCACCGCCGACGGGCCGCCGTGGAAGCTGACGCTCTCGATGACGTCAGGGTACAGCGTGCCCTGCCCGAGGAACGCCGCCCCCGGCAGCCCGCGGGCGACGTCGTCGAAGACGTCGATGAAGACGTGGCCGATGCGCTTGCGCTTCTGCTCGGGGTCGATGACGCCCTCGAGCACGGCGAAGAAGCGGTCGCGGGCGTCGACGATGCGGACGTCCATGTGCAGGCCGTCCTTGAAGATGCGCTGCACGGCCTCGATCTCGCCCTGCCGGTGCAGGCCGTGGTCGACGTAGACCGCCGTCAGCTGGCTGCCGATGGCCTTGTGGATCAACGTCGCCGCCACCGACGAGTCGACGCCGCCCGAGATGGCCATGATCACGCGCTGCTCGCCGACGACCTGCTTGATCTCGGCGACCTTGTCGACGATGAACGCCGACATCTTCCACGTCTTCTGCGCGCCGGCGACGTCACAGACGAAGCGCTCCAGCATGTGCTTGCCGTCGTTGGTGTGCATCACCTCGGGGTGGAACTGCACGCCGTAGAAGCGGCGGGTGTCGTCGACGACCGCGGCGTAGGGGCAGGTGGCGCTGCTGGCGAGCACGCGGAACGACGACGGCAGCACGGTGACCTGATCGCCGTGGCTCATCCAGACGTCGATGGTGGCGGGCAGGCCCAAGAACGGACCGCTGGCGTCTTTGATGTCGAGAGCGGCGCGACCGAATTCGCGATGCCCGGCGGGCTGCACGCGGCCGTCGTTCATCTCGACCATGACCTGCATGCCGTAGCAGATGCCGAGGACGGGCAGGCCAAGCGACCAGATGCCCTGGTCGGGGCGGGGCGAGCCGCTCTCGTGCACGCTGGCCGGGCCGCCCGACAGGATCAGCGCGCGGGGCGAGAACGCCTTGATCTTGTCCAGTGACGACGTGCAGGGCCAGATCTCGCAGTAGACGCCGAGCTCGCGCACGCGGCGGGCGATGAGCTGCGTGGTCTGGCTGCCGAAGTCGAGGATGAGGACGCGGTCGGTCTGCATGGCGCTGCCTTAGCGCAGCCCGGCGTCGTTGCGGGGGGGGATCCGCTCTCCTCATTGATCACATCGCGAAACGCGCCGTCGCGACGACACCGGCCCTCACCCGCGGCTTCGCCGCTGCCCATACCCAATTCTGGGAGAGGGCTTGCTCTCGCCGAGCATGACGTCAGGACGCGGTGCTGCTCCGCTCGAACGTCACGTCCCCCTTCTCCCAGAATTCCCAGAATTGGGAGAAGGGGCCAGGGGATGAGGGTCCGGTCCGGCGCGGGCGCTGAATCTGGCGAAGATCGTCGAGAAGGCGAGATGTGTTGGATCCTGAGGATCCGCCCGCCCCCCGGCGCGACGACGGCGACCGCGGGATCGCGGCGTTGCAGGGGGCGCCGGCGCCGTCTACATGAACCATATGCGTCGCAACGTCACCCTCTTCGCCGCGCTGTCTGCAGGGTTTGCCGTCTCGGGCTGCGACTGTCTGGTCATCGACGACAACAACTTCACGCAGGTGCGCGACGCCGGGTTCCCGCCCACCGACGCCGGCCCGCCGCCGCCGGTGTTTCCGCTGAAGGCCGGCGACCAGCTGACGATCCCGCAGTTCGGCGGTCGCGTCGACACCTGCGAGGGCGGCGGCACCGAGGGCGCCTGCGACCGCAACGTCAAGGCCGACTTCCTGATCGTCGACGTCAAGCGCAACGAGAGCCAGCGCTGGGAGCTCACCGCCGACGTCGTCTACACCGGCCTCGTCGACACCATCCCCGCCACCGCGCTGACGCGCCTCGCGCTCGAGAACGCCGCCGAATTCGGCTCGATCAACGTGTCGAGCTCGGTGAGCGCCCGCGGCGCGCTCTTCACCACCGACGTGCCCGCCGGGCTCGAGACGGCGGCGTTCGGGCCCAACAATTTTCCGTTCTTTCAGGGCGAGAACGATTTGAACGACGGCGATGACGGCAGCGTCTTCAACGAGGCCGCCGCCGAGTTCACCGAGGCCATCCGCGGCCTCGACCCGCAGGCCGAGGTCGAGACGCAACTCGGCGCTGGCAAGTTCGAGGCGTTCTTCAAGGACGATCTCAACGGTCCGGTCTCGCTGCACAAGCTCGCCGTGCAGGTGCACCCGATGGGCTTCGTCTGCGGCTGGGACGAAGCGCTCATCCCGTACTCCGAAGGCATGACCCGCGGGCAGTCGTCGTTCCAAAACGTTGCCAACCCGCCGCTGACGGCGTCGTTCTTCCAGCCGCGCCTTACCCGCGACAGCGTCACCTACCAGTGCTCGTGCTTCAGCCTGACCTGCCGCAACGGTACGCAGTGCCTCGACCCCACCGACCCCGACGCGCCGCCCAGCGAATGCCCATGACGCCGTCGACAAGGACGAAGCGCTCGTGAGCGTCCTCGTCGCCTTCGACCTCGACGGCACGTTGGTCGACAGCGTCGCCGACATCGCCGCCGCGCTGAACGCCGCCCTGTGTGTCGCGGATGCCGCGGATGCCGCGCGCGCAGAGTGCGACCGTGCACCGCTCGCCGTAGACGTCGTGCGCCGCATGGTGGGCGGCGGCGCCCGCAACCTCTGCCTGCAGGCCAGCGTCGCCGCTGGCCTGGCCACCGACAACGACGCCGTCGACGCGCTGCTCGCGCGGTTTCGCGCCCACTACGAGCGCGACCTGGCCGTGCACACACGGCCCTTCGACGGCGTTGTCGGCGCGCTGGACGCGCTGCTTGCGGCGGGCGTCGTCCTGGGCGTCGCCACCAACAAGCCCGGGGTGTTCGCGCGACCGCTGATGCAGGCGCTGCTGCCCGGCCGCTGCGCCGCCGTGCTCGGCCCCGACGACGTCCTGGGCCTCCTGAAGCCCGACCCCGCGATGCTCTTCGCCCTGCCCGCGCGCGCCGGCGTGCCCGACGTCGTGGTCGCCTGCCACGTCGGCGACAGCGCCGTCGACGTCGACTGCGCCCGCGCCGCCGGCGTCCCGGTCGTCGGCGTCACGTGGGGGCTGCGCCCCGACGAGGTGCGCGCCGCCGACGTAGTCGTCGACCGGCCTGCCGACCTCGCCGCCGCGGTGCTCGGGTTGCTTTCGCCGCCAAGGGCGGCGCATCGTCGGTGACGTCTTTGGTCCCCGCGTCGGCGGGGCAGCGAGGGTGAGATGGCAGACAGCAGGAACGAGTCGTGGGCGGCGCGGGGCAGCAAGGTGCTACTGGGCAACTACCGCCCGCAGACGGTGGCCATCGTCGGCGGTGACGGCGCCGTGGCCATCGACGCCGACGGCAACCGCTACGTCGACTTCGTGTCGGGCATCGCGGTGTCGTCGCTGGGCCACGGCCACCCCGCGCTCGTCGCCGCGATTCGCGAGCAGGCCGGCCGGGTGCTGCACACCGCCAACGTCGTCT